>TARA_B100000686_G_scaffold154730_1_pt1 | contig 182192 bp, 178 predicted proteins | sample TARA_B100000686 | Tara Oceans TARA_B100000686 (sample SAMEA2622733) | marine metagenome | biome: marine biome (ENVO:00000447); feature: marine epipelagic mixed layer (ENVO:xxxxxxxxx); material: "saline water (ENVO:00002010), including plankton (ENVO:xxxxxxxx)" | depth 150 m
GTTTGAGAAAGAAACCCAAAATTACAGCGCCGTCGACACTCCGAGCCTCATGTCTATTCCCGGCGGGCCGCCAGATGTAATGACCTGGCAGAGCCCTCCCTTCAGCATCTTCGAAAGACCCTGAAATAACCCAAGTTTGTTCGACATCAGTGTGTTCATGTGCAGGAACTACCGCACCAGGTTCGAGGTTAAACAGGATCGTGGATCGACCCGACTCCGGATCAGACCAGAGAACCTTGTGGCGGATACCAGGGAAATCTGACGTACTCCATTCCATCTCGTCTGGATCGATATATACAGATTTCAACTCTGACGGATTACTTATCAGTTCCATTCTTTGCCCCTCTTGCGTCATAGAGTTCAACACAAATATTTCAATCGTGTTTGACATCGTGCATTGGGAGAGTGACTGCCGTGAGTTGGAAAGAAGTAGACAAAGGTTGGGGCGACCAAGCCAAGGTCTGGGCTGCGGTCATGGAGCCGAGGTGGTGGCCGGAATTTGATGCAGTTCTCCGGGCTACCGGGGTTAGCGAAGGAAGCCAATACCTGGACATAGCATGCGGGTCTGGTCTAATGCTAAATATGGCCTCGCGCCGTGGCGCGCACGTACATGGTTTAGACGCGTCAGAGCGGCTGCTTTCTTTAGCGAAGCGGCGTACACCTGCCGCCGATATTCGCCATGGCGATATGAACAATTTGCCGTGGGAAGAGGAAACTTTTGATATAGCGACTAGCTGTCGGGGGATCTGGGGACCCAACCAGGATGCGTTGAACGAGGCGGCGCGAGTCCTGAAGCCCGGAGGCTTAATGGGCCTCAGCTTTTTCTCTGCGGGTCGCGAAGCCAGCCAGATCGGGAGACCTTTTCATGCGATTAGACGCATTTCCGAACATGAAATCGAATGGTCTCAGCAACTAGGCGAAATAGGGTTAGAAGGTCGCGCAGAAGAAATGTGTGAAGCGGCTGGTCTAATCCCAGGAGAAAGGCAATCCCTCGCGTTCGACCTAGAAGGCGCCGATCTTGACCATGAAGTCAGGGCTTGGATGTCCGCCGGCCCAGCGTGGATGGCGATTCAAGAACGCGGAGCCGACGAAGTGGAAAACTCCTTACGGGAGGAATTGGCTGATCTCGAAGAAGAAGAGATAGGTGTTAGAACTCAAGTGCTCATCGAGTTTGTCGTAGCTCAAAAGCCATCATGAAATACTGAAAATGCCTTGATGGGTTCAACCCTCCCCTCGAGCGGGGATGATCTGAGGTGTAAAAGTAGCTAGCGTTCTGGAATGAGCGAAGTTATTCAGGACTTAGAACACCGCCGTTGGCAAGCGATGATCGACGTGGACTTGCCGACTCTAGACCTCTTGCTTCACCCCAACCTTAGGTACACCCATTCAACGGCCGCAGTGGACACCAAAGAATCGTACCTACAGGCCATCGAAGCCGGAGTCTTCGATTACCGAGAGGTAGACAATACCGACGTCGAAATCCAAACTTTCCAAGATCTCGCATTGGTAAATGGAACTGCAGCGATAACGGTTGTCGCTCGCGGGAAAGAGTTCCTGTTGCGAAGTCGGTACACCTGTGTTTGGTTGAACGAAAACGGCGAGTGGAGGTTTCTTGCCTGGCAAAACACTCCTATACCGGGATGAAAGTAGCCAATGAAACTTCTTCTATTGTCGGTTCAACAAGTTCCCGTCATCGACAGCTTGGTGAATTCGCGTATGGTTCTACGACAGTCTCAGAAAAAGTGGGGGACAAATGAGTGAAGGCGATGAGATCGTTGGCTATGACGTTGCTGCGGTGGAGGATTGGATTCGCGAAAACACCCAAGGATTAGAGCCGCCGTTTGAATGGACACGCCTTGAAGGTGGCCATAGCAACCTCACGTACTCTTTGAGAGACCAGAACGGTAATGCAGCAGTCGTTCGGCGTCCTCCCATGGGGGAGTTGTTACCCAAAGCGCACGACATGGGTCGCGAGTTTTCGATCATTAGCGGCCTTGGCCCTACTGCTGTTCCGGTGCCCGTTGCCTACGGCTACTGCGAAAGCCCAGACATTACCGGAGCCCATTTTTATGTGATGAGCCAAGTTGACGGCAAGGCTCTCTTCGAACTGGAAGATGCTGAGCAGCACCTAGAGGTAGACGCTCGCGCCAAGGTAGGTCTCTCGTTTATGGATGTGTTGGCATCCCTCCACTCAGTAGATCCCGACGAGGTGGGCTTGGGTGAATTAGGAAAGAAAGAGGACTATGTCGGAAGGCAAATCAGAACTTGGTATCGGAGCTGGGAGGCTTCGGCCGAAGGCGCTTCATACGACGATCCGGATTTACACGAGTTACATGGATTCCTAGAAGCTAGACGTCCCGAACAGGGGCCAGCGCGAGTTGTCCACGGCGACTATGGGCTTCACAACTGTCTGGTAGATAAAAACGGTGAGTTGACGGCCGTTTTGGATTGGGAGATTTCAACTCTCGGAGACCCAATGGCTGACTTTGCCTACGCGCTCAACACTTGGGCTGAACCAGGGGATGAACTAGTAAACAAAGAAAACGCGCCAACCCTGGCCGAAGGATTTTTAGGTCGGTCAGAACTTGTCGAACGATATGAATCGAAAACAGGTTGTGATCTGAGCAACCTTCCCTACTACATCAGCTTCAATCACTTTAAGACTGCTTGCATCGTCCACGGGGTCTATGCACGTTATATGCAGGGACAGAAATCCACAGAGGGCGTGGACCTTGACTATTACAGAACTCGCATCGGAGTCTCGATCGAGTTGAGCAAACAAGCAGCCTCCGAACTTTCCTAAGGATTGGCATTTGCTAACAGATTGGAATCCTTTGTTGCGGCGACAGTTCTCCGAGCCGTACTGGGCTGAGCTTCAAGGTTTCGTTCAACACGAGAGAAAGATCGCCGAGGTTTATCCACCGGAAACAAACGTTTACGAGGCACTACATCTCACCTCGTTTGCTAACGTCAAGGTTCTCATTCTGGGTCAAGATCCGTATCACGGCCGCGGGCAGGCGCACGGGTTGTGTTTTTCTGTTCGTCACGGCGTTCCGATTCCACCGTCGTTGCAGAATATTTATAAAGAAATGCACTCGGACCTAGGCGTTGTTCCACCTGACCATGGCAATCTAGAAGAGTGGGCGAGACAGGGCGTGTTGCTCTTGAACACGGTACTGACGGTACGAGCTAGTAAAGCCGGCTCTCATCGCAACCGCGGTTGGGAAAGGTTCACAGATGAAATCATCCGTGTGGTCAATCAGAAGAAAGAACGCGTCGTCTTCTTGTTATGGGGCGCCTTTGCGCAGAAGAAAAAGGTACTTATAGACGGTTCGCAACACTTCATAATCGAAGCCCCCCACCCTTCTCCTCTGAGTGCTCACAGAGGCTTTTTGGGTAGTAGGCCCTTTTCTCGGACTAACGCAGCCCTCGACGAGGCTGGTCGAGGTTCCGTCGACTGGGCCTTGTCTCATAGCTGAGTTCGAGTTAGCCGAGGCTCGAATCTATTGTTTCGCTCAATCCATTCGACTTGAGTCACGACGACGTTGCTCGGTTCTTCCGAGACGCTGACCGTGAAGCATCCGCCGTGCACTGAGAGGCCGCGCGCCCAAACCTCGCTAAGCCACCGCGGGTGTAAGCGGATCTCGATCCGGCTGTCTCTGCCCGAGATTTGACCCTCAACCGCAGGTTCCCGAGATAGATCCACATGGCATACGAACGGAAGTAAAGCTGGATTGGGAATGGAAGGTCTTTGATGGCTCAAGGCGCGCACGAATGAGCGGCGCGCCCTTAGCTTCGTAGCATCGGAGAGGTGGCGACTGATAGCTGGAGCAAAATCCCAGCCCCGCCTATCACCTGCATCAACGACTGTTGCCATTGCTCGATCAAGAAACTCATGTGGCAAAGTTGTGATGACTTCGCCCATACGCACAGCACGATCTCTTGGCAGGTCGAAGAGGAAGTCTTGCACCCCTTCAGAACGGAGACGCTCCAAAGCGGTCTTTAGCCACCACCGTCTCTGGTGATCAGCCTCATACCAAGGAGCCCATTCCTCAATAAAGCCCCCGTCGGAAATAGCTAATTCCCACAGCTCGAATATCTCCAAACACTTGGGTTTGCGGCCACCCAGCGCCACAAGAGTTTTCTCTGCCTGAACGTCCGGGTGGTGGGTAAGCAGAATTTCCCCATTGGACCAGCAGATTGTGTGTCGGTGCCCTTCACAATCAACATCAAAATGGCTCTCTACGACGTCGTCGTACCAAGGCACCTTTGCTACCCCGGATCCTTGGTTGGCAAATCTTTCCGACAGTGAATTCCCACAACTACGAAGTTATCTACCGGGCAGCTTCGGCTGCTGACTTCGCGTGGGGATTCTTCTTGAAGTTTGCTGCAGTCTCTGGGTGGAGCAGCTATTTCGAATTAGTACCGGCAATGATGAGTACGCTTGCAACTCATGCACGATTTAGTGGTACGAAATGCCCGAATCATCGACGGAAGTGGATCCCCTGAGTTCTCAGGCGATCTGGCTGTGTCCGACGGTCGCATCACAAGCGTCGGGGAGGTTGATGGGCGAAGCCAAAGGGAGCTGGATGTAGACGGTCAACTTCTCTTGCCTGGCTGGGTTGATATCCACACTCATTACGATGGGCAAGCAACCTGGGATCCAGAGATGACACCCTCATCTTGGCACGGAGTGACGACAGCGATCTTCGGTAACTGCGGCGTCGGTTTCGCACCAGTGCGTCCAGGAACGGAAGATTTTCTCATCAACTTGATGGAAGGAGTGGAAGACATTCCGGGCACGGTTCTCGCAGAAGGGATCGACTTCTCATGGCAGAGTTATCCCGAGTATCTGGACGTCTTGGAGAGCATGCCACGTGTAATGGACATCGGTAGTCAGATACCTCATGGTGCCTTGCGATTTTTCGTGATGGGAGAACGCGGTGCCGACCATCTCGAAGTGCCAACTTCCGATGAGTTATCTCAATTAGAACACTTGATATGCGAAGCTCTGGAAGCAGGAGCCCTGGGATTCAGCACTAGCCGAACCACGAAACATAAGGCTGCTGACGGTCGCCTAACTCCCTCACTCAGTGCTGGAGACCCTGAGTTGACTGCGATCGCGACAGCAATGCGTGACGCCAAAGCTGGGGTGCTACAGGTCAACAGCGATTTTGGACCAGGTGAATTCGAGGCTTTGCGCGGGGCAGCTGAAATTTCGCAACGGCCGTTATCGGCGTTGATCATCCAGGTCGATCACGCTCCGGATCTATGGCGACAAACGTTAAGACAAATCGGAAAGGCGAACGAAGAAGGGGTCGCCGCAACCGGTCAGGTGGGTTGTCGACCGATCGGAGTTTTGCTCGGGCTCGACGCGACCGTCAATCCACTCGGCAATCACCCTTCCTACAAGGCGATTGCTCAGCTTCCCGTCGATGAGCGTGCCGCGTTGTTGCGCAATGACGGTGATCTACGAACCCGACTGATAGAGGAACGTCCGCAGGATGCTTTTAGCGACTGGATGGACTACGCCTTGACACGAGCATTCGAGTTGGGTCCTGAACTGGATTACGAACCAGAACCCGATACATCGGTCGCCGCTCGGGCTGCACAACTAGGCGTCAGCCCATGGCAAGTATTGTTGGACCTTCTGGCTAGAGGAGCCGGAGACACCCTTCTCTTGTATCCGTTTGAAAATTACAGCTCTGGATCTTTGAACGAAATCTTTGAGATGCTCACGGACCCGTACACCATATGTGGGGTCGGCGATGCAGGAGCTCACGTGGGAACAATATGTGATGCTTCTTACCCCACCTACCTACTCACACATTGGGGGCGCGACAGAACTCGAGGCGAACGCCTCCCGCTTGAATTCCTGGTTAATAAACAAACACGACGAACTGCCGAAACGTATGGGCTTCTAGACCGGGGGTTGTTGCGACCGGGCTATAAAGCAGACTTCAACGTCATTGACTTTGACCGTCTATCCGTAGGAACACCCGAACTGATTCGTGATCTACCGGCGGGTGGGAAGCGTCTTGTCCAACGTCCACACGGATACAGCCACACGTTCGTTTCCGGTCTAGAAGTCGCCCGAGGAGGCGAGCCCACAGGAGAACGGCCCGGCAGGCTAGTACGCGGCGCCCAAGTAGATCCGAAGTAGAGCCCTAGTGAAGGACTCAATGCCGCTTTCTGATGTGACGGTGATCGATTTGACCATCGCTCGAGCCGGACCTACAGCGGTGCGACAGTTAGCTGACTGGGGCGCGAACGTTGTCCGAGTTGAATCGCCAGAAGGCGGTTTTGAGGCAGGCGGACGTTCGTCACCTGACTACTTGAATCTCCATCGGAATAAGCGGTCGCTGATCATTGATTTGAAACATCCTGATGGACGCGCCACGCTTCATCGGTTGGTCCAATCGGCCGATGTGCTGGTGGAGAACATGCGCAGCCCAGTCAAATACAAGCTGGGGTTCGATTTCCAAAGTCTTTCCGAGATAAACCCCCGAATCATCCTCGGTTCCATTTCTGGCTTCGGTCAAGACGGACCCTACGGTCAACGTGGTGGTGTAGATCAGATTGCGCAGGGGTTAGGCGGCATGATGAGCATCACCGGGCTTCCCGACCAAGGACCGGTTAGAGCGGGTGTTGCCATAAGCGACATAACAGCCGGGTTGCAGCTTGCTATCGGGATTCTTACAGCTCTTCACGAACGTCAAAGAACAGGAAAAGGTCGATGGGTTCACACATCGTTGCTGGAGTCAATGGTTGGGATGCTTGACTTCCAAGCGGCACGTTGGACCGTCGCCCGAGAAAATCCATCTCAGGAAGGAAATGACCATCCGACTCTGGGGCCTATGGGTATGTACAAGACCCGTGATGGATATATAAACCTTGCAGCTTCAGGCGGCCGGCTTTGGGAAGCGTTCTGTCGTGAGGTAGGGGTGGATAGTTGGGTAGAGGACCCTAGGTTCTCGACGGTTTCTTCTCGGCGTACCAACAAAACTGAACTCAACAAACTCATTGAGGACGTGTTATCTGGCGATACCTCCGACAATTGGGTTTTTCGGCTAAATGCGGTAGGCGTGCCCTGCGGTCCCGTCAATACCGTTGCTGAGACGTTCGATGATCCGCAGGTTCAGCACCTCGAGATAGCTAAATCTGTGGAACATCCAGTATCTGGGCAAATTGAGATACTTAAGAACGCAACAAATATCGAGGGTGTGTCATCCGATATTCGAATGCCAAGCCCGCTAAAGGGACAACATTCTCGCGAGCTTCTAATCGAGTTCGGCTTTACAGAAGATGAGATTGACCAACTAGCTGAGAACGAAGCTATTCAAATTCATCCCGGATAGAGTGTTGTTGTCAGAGGGTTCCCGCCCCGAACGCCAACGCCTAAAAGCCGGCTTTTTTGTCTACCACGCCTTCAAATGGACGTCCCTCGCGGAGCGCTACGAGATTTCTGCAAAACCTTTCAAGGTTTCGACGACCTCGATGTTGGCTAGCTCCAGCGGTGTGAGGGGTCATCACACAATTTTCGAATTTCCACAATGGACTCTCGGCAGGTAACGGTTCAACCGGAGCGACGTCGAGTGCTGCTCCGCCGATGATGCCATCTTCGAGTGCTTTTTCCAGACCGGGGCCATCAATAATCTCCCCCCTGGTGACATTTAGAAAGATGGATGTTGGCTTCATTTGTTCAAAGAAGCTGTAGTTACACATCCCTCTGGTGTCCTCAGTGAGAGGAAGGCCCACCGCCAAGACATCACTTGATTTAACTATGTCAGGCAAAGCATTCATATCTTCGACCTCAGTAACTCCATCGCTAGGGTCAACTGGGAACGCATCTACGGCCCGAACTTTCATTCCGAATGCAGTTGCCCTACGAGCTAAGTGTCGGCCAGTGCCGCCAAACCCGACAATTCCCATCGTCAGGCCCTCTAGTTCGATCTCGGAAAACCGCATCATTTCTCGATTTTCGAGACTCCACCCTTCAGGACCTAACTCGATCGCCTTTTTAATCTTACGAGTTAGAGCCAAAAGCAATCCGAAGGCAGTGTCAGCTAAGTGGCCACCGACTAGACCCTTTTCTCCGGTGAGTATGACATCGCTATCGACGAATTCATGGAACATGAACATGTCAACACCCGATGCTGTGGCGTGAACCCATTTAAGATTCGGAGCCGATTCGAAAAGCCATTTTGGAGTAATACCCAGTATCACATCAGCAGTCGACGCGAATTCGATGCCCTCTTTAGGGCTGTCGACAATTACGACCGTTGAGTCCGGGCCCGCTGCCTCTCGGATCATTGACTCTTCCTCGGGCGTCACATCTGGCAAGGTAAGCGTCTTTGTGACCAGCACATTGAGGGGCTTATCGGGAATGGATAATTGAGAATTCATGTGTAACTCGTTTCGACGCGACCAATATCTGAATACTCGGCGATCCAATGCTCTCCAGCTTCTACCGTGTGCCGGGTATAGGCGCCGGTTATAACTTTCTGGCCAGCTTCGAGACTCAGATCGAAGCGGTGCAAAGTAGCGGCGAGCCGCGAGATCGAAATAAAAGGGTTGTCAACTTCATCCTTATGAACGCAGCGAAAGCACTCTTCGTCATTTCGGTAGAGAACAATTTCAGTCTCATCAATATTTTGGACTTCGCTTACAGGAACTCCGGATCCTTCCACTATGGCCCAGTTAGTTAGATTGTCAGCGATCAACATCGCGAGGTTCCCGCCGACAACGGCGCGACGCTCGTTAAGTTCGTAGCCAGCAGCTACCCGCTCAATTCGACCAGGGACCGTCTTAGGGTCGACATCAGGGCCCGCAATGCTTTCGCCAATGGTGAAACACATTTCAGGTTCGATAGTGGCGCCCGCCACAGAATTCGCCGGCAACGAGACGCCGCTCTCGAACTGTTGCATTAGGTGCCCGAATGGCCGATCGTCGATCCCAACCTGCATTCTTGCCCGATCGGAGGTCAGACCGACTTTCCAACCGATCTGGGTTAACCCGCTTTCAACCCTTCTTCTCCGGATTTCGGCTTGGATAGCTAACCCATCGTTAAAATCGAGATCAACGAAGGCTTCCTCGGGAAGTGTCTTGTTGCTTTGGTAGTAATCCCAAAGGACATTAGCAGCATGCGTTTGGGAGCTGTTGAGTGAGTTCACCAAACCGAAGGTAGTCGGGGTTGCGCTCTCCTGCCTGTTCGCGCGGGTTGGAGCTCTAGTAATAGATTTTGGAGATGTCTCACGCCTGGCTGCTAGGAATTAACTAGTTGAAGGCAAGCTGATCTAAGTACGATCGGTTCTCATGGGCGAACAGTTGATGACCTTTGGTGAGCTAATGCAACTTGAGCAGCATGGCCCAGACACCTGGGTGGGATTAAGTCCCGATTATCAATGGGGACGGATATATGGCGGACAAGTGATAGCGCAAGGTCTCAAAGCCGCGTTCGCGACAGTTGACGAAACTTTTGGTCTTCATTCCGTTCACGCCTACTTCATACGTGGAGGCACCCTAAACGAACCCGTTCGTTACGAAGTTGATCGTCTACGTAATGGACGCTCTTTTTGTACCCGGGCTGTGGTAGCTCGTCAGAGTGGGGGAGCGATTCTTAATCTCTCTTGTTCGTTCCACGTTGTAGAACAAGACGCTGAAATTCAAACCGCTCGAATGCCCCTTGCTCCGGATCCTGAAGATTGCAGCGCCCGAGAAAATGATCACATGAATTTGCTGCTAGATCGTCGCGCCCTGAATAGTCCGCCAGGGGCAGGAAGATCAATGGGTTGGGTAAAGATTCGAGACAAGATTAGCGATGACCCCCAACTTCATTTGTGTGGCCTTGCATTCACCTCTGATTCGATTCAGTTTGACGCGGCTCGATCGCTGCACCCGATCCAAGCGCCGAGCGACGAATACCAACAACGATTTATGGGGGCGTCGCTCGATCACGCAATGTGGTTTCACCGTCCTGCGCGAGCAGACGATTGGCACCTCTATGAATGGGATTGTCATGGGCTCACAGGATCGAGAGGGATGACGGTGGGCAATCTGTTTGCGCCCGATGGGCGACATGTTGCAACAATCGCTCAGGAAGTGCTGTTGAGAGAACGGCGAGAGGCTTAGATCAGTCCTCGACGGCTTTCATTCCAGGGAACGTCGCGATCCAAGCGGGGCTCCCCTGGAAGGCCAAGAACCCGCTCTCCTAAGATGTTTCTCTGAATCTCGTCCGTGCCACCCCGAATCGACATCGATGGTGCCGTGAGTGTCTCTATGTATCCATGGCTATCTTCGAGCATCCCACGAGCGCCCGATGTGCTGTTTGCTAGATACGAGCGGCCCTTGTACGAATTCACAGTTCTTAGTTTGGCGCCACTTCCGGCTGGCCCTGGAGAACCCGTCGACCGTGCTTCATCGCTAGCTCGTTGGGCAGTCCAACGACTGGCGGCATCACGAGCGTAAAGAGCAGCAACTTTGTTTCGCCAATCACCGGTTTGCTCGCCAACTAGCACCTGCAGATCAGCTATCCAACTTGGAAGTTTCAAGCCTCGAGCGTTGCCATCGCCGCCGCCACGACTGCCCCCTCCCGCACGTTCATGGGCTAAAACAGTCATGGCGACCCTCCAGCCTTCACCGACCTCCCCAATACGCCACTGGTCCGAAAGCCGAGCGCCGTCAACAAAGACCTCGCTGAAGTGAGCATCTCGGTTCATTTGCATCAGAGGCCGCACTTCGACCCCAGCTAGCGACATTGGTATCGCAAACATGGTGAGCCCCTTGTGCTTGGGCTGAGCGGCATCTGTGCGAGCCAGACAGATAGCCCATTGGGCCCACACGGCTCTACTTGTCCATGTCTTTTGGCCTCCCAATATCCATTCGTCACCGTCTTGTAGTGCGCTGAGAGCAACATTGGCGAGATCAGAGCCGGCTTCGGGTTCTGAAAACATCTGACACCAGATCGACTCTCCTGATGCAATGGGCTTCAACCAATCTGTTTGCTGGGCGTTGGTGCCGTGTTCCAAAAGTGCAGGACCTACCATTCCTAGGCCGATGGCGAAGGGGTACAGGTCGGGTACTACGAATTCTCGAAGCACGCGCCCGATGAGTGAATTTTGGTTAACGGAAGCATCTTGACCTCCATGTTCTCTTGGCCAAGTGGGAACATGCCAACCTCCCAGCACGGTGTTTGCGAGATACCGACGGCCTGCATCAAGATCATCGGATCCCGCACCCATGGTGCTCAGCCTCGTATCAGCATTTCGCCGATCGAGGATAAGATCCAACTCCGCTCGGATTTGCTCTTCGGTCAAATCATTCACGTTTGGACACCCCGCTCCCCTATGTTCACTTTCGGGAGAAATTAGGAACGCGTCGTTCATTCATAGCTTCGACGCCTTCCTTCCAATCCTCTGTCCCACGTAAGCGGTCTTGTTCTTCTTTTTCTCGGTCGGTGGCGGCTTTAACGGCTTGAGGAAGGTGTCCTCTCATCGTTTGACGAATCGATTCCACTGCCAGTGGAGCGGACGTCGCTATTTCGGAGGCAAAATCGGTTGCGGCGGAGCGAAGGTCGGCCAGTGGCACTAGATGGTCTGCCAGCCCGATCTTCACCGCTTCATCGCCTTTGACCCGAGCACCCGTATAGAGCAACTCCAACGCCTTTTGTTGCCCCACAAGTGCGGGAAGAGTAACTGTTAACGCAAATCCATGGTGGAATCCGAGCCGAGCAAAGTTTGCAGTGAAACGTGCTTCTGGAGCAGCGATTCTAAAATCAGCAAAACAAGCGACGCCCAAACCGCCGCCGACGGCGGCGCCCTGAACTGCTGCTACAACGGGAGTTTTGCAACTGAAGAGATCAAATGCAGCGTCATAAAGATGTCGCGCGGACCCGTCAGCGTTCTTGGCGATGATTTCACCGCCTCTGCTCCCATCGTTGTGAAATTGGGCACCTGCGCAAAAGTTCTTGCCTTCCGCGCATAGGACTATTGCTCGACAGTTTTCGTCGTTGTCTAAGTCCCCGAATGCTGACACGAGCCCATCAATCAGCTCCAAGTCGAAGAAATTGTTAGGTGGGCGACGGATTTCAGCGGTGGCTACATAGTTATCAAGAGAGACGTGAAGGTCTCCGTACACAGCGAATTCACTCATGCAGTGATGCTAGATCTGATCGCGGTTGTTCGCGTCAATGATCTATCTCTAATTCAGGGCCGCCGAACCGCCGGTGATCAATGGGTAGAGCTGATCAGCGCCTCTGGACACGGCGACCTGTCCTAGCCACTTGCTCCACTCGGCGTCTCCTCCGTATTCCTTCCGCCAAGACCACAGTCGACGACTCAGATGATGGAGCGGGTACTCCTGAGTCATTCCCATAGCGCCGTGGGCCTGGTGACATGCCTTCGTTGCCCGGGCAGCAGCCTGGTTAGCCACCAACTTGGCTGCTGCAATTTCGAATTGTGCAGCCCCTCGGGTTGCTTCTCTTGCCGCGGTTTCTGCAACCATTCGAGCCAGTGCGGCATCCTGAGCTCCCCAAACTAGATGCTGTTGAACTGCTTGAAACTTGGCCACGGGGCGTCCAAATTGGACACGGTCGTTGGTGTAGGAAACTGTGAGTTGGCTCATCTTTTCGATTGCGCCAGCCATTAGCGCTGCACGGGATAGGGCTCCTCGAAATCGAAATGCTTCTAGGTCCACGTCGGGCGTTGCAAGGGCCAGAGGTACTCGCACATTTCTAAAGTTAACTGTGTCGCGAGGCTCTCCGGCCATGTTCGTCATTGGTTCTATATCGCATTGGGCGCTGTCGACGGAAGCGATGACGGTTTGGTCTTCGATAGCCAAAGGAATCACAATTCGTTCTGCGATGCGAGCCCAGGGGACACGTAGGGCACGTCCTGAGATTAGGACTTCCTCACCAGAGATAGAGCCGGTTGCGTTCTCACCCCCATTGGGGACGACAGTAGTAATCCCATCGGGTAACTCCTGGCCTGAGCTAGCGAGGAGCCAGCCTCCGAGGATCCCCGTTTCGGCAGCGGGAATAGGTGCAGCGTGGTAGCCGACTAATCGCAATACCTCCAGCGCATCGAGTAAGGATCCTCCCGATCCGCCAGCGCCTTCGTCGATCGAAATCCACGGGAATCCAGTTTCGGCAAACGCATTCCAGATTTCGGGCGCTTGGCCTCTTGCTTCAGCGGCTTGAATTGATTCATGATCACAGATTTCAGAAAAGAGCCGATGAGCGGTTTCGGTGACTAACGGGTCAACCAAACTGTCTTCTGTCATGTTGGTAACCCTTTCAAGCCTTTGGAAGCAACGGATCTGAGAATCTCGATAGTTCCACCTCTAATGGTGTTACCCGGGAAAGTAACGACGCATTGAGCCAGGAGTCGCTCAAATAAGGACTCAGAGTCAGGTGAATATTCGAGGTCGATTAGGTGAACGAGTTTTTCAATTACTTCCTGCTCATAGCGGGTACCCATTTCTTTAACGAGGGATGACTCTACTGACGGAGCTTCGCCTGTATCGATTAAACGAGCTACGGAAAGGGAAAGGTTGCGGATGCCCCACCATCGAGCAACGAGCTCGCCAAAAAGTTCGGTCACAGTATCTTCGAGTTCTGTTCCGTGTGCTTCTCGTAGAAGCTGCTCAACTGTAGAAAAGGGCGACAACCAGCGGTCCGGGCCACCTCTCTCATAAGCCATTTCAGTCGTGTTTTGGTGCCAACCCATACCGAGGTCTCCGACCACGTTGGTATCTGGGACAAAAACTTCGTTGAAGGTGACTTCGTTGAAATGGTGTGAGCCGTCCAGGAAAGGGATGGGGCTAATCTCCAAACCAGGTGCCTTTAGGTCGATAAGAAGCTGCGACAGGCCGGCATGCTTGTTGCCGTCCTCCATTGGAGAGGTCCGGAGCAGGCAAACAAACCAGTCGTTCTCGTGTGCACCAGAAGTCCATATCTTCGTGCCGTTGATGATCCAGCCATCAGACGCCCGCTCAGCTTTTGTGGAAACTGAAGCAAGGTCAGACCCACTGTCGGGTTCACTCATCCCGATAGAGAAACCAAGTTCGCCTCGACATATAGCAGGCAGGAAACGTTCCCGTTGTTCCTCGGTGCCGAACTTAAGAATCACATTTCCCGTCTGACGATCAGCTACCCAATGATGACCTACCGGTGCACCCCACCGGAGCATTTCTTCGACAACGATGAATCGGTCCACTGCTGTGCGATCTGAACCGCCCCACTCTTTCGGCAGGGCCATACCTACCCAGCCTCGAGCGGCCATCTTTAGGGAGAAGTCTTTGTCCTTTCGCGCTGCCATTCCAAGGCACGGTTCGTGTGAACCAGGAGGTAACTCATCAGACAGGAACTCTCGCACCTCTCGTTGGAGATTCAGCTCCGCATCGGTCAGTTCAGTTGGGGTAAAACGCATGACGGTTATTCTCCGCACAGGTGATGTGGAAGTCAATCTAACCTCACAAGCAACGGCTTTACTTTTGAAGTTACGAAGCGCACAAATTGCTTAACTGGCTGGCATCTGATGATATTTGACACGCGAACGGACTGCCCAGTGAAGATCGGAGTATGAGCATCGTGCACGGCCCATTTCAGGGATATTCAGCCGTAGTTAAACCCGAGTGGATTGACTTCAACGGACACTTCAACGCCGGCTATTACGTGGTGTGTTTTGACGATGCGATCGAGTCCTGGATGGATTTTATTGGCCTTGGGCGCGCACATCGGGATTCACATGCTGTGACAACATTCTCCGCTCAGAACCATGTGACCTATGTGCGCGAAGTACATGAAGGAGCACACCTAACTGTCAACACACAGCTCTTAGGGTTCGACCGAAAGCGCATTCATGCCATACAGGTCATGATGAACGATGACGAGGCATATGTTGCCGCAACGTGCGAAGTCATGTCGCTGCACGTCTCGGAAGAAACACGGCGTGTGTCAGAAATGCATCCAGACGCCTATGCACGCTTGGAGGAGATCTGGAAGAGCCACAAAGAACTGAATACGCCACCGCAAGTTGGACAGGTGATTGGTGTACCCAGTTGATCAACGAACTGATGAGAGGTAGGGAGAGCTAAGGGATGAGACAGCGACTAGAAGGCAAGCGGGCAGTTATAACTGGCGGCGGCAGGGGCATAGGCAAGGCAATAGCTCTCTCTTATGCTCGAGAAGGAGCTAATTGTGTAGTCACCAGCCGCAAATTGGATGACTTAGAGGCGACGTCAAGCGAAGCTCCAGATGGGATAATCAGGCCGTTCGTCTGCGACGTTTCGAGTGATGAATCGGTTGCTTCGATGGCTGCATTTGTCAACGAAGAATTAGGAGGGGTGGATATTGTTGTCAATAACGCAGGTATCCATGCCGCTGGAAGATTTCTGGATATTGATCCAGCTACGTACTCGCGCCTTTATGAAGTGAACGTTGTGGGCATTGTCCGAGTTAGCCAGGCGTTTTTGGATGGGATGATCGAGAGAGGGCGCGGCAGTATCGTCAATATTGCTTCCACCGCAGGGCTGTTTGAGTCTCCTGGCCAAGCACCCTATAACGCCTCTAAACACGGAGCTGTGGGGCTAACCCGATGCATGGGTCTGGAGCTAGCGTCATCCGGGGTGACGTGCAACGCCATTTGTCCAGGCTTTGTCGATACACCGATGCTGGACGGGTTCGCGGAACTCGTGGGTGCAGAATCGGACGAATTGCGCGCTCAACTGGCTAAACGAACACCGATGGGGCGTATCTTGTCGCCTGACGAGATCGCTAACTTGGCTGTCTACTTGGGCAGCGACGAAGCATCTGGCATGACCGGACAAACCATGGCGATAAGCAATGGCATGCGAATGTCGTGAATTTGGACGCGGACGCAGTAACGCGAGCCATTAAGCGTGTCGGAGCAAAGTGCGGGGACGACGAGCAGTTTGTTCAGGCCACGAAGTTCTGGGACGGGAGCCTCCGCTTGGGGATAGGTGACACTTGCGTTGTCTTCCGATTTGATTCAGGCAAATTGCAATCTGCGTACGAGGGCGACGATGATTACAGCGACGCTTCGGGGAGCTTCGGTCTTAACGCTTCAATAGAAGCTTGGAATCAGCTCCTATCGCAGACACCTAACGATGAACAATTGACGGTTACCGGTTGGGCCGGCGACGTTATTCGTACCGGCGACAGGGACACCTATTGGCGCTATTACCCGGCACTAAGGCGACTCATTGAACTTGCCGGTGAAGAACTTAGGTAGTTGCTGCCTCGAAAGATGCACTGGAATTTTCCAACCGCATTTAGGTAGATAGTTCTAGGCTAGAGATATGCCTCAGTATCGTTCCCACACTTCCACTGCCGGTCGAAACCAGGCTGGAGCGCGAGCATTGTGGCGCGCCACCGGTATGACCGACGAAGACTTTCAAAAACCAATTATTGCCATCTCCAACTCTTTTACGCAGTTTGTCCCCGGTCACGTACATCTGAAAGACCTCGGGCAGATGGTTGCTCGCGAGATCGAGCAGGCAGGTGGGGTGGCTAAAGAGTTCAACACTATTGCTGTTGACGATGGAATCGCTATGGGTCATGACGGAATGTTGTACAGCTTGCCTAGCCGAGACTTGATAGCGGACTCTGTTGAATACATGGTTGAAGCTCACTGTGCCGATGCCCTTGTTTGCATCAGCAACTGCGACAAAATCACTCCGGGGATGCTGAACGCTGCGATGCGTCTAAACATTCCGACAGTCTTCGTTTCAGGCGGCCCAATGGAGGCGGGTAAAACCAAACTCGCTGAGAATAAAGTTGATTTGATTAACGTCATGATTGTCGCCGCTGATGACTCAGTGAGCGACGAAGATGTCCTCGAGATGGAACGTTCGGGATGCCCGACCTGTGGTTCATGTTCGGGAATGTTTACGGCCAACTCTATGAATTGTTTGACCGAGGCTCTAGGTCTCTCCTTGCCGGGGAACGGGACTGTGGTGGCTACCCATGCGGACCGGAAAGAGTTGTTCTTGAGAGCTGGGCGGTTAGTCGTGGATTTATGTCGCCGCTATTACGACGAAGACGATTACTCGGTGCTCCCTAGGAGCGTGGCTAGTTTCGACGCGTTTGAGAATGCGATGTCTTTGGACATAGCTATGGGAGGCTCAACAAATACGATTCTGCATCTTCTGGCTGCTGCTCAAGAAGGCGGGGTGGACTTCACGATGGCAGACATCGACAGGTTGTCCAAGAAGGTCCCGAATATCTGCAAGGTTGCCCCTGCCACTGAACTTTTTCACGTTGAAGACGTCCATCGCGCCGGAGGGGTCATGGGCATTTTGGCTGAGCTAAATCGCGGCGGCTTGCTAAATAATGAAACTCCAACCGTTTATGCGCCAAGTCTTTTCGAAGCGTTAATGCAACATGACGTAGTGAGTAACGACGACGAGTCTCTGCACGAGTTTTATCGCGCTGGGCCTGCAGGCATTCCTACCCAGGTGGCGTTTAGCCAGGCAGAAAGATACAAGTCGCTAGACATTGATCGACAGCAGGGCTGTATCCGCTCTGTGGAACATGCCTACAGCGCCGATGGTGGATTAGCTGTTCTCTACGGCAACTTGGCTGAGGATGGGTGCGTCGTAAAAACAGCAGGAGTGGATGAAGCCAATCTGGTGTTTACGGGAAGAGCACATGTTGTCGAGAGTCAAGATGAAGCTGTTGATCATATTTTGAACGACAAAGTCACTGAAGGATCAGTGGTAGTCGTTCGGTACGAAGGCCCTAGGGGAGGACCTGGGATGCAAGAGATGTTGTATCCAACGTCCTATCTGAAATCAAAAGGGCTCGGCAAAGCGTGTGCGCTGCTGACTGACGGACGTTTTTCCGGCGGTACTTCTGGTCTCTCAATCGGCCACGTGTCGCCTGAAGCTGCCGCTGGAGGAACAATCGGCTTAGTTCGAGACGGTGACATTATTCATATAGATATTCCCAACCGCTCGATTCACCTTGAAGTCGATGACGATTTGCTCACTGAACGAAGAAAGTTCCAAGACGAATTGGGATGGAAACCAGAAATGCAACGACCGCGAAAGGTCTCTGAAGCCCTCAAGGCCTACGGCTTGATGGCTACTAGCGCCGACAAGGGCGCAGTTCGTGATTTGAGTGCGTTTCTATAAACCCGCCCCAACTCTCTTAACGAGCTCCTTGTGCGCGTTTCGACCACATCCTTTTCCTGAACACACCGGGAGATAAGTTCCTGATATGGAGATTTTCGGGGTCATTAATGCTTCCCCAGACTCATTAGCGAATTTTTCGGTTGTCTCCAATGAGGAAGAAGCAAAGAAATACGGCGCCACTTTGCTGGCTCAGGGAGCCGACCATTTGGACATTGGAGCTCAAGCTTCACATGGTGACGCTGCCTTCGTGACTTCCAATCAAGAATGGGAGATTGTGGAAGGGCCCCTCAAGGGACTTGTATCGCTTGGCGTAGACGTTGCCATCGACACGTGGCAGGTCGAGACCGCCAGACGGGCGTTGGACGCTGGCGCGCGAGTTCTAAATGCGGCCGACGCTTTACAAAGTGAAGAAATGATTGAGCTGGCTGCTACCCGCGAAATCCAAGTTGTTTTGCCGTTTATGTTGGGGCCCGACCCTCGTCATCTCAAACATATAGAAGGTGATCCAGTTCAAGTGATGGTGGATTGGTTCGATTTACAACTTGAGCGCGCAGAACGTTGGGGGATCAGAGATCGACTTGTATTGGATCCCGGAACTGGCTTCGCCCCACCTCATTGGGATTGGGAAGAAAGGTTCAAATACCAAAAAGCGATCTACTCCGGGCTAAGTCGGCTCCGACGTTTTGAGCTTCCGATATATGTACCGATTGCTTGGAAGCAGACTCCGGACAGACTTGAACTCGTCGACTTAGTCTTGGCTCAAGAAGTCGAATACGTAAGAGCGCACATACCAGAACAAATACGCCAAAGACACACAGCAATTAGAGAAGGAAAGCCGCTACCAACCTCAGAGATTTGGGAAGGGTATGACTGACGATCTATCCAGGCACTGCCTCTAAACGCGCCCGCACATGTTTGTGGTGAGGTGTAAGAGCTAGCCAATCACGATCTTCTATGTCAGTTAGCTCATTTACGGATACACCGTGGATCTTGTGCTCGCCATTTTCGTCGGGGTACTCCATACCAAAGCCATGGGGAAGGCTTATCTGACCCTCCATCATGGTGTCCGTGATATCCGCTGGGGCCTCAGCCTCACCGCGCTTTGTGATCACTCGTACTCTCTGGCCATCCACCACCCCGAGCCGATCGGCATCGAGAGGGTTAATTCGCAGTGCCCCGTCCTTATCCTTCTTGCGCCACGACGGATCTCGAATAACGTCGTTCACCGTCGAACCACGATGTTCTCCAGCGCTCAGAACAAACGGGAAAGCATCGGTAGGAGATGCCGGCTCTTCGGAAGCCAACCCTGTTAACTCGTCCACTAGTTCTTCTATATGGATGTGAATTTTTCCATCCGATGTCTTGATCCGGTCGAAACTGGTGGAGTAATCGCTCGTGCTAAAAATCATCCCTGATTTGGCGTTAATGAGCGAATCAAACAAGTTGTTAGCGAGTTCTAGGCCATCACCCTTGATTCCAGCCGCCCTGATGGCATCGGGGAAACGCATCGAGGCCTGCATCGCAGAGCCGAACATGATGGCCGCTGGGCCCATCTCGCCGAGGCTTTGCCCAAGGGAACGATATAGCGCGGTCGGGAGTTTGGCGCCAAGGTCTGGATTCTCGGAAGACAGGCGCGTGAAGGTCTCTATAAACGCCCCTCGACTTTCCTTAGCTGCTTCAGCCAATTCCTGCACACCGTCGGGTTCTCCGCCCATCGCTTCAACCAAGCGGGAATATATTTCGGCTTCTGGCAAAGTGTCGCCTAATGGCTCGAAAATCGGTTGCCGTATATGGAAGTAGTTCGACGGCATTTCTCCCGCGAAAAATGTTGCCTCGGGCTTTTCGTATTGTGAGGAGGCAGGCAAGACGTAATGAGCTTGGCGTGCAGTTTCAGTCATGGCCACATCGATTACTACAAGGCATTCGAGTTTGGCGAATGCCTCTCGGAATCGCTTGGAATCAGGCAAGGTATGCACTGGGTTCGAGGAATCAACGATCATGCCCCTGAACCGATCAGGATGATCAGTGTCGATGGCGTCGGGTATAGCGGCGCACGCCACCAATCCACAGAGCATGGGAGTTCCAGTGACGGGTTCGGTAGTCCCCTCGGCACTATGACCGCAAATAGGTGCTAGCCGAGTTGGGATGTTCATTCCTCCCTCGTTTCCAAAGTTCCCAGTTAGTAGAAACAAAAGTCTCTGCAGCCAGCTGTTCAGGGTCGAGTGCGGAGCCATTTCGATACCTAAATCCTCTTCAGTGGCCAGCGACCTCGCACCAGCCATTGTCCGCGCGGCAGATCTCAACTCTTCTTCTGACACTCCACACTTGCGGGCGTAGTCAGCGACATCAACCTCCTCAAGCAAAGGCTTTAAATCCTCCCAGCCGACACATTGATCGTTGAGGAATTTGTCATCGGTAAGAGCCTCTTGAGTCATTATCGCTAGGACTGCCGCTAACGCCCAGGCATCAGTGCCAGGCCTAACACGAATGTGGTGGTCGGAAATGTTCGCTGTCTCCGATACTCGAGGGTCGAATACAACGATCTTTCGTTCATCATCATTCTTGATGGCATTCAAAACATTTCTAGCTTCAGGAAAGCCATGGCTGTGCCAAGGGTTTTTGCCGATGAACACGGCACAGTCTGTGTGGTGGAAATCCGGTGACGCCCCAATGTCTTGGCGCCCAAAGAACTTGCCTTGGACCCAATACATACCCGTCTTCTCTTGTGCCAGGGCATTACTCCGATACTGCATCCCGAGAGTTTGCATAACGCTTCGCACATACGCGCCACCAGTGTGGTTGCCCTGACCCCCACCGCCGTAATACATGATTTTGTCGCCACCATGAGTGTCGCGGATACCAACAAGTTGATCGGCGACTTCTTTAATCGCTTGGTCCCAACCAATCTCTTCGAAGGTTCCGTCTTCCATTCTCTTTAATGGAGCAGTTAGTCGGTCTCGTCCGTTTTGGTAGTGGTTGACGCGGAGACCTTTTTCGCAGGTGTAGCCCTTACTCGCCGGATGGTCTTTGTCGCCGCGTACACGAGTGATTTCCCGTCCTTCTATGCGGACCTCAATCCCACAGTTAGCAGAGCACAGGACGCATGCAGTTTTGTGCCACTCCTTAGTGGGGTCAACCTCGGTGTCAGATGTGATAGGTGCATTAGTTTCGGCCACGGTTCAACTCCTTGTGCTTTTTCTATATTAGATGGAATTTAAGATCTAGACCCCCTTGCTCTTCCCCGAACTTGGCTTCCTGGTCTAAAAAAGATTTCATTGCGAATAGCGCTAAGTTATTGATGAGGCACGAGCGGGTGGAGGAGCGACAAATGCGAGTAAAGGTCGATGCTGAAAAATGCCAGGGGCATAACCGCTGCTTCTCTCTTGCGGTGGAGTTGTTCGACGTTGACGATTATGGCTATGCGACAGAGATTGGTGACGGGGAAGTGCCTTCAGACCTGGAAGATAAGGCTCGTTTAGCTGTAGCGAACTGCCCCGAATTCGCTATTTCTCTTGAGGAGTAGCGGAACGAGATTGCGTGTCGCGAAGACCCGCCACCGTTTCACCAGCTCCCCAAGAATTGCCTTCCAGAGCAAGCAAGATGTCAACCAAATTGTTATCTCGAATTCTTTCAAGTTGGCGAACCGTTAGATGGCCAGATTGCTCATCTGACTGAGCGCTAATTCGTTCAACGAGCTCGTGAGTGAGATCGGGTGTATCAGTCAACTTCGACCACGGCCATTCCAGAGAGGGTCCGAACTGTTGAATGAAATGTTTGATCCCTCCCTCGCCTCCGGCGATTCGGTAGTTCTCGAACAGTCCCATTTGAGCCCATCTCAAACCAAACCCAAATCGGATTACATCATCGATCTCTTGAGTTGTTGCTACTCCATCATCGACGAGCCACAGAGCTTCTCTCCAAACCGCTTCCAGAAGGCGATCGGCGATAAAGGCATCGATTTCTACTCGAACTTCTAAAGGCTTCATGCCGGCTATCTCATAGAAGTGCATTGCAGAAGAGATAGAGTCCGCACTAGTGCTCTGCCCGCCCACTACTTCGACCATAGGCAGCAGATAGACAGGGTTAAACGGGTGTCCGACGAGAAACCTTTCCGGATTCACCATGTCTTCCTGAAGCTCAGATGGGAGAAGCCCTGAGGTAGATGAAGCGATCAAGGCTGATTTCGGTGCTGCTTCTTCTATCTGCCCCAGAACCTTTTTCTTCAATGCGACGTCTTCCGGAACGCTCTCCTGGATGAGGCTTACATCATTTGCAGTCTCCCCAATTGACTGAGCGAACGTCAGCGAACCCTCCTTAAGAGGGGCAACCCCCATTCGTTCCCACGAATGACGAGCGTTGGCCGTAACTTCGGTCACTACCCGCTCTGTTTCTAATCCTGGGTCGTAGACACGCACATCGGAACCACGCAACATCCATCTTGCGGCCCAGGCCGCGCCGATTACCCCCGCTCCGATAATCGCTACGCGCTCAGGTTGACGCATGTTTGTTACGGAGCCCATTTCGTTAATTCCAGCGTTTCTCGGACTTGCTGTGGTCCCATCACCTCGAAGTTCATAGCCTCCAAGATCTGTTTGGCCCGTGCCGTAAGTCCCTCGTTCGTGGCCAACTCACCGCGATCCATATACAAATTGTCTTCAAGTCCCACGCGGGCGTTGCCGCCTGCTACAGCAGCCAAGGCGACGTAAGGGAGCTGGTCTCTTCCTAGAGAAAACGCCGAGAACGTCCATTCGGGCGGGACATTGTTCACTAAAGCCATAAAAGTGTTCAAGTCATTTGGTGCACCCCACCGCACGCCCATGCAGAGCTGCACCATCACTGGCAAGTTTATTAACCCTTGATCGACAAGTGCCTTGGCCTCCCATAATTGACCCGTGTCGAAGACTTCGATTTCGGGGCGTACCCCGATCTCTTGAATTTGGCGGGCCATTTCCGCCAACGTGTCGTGGGTGTTGGTAGCAACGTAGTTGCCTTCCCCAAAGTTCATAGTTCCACAGTCGAGAGTGCAGATTTCGGGATGCAACAAGCGAACATGGTCGAGACGTTCAGTAGCGCCAGCTAAATCAGTCTGATGTTTATCGAGTGGGAGGGGCTCCTCGACGGAACCGATAACAAGATCGCCGCCCATACCAGCAGTCAGATTGAGAACGACGTCTATGTTCGATGCTCTAACTCGTTCAACTACCTCTTGGTAGTAGTCAACCTGACGATCCGGATCACCGGTGATTGGGTCTCGAACGTGAATATGGGCTATCGCTGCTCCTGCTTTGGCTGCAGCGACGACATCTCTAGCTATGTTCTCGGGAGTAAACGGTACTTTGTCTGACTTGTCGACAGTGTCGCCAGCGCCCGTTACGGCGCACGTGATGAAAACTTCAGGCATTGCTTTCCTTTCGTGCTGAGGAGAAAGCTAGTGAATGGCCCGGCTCATGAATGGAATGCCGCAAGACCCTCATGCGTGAATAAACCTCATCGGAATCAAGATAGGTTCCACGGAGTCTCCTGTGCCCTTCGCTGGAATCAAAAGACTCTCGTCCATGCAGCACACGACGGTTATCAAACGCAATCAGATCGCCTGGGTTGAGGTCGTAACGAATTTGGAAGTCGCTGCTATTGGCAACTCGGCCGAAGCGCTGCATAGCGAAATAAGCGTCGTTTATGCGTTCCGGAGGCATAGCAGGAAAACCGCGAACCGGATGAAATGCGCGAAACGTCCACGGCACGCGACCATCCCCTCTGTCGATCATTGGTCCAGTCCACCGATGATCATGTTTGCCATCACGATTGGAAAAGACCCACTCATCGTTGGTGAGCGATTTCATTACCTCCGGTTCGTTTTCTTCGAAATGCTGGGCGACCGCTAATCCGTCAGTCATTGTTGATCTGCCGCCGGCAACAGTGTTTTCTAGGCAGTGCAGAAGCTGAAACCCGGGAGGCGTCTCTCTAGAGGGCAGGTCGCTGTGTGCAGGCAGTCCAATAGTTGTATTAGCCGTCGAATTGGGGTCCAGATCAACGCTTACGTGCCAGGTTGCTCCAAAGTTCGAATCACGGAGAACCCCAATTCGCCTTCCGATCAATTCGACAACGCCATCTTCGGGAGGAAGAGAAACCAAGCGAGCCAGCCCGTATCTAAGGAGATCGTGCAGCCAGTCAACGAACGCTTCATCGTTTTCGATCACCAAGGGGCCTAGATGCGTCGGGGGTTCGGGCAGATCTCTGGATGTCCAGACTTGGAGATCCGGCAATAAAGCAAACGGGTAATGATCCCCATCTGCTACGTGTCGCAACCAACCTGGATGAAACCTTGCCTTTCGGGATTCAGGACCGAACTCAACAACCAGTCCACCGTTTTCAACCGAAAGCGCCTTTATCTGGGTGTCGAGGTCCAGCTTTGCGACATCAAGATCATTCTCTTTCGAGCGAGGATCGATGCCACCGGGGCCGGGGGAGTTCTCGCGTAGCCACAAAGGATGGCATTCCAACTCATGACCGTCGGGCCAAGTAACCAAAACGCGACCGTTCGGTAAAAGCGACGCAGACTCAAGAGAAATCCAGTCGTAGCTGTAGTAATCGGGCACTAAGAAATTAGTCAACTTAGTCCTCTCTCCTTAGACCCGACCAGTGGGCCCACGGCGCGCTAGGAACTCCCATTGCTAACCGTACTCAACAGCAATTAGAGCAATGGCCATGGTGGAAGGTGACGACGCGGTTTCAATCTCCTAAGTTTTAAGGATGGTCAAACGCGATGTGTACACGCACGGTCACCAACCTGCGGCGGTGAACCAACACGCGAGGAGAACAGCGCAAACTTCAGCAGCTTTTTGTCGAGACGTGGTCTCGTCGACTTCTCAAATTCTGGACGTCGGGTGTGGACCTGCATCAATTTCAGTTGGTTTAGCGGAGTGGGCCGACCAAGGGTTCGTCACAGCGATTGATCTCGGAGACCAAATCCTTGAAACAGCCAACGAGACGGTCCGAAGTGCCGGCACTTCGAACATCTTGGTGGAACAAGCGTCCGTATACGAATTGCCCTACGACGACAACTCATTTGATTTGACGTACGCACACCAAGTTTTGCAGCACCTCACCGACCCGGTTCTGGCAATAACAGAGATGGCTCGAGTTACGAAGATCGGTGGGTTTGTGGCTGTCAGAGATGCAGATTATTACACGATGTCCTGTAGTCCCGAATCGCAAACAATCGATGAATGGCGGCGGATATATCGCTTGGTAGCTAGGCATAATGGTGCCGAGCCGGATGCTGGGCGACATCTTCTTGGCTGGTTCCATCAGGCAGGGATCCACTCAGTTAGATGTTCGGCTTCAGCAGGCGTTTACGCGACTAAAGAAGAAAGAGAGAATTGGGGACTTTCTTGGGCAGACCGATGCTTAACCACGGGCTTTTCTGAGCAGGCAATGGAATATGGGTACGCCTCTCGCGCAGACTTAGAGGCATTAGCCGAAGGGTGGCGCGAATGGGCTGCTAATCCGGATGGCTATTTTCAGTTCATCAATGGCGAAGCAGTTGCTCAGATCTAGAACATGACGAGAGGAAATTGAGCAAGAAATGACCACACCAATTCCGGATAACTTCCCTGCTTTGGTCAAACGAGCATCGAGAGAGTTTGGTTCAAGCCAGGCGATCTCTGATGGCGATGTCAGCTTCGATTTCGCGGAAATGAGGCGACGGATTGACGATGCATCCGCATCGATGGTGGCTTCAGGTATCAACCCCGGCGATCGCGTGGCTGTATGGGCCCCTAATTCCTGGGAGTGGGTAGTCGCTGCGATGGCTGTTTTCGGAGCTGGAGCAGTCTTGGTTCCAGTTAACACTCGGTTCAAAGGGAGGGAAGCAGCATTCGTTCTCCAAAAAGCCGAAGTGAAACTGCTATTCACGGTCGTCGGCTTTCTGGGAAATGACTACGTAACTGATCTAAGGGAGTCAGGAGAAAACGTGGAGTCTTTGCAGGACATCGTAATTCTTCGAGGTGACATACCTGAAGGGACGATCTCACTTAAAGATTTTCTCGATCGAAGTACCGAGGCTGATCAGCAAGAAGCGCAGGATCGGGCGTCCAGGGCCTCGGGATCAGACCTGGGTTTAATAATGTTCACCTCTGGCACGACCGGTGTGCCCAAGGGCGTGATGGTCGAACAAGGCCCGATCATTCGCGGTTTTAGTCACTATGCACGCGAATTAGGTATGCGACAGGGCGATCGCATGTTGATCGTCAACCCTTTCTTTCATGCGTTTGGCTTCAACGGAGCTATTAATCCTTGTTTCATTCACGGGGCGACGATACTTCCCCACCCTGTATTCGATGTGGCAACCGTTCTGCAGCGGATTCAGGACGACAAGGTGACAGTCTTTCCAGGACCTCCAGCTATCTTCCAGGGCTTAATCAACTATAAGGATCTAGACGATTACGACACGTCGTCACTGCGTTCGGCCGTCACCGGCGCTGCGAGCATCCCGGTTGAGACCGTGGTCGACATGAGAGAACGTTTGGGATTCGGAACCGTCGTTACCGCCTATGGGATGACGGAAACTCATGGCCTGGTGACCATCTGCGCCGCTGATGATCCGCCCGAAGTCGTGGCTACTACTAGCGGCAAAGCTCTGCCTGGGATCGAATTGAGGCTTATAGATGACGAGGGCAATGACGTGACGCAGGGTCAACCAGGAGAGCTTTTAGTTAAGGGATATGCAGTCATGCGCGGCTATCTAGACGAGCCCGAACAAACCGCCGAGACTATCGACGAAGATGGGTGGATGCGCACCGGCGATATTTGTGTGATGGACGCCGCGGGCTATATCGATATAACCGATCGCAAAAAGGACATGTTCATCAACGGTGGATTCAACACCTACCCAGCGGAGATAGAGGCCACAATGCTTGAACATCAAGCAGTTGGTCAGGTTGCAGTGATCGGTGTCCCCGACGAACGTCTCGGGGAAGTGGGAGCCGCTTTCGTCGTGGCTGCACCGACAGGCCCGCCTGATCTGCAAGAACTAGGTGAGTGGTGTAAAGAGCAGATGGCAAACTACAAGGTCCCGCGCTATTTCTGGATTGTCGAAGAATTACCGTTGAACCCCTCAAACAAGGTCTTGAAAACTGAACTCCGCGACATGGCGGCAGACCTTCTTGCCTGAAAGCGACACTAGGAGCAAGGAGCGAATGCTTGGCTTTGCTAGTTCAGAAACTCGTCGTTTTCAGCCAGAATTTTGTCGTAAATCGGTTGGTAGCTGAACCATCCCGCCAAATGACTACCGACTTGATCTGCGGTATGTCGGGCTACCTCCTCACGGATGGGGCTTGGAGTACCAGCCGCTTCTGCTAGTAGCTGGCTCTGACAGGTACGTTCCATCGTGATGAACCACCAGGCTGCCTCGTCCACAGTGTGACCGACGGTCAGCAACCCATGATTTTTTAAAATCACTGCTTTCTTGTCTCCTAGGGCGGCACCTATGCGATCGCCTTCGTCGGTATCTAAAACCACCCCTGTGAAGTCATCGAATAAAGCGTGGTCCTCAAAGAAAGCACATGCGTCCTGAGTCAACGGATCCAACAGACGCCCTAGACTTGACCAGGTTTTGCCGTAGAGCGAATGAGTGTGCGCAGCGGCAATGACATCCGGCCTTGCTTGATGAACTCTGCTGTGGATGGCGAACGCGGCCTGGTTCAGCGGATGCCTGCCTTCAACGATGTTGCCGGCGTGATCAACGAGTAAAAGATCGGAAGTTTTGATGTGAGCGAACGGAACGCCGAAAGGGTTAACCCAAAAATGATCTTCTAGTTCAGGGTCGCGTGCAGTCACGTGCCCGGCCAGGCCTTCTTCAAATCCAAACTTTGAAAAGACGCGAAACACCGAAGCCAAACGCTCTTTTCGATGCTGGCGCTCCTGCTCAATGGAGTCAAACGTCGGTGCAGTGGGAAGCATCTGCTCGATGGTTTCTACAGGTTCGGTGGTATCGGTCATATAGACGAGCTTAGAAGCTAGGCAAGTGCGGCGCATCTGTTCTGGCAAGCAAGCTAAGGATTTCGGTAGTCTGAGCACTCAAGGCAGCGCCAACGATGGGGGAGTCGGTGACCGGATTTGGGGCCTACACAGGCATCCGCGTAATCGAACTTACTGAAGGAATAGCGGGGCCATACGCAGCACGATTTCTGGCTGACCAAGGCGCCGACGTCATTAAGATCGAATCAGCCGAGGGTGACAGTTACAGGAATGACCCTGGATTTCAGGTCTTCAACAGAAATAAGCGCTCCGTTGTTGTCAACGATGACAGCAACCTACTTAAGACAGCTGACGTAGTTATCGCCAGCAATAGGGGAGAGGCTGACCGTGCTCGATCGCTAGCGCCTGGAGCAGTCATTGTGAGCATGCCTACATGGGGTTCCGCTGGTGCGAGGGCAGAGCAGAGTGGCTCGTGGCAGCAAGTGGCTGCCGCGACCGGAATCGGTTGGAACCAGGTGAGTTGGACTGAAGGGCCCGTTCACGTGGTGCTACCCCTGGCCTCTTACGGAGCTGGCATGCTGGGCGCACTAGCTGCGGCATCTGGCCTGTACGCTCGCGAGGCGCACGGCTCAGCCCCAACATATGAGGTCTCAGAACTAGCTGGTTCAGGAGTGATGCAAATAGGCGACTTCTGGTCGCCCGAGATCCCACAAGAGCGAGACGGGGCAAGCCCCCTTGGACCGGCTGGCCGTGCCCCTGCTTACCGACCGTTTAAAGCAGCCGACAGCAAATGGCTGTTCGTTGCTTGCGGCACCCACCGATTTTATCACTCCATGCTTGAAGCCATAGATCGCTTAGACCTACTCGACGACCCCCTCTTACCTAACCCGCCATGGGGATTGATCGAGCCTGACCCATTGGCATACATAACGCCAATTCTCGAAGAAGAGTTCGCTCGTCGTAAGCGGAATGAATGGATTGAAACCCTTCGGAACCACGACGTCCCCTGTCAGCCGATTCAAACAAGGCAGGAATTTCTCGCCTCCGACCTAGCCGCGAGCAACAACTTGATCGAAAGCATCCATCATCCAGAACTTGGGCAGTTATCGATGCCTATTCAGCCACTGCATCTAGATGCATGCCCTGCCACGCCGATAGTGCCCGCTCCGTCTATTGGGCAACATACCGATGCGGTTCTGATGGAAACACACGAGCCTGGAAGCGGATCTGGTCAAGGTGGCCCGCCCCTAGCCGGGACCTTCGCTGTCGATTTGGCCTCCTTCATTGCGGGACCTGTTATTACCCGACACCTGGCGATGCTTGGGTCTGAGGTCGTAAAGGTCGAGCCTCCCGACGCAGACCCATTCCGCAGCTTTAGCCCAATGTTTAATGGCTGGAACCAAGGTAAGAAGGGGATCACGCTCGATCTTAAAGAATCTTCAGATAGAGAATTCCTGTACAAAATGGTGCGTTCCGCAGACGTCGTTGTCGAAAACTTTCGGCCAGGGGTCGCAGAAAGGCTCGGCTGCTCAGCGGACGAGTTGCGAAGAGTGCGTGATGACCTGGTCTTAGTGAAGAGCCCCGGTTATGGCTCTGATGAATCTCGAGCTAATCAGCCAGCTTTCGATCCCCTTTTGCAGGCCCTTGGGGGCATGATGGCGGCCCAAGGAGGCGATGGCGAACCTGTTTTCCTCACTGTGCCCGTTCACGATGCGTCGACACCTGTTATTGCAGCCTTCGGAGTCGTTACTGCTCTCTACCACAGGCTCACCACGGGTAGAACACAGACTGTTCATACATCTTTGGTGCAAACCACTACGGCGGCCCAAGCCGCAGAGTTTGTCGAGTACGCGAATAGGTCAACTCCAGAGTTTGGCGGCTTCGATTACAAAGGTCCTGATGAAACTCACCAATACGTAGAGGAAAACGGCGAGTGGTTTTGGGTTGATGATGAGGGACGAATACCGGTTGAAAGGAAAGGATTTGTAGGGAGTCCACTTGCAATCGCTAACGATTTAGTTTGCGAGCACCCAGATTCACCAGGTTGGGGACCGCTAACACAAGTCGGCCAGTTAATTAAAGGTGCGGGCCCGCACCCGAGTCGGGCGCCGCACCTAAACGAACACGAGCGCGAACTCAGAGCAGATTTCGGTTGATTCTTATAGGACTACTCAACGTGGGTAAGTTTGGGAGTTGGAGCATCTGCTACATCGACCCATCCCGAGAGCAAACCAGAGGTGTAGCCCCCATCGGCGACAAGATGATGCCCGTTGACCCAACCAGATTCTCCGACCGCCAACCACTCGATAGCTTGAGCTATTTCGTCTGCCTTTGCAGCGCGTCCTGAATGGCTCAACACCCAGTTGATACGGTCGTCACCGATTTGTTCCCTAAATGTGGGCAGCAGCGGCGTTTCGACAGGGCCAGGACTCAATACATTGCATCGAATTCCTGTACCTCGAAGCTCACCTGCGTGCAACATGCTCCAAACAATCACGGCTTCTTTAGAGAACGTGTACGGATCGACCCCTACGGACTTGCTTTGGTCACTCCACCAAGCGCGAGCAGCCGCATTATCCAATTCCAGCAAGGATTGATAAACACTCAAACGCTCCTGCCATCCGTTTCCGGAAATTGATCCGACGTTGACGATACTGCTCCCAGAGCTGAGGTAAGGGGCGAGAGACCGACTTAGGTGCCGAACGGCTAAGACATTGACGTCAAACACTTTCGATGCGGGTTGAGTCCCGGGAACGCCAGCGACGTTAACTAAAGCGGCAACGGTCTTAAGGTCAAAGCCTTCCAAGAGAGACTCGACGAGGTCATCGATCTCATGCTCGTCGCTGAGATCACAGATGAAGTGTTTTTCTGGATCGAGGTCAGGGGGCTGCTCACCAATATCAACAGTAATTACAGATCGATCTGCAGACATCAGCCGCCGACTCACGGCGTGGCCGATACCCGAAGACGCGCCAGTGACGATTACTGTGCCCAGTGAAGTGTTCGGGCTAGCCATTGCGTCACGCTAGCCCCCGCTGAGCACTGCAGGAAGTAATAAGCAAATATAAGAAACTGGTGAGACGCGAGGAGATCCTGCTTGGGTCCTCGTTGAGGATCGACCAGTTCAGGCGTAGCATCGTTAGCGAACGACTGAGAGATACCGCCATGGTTGAACCTGATTACCTGAAATTCGACACCTTGTCTTTACACGCAGGTCAAGAGCCAGACCCAACGACTGGCTCTCGCGGCGTGCCTATCTACCAGACCACTTCGTACAGTTTTGTCGATACCGAACAGGCCGCTGGTCTTTTTAACTTGGAGCAACCTGGCCATATTTACAGCCGTATTTCTAACCCCACAGTGGCGGTTCTGGAAGAACGTCTTGCAGCGCTTGAGGGTGGAGTGGGAGCTGTATGCACAGCCAGCGGTATGGCGGCCTTCCACTTGGCCTGCGCAACAATTATGAGCGCAGGAAATCATGTTGTAGCCAGTCGCAACATTTATGGCGGCTCACACAACATGCTGAACCTGACGATGCCTCGCTTTGGTATACAGACGACATTTGTGGATCCCCGAGATTTAGATGCCTGGGAGTCGGCCATCACTCCCGACACCAGAGTTCTATTCGCCGAAACCCTTGGAAATCCAGGAATCGAAGTGCTCAACGTACCGGCAGTGGCGGAGATAGCCCATTCGCATGGCATTCCGTTGATGGTGGACGCAACCTTTACCACCCCGTACTTGATGAAGCCGATCGAATTAGGAGCTGACATCGTCATGCATTCGGTCACCAAGTTCTTAGGCGGCCATGGGATTGCTCTGGGAGGCGTCATCGTTGACGGCGGTCGTTTCGACTGGGCGGCGAACGACAAATTCCCGACCCTGTCGGAGCCCTACGATGGATATCACGGCATAACTTTCTCCGAAGAATACGGTCACCAGGCGCTATCAATGCGAGCGCGGGCTGAAGGCCTTAGGGATTTTGGAGCTGCTATGAGTCCAGCAAATGCCTTTCACTTACTCCAAGGAGTCGAGACCTTGCCACTGAGGATGCGGCGCCACGTCGAGAACACAGAAAGTGTTATCGACTTCCTCGAAACAAACGACGCTGTCTCTTGGGTCAGTCATCCCGCAGTCTCTAGCCACCCTGACCACGAACTAGCTCAGTCTTTGCTGCCACACGGAGCAGGGGCGATTCTCTCTTTTGGCATCTCAGGCGGCCGCGAGGCAGGCCGTAGGTTCATCGAAAGCGTTCAACTTGCGTCGCATGTCGCAAACGTGGGGGACGCTAAAACCCTCGTGATCCATCCGGCTTCAACAACCCATCAGCAGCTGAGCGCTCAAGACCTAACTGCAGCAGGTGTAGGCGAAGATTTGATCAGACTTTCGGTGGGTCTTGAAGATCCGTCGGACATTATCGCTGACCTTGCCCGGGCACTGCGCGCCTCTCAGAAGGGTTAAACATGCAAATCGAATTTCGCGACCTTATGGTCAATGTTGCTACGGGCGGAGTGGACTTAGACAAGCAGCTCCCTCCGGTACTGCTTCTTCACGGAGCAGGCATGGACCGTACAGTGTGGAGTCAGCAAACGCGCTATCTGGCTCACCATGGGTTTGCACCAATGGCTGTCGATTTGCCGGGGCACGGCGACTCGGAAGGTGAACTTCTTCCCACAATCGCTGCGATGGCGGAATGGGTCGCTGGATTTGTGGAAAAGATGGGGCTAGACCCGATCCGGTTAGTCGGTCATTCGATGGGAAGTTTGATTTCGCTCGAAGTTGCAGCTCGTCACCCTCAAACCGTTGAGCGACTGATCTTGATGGGAGCTGCAGCTGCTATGCCGGTGCACCCCGAGTTGTTAGGGGCGGCAGAACGAAACGAAATCTTGGCACCCCAATTAATGACTGCCTGGGCTCATGGAAGCCGGGCTCATGTAGCAGGAAACCCAACCCCTGGTCTGTGGATGCGCAGTGGGTGTCAAGCCCTTCTGGAACGGGCTGCGCCTGATGTCATCTATAACGATCTGGCGGCCTGTAACAGTTATGAGGCAGGTGACGTTGCTGCTCGAATCGAATGTTCCGTGAGCGTGATGGTAGGTAGCGAAGACAAGATGACGCCGCCCAAAGCCACAGCCCAGCTCGTAGCGGGTTTCTCTGAGGTTGACTTGCAGCACCTGAAAGGGGTCGGTCACATGATGATGATGGAAGCCCCTGACCAAATCAGAGAGTTACTGCTGCAGGCTTTGCGGTAAGTCGAGGCGACAACAGACGCCGAAAATGTCATGATCAAGTAAACCTCATTGGAGAAAAGGGGAAGGTATGGCGGTTGAACGCTTCCCAGTCGAAGCTTCACACATCTTGATGTTCGCTCGAGCAATTGGCGATTCGAACCTCATCTATTCAGACGACTCGCACGCAGCAGGCACGGAGGTGGGTTCGATAATCGCGCCACCGACGTTTGCACAGGCCAGTGCTCAGTTTGATCCTGACTACTTTTTGCGACCCAAAGACGGTCAAAAATGGTTTGGAAGTGGAGCGACTGCGTCAGGGACATTGTCGAAAGAACCCAAAGAGCAATCTCAAGAATCCGATGATGAGAAGTCTGGCTCATCGGCTGGGGGGCTGCACGCAGAGCAGCATTTCACATACCACCGACACTTGAAGCCAGGAGATGTGCTCAGTGCTGAAACCAAACCAGGCGAGAGCTGGGAAAAAGAATCAAAGCGTGCTGGTGTCCTCAAATTCAGCGAAAGCATCACTGAATACCGTGATCAAAATGGCGAACTTGTCGTAACAGCGCGGAGCGTAGGCGTTGTGACCGAAAAAGTAATCGAACAGTAGGAGTTGAAGATGGGATTAAGTGCAGAAGGACTTAAAGTCGGCGATTCTTACTCAGAGTTAGTAGTAGAGGATCTGACCAGAACCCAGATTGTCCAATACGCCGGAGCGTCTGGAGATTACAACCCCGTCCATAGTGACGAAAAATTCGTCACTGAAGTCGCGGGATACCCCACCGTATTTGCCCACGGCATGTTGACCATGGGAATGACGGGACGAATGTTGACCAATTACGTCGGAGACGGTCGGCTGACTTATTACGGGGTTCGTTTCGTGAACCAGGTTTGGCCAGGAGATACGTTGACAGCACGAGCAGAGGTGGCAGCGGTTCGTGAAGAAGACGGTGAAACCCTGGTCGACTTAACGATTACGACAACGAACCAGGATGAGAAGTTCGTGTTGACAGGTAACGCCACGGCTCGCGTGGACTAGACCTAAACAGACTGGCGAATCCAGCATCGACCTAGTCGACCGCACACTCAATCAAAGGCTCGCTGGCCCACGTGTCACGTCCTTTGACTCCACCCGTGACCGGGCCACCTAACCCGATGTCTATAAAAGACTCTGGGCTGACTGACCAGTCGTATTCCTCTATTTGGCTGATGCTTCTCCGGCCGTTCAACATTCGGAACAATTCGTGTTCTGATATACGGAGAGAAACACCTTGATTCGTGCCCACATTGAGGGTGGGCCCCTGCAATAGCTCAATGGTGAGACCGGGAGACCGGCATTCGTTGAGATGTTGGCGCCAGACGACAAAACTACTTTTTGTAGCGAGAGTCAATGCTTCGGGAGGCAATGTTGTTCCTGGAGCGAGAACCGCTCGCAGGTCAGCCTCATGCGCAGCCGCATCCCCAAATGCGTATCGAACCGGATCGCCCAGTCCTGGCTCCTCAGTTAGAGAAACCATTTGATCTATCGCCGTTCTCCATGCGAGGGAAACTTCACCGAAATTGAGCGATGAGAGACGCTGAACGCCTTCTTGAGTCCAGCGTTCCGTCCCATAGCCGTCAAGTCGATGCTCAACCCAGTCCTGACAGACGGCGGTGACGTGCCGTAGAAGGTCCATGGCGGACCACAACGGACAGCTCGGCAACCTAGCGCCTTGATCTTTCTCAACAAGGTCGATAGTCCGGTCGCTTACACCTCTGTAAATCTCGAGCACTTCTGGGTTGACCATGGCACTAGTCCTTACTCCTCTTGTGGTGAAGCGGCGAATCGCCTAGAAGTCAGGTCTACGTTCGATGAGCTAGTGGCATAGGAATTTACTGTTTCCGATAAGAACACTGAGCGAAAGCCCTTAAATGTATGAACAGCCTGACACAATTATTGCGATTACCCCTTAGCGCGTCCAGCGTACCCAAAGAGTTTTCCGGCTACCTTTCGAATCTGAATCTCCTCGGCTCCCTCAGTTATCCGGTAGCGCCGGTGATGTCGGTAAATGTGTTCGAAAGGCATTTTTCGGCCGTAGCCGATACCGCCGCAGCTTTGCATTGCTCGATCCGCGGCGTCGCAGCAAAATCGGTTACCTCGGTAGTTACACATGGCGACACGGTCTGTGATCTCCATATGGTCAACCCCTTCATCCATTTCCCAAGCTGTTTTCCAGATCAACGCTCTAATCATTTCCGCTTCCGTGTACAGCTCCGCGAGAGGAAATTGAATTGCTTGGTTCTGTGAAAGCGGCTTACCGAATGTCGTTCTGTTATTTACGTAGTCGACCGCCATGTCGATGCAGTGAAGTCCAGCTCCGACAGAAGACGCGGCTTGGCGAATCCGGTTCTCATGAACGAACAATTGGGCAGTTTGAAGACCTCTCCCTTCTTCTCCAAGGATGTCATCGTTGTGAACTCGAACCTCAGTCAGACGGACGTGAGCGTGATCGGTTGGCATATTGAAAGTCCACATGAATTCTTCAACGCTGAAGCCAGGAGAATCGACGGGAACGATAAAGCAAGTTATGCCGTGGCCTTCCCCCGGATTACCTGATGTTCTTGCAAAGATGTAATCGTGGGTCGCGTGGTGGAGTCCAGTGTTCCAGTATTTCTCCCCGCTGATTACCCACTCGTCGCCGTCTCTGATAGCAGTTGTTTCCATCCAAGTTGCGTCTGAACCGTGAAGTGGTTCAGTTAACCCGAAACCAATACGTGCGGTGCCTTCTAACATTTTGGGAATCCAGTACTGCTGCTGTGACTCAGATCCGTACTTCTCCATCATCAGAACAGTTGGAAAGTTTCCGATGATTGAGTTTTCGTTTTGGAGGTCGTTGTGCAGGCCTAGACCCCTTCGAGCTAAGTGTTCCCGAACAATTGCCATGCCGAGGTTGGTGCCGTCCTGGCCCCCGAAACGTTTAGGTAAATGCCACCTCAGAAAACCTGCGGCGTCTGCTTCGTCGCGCATGCGGCGGAGCAATGACTCCCATTCCGCATTGGGGAGACCATCGCGGTCCCAGTCAGTTCTCGCGTCTTCACGTCGGTGATCGAAGAACCGCATGTTGTCGTTTTCGCTCTCAATTGGCTTGATGACGTCTTCGATAAACTCATCAAGGTCGTTAAGCAATCTTTGAATGTCTGTGGGAATTACGAAATCCATACCGTGGGAACGTATACCGTCAAACATTGTGGCGCTTCCCTTAATCGTCTGGTCCGACTATCTGTGACCTTGGTGTCACTTAGCGCGGGCCCGGGCGGTTCGCCTAAAAGAGCGTCACAAAGTCGAGATTTCCTGGCTTCCGTACGAGTTGCACCCGGAAATACCCGACGGAGGAACATTCAATTCACGCAGATTTTCGGCATTAAAACCAATCGCTGAAGAATTAGACATAGTGATGCGTCCCCCCGAACGTTTTCGACCGACAAGAAAAGCCCATCAGGCGGCCTTGGTCGTAGAGCACGCGTCACCAAGCGAGGTTGACATCTACCACCAGCGTCTCTATGAAGCGGTGTGGGTAGAAGAGCGCGACATTGAGGACCCGCAAACCCTCTCTGAACTAGCAGCAGGGCTATCGGTTCCTCCTGAATTGATAGAACGAGTCGTAATCGAAGATGAGTTGCTTCCGGCGGTGCGCTCTTCGATGGAGCGGGCACACGCTTGGGGAGCTACCGGAACTCCCAGTTGGGTTATTGATAACAAGCTGATGGTTCCAGGACTGCAAGACGACGAATTCTTCGACCGAGTAATACAGCGTCTCGAAAGTATAAGAAACGATGAAGGCGACGCCGGCTAATCATTTGATCTAAAGGTCAGGTACTGTCCTGTGTATGCAGCCAACTTATTCCGAAGAAGCAGAGGCTTACCGCGACAAAATTCAAGATTTCATTTCGACCAACTTGCCAGCGAACTGGCAAGGAATCGGGTCTTTGACCGGTAATGCCAAAGCCGAATTCGTGAATGAGTGGCGCCGGATCTTGAGCGATAATCAGCTCTTGGCGACTATGTGGCCTAACGAATACGGCGGCCCGGGATTGTCGGCTAACGAAAATGTGATTATTGCTGAAGAGTTCACCAAGGCCGGTTTGCCTACCGGAGGGTCCAACGATGGGTTCGGCATCGGAATGGTTGGGAACACCCTGATCGAATGGGGTACCGAGGACCAAAAGAAGCACTATCTACCTCGGATCCTTCAAGGGGAGGATCTCTGGTGTCAGGGCTACTCGGAACCAGGAGCTGGATCGGACCTTGCCAATCTTGGCTGTAGAGCTGACCTTGATGGAGAAGAGTGGGTGCTTAACGGACAAAAGATTTGGACTTCAAGCGGCCATCTAGCTAATTGGATTTTCGTTTTGGGGCGCACTGCCCCAGAACACGCAAAGCATCAAGGTATTACCTTCTTTCTCTGCCCAATGGATCAGCCAGGAGTTGAAGTTCGCCCAATTGTCAACATCGCTGGTCATAGTCACTTCAACGAAGTCTTCTTCTCGGATGCCCGGGTACCTAAAGAGAATGTTGTTGGTCAGGTCAACGGTGGATGGGCCGTGGCAATGACCCTCCTGGGATACGAGCGTGGATTTGGAGCTACCACGACTTATTTTCGGTATCGGGCTGAGCTAGATCGCCTAGTCGCAATGGCGCAAGAACGAGGTCGGACAGCCGAGGCAAGCATTCGTCAGCGTCTCGCCTGGTGTCACAGCAAGGTAGAAATCATGCGATGGTTAGGACAGCAAGTACTGACGTCGTTCTTGAATGGCGAGCCCCCAGGGCCGAAGAGTTCGATTGGAAAGCTCAACTGGAGCGAGTATCACAGAACCGTCACAGAACTTTCGCTCGATGTTTTGGGCGCTGACGCAATGATCTTGGAGGGCGACCCCTCCTACGCAGCCGGTTTAGGAGCTGCAGATGCCGGCACTCCGAACACGACCTCCGCTTGGATTAATAGCTTCCTGGCAGCACGCTCGGGCACCATTTATGCCGGAACAAGTCAAGTTCAACGAAATATTATTGGTGAGCGAATTCTTGGGTTGCCCAAAGAACCGCGCGCCGACGAAGGCCCCTGGAACGAAACCCTGCGCTGACATGCTGCTAGGGCTTGGCGGGGGAGCATGCAGTGGAAAAACTACCCTCGCGCGCGCTCTGGTAGCGCTTGAACCCGAGGCGGCCGTTCTCTCATTCGACGACTACTACCGTGATCTTGCACATATGAGTCCTGAGCAGCGAGCGGAAGTCAACTACGACCACCCAGATGCGCTAGACACGACACTCTTCCTCACCCACATGGATGCCCTAGCCGCTGGAAACCCGGCGGATGTGCCCGTCTACGACATGGCAACCCACACTCGAACCGGAGGCACTCACCGAGTCGAGCCTGCGCCACTAGTTATCGTGGACGGCATTTTGCTTCTGGTCTTGGAAGAATGTCGAGATCGCCTCGACTTCAAGATCTTTATAGAGGCCCCTAAGGACATTCGCCTACAACGTCGCCTCGTGCGCGATGTCGCAGAGCGAGGCAGAGATAAAGCCGGGATAGAGAAACAATTCTCGACCTCGGTCCAGCCCATGCATGAACAACTTGTTGCGCCAAGCTCGGTGCATGCAGACTTGGTTGTGAGTTACCCATGGAGCGCTGAAGCGGTGGCGCAAGACGTGATTGAACGGATGAGAAATCTATAGCTAGCCCGCGCGGCTATCGCTCTATAAATTCGACCCAATTGCCATCGGGATCTTCCACCATTCCCACAACAACTCCAGGCCGAGCCTCTCGACGGTCCCAAATAATTGGGGTATCAACCGCAGCGCACGCGTCCAGCGCACCTTGAACGTCAGCCACTGACAGTGTGAAGTAACGCATGCCCGTCGAACCCATCATTCCACCACCTACTCCAACCGCAACCTCTGTAGTCGGAACAACGATCTTCAATAAGCTGTCGTTGGCCCACAAACGGTGCATAGCGGCGACACCAAGCGCTTCCATGTTGATAGTCGCCTCGAACGTCATGCCGATGACATCACGATAAAACGTCAACATTGCGTCACCGTTGCCGGTGACTATTCCGAGATCAAACCCAGGTTTTGTAAAGGTATTGCTCACAGGTCCTCCAGAATCGTCAAATGGGCTTAGTCGTAGCTCGCGCCCAGGCCAGCCCGAGCATCACTTTGAATACCGTAATTGGGAATTGGATATCGAAGTCCGTTCCGCGAAAGAAATTCCATTCCCTCAATGGCGATCAACAAATCGTGAGGGCTCAAGGCCATCAATAGCTCATCTTCCATGACCCCTCCGTACCTGCGTTCCGCGAAGCAAGGTATAGACAGGCTCGGTTCCCCTGTTGCCAGAGCACGACCCCAGCTGTCAGCACATGCGGACTCACCGACACAGCCCCAGTCCAGCTTCTTGTAACTGCGCCATTGCAATCCGTTAATCAGCAAAATCATCTGGGCAGGCGTTGCATAAACGAGGCAAATATCAGGGGGATCTAATCGTTTCGCGGAAAGAGGTGAAACTGCCATAGCCGAGAACGTCCCAAAGGGCACACAATCCATGGCTTCTTGGTGAGCAGCGCTGTCGTCCAGGGATTCGAACCAAACGCCTTGCATCCGTTCGCCCGATAACCATTCTTCGTCTTGGGGGTGTAGTCCAATAACTGCCCCGCATTGATCGCCGACGAGATCCGACCGGGTAATGCCAACGGTCCAGTTCAAACGGCTTGCCATTCCAACTATCTGATCCGTGGTGTGAATGGCATCAGGCCTCCGAATGCGCGGCACTGCTTCCATCTCTTCAACCGAGGCGAACAACTTCATACCGATAGGCGTAGTTCTTATTCTCAAGAGTCCCTGAAGGCGGCTCAGTAAGTCATCCCAGTCGATACTCTCAGTGCGCAGATGGACTTGTTGTTCTTCGTGTGTGTTCATAGCTCCCCCTGACGTGCTTGAGTCAACCTACCGCGCTCCGCCGGCACATAGAGATATCGGCCCGCAACACTCCCTGTTTGAGCGATACAGGCTTTCATGGTTTGTTGCATTAGGGTGACTAGTCGGTCATCTGAAAATGACTCCAGCGAACCGAAGTTGAGGAGAACGTAATGGCGGAAGGTCTTCGAACCGAAGTTCACGGAAACGTTGGGGTGGTGATCATGGATCGACCACCGCACAATTTTTTGAATTTTAGACAGATTCACGACATCGCCGATGCACTTGAAAAAATGCAAAACGATATGGCGATTCGTTGCGCCGTCCTAGCAGCCGATGGCCGTTCCTTCTGTGCGGGGGCTGACTTTGCCGGTGATGGCGTTGGAGGCGGCGACGACGAAGTGGTCGGGGGCGACGCAACTTTGGCTCTCTATCAAGGGTCGGGCCGTCTCTTTGATGTGACGCTTCCTATCGTTGGCGCAATACAAGGACCGGCGGTCGGTGGTGGCCTCGGGTTGGCTATGGTCCCCGATATACGCATCACTTGCCCAGATGCTCGGTTCTCAGCCAATTTTGCATCGCTAGGCATTCATCAAGGCTTCGGTATGAGCGTTACTCTGCCCCAACTGCTGGGCCCATCTCGCGCTGCTCAGGTCCTTTACAGCGCAAAGCGCTACAAAGGTGAGGAAGCCGTCGCAATAGGTCTTGCGGACGAATGTGTTCCAAGCGACCAAGTGAGGGAGAGAGCGTTGGAGGTAGCGGCAGAAATCGCCGCGAACGCTCCTTTAGCTCTACGAGCAATCAAGTCCACCCTACGATTGGGTCTTGGAGATCAAGTACGAGAGATAACCCAGAGGGAGGCCCAGCTCCAAGCCGAACTATCTGCGAGCGATGACGCCAAAGAGGGTATTGCGGCAGTAGGCGAACGCAGAGCAGGCGACTTCAAAGGCAAGTAGTGATTCCACAGCAAAGAAATCCAAGTTCGCCGATTAACAGAAATCTTATTTGACATGAATGTTCTCATTGCCGGAGGCAGCGGCCTGATCGGGTCGGCTGTCGCTACCAGACTTCAAAGTCGCGGGGATAGCGTCACCGGAGTATCGCGAAGTCCATCTTCAAACGACGTTGCCTGGGCCGACATCACCCCCGAATTGATGGAGAACTACGACGCAGTTATCAATCTCGCTGGCGAGTCCATTGCCGGTCGATGGACAAGACGAAAGAAACAGAGAATTCTGGAAAGCCGCGTCGAATCAACGACAACGATCGCGTCGGCGATTGCGAGTTCCAAGAACCCGCCCCGATGTCTGATCCAAGCATCAGCAGCAGGGTTTTACGGTGACCGTGGAGACGAGCTTTTGAGCGAATCCTGTCCTAGCGGCGAAGGTTTCCTCGCCGAAGTCTGTCAGCAGTGGGAGGCGGCTGCTTCTCCCACCAGAGATGCTGGGACTCGATTAGTGATGCCACGCTTCGGCATCGTTCTCGCCGACGGACCAGGGGCGTTGGGGCGACTTGTTTTGGTAACCAAATTATTGATCGGAGGGCCCCTAGCCACAGGTCGACAGTGGTGGAGCTGGGTCTCGCTCAATGACACAATCAGAGCGTTGCTATTTTTGCTTGACCATGAAATTTCGGGTCCAGTCAACGTTGCAACACCTAATCCCGAAACACAAAAAAAGTTCGCGACCACCTTAGGTGCGGTCCTCCGTCGGCCTGCCGTGGTTCCAGCGCCCGGCTTTGCAATCAGAATGGTCTTAGGCGAAATGGGGACACACTTGTTGCTTGATTCGACCCGTCTAAATCCAGCGACGCTCCTGGAAGAAGGATTTGAATTTCAAGACTCCTACCTAAAAGAAGCGCTACGCAAGATCCTTGACATTGGCTCGCCAGCGAACGGAAATTAGAAGGAGCTTTCATGGCACTTCAGGCAGACACTCAAGCTTTCGTGGAGATGGTGGAAGCTGCTCGCGCAGACGGCCCCCCAGTCGCTGATCAGACGCCGGAATTCTCTCGCGACCGTTATCAGGCGTTAGCACATATTTTGGGTGAAGGTCCCGAAGTTCCAGGAGGCGTTAGCGACATAGAAATTCCCGGGCCGGCCGGCCAAATACCGGCCAGGGTCTATCGGCCAACTACCGAAGGACCACACCCAGTTTTAGTGTTTTTTCACGGCGGTGGTTTCGTTATCGGGGGCTTAGATACCCATGACAAAGAATGTCGACTGCTCTGCACGAAAGCTCAATGCGCGGTCATAGCAGTCGATTACCGTCTTGCGCCCGAAGCTAGATTCCCGGCAGCGGTCGAGGACTCCTGGGCGGCAGTGCAGTGGGTCAAAGCGTCTGGAACCGACTTAGGGCTCGACACAACTCGCGTAGCCGTAGGCGGCGACTCAGCGGGGGGCAACCTGGCTGCCGTTACTGCGTTGATGGCAAGAGACGCTGATTTAGGCCTAAGGCTTCAAATGTTGGTTTACCCCGCGACTGACGCGTCTCGTCACTACGAGTCCTTTACAGAAAACGAGGCCGGCCCGTTGTTAACGGCTGAAGTGATCAACTGGTTCTGGTCTCACTATGTAGGACCGGAGCTGGACGAAGACGTTCGCACCGATTGGCGCTTTTCGCCGGCGTTAGCACCCAGCCATGCGGGCTTAGCCCCAGCTTACGTTGCGACTTGTTCGGCAGACCCACTTAGAGATGAGGGAAATGCATACGCAGAAATTCTTTCTCTCGCCGGTGTCCCGGTTAAGCATTCGTTGTTCGAAGGCGAACCGCATGTCTTGTTTCAAATGTTTCATACATGCGAGGGTGCGAAAAGACTCATTGAGGAGTGCGCGGCAGCGGTGGCGGCGGCGTTCGAGTGAAGACCGAAATACAACGCGATAAATGGGGGATTGCTCACGTCAAAGCCCCCAATCAACCCGCCGCTTTCGAGGCGCAGGGATGGATAGCCGCCTCCGATCGCATATGGCAAATGGAGTTTGATCGCCTGAAATCGCAAGGGCGTTGGGGAGAAACTGTTGGAGCGAAAGCCGCCCGAGAAGATGCCTTCTTTAGGCGGCTCGGCCTCGCAGATCTCGCGAAACAGCATTGGTCGTCATTGGCCTCAGAGACTAAAGCGATAACCGAAGCCTATGCCCGTGGTGTTAATCGGTGGCTTGACACCCACGAAGACGAACTTCCCGCAGAATTCGAATATCACGCTGCCGCCCCTGAACAATGGCAACCCTGGCATTGCGTGGCGGTGTACAAGTTGCGACATATTTTCATGGGAACCCTTAACCGAAAGCTTTGGCGCGGCTTTCTGCTAGCCAAGGGACATCCGGACCTTCTTCAAGCCATGCGGGGGTCGGTTGAGGAAAGCTCAGCTATCACAACTTCCAACCTGCCGGCCACAGAGTTGGCAGATTTATCCGACCTGATCCAAGCGAACGCTGACCAACTAAGGGGTCTTGTAGACATCGACGGCGGCTCGAACTCGTGGGCGATCGCCGGATCTCGAACCGAATCAGGCTTACCGCTCCTGGCGGGTGACCCGCATAGAGGTATTGAGTTCCCGAACGTTTACCACCAGTTCCACATGAAGTGTCCGGAATTCAATGCCATTGGGCTTGCCTTTCCCGGAGTTCCAGGCTTCCCTCATTTTGGTCATAACGCCGATGTTGCCTGGTGTATTACCCACGGCATGGCGGACGACACCGACCTCTTCTTAGAGACAGAAGATTTGGCTGGGGTTCAGTGGAGTTCAGAGACCCTTTCGCTCAGAGGCGAAGGCAGTTTCGAGGTCTATCGAGGGTCAACCCAACGAGGCCCGGTCGTACTGGGAGATCCCTCCCAAGGGGCAGCGCTGTCAATGGCGTGGACAGGAATGAACGGACAAGACAGCACCTTCGACGCACTGCTACCCATGCTGAAAGCATCTACATGTGAAGAGCTTGAGGCGGCTGTTGAGCCATGGGTGATACCGGTAAATAATCTTCTCTCAGCAGACCGCGACGGACATATTTCATTCAAAGTACGAGGAAGAGTTATCGAGCGTCCGCACGAGAACAGATGGATTCCCGTATCAGCCGAAACTTCTGTGGATTGGTCGAATCTCGATCCTGTCAGCTTCGAAGATCTGCCCGGGGAACGCGATCCCGATCGAGGCTATTTGGTCACTGCGAACAACCGGATATCAGATGGAGGACCGTACATTTCACTCGATTTTGCAGGGCCGGCAAGATATGACCGCATAGTCGAACTGATAGAAGCGTTGCCGAACGCGACAGCAGCAGATATGGAGAAGATCCATAGCGACGTTGTGTCACTGCGAGCCCCAGCTATTGTTGGGGCGCTAGTAACACATGTGACTCAATTCACTCACCCGTCAGGGCAGTGGCTGGTTGATTGCCTCACAAACTGGGATTGCGCACTGTCCGAAGAGTCGATCGAAGCTTCGCTTTACAGTGTGATTCGCCGCCGCTGGACTGAGAGCGTTGGAGAACGCCTTGGCGTAGGTAGCCCAGAGCTCGGCGGTCCCAAATGGCCGTCACCTGAAGCCGCTAGTCGCATGCTCGCTGAAGCAGCCATACACCTTCTCGTTGACGAGAACTGGCACTTAGTTCCAGGCCTCGAATCTGAAGACGATCTCGACGCCGCTCTGTCGTCTTGTATTGACGAAACCCTCGAAGAGTTAGAACAACGCCTGGGTGAAGATAATTCGCAGTGGACCTGGGGACGTCTTCACAGGATGGCCTCTCCCCATCCGCTCGCCTCAGCTGTCGAACAAGCACGACATCTGCACCCTCCGATTGATGCCTGTCCAGGAGACAGCGACACGGTGCGTTGTGGTTCAGTAACTCCCGAAACAGGGGAGCGCTCCGCCGCTGGCTCAGTAGCAAGATATGTATTCGATCTCGATGATTGGGATCGCTCCGGGTGGGTGGTGCCGCACGGTGTTTCGGGAGTGAGAGGCGAAGGGCACGACATTGATCAACGCGCCACGTGGTTGGACTGCGCATTGATCCCTATGGCGTTTACTCCATCAGCTGTAAAGGAAATCGAAGTCGAATGCTTCGAGATCTGAAGTGCTATCGAGAACAGTTTTCACTCGACAGCTTGACAATGATCACACCACCGCGACTAGTTTCCCGTTATGACCCTGACCGAGCCTGAGACGTATATCGAATTGGGCGCTCCTTTGACAGACGCTCACGACAGCGTTTGGCAACGTTTAGGTCAGTGCGGCACATGGTGGACTGGCGAGCAGCGCGTCGCTGCGATGGCGGAGGTGCGCCAAGCGCTTCGCTGTGCCCTTTGCAACGAACGCTTGGAAGCGCTAAGTCCAATGATGGTAGCGGGGGAACATGACTCTGTATCAGAGCTGGCGCCAGAAGCAGTTGATCTTATTCATAGGTTGACTACGGACCCTGGACGCCTTTCGAAGGAATGGGCGCTCCTGGTCATCGAATCAATCGGAGAAGAAGCGTACGTCGAGCTGTCAACCCTGGTTTGTGTCCAATATGTAGTCGACAGTTTTGCGCGCTCTTTGGGTCTCCCACTTCGTGAACTACCCGAGCCGCAGTTCGGGGAACCCGACAAAGTGCGGCCCGAAGGAGTAGGCGACGTTGGTGCTTGGGTCAGCCAGACAATCGAAAAATCGCTTGCAAATGTTTCACGAGCCGGCTCGTTGGTTCCTGAAACCGAAGCTCTCTGGCGAGAAATCGTTCAGGCTCACTACAGCCGCGGACCCCAGTTCGCCGAACTTGTCTGGGATAGAGCTCTCTCCAGACCTCAAGTAGAACTATTGGCATCGACGGTTTCGGCACTCAATGAGTGTTTCTACTGAACGGCAGCGCACGTATCGTTGCTCCGTGCGAGCAGCGAAGCCCTGAATTCTGAAGTCGACCTTGAACAACTCGAAGCTGGTGCTGATGTGGCTAATGGCGAACTTCTAGTCCGTTACGCCGAATCCGCGGTTCGTCAAGATAGTGATCTAGGAAGAGTGCGAGCAGCGTTGGAAGAGCAGGTCGGCCCTGGGGGAGTTATCGAGGCTGCAGCAACTATCGCCGCGTTCGAGGGTTTAAATCGCATCGCCGATGCGACCGGCATTCAACTCGATTCTGGCTTAGCCGATGAATCTGCAGATTTCCGAGCGGCGCTGGGCCTGGATGCGTACGCGGGTGCGGTCAGTACACAGTCGACAGGTATTCCGGCCCGAGCGGCGGGTGTAATGGAAATATTTCGCTAACGGGAAACAGCGATGCGGTGGCGAATAGACAACTGGTTCTTTACTCCGACGGCTGAGGTTCTCTAGGTAATCCGAGAATTCGTTCCCCAATAATGTTTCGTTGAATTTCGCTGGAACCTCCAGCAATTCGCATACCTGGCGAATATAAGAGATTCTCTGTTACGGGCGATTCCAGCATGGCGTCAGCACCTTGTAAGAGTGAATTCAACTGTGCTTCGGAGTAGCCGAGTTCGCTATTCATTAACTTTGCAACCGGAGCGATCAGGGGATCTCCACCCCGACGTTCCATTAACGCCTGAAGAGCTTTGCCGCGGTTAAGAACCTCAGTTAGCTTCTCCGCCCGCACCTCGTCCAGGGTCATCGAGTTCTGGGCCATATTCTCCAGACGTTTCCCGAGACTGATCACGCCCGCGGCTCCTGCGCCGCCGCGCTCGTCCTCTAGGACCGCCATAGCAACACCCCAGCCTTCGTTCGCTTCCCCGAGAAGCGACTCTGATGGCATTGAGACATCAGTAAAGAAGACTTCGCAAAATTCGCTGTCTCCAGTCATCTGTTTGATTGGCCGAACTTCGATGCCGTCCAAGGCCATGTCCAACAGAAAAAACGAAATGCCTTTGTGCTTAGGTTGATCATTGTCGGTCCGAGCCATGAGGATTCCAAATTGTGCGAATTGAGCGTTCGAAGACCAAACCTTCTGTCCGTTAAGCAAAAATTGATCTCCATCGATAACTGCGGACGTTTGCAACCCTGCAAGATCGGAACCGGCTCCGGGTTCGCTAAATAGTTGACACCAAAGAATTTCATTACGAAGTGTTGGTTGCAGGTAACGGTCTTTTTGTAGCTGGGTCCCAGATCGGAGGATGGCTTCCCCTGCTAGAACCAGGCCTTGGAGATTGAGATACGGGGCTACTTCGGCGATAGCGCATTCCTCATGCCATATGACGTTGTGATCCGGCGTTAGGCCCATACCTCCGTATTTGGTTGGCCAATGCACGCCCGCCCATCCACTGTCGAAGCAGAAGCGCTGCCAATGCATGGCCCGTTCGTGAAATTGTGGAGGCAAGATCGCGCCGTAGGCGGGACATGCATCTTTGGACTTGACCGCATTGTTAATGAATTTGGCCGCACGGAGACGAAATTCTTCAAGGGAGGGAACATCTTGCATATTCAGAAGGTAGTACTGACTTACGTTGGCCGCGCACTCCCTTCTTACATAGCATCTAGGTATGAGCGATCTCAGTCACACAGATGACCGGTTAACCAACGAAACAGTCGAGCTATTACAGCAACTAATCCGCCATGAGTGCGTTAACACTGGCGAAGCTGAATCTGGAGAAGAGGTTCGCAACAGTGACTTACTAGAAGGCTTTCTGGAGGGTCCAGGAATAGACCTTGAGCATTTTGATTGTCTACCGGGGCGCCGTTCAATGGTCGCTCGGATAGAGGGCACTGACCCCGCAGCCCCGTCGTTGTGTCTAATGGGGCACACAGACGTTGTTCCTGTCAGCCATGAAGGCTGGAGCCGTGATCCTTTCGGTGGGGAGTTGATCGACGGGGAGGTCTGGGGTCGCGGAGCAGTGGACATGCTCAACCTCACTTCTTCAATGGCAGTAGCTTTTCGGCACTTAGCAAGTTCTGGGTTTAAACCTAAAGGCGACCTCGTGTTCTTTGGTGTCGCTGACGAAGAAGCGGGCGGGACCTTTGGCGCGAAATGGATGGCCGAAAACCACTGGGATGCTATGGCAGCTGATTACGTGCTAACGGAATTTGGAGGATTGCCCACCGAGACACCTGAGGGAAAGAAAATTACTCTTGCAGCTGGCGAGAAGGGCCTCGGGTGGCGGCGTCTCACGGTGCAAGGAACCCCAGGGCATGGTTCGATGCCATTCGGCGCGGACAATGCAGTTCTTAAAGCCGCAGAAGTGATTCGGCGCTTGGGGGATTACAAACCCAATGCGAAACTCACGGAAATGTGGCAACACCAAGTTTCAACACTTGATCTCGAAGCGGATATCAAAGATGCTCTTTTGAATCCGAGCTCAGTGTGGGAGGCTATATCGCGGCTTGATTCCCCTGCTCTGGCCCGACACCTTCATGCTTGTAGCCACACCACGTTCTCTCCCAACGTCGTTCATGGAGGGGTAAAGACCAATGTCATACCTGACGCAGTCGAAATCGATGTGGATATTCGAACAGCGCCGGGGGATAGTGGCCAAGTCGATAACCACCTCCGAGAGGCCCTCGGGGACTTGTTCGATGAAGTCGAAATCAAAGCCATCCATGACGACCCTGCAACATTTTCTTCTACTGACACTCCCATGTGGCATCTCTTACAGGAGATGATGCAAAAAGCGCACCCCGGAGCTCCGTTGATACCTTCGCTGATTGTCGGAGCAACCGATGCTCGGTTCTACCGAGACAAAGGATCTGTGGCTTACGGAGCGGGCTTATTCAGTGACCGAGTTAACTCATCTGACTTCATGGCGCGCTTTCACGGTCATGATGAACGCGTCGATATTGATTCCCTAGCGCTGACAACGCAACTCTGGATAGATGTCGCTACTAACTTTTGGGACAGGGCAGATAGCTGAAGCCGGTTAGTTGCTAGAGCAACCAACTTTCGGAGTTACGTGCGGTACCCGACCCGTGCGGAACGAGGTAACCAAGCCACCAGCATCCAATTCCCATATCACTCTCATGGTCTTGTCGCCGTCCGTAACTGGAACGAAGGTGACGGAGTCGCCGGAAGATGATTCCTCAATCTTGGAACCAAACGCAGCCTTTATGGCGTCTTTAGTTGCGCCAATGCCATAGCCAGACTTGCTGGTTATCGGGCCGCTAGAGATGTCAACCCGAACAACTTCTCCGTTTACGACCATAAACGCTGCTCCAGTAGCTCCTGCTGCTGGCGTGTAGTACTGACAGGCTTCGCTGCCAGTTGATGCAGCGTTGAAGGTAACCCCAGCCGCGTCTTGAGCTTCAGCAAGAGTTTGACCAATTCTCACAGGTCCGAGTCCGGCCGTTGTAACGGTGTCGGCATTAGTCAATGTTGGAGGCGTTGTAGTTTCGGTGCTGCCGTAGCGTTCTGCTGCGGTTTGGATCGCAGACGTTGCTGACGGAGTGGCGCTTGCTGCTGACTCGTCCGCGGATGTCGCCGAAGTGGTGATGCTAGGCAGGGTGGTCGTGGAGTCGCTGGCAGTGCTGCTCAGCGAGCACCCCGCAGTTAAAGCAACCAAGGCAATCAGGGCCGAGAGAAATCTGAGTGCTGTAGGTTTCCTGTTTGCGATTGTCACTTAAATACCTCTCATGGAGTCAGTTACGTTGGCAAGTCCACGAGACTTGCACGTAATCATGAGGGTACATCTGTTCCACTCAATGTGTCGCCTCGATGCAGGGGTTAGTCTGGAGGAATGATGCTGCGGAAATACATGCAGCTATTGGTCGATTTACCATATTGAGATGGAGTTTCGTTATGGCTGAGGCACGGTTCGACATAGTTATCCGTGGGGGCAAAGTAGTTGATGGCACTGGCGCGGTGCCTAGGCAGGCGGATATTGCGATAGCTGGAGACCGCATTGTCGCTGTTGGAGACGTGGAAGGAAAAGGAACCCGCGAGATTGACGCACGTGACCGTGTTGTTACTCCGGGCTTTGTTGATATTCATACTCATTTGGACGCCCAATTAGCTTGGGATCCCATTGGTTCCAGCTCGTGCTGGCACGGGATCACTTCTGTCGTGATGGGCAACTGCGGCGTGACTTTCGCACCGGTTAAGACAGAAGACATCTCCTATTTGGCGGAGATGATGGAATCGGTCGAAGATATTCCCAGAGAGGCGATCTTGGAAGGTTTGCCCTGGGATTGGCGAACTTACGGCGAGTACCTTGAGTTTCTTGATGGCCTACCAAAGGGCATAAACGTTGGAGGAATGGTGGGGCACGTGGCGGTCCGTTGGAACGTCATGGGCGAAGACAGTCTCAAAGAAGAGCCGGCGACCCAAAAAGAAATTGACGCGATGTGTGAACTGGTTGATGAAGCAATCAGCGCCGGCGCCTTAGGGTTCTCTACCTCACGAACCTTGCTGCATCGAACGCCTGATGGCCGACCTATCCCAGGGACTTTCGCGGATGACAACGAACTCTATGCATTCGCTGATGTTCTTGGTCGTCATGACCGTGGCGTTTTTGAATCCGCTCCTCGATTCGAAAAAGCCGGCGCGGACTGGACAGGTCTAAAGCATGAGATCCGAACCCTGGGTGAAATCACTCGCCGAAGCGGCCGCCCCTCAACCTTCGGTCTTGTCTACAACGCGGTCCGGCCAGATATGAGCGACGTCGCGCTAGCCGAAGTTTTGACAGAGAATTCGAATGGAGCCAGCCTAAGGCCCCAAACAACTTGTCGGCCTATCGGCGTGGTCTTGGGTATTCAACATCGCACCCCATGGGCGCGAGCGGGAGCAACCTGGAAGTCCATGCAGGATATGGACCTGACCGAACGCCTTGCTTTAATTCGCGACCCCGAATCAAGACAGACGTTAATCGAAGAAGCTAACAACCCAGAACAAATTCACGGGGGCGGCAGCGCCATGGTCGACCTAAGCAGGTTGTATCTCTTGGACGCCGAAGACCCGAACTACCGCGTAGGCCCAGAGGGCACGTTAGAAGCGAAAGCAGCTCAAGCTGGTCTAACGCCAGTTGAATTCTTTCTGGATGAAACGGATCGTTCCGACGGGTCCGTGATGCTGTCGCTACCTATCTTGAATCAAGACTATGAAGCAATCGAAACAATGCTTCAAGACGAAGCGATCGTTATGGGCCTTGCCGACGCAGGCGCACACGTCGGACAGATCATGGACTCTAGTCAGCCGACCTATTTCCTCAGTCACTGGGTACGAGAGACCGGTTTCTTCTCCATCGAAGAAGGTGTTCGGCGGATCACCTCAGACACAGCGGATCTCTTTGGCCTAGTTGACAGGGGGCGAATCGTTGAGGGCGCCTACGCCGACATAAACGTGATTGACTTCGAGAATCTGTCTTTAAACGGGCCAGAATATGTTCATGATTTCCCCGGTGGCACCGGCAGGTACATTCAGCGGGGAAGCGGCTATGACGCAACAATCGTCAACGGACGCATCTTCATGGAAAATGGCGAACACACGGGTGAACTTGCGGGAGTCACACTTCGCTCAACCGACTGACTAGTTGTTGGTTTGTGCCGCTAGGGTGCTGCTATGGCTTCACCACCTCAGATGAACATTGACGACGAGACCACCTATCGCGTGTCGATCGAGACCACCAAAGGGACAATCGTTATGGACCTCGATCCAAAATTGGCGCCGAACACGGTCAACAACTTCGTAAACCTCGCACGTGATGGCTACTACACAGGACTCACCTTCCATCGAGTAGTCCCAGATTTCGTTGTCCAAGGTGGTTGCCCAGAAGGCACTGGGACAGGTGGCCCCGGATATCGATTCGACGATGAACCTGTCAATGGTGAATACACGCTGGGAGCGGTTGCTATGGCGAACGCCGGACCGAACACAAACGGTAGCCAGTTCTTTATATGCATCGATGATTGTCAATCGAAACTAGCGCCGGCCTACAACCTCTTCGGCTACGTATCGAGTGGAATGGACGTCGCGTTAACGATCGCCGTCGGAGACGTTATGGAAAGTGTTCAGATCGAAGAAATCACAACCACCTAGTTGGAAATGCATCAACTCGCCCGGAGCAGCTAACGTGTGGCCCCTGGCGAAAGGGTCTCCAATGAGCGATGTGGTTCTATACGAAGAGGTTGACGGAGTGGCTTTGGTCACACTGAATCGGCCCGAACGGCTCAATTCCTGGACAAGCGAACTTGGTTCCGAGTACTTCAACGCGCTTGATCGTGCTTCGGAATCAGCTGACGTTAAGGCGATTGTTGTTACGGGCGCTGGCCGAGGCTTCTGTTCAGGCGCTGATATGGACATGCTGCAAGGAATTGGTGCACGCGATGGTGAAGAAGAATCACCCGTCGAGCTGCGAACCGAGCGCCATGATTATGCCTTGACCATACCCAAACCTGTAATTGCGGCAATCAACGGCGCCTGTGCCGGGCTTGGGTTCGTCCACGCGATGATGTGCGACATCCGGTTCGCTGCGGCGGGAGCAAAATTCACCAGTGCCTTCGCTAGGAGAGGACTAATCGCAGAACACGGAGTGTCGTACATGCTTCCACGGGTGGTTGGACCTTCAAACGCTTTGGACATTCTGATGTCTGGAAGAGTGTTCCTTGCGGAAGAAGCGAAAGAAATGGGAGTCGTGAGCCGTGTCCTGCCTCCCGAGGAGCTTGTCGCTGCATCTGTTGAGTACGCGCGAGAGTTAGGTCGATATAGCGCACCGTGGTCCATGGCCCAGATGAAAAACCAAATTTGGAGCCAACTCGATATGGCGCGGACCGAATCCCTTGAAGAATCCAACAGAGTTATGGCGCAGTCCTTGAAGCGACCAGACTTCAAAGAGGGCGTGGCGAGTTTTGTAGAAAAACGAGATCCAGCTTTCGAGCCCGTCGTCGGATCTTAAAATTCTTCGGAAGTCTTTCTAGATAGCTCTCCGGGCAGTAGCGTCTCGGCGGTGACCGAAACCCTTGGCGCATTCGCAGTCCTCGCTTGGCTCGCGTACCTGGCCAGTCGTCTATTGGCGCGCCGGCACTTACCGGAACTCGTCGGCTTTCTGATCGTAGGGGCGCTTTTAGGGCCCTCGGGAATCGAATTGGTTAGCGAGCATGAACTTGCCGCCCTGCGCCCCCTGACAGAAATAGCTCTTGCGATCCTGATGTTCGTAATCGGTGAGCGCGTGTCAGTAAGGGCTTTGAGGGCGGCTCGATGGACCCTGACCACCGGCGCCACCCAGTACGTATTGTGCGCAGTCTTAGTGTTTTGGGCCACTCGTGCAGTAGGCGCTGATCGATCCGTAGCGTTAGTGCTTGCGGCCTTAGCAGGTGCTGGAGCTCCCATGACGATTGCACACATCGTCAGTTCGGTTAAGGCTACGGGAAATTATGCGGTAGGAGTAGTCGGCACACACGCGGTGTCTGACGCCTTCGCGACCACGACATTCGCGGCGGTTCTACCGATAGCTACGATCTTGGCTGACCAAGATGCTGACGTATCTGCCGCAATATTCGACTTTGTTCAACTCGGGTTCGGCGGAGCGGCGCTTGGGCTTTTAGGCGGTTGGTTCATATCGCGTCTGGGTTTCCAAATTGAGACATCGGGGGAACTGCTCCTATTCGTATTGGTTCATATCCTCCTGGGCTGGTCAATAGCAGACTGGTTGGATATCTCTCTGCCTCTAGCAGCCTTGATGGCCGGCGCTACTGCGGCGTCGGTATCACCAGAAGCCTTCTCCCTTCGGCTATTCCGAACCATTAAAAGCATCGAACAACCGCTCTACTTGTTATTTTTTGCGTTAGCCGGAGCGTCCATCCATCTGAATGACCTTGGGGGAGTGGGCATAGTTGGACTCGTATACATCGGAGTCAGGGTGGGAGCCAAAATTGTTGGAGGGCTCATAGGCGGCCTTTTCGGTGGCTTGGGGTGGAAAACAGCCCTCAGGCTTGGTGTTAACTTGACTCCGCAAGCGGGGGTCGCGGTTGGCTTAGCGGTTCTGGCGAGTGAGGTGCTGGGAGACCCCGGAGCTGAAGCTGCAACAGTGGTTTTGGGGTCGGTTGTTCTTTTCGAACTGGTGGGTCCCCTACTAGTGGCTAAGGACCTACAGGCCTCCGACGGGGAACAAGAGTCAGGACAGGCGGATCCAACCCGAGTGGAACTACCCGCCAACGTCTTGATCGCCTCTCCGATGCCAATAGAAATTCCCGAATGGCTTATCGACCTAGCTGCGCGCTGGCGTTCACGCCTCGTCGTCTATCAACCAGGAGAAGCCGAGTCGGAACACATCGGCAACCTTTTATCCAGATGCGCTACCAAGGACGTTGAAGTTGAATTTAAGCCGATGCGCACAGAGAGCTTTACCGGTGCCGTGGTAAGAACACGGGCAGAAACGCAGGCAGACATGGTTGTCCTGTTTGCCGCCCGACCCCAAGGCGCCACATCCAGGCTTGTTCTATTCCCCTCCGAACGCATAGCGAGAGAACTCACAGTGCCTGTATTGACATTTCCAGTAACAACCGAAGGGCCTCCCGAGCCGGCACACAAGAGCCGCCGATGGCCATGGTCAACCTAGTTTCGTTTAACAATTGCTCCGAGTGCTCTCCAATGGGCAGACTGTATTGACCAAGAGAAGGGATTGAGAATGTCAGATCGCGTATTAGTGACTGTCGAAGATGGAATAGCGGATGTCCGTCTCAACCGCCCAGAAAAACTAAATGCTTTAGATACTGGCATGTTCAGAGCCATTGTGGACGCGGGCGAAGAATTGAAGGAACGATCAGACGTTCGAGTCGCTGTATTGAGTGGCGAGGGACGCTCATTTTGCGCTGGACTTGATTTCGCCTCATTCCAAGCGATGGAGCAGAGCGAGAGTGAAGCAGGTGCATCTGACGGCGATATGGCCGAAACAGCTGCCAACAGCCTTGAAGGGCGTATAACTCACCTCGGACAGCAGGCCGCCTGGGTATGGCAGGAGCTAGAGGTCCCAGTGATTGGGGCAATCGCTGGACATGCTCTAGGCGGAGGCTTTCAGATAGCGATGGGTCCCGACATTCGGATTGTTCATCCCGATACCAAGATGTCAGTACTTGAGATTCGGTGGGGGTTGGTCCCCGATATGGGGGCCTCTGTGCTGCTACCCCCTCTGGTTGGACTTGATGTCGCCAAGGAAATGTACTTTACGGGCAAAATGATCTCAGGTTCGGAGGCAGTTGAACTAGGCGTCGCGACACGAACCGCGGAAGACCCACACGCAGAAGCAATGGATCTAGCAAGGGAAATCTCCGAGAAGAATCCAGAGGCGATACGCCGCATGAAAAACATCCTGAATGGATTGTCGGAGCGAGATACAACAGAACGCTTCGCTGTTGAAAGACAGCACATCGGTGCGCTCATTGGTTCGCCCAATCAGACGGAAGCGGTGTCGGCGTTCTTCGAAAAACGGCGACCCGAATTCACTTGATTTTTTCGAAGTTCCTAAGGGCCATAACATGACTGAACGACTTGAAGACCTTCTTGCTGAGGCATGTGATCTAGCCGAACAAGCAGGGTCCCTCACATTGAATTGGTTTGGTCAGAGTGGTTTGGAAGTTGAGTCGAAGACCGACGGCTCTGAAGTAACAGATGCTGATAGAGCAGCAGAACGCTTTATCCGGGAACAGCTTGCAGTCCGCCATCCTGATCACGCAGTTCGAGGAGAGGAAGAGGGTGGGATCGTGGATCCGGACAAACTGACTTGGATTATCGATCCGATAGATGGAACGCGCGGCTTTACCCGCGGCGTGCCACTGTTTTCCACACTGCTTGCTGTGGCCGATAGCTCTGGGCCGATTATTGGAGTCATTCACATCCCGGTATTGCAGTCGACTATTGCCGCTGGGCGCGGAATTGGATGTTGGCGCGATGGAAAACGAACCTATGTCAGTGCTATCTCTGCGCTTCAAGACGCGTTAATAAATACGAGCGGATACGACACATTTGCTGATTCCTGGCTGGTCGCTTTGAATGGGTCAGGTGCGATGATGCGCACTTGGGGCGACGCGTTCGGCTACTACCTGGTAGCCGCCGGTCAAGCCGAAGCGATGATCGACCCCGTATGCTCTCCCTGGGATTTAGCTCCAATGCCCGTGATTTTGAGTGAAGCTGGCGGCAAATTCACGGATCTCACTGGAACAAGTTCTTTTGACTTGAACGCAACTCCCGACTCGATTAGTGGCGTAGCCTCAAATGGGTTAGTCCATGATGACTTACTCGACATACTGGCAAGGACATGACAGGCCCTAAAGAGAAAATGCCCAACTGGGTTCCCAGAGCGGTTGCTCTATTTCTTGGCGGGCTCACCTTTCTGGCCGCCTTGATATGGATCTTGGTACAGGTGCGCTCCTTGATCATCGTTATTCTTGTGTCCCTATTTCTGTCGTTTGCCATTGAGCCCGCAGTTAACTGGTTGGGCCGTCGGGGTTGGCGTAGGGGACCCGCCACGCTAGGGATGTTCGCGTTGGTTCTTCTCGGAGTGGGCGGCTTTCTGTATGCCATGGGCTCGGTGCTTGCCGATCAGATAACCAAGTTGACTGCAGAAGCACCTGCATACATACGAGAGATAGAGGAGTGGTTAGAGAGCAAATTTGGGATCGTGTTGGAAACGGATTCCCTCGTTGCGGAATTTTCTAGCGGTGGAAGCGCCGCACGTCTTGCATCGAATATCGCAGGCGATCTGGTCTCTATAGGCACAGCGCTGATGTCGTTGATCTTTCAGACTCTGACTGTCCTGTTGTTCACGTTCTACCTAGTCGCTGACGGCCCAAAGCTACGACGGTTGCTCTGTTCGGCGCTTCCACCTAAAAAGCAAGCCTTGATGCTCAAAGGCTGGGAAATTGCGATTGATAAGACAGGGGCTTACATCTACTCCCGAACTCTCTTGGGGTTGGCTGCATTCCTCGTTCATTGGTTGCTATTCGCGTTACTTGGGGTCCCTTCACCAGTGCCGCTGGCGCTGTGGGTAGGGATCATGTCGCAGTTTGTCCCTGTTGCTGGCACCTACCTTGCTGGCATCCTGCCGATCTTGATCGCGCTTTTACACCAACCGATTAGCGCCCTGTGGGTGTTGGTAGCGATAGTCGTCTATCAACAGCTCGAGAACTACTTGTTCGCGCCTCGCATCACTTCTCAAACGATGAACATCCATCCAGCGGTGGCGTTCGGCACAGTCATCTTGGGAGCAGCTCTTCTGGGGGTTGTGGGAACGCTTCTGGCTGTTCCCGTGGCAGCGACTGTTCAGGCATTCGTGTCTACCTATATCAGGCGCCATGAGCTGATCGAGTCGGAACTTCTCGAAGACACTGAAGTTGAGGAATAGCGAGATGCCGTCTTCCCATCGGTGAATTCATCGACCAGAACTATCGAAGATAAGTTCCACAGTGGTGACGCCAGCTTTTACGCTGTGAATTAGACAATCGACTGTTGTCGGATCAAATTGGGGTGGATCCAAAAACTCCAAAACCATTGCAGTCTCTTGGGCCCGCTCGACGACTAGGACACTGAGAGGATCGGATAAAGAGTCAGCTGAAGCTAAAGCCTTATGTACGAAAGTTCGATGGTCTCTCACGGCGATGGCCTCAGTCGCAATTGCATTTATCTGGTCAAATGGTTGAACACCTTCCGACTGGTAGGTAATGGACCATGGTTCCTTCTTCGATCGTTGACGCAGTCCACAATCACGGAGCCGTCGAACTAATTCGCGACTATCAACGCACCGCGCCCCTTCTTGTATCGCCAGAACATGTTCTTCAGTGTCTATATCGTAGTGGTCGCCCTGAAATCCGATTCGTCGTTTGCCGATCCGTTGGGCGAACTCATGTAACTCCGATAACGACGAATCTGAGATGAGGTGACCCCAAAGCTTCCCGCGCCAAGGCCAACTTGGAGTATCTATCAGGATCATCTGAATGAAGTAATCATTTCGTCGATAAATGAATCGTATCTGGGAGCCACATTGCGCCAATCAAAGCTAGATACATGTTCCCGAGTAGCGGCCCTGTGGGCGTGAAGTTCGCTTCTATCCAAAACAAGCTGCGAACGAAGAGCATCTTCGAGAGATCCTTCATAGAGCAGCTCCGAGTGCAGTTCCGAAGGCACAAGTTCCGGATAAGCGAGACGCTTTGGCAGAACTGGTCTCGCTCCAGCTGCAATTGCCTCGCTTATCGCGACTCCGAAAAAATCATGGTGAGCAGTTGAGACCACTAAGTCGGTTTTTTGAAGTGCCTGTAGATATTCGCCACGGCTACGAGGACCGCATATTGCGAGTCGGTCACCCAGGCAAGCTTTGAGGCGAGTATGAGCCTTCCTGCCACTCCGTTCGACGTGGCCTAAAGCAAAGATCTCAAATTCGAAACCTTCGGAGGCCAGCTTCTGCATCGCATGAACAAATTCATCAGGGCGTTTATCGTGAGACCACCGGTGATTCCACAAAACTTTCAAACATCCATTGGCCGAGGCTTTAGGCGTTGCCGGTACCTCGATGCCAACTGGAAGCACTTGAATATTGTTCAACGCGGCTTCGAGTTTTACGCCACCACCCTTGATGATTTTGTCAACAAAGGTTGGGAGTTCTTGGAGAAGCAACTCGGCGTGAAATCGGCTTGCCACAGCGACTCTGTCTGCGCTCATTATCGAAGCCCAATCGGCGATGATTGCACGATAGGCCTGACCACCTTTTGGTCCGGAGGGATAGCCAATTTGACTTTCATGCATATAGAGCAACGTTGGGGGGCGAGGTGTAGAGCGGTCCAACAAACCAAACACGGTGGCTAGGTCAATTGGGGTGCTGGCTATAAGCGCGTCGATGTTCTGCGCATTTCTGTCAAGTTCGGCGGCGAAGAGAGAAGGTGCAGTGATAAGAGAGCGCCGCCAACCCGTGTCCGATCCATCTGTGATCGAAATTGAATGTTGGCTCTGGGCCTTCCAACCTTGTACCCAACTTTTGTGGGAGCCTCGGTACCAAGGCTCGAGGATGAGAACGTTCGCCACACAGACGAAGCTACAGGGTGCTTCACATATGAGTGAGAACCCGGCAAACTAGCCCATCGTGTTGAAGATTTCTGGTGTCGTAGTTCTGCTATCGGTGGTGGTTTTGCTCGCCGACCCAGCATCAGCAGTCAAAGTGGAGCCAGTTGGCACTGCGTCGGTGTACGGGCAGCCGGACCCGAACCTGATGGCCCCGGGAGCGGGAGCCATGACAGCGAGATCAGACGGCCTCGGCTATTGGATAGCAACAACTGAGGGCGTGGTCGTGGGATTCGGGCAAGCGGACCACTATGGCGATATGAAGGGCACGGCACTAAACCAGCCCATTGTGGGGATGGTAGCGACCTCAACAAACCAGGGTTACTGGCTAGTCGCCAGCGATGGTGGAATATTCTCATTTGGGGATGCCGTGTTTTACGGTTCTACAGGAGCATTGACGCTTAACAGCCCGATTGTTGGCATGGCAGCAACAAACTCAGGTTTTGGATATTGGCTCGTAGCAGCCGATGGCGGGGTGTTCTCCTACGGTGATGCGCGATTCTACGGTTCGACTGGAGCGATCAAGCTCAACCGCCCGATCGTCGCAATGCTTTCCACCAAGACAAGCGCTGGGTACTGGCTAATGGCAGACGACGGTGGCATCTTCACCTTTGGGGACGCACATTTTCACGGTTCGGGGCCCGGACGAGGTTTTAGTGAGTCATTCGCAGGGATGATTCCAACATTGGACGGAAGTGGTTACGCGTTAGTTCATAGCAACGGGACAATTACTCCGTTCGGAAGCTCTTCGCTTAGCAAAAGCTCGGCATGTGATCCATGGCCTGTTACGGATATGTCCATAGCAGGAGAAGGCGCTGTTGTGTTGCGATCTCCTTCTCCCGTCCCTAGCGGAGAACCGTCGAGGAGCTCGGCGGAAATTGACGCTCATTATCTCAAGAGTCTGATTTCCCATTCGCAAAGCTGCCAGAGTGATGTGTTTTTGCAGCCGATGAGTCTGCTAGCGCCCCTTGCAGAACCGGTGACAACCTCATCTTATGGATGGCGCCGGCACCCCATTTGGGGGGAGATCTCAAAGCACAACGGGATCGACTTCATCGGCCCTAACAGAACGTCGGGAGGAGCTGCGTTGTCAGTTCGCTCAGGAACAGTTATGGCTGTGATCGATTTGGTGGCATACGGCACAACAGTTGTTGTTGACCATGGAGGCCAGGTGGCAACCGTATATGGGCACCTTAAGGAGTCTCTGGTCGTCACCGGAGCGGAAGTAGAGCAGGGCGATCCCCTCGGCTGGGTTGGTTCTACGGGTTTGTCAACTGGCGCTCATCTGCATTTTGAACTTCGCTTACAGAGCGAGGCCGTCGATCCGGGTCCCTACCTGCTACTTCGCTAGAGCCGCCTTAGAACACCTCAAGATGCTCTAGAACCGCATCGATAAATCCGAAATTTTTCGGTGTAGCAAAATGATCACAGCCTTTTAGCTCCGAAAAACTTGAGTTTGGAAGTGCTTCAAGCAGCGGATCGGCGGGTCCTGCGAAATCTTCGGTTCCTAATACGACCCGCACAGGGTGGTTGATTAAAGCGAATTCGTTTTCGCCTAATGGGTAATGCTTACGTCTCATAAATGCAGCGAGCGCTGCACCATCTTGGTCTGGTTCGGCAGCGTAGCGAGCAAACGTCTGAGCATGCACATCGTCCTGGTCGGCATCGCCCTGGACGCCTTTCGCTATTCGTTCCGCTTGGGCTTCGTCGCGTTCGAATAAGTTGCGTCCCACTCCAGCGACCACCAGTTTGCCGAACTTTTCGGGAGCTATTGCAGCCATGCACAGCAAAGTTCGAGCTCCCATCGAAAATCCAACTCCATCCACTTGCCCTTCAGGCAGTCGCGCGACCAAATCCTGTTCCATATCTGAATAAAGTTCAGGCTCATGATGTTTCTCTGCTGAGCCATGACCCGGAAGATCCCAGGCGATGACCTCGCGGCCAGCATCATTCAAGAGTTCGATAATGCCGGTCGGATTCCAGGTGGAGTCGACAGAGCCGGTAAAGCCATGGAGAAGTAGGACGGGATTAGACATTCGATAATTCTGTCAGAGGCGCAAACATTTTGCGGTGTTGGTTTGCCTAGAAGCAGGTCCGCGAATTCGATTACCGTACAGAGCACCTGTTTGGAGAGAAGGAAAAGAATGGCGGATCCCACGAGCGAAGCTATCCGGATTGCAAATTGCAGCGGGTTTTTTGGTGATCGGCTCTCTGCTGCAAAAGAAATGGTTCAAGGTGGACCTATCGATGCTCTGACCGGTGATTGGCTTGCGGAACTCACGATGCTCATCCTTTCAAGGATCCAAGCAAAGACCCCGGGAGGCGGATACGCGCGGACCTTCGTCACGCAAATGGAAGAAGTCATGGGCGAATGCCTCGACAGAAACATCAAAGTTGTTTCCAATGCGGGTGGTCTAAACCCACAGGGTTGCGCGGATGCAGTGCAAGAGATAGCCGATCGGTTTGGATTGAGCCCAAGCATCGCCTATGTAGCTGGAGATGACTTAGCCCCCCGACTTACCGATTTGATTCAAGCCGGGAATGACTTCTCACATCTTGACACTGGCGACTCTTTAGGAGATCTTGCCGATCGGATCGTTACCGCCAACGCTTATATCGGCTGCTGGGGAATCGTCGAAGCTCTTAATCAAGGCGCGGACATAGTGGTGACGGGAAGAGCAACTGACGCGGCCGTCGTGGCAGGACCAGCAGCGTGGCATCATGGATGGCAACGGGACGACTGGGATGCTTTGGCTGGCGCAATCGTTGCAGGGCATGTCATTGAATGTGGGGGACAGGCCACAGGAGGAAATTATTCTTTCTTCACCGAAATTGAAGATCTCACCTATCCGGGTTTTCCCTGGGCTGATGTTTATGCAGACGGTACTTCGGTTATCGGCAAACACGACGGCACAGGCGGCGAGGTTTCTATTGGAACGATTACCTCACAGCTACTTTACGAAATCCAAAGTGAACGTTATTTCAACCCGGATGTCGTAAGTCGCTTCGACACTATTCAGCTAGAAGAAGTTGAACGAGACAGGGTAAAGATCTCGGGCACGCGAGGCGAACCTGCGCCCAGACATCTGAAGGTAGCAATGAACTATCAAGGCGGCTTTCGTAATCAGATTTCTATCGGCCTGACAGGCTTAGACATAGAGGCTAAAGCTGAACTCATAGAACGCCAGTTTTGGAATGCCTGCCCATACGAGCCAGAGGACTACGAGTCGGTGGTCCGTAAGTATCTGCCCACGCATAAAGAGAATCCAGATACGAACGAGGAAGCCGTGGCGGTATACAAAATCATCGTCAAAGACCCCGACGAACGAAAAGTAGGAAGAGCTTTTTCAAATGCCGGAACTGAAATCGGGCTCTGTTCGATTCCTGGCATGTTTGGTACCGGGGGAGGCCCGGGTCCCGGTCAGCCATTTGGCGTCTACTGGCCGACGCTTATTGACTCCGACTTAGTGCCAATGGAGGTTGTGGTCGATGGGAAGTTAACCGTCGTTGACAACACCCCGCCCGTGGATGCCTTAGAGATAAGCGTTTCAGTACACGACATACCAGAGGCAGCTTCAGGCCCCATGTGTCTTAGGCCTCTAGGAGCTCTGTTTGGTACTCGCTCTGGAGACAAAGGCCCTAATGCGAACCTGGGGGTTTTCGCACGGACGCCAGAAGCGTTTGCTTGGTTAAGTAGCTACTTAACGGTCGACAAACTCAAAGAACTGATGCCGGAAGCGGAAGAAAGAAAGATTGATAGGTATGACCTGCCAAACCTCTTGAGCCTCAATTTCATTTTTCATGGGTTACTAGAGGAGGGCGTGGCAGCTTCAACCAGGCAAGATCCTCAAGCCAAGGCCCTTGGAGAGTACCTACGCGCCAAAGTCGTTGAAATCCCAGAAAGCCTTATGTCTTAAGAGCTACAGCAGTTGAGTGTCGGGTTCTGCAATCAAAGGATTCGTTAGAGTCCCAATTCCTTCAATAGTGATCGACACCTCGTCTCCTACCTGCAACATCTTGGGAGGGTCCCAATATAAGCCGACGCCAGCAGGGGTACCGGTAGCTATCACGGTGCCCGGGTCAAGCGTGAAAGCTGAAGAGAGGTGCTGCACGATATCGAAACAATCAAAAATTAGGTCGTCGGTGTTCGAGTCCTGTCTGATCTCGCCGTTCACACGGGTTGTCAGTTGAAGGTTGTGTGGATCGAGAGCATCACCTGTAACCATCCAAGGTCCCATCGGACCGTGGGTGTCCCATGATTTACCCATCAACATGGTAGGGCTAGCGCGCTGCCAGTCTCGGACGCTGACATCGTTCATGATCGTGTAGCCGGCAATTACATCGGCAGCTCGATCTCGCGGAACGTGCCGACAGCGTCTACCAATCACTATCGCTAGTTCGCCTTCGTAGTCTATTTTCTCTGATGCAATAGTTGGAATATGAACTCCGGCACTGGGACCAACCACGCAATTGTGATGCTTGGTGAAGATGACCGGCGTAGTTGGAACCTCTCTACCGCCTTCTTCAGCGTGAGCTCGATAGTTCAAACCCACTGCAAGAATTGCTGGGGGTGCTCCCACGGGGGCCAATAGCTTTGCTTCTGAGAGCGGCATTCGTTCACCGGTAGCGAGTGCCGCAAAATTTACGCCAGCAGCGAGGAGCGCTGGTAGATCCTCATGGTCTGTATCGAGGTCCGTGAGTTCGTCGCCCACCACCGAGGCGATGTGAACGGAATTTCCAACAAGATGTCTGGCTATAAACATGTAGGGACCATAGCCCCACTGTGCTGCGTTAAGCGTTTCGAAGCCTCAAATACAACCGATTTCGTTGCCTCGCGTTTGAAGTGCTCCGACTAAGACCTTGCCTTCTTGTCCTTTGGCCGCCGTTCTGGCACCCTGGCTTTGAGGTTGTTCACCTTTCGATCCCGAGGAAAGAGCGAATTTTGATGCGCGGACCCGAAGTAAGCGTGGAGTCGGTTACAGACTCCGTCACAGGTTTGCCTGATGGGCGTGTCTTTACGGTGGTGTTGGATAGAAAGATCGCGCTCGCGCGTCGCACCCTTAAACCGATTTCAGTGGTTTATTTTCGAGTCGACGAATTTGAGTCCTTTGCGCCCTACATACGGGAACATGCGATGCGAGCGACGTCTCGGGTGATCACCAACACCGTGCGCGAATCCGATACGATTTGCGGCCTGGGCGACGGGGTGCTTGTGGCGCTTCTTGACGACACTTCCGAAGCGGGCGCCGTATGGGCTGCCGATCGGGTACGGAAGGCGAATGGAGAATCACCTTCGCGTGACGTTGTTTCTCTCTCAGCGGGAGTCGCCTGTTACCCGTCTCACTCCATGGATGCAGACGAGTTGCTGGCAGCTGCTGAAGTTGCATGTGCGCGTGCTCAAGCACACGGTCCGGGCCGGATCGAGGTAGCGGTCGAAGCCGACGAGATCTAAATCGCTTTAGCTCCGCGAGTAAGATCTAGCTACACCGGAGTAGAAAAAGCTGATGGAACAAAAGTACGAGAATCTTGATATTGACTTTCCCGGCGACGGAATAGCTCGAATCACTATGAATCGTCCAGAGCGACTCAATGCGCTCACTTATGGACTGGTTCAAGACCTTCACGCAGCGCTCGATGTTGTAGATAGTGATCACGAGATTCGGGTGGTGATCATCACAGGAGCCGGCCGGGGGTTCTGTGCCGGTCTTGATCTCACGGGTTTCGGAAAAATTCCTGGTACCGAAGATTTTGGTGAACAACAGCAGGGGATGGCTATTCAACAAAACATTGCCGAGCTAGTCCATCACATGCGCGACACCCGGCAGCCAATCATCGCAGCGATTAATGGAGCTGCAGCCGGCGGCGGATTTGCCATTGCGTGCGCCAGCGATATCAGATACTGCGGTGCTTCAGCTAAATTCGGAACGGCATTTGTGCGCCTGGGAATTTCTGGATGCGATATCGGTGTTAGTTGGATGTTGCCTCGACTCATCGGAGCCTCTCGCGCCTGGGAGTTGATGCTAACCGGCCGAGTTATTGACTCAGAGGAAGCGAATCGGATCGGTCTGGTCAGCAATGTGACTGCCGACGAAGATCTTGCTTCAACCTGCCTCTCGGTGGCTCAAGAAATTACGCGAAATAGCCCGTTTGGTGTGTGGATGACCAAAGAGGTGATGTGGTCAAATCTCGAGATTCCGAGTCTGCGAGCGGGAATTGATTTAGAAAATCGCACTCAGATCCTCGCTGCCGGTACTGAAGACAGCAAAACGGCAATGGCGTCCTTTCTAGGGCAGCAAGATGTCACATGGAAGAACCGATAGTAAGCAGTTCTCCGCTGATCCAGTAAGAAGTTTCAAAGGTAGCTATCCAGCTAGTAATAGCCCTCAGCTTGTGAGTTGGTTAATGTGCTACTGCTGCTGATGTGCTTACCCGTGGCTCAGCTGCTCCGGTAAGCACGTCGCCGTTGACCTGAATGATGTGGGCGTGACCAAAACCGCTGTGATTTGGAGTCAGTGAACGGACCTTGTGCCCACGCGCCTCAAGCTCTTCCACCAACCTAGTGTCGACCCCCTCAACGTCAAGAACGACTTCGGAAGGATCGGCCCAAGTGTTGAAGCCATTAGATTGGACACCTGAGAGTCTCCACCTCTTCGCCGCTAGCGCTTGAGCTGGATTTTGGCGAGCAACTAAAAGTCTCGCTAGTAGTTGAAGAACAATCTGGGGTTGAGAATCCCCTCCCATAGTGCCGACCAGAGCCACTAATTGACTCGCTGAGTCTTCAACCAACGTTGGCGCCAAAGTATGAGGAGGGCGTCGCCTTGGACCATATGCTGCCCCACTGGTCGGGTCTACGGAAAAGCCAATACCGCGGTTATGTAACGAAATTCCGGTTTCGGGTAAGAACACCAAGGCCCCCCACCCTGAAGCATTCGATTGGATCAAGGAAACGCCCATTCGGTGTTCGTCGACTGCGTTGAGGTAAATGGTGTCACCGTAATCGGTTGCAGTGGGTAAAGAAGCGGTTCCATCCATCCGAATAGCGGCAGCTCGCGGGGCCAATCGGGAGCTATCGAGCAATAAAGAACCATCCGCGTGTTCGTGCAACACCTCCTGCCGGTCGTAAGCCGCTTGCAGCGACGCTTCAGCTAGCAGATGCCAAAAGTCAGGGTGATCTGTATCACTGGGAACGCCTACTTGCTCAGCTATCCAGGCGGCAGCCAAACATAGGTAGCCCTGAGAATTAGGTGGCAAGCCCCAAATTCTGTGACCAAATGCATCAACCGAGAGTGGGTTTACCCAGTCGGCCTGAGACTGGCTGAGATCTTCAGGGCGGTATTCTCCGCGTCCGAAATCGATGAGCTCTTGACCGAAAGTCCCCAGGTAGAACGTTTCACGGTTACCGCCGGCCAGGTCCTTAAGAACTTGCCCAAGGCCAGGTCTCTTAATGACTTGCCCAATCTCCGGAGTCCCTTTTCGTAGATAATCGCCGGCATAGTCGACGCCCTTAAGGGCTTCTGTCGCGAGAGCGCATTCAGCGCTAATGGGGAAACCATCTGAGGCTAGTGAAACGGCGTCAGCCAACACTTCCTCTAAAGAAAGACGACCGAACTTCTCATGGAGGGCTAGCCAGCCGTCCACGCAGCCGGGAACGGGCACGCTTCGTGGGTCCTTGTGGAAGGGCATAGAAGACAAACCATCGGCACCTATAGTGTTTAGATCCGCCCCACTTCCTGAGCGACCACTTGCGTTGAGAGCGAATGGTCGTGGCTCGCCAGGCACATGGACGAGAGCCCAGAGGTCACCTCCCACACCGCACATGTGTTGGCTGGTCACAGCCAGAACGGCCGAGGCCCCTACCGCAGCATCAGCGGCACTCCCGCCTTTTCGAAGCAAAGCAACACCAGTGCTACTGGCGAGGTGATCTGTCGAACACACCATGCCATTACGTGCATGACGAGCTGAAAAGGGAGTATTAATCAGATCCTTCATCATTGGTGCTCATAAGGAATCAAAGTGTTCGGGCTCAGAATGCCTTCGGGGTCCAAGCTTGACTTAATCGCGCGGAAAATATCCAGCTCGGCTTCCGACCGACTTAAGTGCAGAAAGTCCTTCTTTGCCGTTCCTATACCGTGCTCGGCGGAGATACTTCCTCCGAGATGTGCAACATAGGTAAGTACAGCTGACTCCACACCTTCGTCAGGTTCAAGTCCACCTCTCCCTAAAACATTCACGTGAACGTTTCCGTCTCCGAGGTGCCCGAACATCACCGTAGTAGCACCACTATCAACCGTTTCGACTATCTGGGGTATCTCGCTGACGAACTCTGCCAATCGCGACGCTGGGAGCGTAACATCCAGCTTGTGGGGTGTTCCCTGAGTTGCAATAGCCTCAGTTATCTTTTCTCTGAACTGCCAAAGTCCGGCACGACTGGCGCTGTCGCGACCAACCGCAACATCCATAACCAGCGTCCCTAAGTCATCAATAGCGCCAGCGAGTTGGTCGGTAGGGTCACTGGTAGAAGCTGCTTCTACTATTAGCCAGGCCGAAGCGTCTGAGCCAACAGGAATAGAAGTTGAGATGTAATCCGACACCAATTCCATGGCCCCACGAAAGATCACTTCGACCGCTTGCAGGTCAAGAACAGAGTGTCGCAATTGGGCAGTAGCGCTAACCGCGTCCTGTACTGAATTAAAAGCGAGCATCGCTGAACAACGCTCCTCCAAATGAGGGTGCAGGCGTAAGCGTGCTTTTGTGATCACTGCTAGGGAGCCCTCGCTTCCGGCTAACAAACCCGGGAGGTGATAGCCGGTGTTGTCTTTTTCGAGCCCCTCAAGGCGACTGATTGTAGAACCATCGGCCATAACCGCTTCCACGCCGAGTAATTGATCCCGCATCGGGCCGTAACGCACCACGTTGATCCCCCCAGCGTTGGTAGCGATCATCCCTCCAATGGTGCAACTATCTCGGGCTGCTAAATCAACCCCAACGTCAAGATTGAAGGGCGAAACGTGGCTTTGGGCCCGAGCTAAGGTCACCCCAGCTTCGAGGGTGACCTGCTGCGCCAATACGTCAACGGGTTCGCAGCCATCAAGGCGTAACAAGGATAAAACGATCTCGCCTCCTAGAGGAACGCTTCCGCCTACCAAGCCAGTGTTACCCCCCTGGGGCACAAGCGCGATTCCGGCGTCGGCGGCAACGCTAACTATCTGAGCGACCTCTTCGGTGTCGCCTGGTCTCAGCACTAGCGGCGTGTGACCTCGGAATCGTCCCGTCCAATCTGTCGTGTAACTCGCGACTAATTCATCTTGATGTAAAGCATGAGTTGCTCCGACAATTGCCTCAAACTCCTGAAACAGTGCTTTGTCAATAGAAGGCATGGATCTAACCGCCATGAGGCCATAGGCCCCGTCGCGTCATAACTTCCAATAGAGCCGCGGGTAGATCCGTCATTATGCCGTCGACGCCCACGTCGAGAAGCCAGTTCATCTCATCAGCGGAGTCGATCGTCCATACATGCACTGCAATGCCACAGGAATGCATCTTTTCTACAAAACGCTGGTCGACAATTTTAATCGGCCCTTGAGAAATGGGAACTTGGGCAGCGCGAGCTCGAAATTTTCGAACTGGTAACCCCCAAGCACAGAGTCGAGCCTTGGCTACCTCAATGGGTCCCATGCTGAGGCAAACGGCGTCACCAAATTCTTCATGCATTCTCTTCAACCGCGCATCAGAAAAAGCTCCAACACAAACACGGTCTAAAGCATCTAAATCACGCAGTTCGCGAATCAGAGGTTCCACAGCCTGGTTCGATTTCGGATCGATGTTGACTTTGAGGTCCGGAAAGCTCCGCATTAGTTCACTGAACAGAGGTATTGGTTCTTGTCCATCCACGAGAGCCGCTTTAACGTCACTCCATCGCAATTCAGAAACCTTGCCGAGCTTATCTGTCACACGATCCAAGCGATCGTCATGAAAAGCCACGAGTACGCCGTCAGATGTGGCGTGAACATCAGTTTCTACGTATTCAAACCCAAGGTCCACTGCTCCTTGAAACGCGGGCATAGTGTTTTCGGGCCATTCTCCCGCGCCGCCTCGATGAGCGATGGGAATAGGACCTGAGGTATCCAAATATGGATGAGGGCTTGGCATATGTAATCGATATCTCAATTCACCGATAGTTTCCGATCTCAAGCTACTCTCCGAAGTCAGTGACTTCCTCTTCTGGTGCATCTCTGGACCGTTTCTCCGAAGCCTTGTCGAAGGTACCGATTCCTCTGGACGAGGCGACCTTCGCTCTAAGCGCTTATTGTCAGGGTCGCCCGCTGCAACTGGACGTAGAGCTTCGACCGCTTGATGAGTTAGCCGCCCGCGTCGCCGATCCATCTTTTGTCGGGGTTGCAACGTTTTTGTTCGATGAACTGGGTTTTGCCGGCGACAATCTGGACTACTTCAATCCGCGCAATAGCTATATCGAACAAGTACTCGAGACGAAGTTAGGGATACCGATATCGCTAGCTGTGGTGATGATGGAAGTCTCTAGAAGATGCGGCGTTGAAACCTTGGGCATTGGTATGCCAGGTCATTTTCTAGTCGGAGATAAGGAAGACGCGACTCGACTCCTTGACCCATTCCGCGGCAAAATAATTACCTCTCAAGAGGCGGAGAATTTGTTTGCCTATTTGAATCCGTCGGTTGAGTTTCGCCCCGAGTTCCTTGCGGAGACCGCCAATGATGCGATCTTGTCGCGAATGCTCAACAATCTGCGCCTTATTCATATAAAGCGAAAATCGACGGAAGACCTCATCCGGATCCTCGACCTCATGGTGTGCTGGAAGTCTCCTCCCTTGGGTGAAGTTAAGCAACTGGCGGCAGCGCTTGATTCGTTAGGTAAAACAGACCACGCTGCCCGCCAGCTCGACGAAATAGCAGCCCGCTCCAGAGGCGACCTCAAGCAGCAAATCCAGGCGCTGTCGACCCAGTTCTGGCGTCGCTTAAATTGAGCACCTGCAATAAGTCGACAAATCCATCGGGCATAAAACTTGCGATCAAGAGACAGTAAAGCTGCCAAAAGCTGAGAAACTGGCTTCGATCGCCATCGAGAAGATTTCTTGGTCTCGCAAAGCGCTAAATGCACAGGAACAGACATGAACCAAAATTCCGAAGAAACACACCTTGACGACCTAGTTCAGCAGTTACTCGAGGAACATGATCCCAACGGTTCGCGCACAGAATTCCTTGGCGCTCAATATGACCTTGGGCTGGCGTGGGTGCACTTCGACGAAGGGTACGGAGGACTTGGTCTTGCGCCCAAGCTCCAAGGGCAGGTAAACACCAAACTCGTTGAGGCGGGTGCCCCAATGTGTTGGCCACGTAATCCCATTGGGTACGGAATGTGTGGCCCCACGGTTTACACGCACGGAAGTGAGCAGCAGAAAGCGAAATATCTGCGACCCCTCTTCACAACCGAAGAAATCTGGTGTCAGCTGTTTTCGGAGCCATCAGCTGGTAGCGACGTGGCGGGATTAACGAGTCGAGCCGTGAAAGACGGTGACGAATGGGTAGTTAACGGCCAGAAAGTGTGGACAACGCTGGCTCACGTCTCCCGCTGGGGATGTCTGGTGACTCGCACTGACCCGGAAGCACCAAAGCACAAAGGCTTATCGTATTTCGTCGTAGACATGAACCAGGCGGGCGTCGACGTCAGGCCCTTGAGGCAAATGACTGGAGACGCTGAATTCAATGAGGTGTATTTCACGGACGCTCGCATCCCAGATTCAGAACGTTTGGGCGAAACCGGTGAGGGTTGGAGAGTCGCGCTGACGACGTTAATGAATGAACGGGTCGCCATTGGGGGAGGTCAGGCACCGCGTGGATCCGGTCCAATAGCTGAATCGGTTCGGCTCTGGGCGGAAATGGACGAGGCTCGTCAAGATCCAGCAACTCGAGATCGCTTGATGACCCTATGGGCGAAGGCAGAAGTAGCTCGCCTCACAAACATCCGCGCCAGTCAAAACCGAGCTAAGGGAGTACCTGGACCGGAAGGCTCGACCGGCAAATTGGCGTTCGCCGAAAACAACAAAGATATCCACGAGTTCAACATGGAACTGTTAGGTGCTAACGGAATGTTGTACGACACCTACTCGATTGAAAGATCGGCGATGGCTATGGGGGCAGCAAGTACTCAGCAGCAGTTCCTGCGCTCAAGGGCCAACTCGATTGAGGGAGGTACTTCAGAGGTCATGCGAAATATTCTCGGTGAGCGAGTTTTAGGGCTTCCGGGCGACGTGCGAACAGACAAAGAACAGCCGTTCTCTGAGGTTCCAAATAACTAGGAGAGCGTCCAGCTAGTCACGGAGAGATAAATGTGGCTTCCCTCTGAAATGGGTGGTCTCGTTGATGGATTTAACGCTTCGGTGTCCAGCCCCCGACGCGAGGATGCGGCTCACCGATGTGTAATCGACGTCGAACTTCATGAAATCGTCTTGGTTGAGGGATAGGCAGGATGCGACATAGGCGTTGATCACACCTCCGTGGCATACAACCGCAATCCGCTGGCCAGAGTGTCGCTCGATCAGTTCCTCAACCTCTAGAAGCACTGAGTGATGCCATTTAGATAACGACTCTGTGGGGCCGGTAACGGCACCGGACGCCATGCGTTCCCAAGCCTTCCGATTTACCTGTTTCAAAATCTCCATCGGCACATACGAAGTTGAATTGCGGTCAAACTCACTTAAATGTTCCCGAATGGTGGCAGTCAGCCCTAAAGCCTTTTCTATAGGCTTTGCGGTTTCCAGCGCCCGACGCATAGGGCTGCTGTAAAGATAATGGATCGCCTCTTCTTTCAGCCACTCCGCCACTGCTGCTGCCTGAAGGTGCCCAATCTCTGCCAATGGAGGATCTGCTGGGCTGCCATCAGAATTTTGGATGTGTTCAGGTCTCCCATGGCGAACGAAAATCAACTCCATTAGAGCGACGATAGGAGGTTGAGCAAGGCAATCGCTACTTCTTCCTTGGTGACGATCAGATGAACACTAGAAATTCTTCTGGTCTTTTTGGCATGGCTCGGTACCTTGGACGGCATGGCACGCCGCACGAAAATCATTGCCACTATTGGCCCCGCTTCCCAAAACGAATCGACGTTACGGGGCATGATTGAAGCTGGTATGGATGTAGCTCGCATCGGGCTAGCTCACGGAACTCTTGATGAACAAGTTGAGAAATTCCAAATGGTGCGGTCAGTTGCCGGCGACCTCGGAAGATATGTCGGCATTGTTGTTGACCTCCCAGGCCCAAAAATCCGGTGTGCTCCCTTTCGCGACGGAGGGGTTGAACTTCTTGAAGACATGCAGCTGTCGCTCGCCGTTGAGGGCGATGTAAGTACCGCTGACGTCATCAGCGTGGACTACCCGAATCTCCTTCAAGACGTTCAACTCGGCGACAGTTTGTCGTTTGCGGATGGGAAAGTAGTCGTAAAAGTCGAAGAAGGAGAAGGGGACAGGTTGAAAGCTAGGGTTGTCCATGGCGGGCGACTCGAAGGGCGACCGGGCCTCCACGTGCCATCCGATCGTCTAAGGCTGAGTTCGCCTACAGATCACGATCTGGCACTTCTGGACACCTTCGTGGAATTGGGCACGGACATGGTCGCAGTGTCGTTCGTTCGGTCAGCGCATGACATTCGACGACTAGGAGTTGAGCCTGCACCCCGTGGGCCATTGATTATCGCGAAGATTGAAACTAAGGCAGCAGTCTCGAACCTTGAAGGTATTATCGAAGCTTCCGGTGCAGTCATGGTTGCTCGAGGAGACCTTGGTTCGGAAGCAGATATCGAAGAACTTCCTCATCTACAAAAACACATTATTCAAGAATGCATCGCTCTTGGCCGACCAGCGATTACAGCTACCCAGATGCTCGAGTCGATGGTGTCCGCACCCACCCCAACTCGCGCTGAAGCCTCAGACATAGCAAACGCCGTGTTCGATGGAACCTCAGCTGTCATGCTCAGTGGGGAAACAGCAATCGGAAGAGACCCAATCAACTCAGTGAAGACCATGGCACGAATCACTGCCCGCGCCGACGAGAAATTTAGCTACGAGGCCTGGGTTGAACACATTCAAGCAATTCGGCGGAGAGCTAAATCAGACGCCGCGTATCTGCGTGTGACTGATGCCCTAACATCGGCAGCGGCCCGCACAGCAACTGATACAGATGCTGAAGCCATTATCTGTTTGAGTCGTTCAGGATTTACTGTCCGCAGCGTTGCTCGTTTCCGGCCCACAGTCCCACTTTTCGGGATGACGTTCGACGACCGGACAGCTAATCAGCTGTCTCTCTCTTGGGGTACACGCCCCCTGATATTCAATGAACAAGCGACTCCGGCCGCCACGGCTGAGGAAGCCGTAGCTACAGCTTCTCGCGTCGGTGTTGTTCGCTCAGGCGACACTGTCGTCGTTGTCTCGGGCTCAAGTGCGGCAACTCACGCTACTGACACGCTCAGAGTTCTCCGAGTCCCCTGATTCGTGTCCAAAACGTGGACTCTTGAAGATGGCTTAGCGGTATATCGGTCCGCGCACGTCGGGGCCTCCCCACAAGTGGTAATGGTCCACGGTGCTGTCGACCGAGCGGCAGGAATGATTAGGGTAGCGCGCAACATTTCGGAGAAAGTAGTTGTGCGCTATGACCGACGAGGGTATGGCCGGTCGGACCCGGATAGCCAGCCGACATCCTTTGAACAACATGTTGAGGATCTGGAACGTGTAATCAATGGGGTGCCATCGATCGTTTTTGGCCACAGCTACGGTGGAAGCATCGCTTTAGCGGCAGCGTCTCGAGGTCAGCAGCCGATTCGTGGGGTCGTGTCTTACGAAGCGCCGCGAGGTTGGGAAGAATGGTGGCCACTACCGCCAGGGGCGGATATTGACCCAGGAGATGCTGCCGAACATTTTGTGCGTCGCATGGTGGGAGAAGAACGATGGCGGGCGTTGCCTGAACGAAGCCGTGAGCGGTTACGAAGTCAAGGAACCCTCATGGTTCACGAATTACATACACAGCTGAAGCGGCGATATGTCATTGGTGACATATCGGTACCTGTATACGCAGGGGTGGGCGAATTGTCCGGCCCGCACGCACACCGTGCGGCGGAACTAACAGTCACAGAAGCGAAAAACGGTACTTTGGTCCGGATTGCACAAGCCAGACATGATGCCCCCATGACTCATGCTCCGGTCATAGCTGCGACGATCCGAAATGCTGCGGACCAAGGTTCACGAACTTATTGAGAGAGCGATCGCTAAAGTCAGAACATGCCTGAACAGCCAATTAACCTTTCCGCCGGAAGATTACCAGAGACCGTCATCACGACCTATGACGAAGAGGCCGTTGTCGCCCTGGCCAAAGCTCTAGACGCACCTGAAGCCGAGAGAAAATCACTTGTCGCTGGCGTCGCTGCAATGTGGCCAAGATACCTGGACGCATGGGTGGCGCTGGGTCAACTTTCCATAGAACACATCGAACGGTACGCGTATTTCAGAGTGGGCTACCACCGGGGCCTCGACACGTTACGAGCCTCAGGCTGGAAGGGAAGTGGCTACGTCAGATGGATTCACGAAAGCAACCGAGGCTTTCTTCGAGCACTGCTAGGTCTTTCGCGGTCCGCTCAAGCGATCGGAGAGACAGACGAAGCAGACCGCTGCGCACAATTTCTGAGCCAGTTGGATCCGTCTGGAGTGCCTGATACAGAATGACGATCACGGGAGCGATTTTCTGTGGGGGTCAGTCATCACGCATGGGTCGCGATAAGGCATCGTTAGAGCTTGCGGGTAAATCAATGGTTCAATGGGTGGCGGCGGCAATGAGCGCAGCGGGGATTGACCGCATATACACGCTTGGCGGCCAAACACACAGTGGGCTGCCTTCGATAGCGGACTCTCGGCCTGAAGCGGGACCATTGAGTGCGTTGATAGGCGCCGTCGAAACCTTTGGAGATGTCTTCGTATGTCCTTGCGATGTTCCGTTAATTTCAGAAGACCTCATTAGACGAATCATTAATGCGGGCAGTGAGACTGAAAGGGCGGTGGTCTTGGCTCAGAGCGATTATTTACAGCCATTGATTGGCTTATACAAAGAAGACGCAGCTGTGATGCTGCGCAACGGATATGAGCAAGGCGCAAGAGGACCGAAATATCTCCTGACAGCAGAGAATTTCGAAACCGCGCAGGCATGCGAGCATGAAGTTCAGAACGTCAACACACCCGAAGAGCTTCAGCGCGTTGTGGACTTCTTGAACGCCTCAAGCAGCTAGAGGTAGGGCTATCCTCTCAAGTTGAGGTGACTGGATGACAATCCCTGAAATTTCTGCGGAAGACTTAGCTAGCCGCTTGGAATCAGGGGCTCAGGTCATAGATGTGCGCGAGCCTGACGAATGGGACGAGGCGCACCTTTCTGGGAGCCGCCTTATTCCCTTAGGGCAAGTTGTCGACCGATTAGATGAAATTCTCTGTGGGCCTCCTGTGTACGTGATCTGCCGTAGCGGAGTTAGAAGTGCTAAGGCCTGCGAATACCTTCGCGTTCAGGGGATTGATGCGGTCAATGTCACGGGGGGAATTCTGGCCTGGTTGGACGCCCAGCTCCCAGTTGAATGTGAACCAAAGTGACGCGCCGTCGAAAGCTGACCGGCTACGCGGCGTCTATTCCCAGCACACCCAACCAGAGCGCATCTGCCGACTATGAGTGGGTGAGAGATACACACACCTTTGAGAGTCTGGTAAATGAAGCAGCCAAAGCGTCGCGAATTGCTCTCGACACCGAATTTCATCGAGAGAGAACCTATTGGCCGAAACTTGCACTCCTTCAACTCCAGTTCGGTCATGACATCTATTTGGTCGATCCCCTAGAAGTGAATATCGCCCCGTTAGCGGATGCTTTGGACAGCAACACCACCTTCATCATGCATGCTGCTGCACAAGATCTTGAAGTACTGGAGCGTGCGTGTGGAACCGTTCCTAATGATCTATTCGACACTCAGGTGGCGGCTGGTTTTGTCGGAATGACGACTCCGTCATTGTCGTCACTTGTAGAGCGATACACAGGAGTTCGGTTACCTAAGGGAGACCGTTTAACTGACTGGCTAGAACGGCCTCTCAAGTCGAATCAAAGGGACTATGCGGCTAACGATGTGCGGTATCTATTCGAGGTGCATGACCGTCTCCTAGCTGACCTTAAGCAAATGAACCGAGTGGATTGGGCCATCGCCGAATGTGAGCGGATGCAAGAACGTCTGAAACCCAATGTTGCTCCAGAGCTTGCGTGGACCCGGATCAAAGAAGCCCGTCACCTAACAGGAAAAGCTAGGCGTGTTGCAGCGCATATGGCTGAATGGCGAGAAGTTACGGCACGGGCCCGGGACGTACCGGTTCGCTTTGTGCTTTCTGATTTGGCTCTCGTCGGAATCGCGCAACGGGCACCTAGGTCAACTAGTGAACTTAAGTCGATTCGAGGTTTTGATGGTCGTTATCTCAAAGACATAAATGGAGCGGAAATGATTGCGCTGGTTGAGGAAGGCCTTAGCCTCCCGTCAGACCAAGTAGCAACCCTAGAGCCCGACGACAGCCCACAACTGGATAAGGACTTGAGGGCTGCCGTGACTTTGGTTTCCGCTTGGATCTCTCAAGTTGCAAAAGATGAGTCTCTTGACCCCGCGTTGCTCGCTACGCGCTCAGACATCACCGATTTCCTGCGCGGTTCTCCAACTTCTCGTCTAGCGACGGGTTGGCGATCTGATTTGGTTGGGGAACGAATTAGAGCCCTAGTGGAAGGCCGTGCAGCGTTGGCCTTCGAAAAAGCGGGCCTAGTGCTCGAACCGCGTGGAAATAAGGGTTTTAGAAATAAAGCTCATTTCAATCTCTAACCACTCAATTTTTAGCGTCTAAATCTGCTAGAAAAGAGGTGATCGTTGTGCGTTGATCCGCCCTTTTGGTTTGCGCCTCGGTCGCGAATTTGGCGGTTTGGAAACGAGGAGCCATCCGTGAAGAAGGGTCGTCATCGCCGATACGAAGAGGCGCGAAAATTTCAACGAGAGAATGCAGCTGCTTTCTCCGTCGAAGACTTCGATTTCGATGAACCTGACTTGTTCGCGAAAGAAGAGGAAGACGCGCCTGATGATCAGTATGGCGATCTGGCTGAAAAGTATGATGACTACTCGGAACTAGCGGCGAAATACGCGGATTTCGACGACGCCGAAACGGACGCTGAAGAAAACTAGCTTTAAACCCGTCGCACACTGGGGTGGGGCAGTGGAACAGCTTGAGACTGTCTGCGGTCGAGTTCGGAGCGCAACCAGCTGTAGATAACATTGCCGCAGATAGCAGTTATCTCTGCCTCCATGTGTTGGTAAACGGCTTCTGTGGCGACATGTGCTTGTGCGTCAGAGGTACACCACCACCAGACGTCGGTCTCTTCACCTCCCCAGTCACGGCGTTCCCATTCGCGGACCATCGTATAAATGTGTCCCGTAACAGTTTCATGGTCCTCTCGGCGTATGGGAGCCTGCCAACAAATTTCCGGTTTGGTCGTCATCGGCGAAGTGTCTGATTCGACTGCTAGGTGATGAAATGCGCACCCGGCGCCAGCAGCGTGTTCGGGACGGTTTTGAAAAATGCAGGCTCCATCAATCACCCGGGTCCGCCACCACCCCTCCTCGTCCTTCCATAACGGATCCCCTAGTTCGCTTGCCAGTGCTTTGTGCTGCCACAGGCTGCTGGTTAGCCGCTCAATCTGAGAACGAACATGAGACAGATCGGATTCGTCGGAAATGTATGCGCCGTGTGTGCAGCAGCCCAACTGAGCCTCAGGAGCTGGTTCCGATGCAACGCCGGGACAGCCTGCTCCATATATGCACGTCCAATTACTCATGAGGAACGTTATGTCAAAGAGCCACGTCCGATGTTCGCTCGGGTCTTCGTAAGACAACCATTCGCGATCGGGATTTGATGCGATTGAGGGCTTCGTCACATTCACAGCCTACGATACGTTCGTCATGGTGCATAAGTCTGCCGATAAGAAGCTTCTCTCAGAACTACGTTCGTTTCTGGGTGATCGCGCGCGCGACGGCGACTTTGAGTTAGGGCTCTACGCAAAAGATGGGTCGGTATTGAAAGGCGACCCAATGATCGTCTGTCTCCCGACAAGCACCGAAGAAGTTCAACAAATAATTCTCGCGTGCCGAAGGTACGACAGGCCTTTCTTGGCAAGGGGCTCGGGGACTGGTTTGGCAGGAGGTGCTGTCCCGGTTGGGGACCCTGTGGTTATCGCCACTGCCAAAATGAACAAGATCCTCGATATTGATATCGACAATCGAATTGCCTGGGTCGAACCCGGAGTACTCAATCTCGATCTCAGCCGTGAACTTTCTCCCCTCGGGTTTCATTTCGCTCCCGACCCTTCGAGCCAACAAGTGTGTTCGATAGGGGGAAACGTCGCGAATAACAGCGGCGGTCCACACTGCCTCGCCTATGGCGTCACCAGCGCTCATGTTGCAGCAATAGAGGTGGTTCTACCGGACGGTCGAGTTGCGTTACTAGGCGATTTGACTGCCGAATCACCGGGCTATGACCTGCGAGGCCTCTTTATAGGTTCGGAAGGCACAATGGGTGTGGCAACAAAAGTAGCTGTTCGCCTCACTCCGAACCCTCCAGAGGTCCGCACTCTGCTGCTGGATTTTGCTGACGTTCGCGATGGGGCGGCAGCCGTATCGTCAATTATTGCTAACGGTTTAATTCCGGCCGCATTGGAGATGATGGATCAACGCGCCATCGAAATAGTGGAGGCTTTTGTAAACGCGGGATATCCGACTGAAGCTGACGCGGTACTCCTTGTGGAGTTGGATGGTCTACCCGGGGGAGTGGAGCACGGGGTTGAGGTTGTGCGCGCTGTGGCAAACAGGCACCAAGTGGGCAGTGTGAGGGTTGCGGCCGACGATGCAGAAAGGGCTTTGTTGTGGAAGGGACGAAAGAACGCATTTGGCGCGGTCGCTCGAATCAAACCCGACTACTACCTGCATGACACTGTTGTCCCGCGAGGTAAGTTAGTTGAGGTCCTCGAAAAGGTGTATCAAATCGCCGACGCCTATGACTTGATCGCCGTCAACGTCTTTCACGCAGGAGACGGCAACCTCCACCCGATACTCGCCTACGACAGTGAGGAAAAAGGAGTACTCGAAAGAGTGCAAGCCGCAGGTCGGGCAATAGTTACGGCATCGATTGAAGCAGGCGGAGTCCTTAGCGGTGAACATGGCATCGGGCTCGAAAAACGTGACTATATGGGAATGTTGTTTAGTGCTCACGACATGGCGACTCAAGATCTGGTTAGGGAAGCTTTCGATCCCGATGGCTTTGCAAACCCTCTCAAAGTTTTGCCATCGGGGTCCCGTTGCAGTGACTCATTCGGCCAGCACGTACCAGACGGAGCTTGGGTGTGAGTCGCGTAGAGGACATTGACCAAGAAGTACTCGAGTTCGCCAAGATCGTTGGGAAGAGCGGTCCGGTCACCGTCGTGGGCGGACGAACACAGTGGGCAGTTGGGGGGCCGCCCGAACCAGGCACTCGCGAAGTCCGAGCGCCCGCAGGCATTTGGTCCCACGAGCCTGAGGAAATGACTGTTCGCTGCGGAGGGGGCACCACGCTAGGTGAACTGTCGGAGCAACTCGCACACCATGGTCAAATGGTTCCATTTGATATGCCGGCAGAGGCGACAGTGGGCGGTGTCTTAGCGGTAGGTCACAGTGGCTTGCGACGACTGAGATACGGAGACATCCGCGACTTTGTTCTCCAGATTCGTCACGTTGACCACACCGGGCAAATCGTGTCATCTGGCGGTCCGACCGTGAAAAACGTTTCCGGTTATGACCTGTGTCGGCTAATGGTCGGCTCGCTAGGTAAGTTCGGCTGTATCGCAGAAGTAACTTTAAGGTGCCTTCCGATTCCAGCAATCACCCGATGGTTCACCGGGATCTTGGACCCGTTTGAAGTCCACAACCAGCTTTATCGCCCATCTTCGATTCTGTGGGACGGCAACCGAGTCTGGGTCTGTATCGAAGGCGTTCTCTCAGATGTTGCGGCACAGGCAGCGATTTTTGATTTCGAAGAGGTCGCGGGCCCTCCTTCGTTGCCCGCCGGTGGACGACTAGCTATCGAACCGAAAGGCCTTAGGACACATAAGCAGGAGTCCGACCAGTCGTGGATAGCTGAGGTAGGGGTAGGACTCATCCACACTGACCTCCCCGCGGCACAGCGTCACATCAACGATGTAAATGTCTCGTTAATGGAGGAACTCGAAGAGCGCCTCAACCCGAACAATCGTTTGAATCCGGGGCGGCAGGTGCTGATCTGATGAAGAACGTCCCCATCGACCTACCCATACCGACAGAAGATCTGGTTTCTTGCGTTTCCTGTGGCTTATGTCTTCCACACTGTCCGACGTACAGGGTGACACAAGAGGAATCCGCTTCACCCAGAGGCCGTATCGCCTTAATGAAACAGGCGCATCACGACGGTGTTGTCGATGATGAGTTCGTCGAATTCATGGACACCTGCATTCAATGTCGCGGCTGCGAAACTGCCTGCCCAGCGGGGGTGCAATTTGGATCAATGATGGAGACGACCCGTGAGGCATTGGCAACTCAGACCAGATACCAACCCTGGTGGGCAAGACTGGGCTACCGGACTTTAGGTTGGCAAAAGGCTTTGAGGGCTGGATCCGCGCTGATAGCGCTCCTGCAACGATTTCGGCTGGTTCCTCAAAAGTTAGGACTTCCATCAATTCCGATTATCCAACGTCCCCTGGTGTCCAGCGGAAACGATGTTTGGTTATTCACCGGCTGCATTATGGATGCCTGGATGCGCGACACCCATCGGGCAGTCCAACGGGTGCTCGAATCGACTGGTGCAGGCATTGCATTCCCGGATAAGAGAGCGAACTGTTGCGGAGCGCTTCACGTTCACGCAGGGTTAGCGCCTGAGGCGCGACGGCTCGCTCTGCGAACGATGCAAGCATTTCCAGGTGATGCACCAATTCTCGTGGATTCGGCCGGCTGCGGTGCTCAGCTGAAGGACTACGGACATCTTCTTGATAGCGATGCAGCCAGAGAGTTCAGTGAACGGGTTCTCGATGTCCATGAATGGTTGGCTCAACGCCTTGACGACCTTCCAGAAAAGACTGGTCTTTCCCCGCGAATCGTGGTTCAGGACCCTTGCCATTTACGACACGTTCAACGGGCCCACGAGTCTGTGTATCAAGTCTTGGGACGGTACGTCGAAGCAGTTTCTCTTGACGACGACGGACTTTGTTGTGGCGCCGGTGGTGCGTATTCGACCTTCCACCCCCAAATAGCTTCCGATGTGCGTGATCGAAAGATCAGAGCGATAGAAGAGATACAGGCTGAAGAAGTTGCTAGCGCCAACCCTGGATGTCTACTACACCTGCGATCTGGGGGACTGGAAGTACGGCACCCGTTAGAGATAGTGGATGGCTTAATTAAGAAAGATGAATGACGTGGAGCAACAACTCGATGATCTCCGGAGCCGCTTAATGACGATTGCGGACGAGCTCACCGATCTTGGAATAGCAGCTATTCAGGCAGCGATCGATGAAGATGGGGCGCAAGCACAGCGGCCTGAATTAGAGAAGCGGTTGTCGAGGGCACGTAGATCGGTGGAAAAGGCCGCAGCGATTATCGGCCATCGACCCGAATCAACGACGATCTAAAGCTGCCTGTCTCGCAGCCCATTAGCGCAGAATTAAATCTGATCCCCAAGCGCAGTGACCGGAATCAGCTTTTTGTCAGTGGGGTTGTCAGCACTCATCGTTGCAGTGTTAACCACCACGGGCCGGCCATCGGCTTCCCCGTAAGATGTTGTCCTTTGACGTAAGTTCCGTTGAAGAGGTTCAACGATGTTTCGAAAGTCACGTTCCACCAATCCCTGGCCGTGCTGAGCCCCAGCGGCGCGACTAATGTTCTCATCCATCAGGGTTCCTCCGAGGTCGTTCGCTCCGGCCATCAAGATCTGCTTTGCGCCTTCGACACCAATTTTGACCCATGAGACCTGCACGTTGTCGATGAGTCCGTTGTATGCGATTCTGCCAACGCTATGCATCAGAAGTGTCTCCCGGAAGGTAGGTCCGCGGCGTGCTTGTCGTTGTAGATAAATCGGACTCGCCATATGGACAAATGGCAAAGGAATCCATTCGGTAAAGCCGCCTGTTCGCTTCTGCAAAGACCGGGTCCTCATGATGTGATTCGCCCAATGTCGAGGTTCTTCAATAGAGCCAAACATGATGGTGATGTTTGAGTGGAGCCCTACGGAGTGCGCCGCCTCATGACATTCAAGCCATTCATCTGTAGATATCTTGTCAGGGCAAAGGACGTCCCTAACTTCATCATCGAGGACCTCTGCCGCGGTACCGGGTAGCGATTTAAGGCCGGCTGCCTTAAGACGCAAAAGGTACTCAACTAGAGATTCGCCGAGGCGCTTGGCCCCTTCGATAACTTCCAGTGCGGTGAAACCATGCAAATGCATATCGGGGACAACGTCTTGGATGGCCTTACAGACATCTATGTAGTAATCACCATCAAAACTAGGGTGAATGCCCCCCTGAAGTGTGACTTCCGTTGCACCTAGGCGAGCGGCTTCGATTACACGTTCCTGAATATCGCCAAGAGTCAACATGTAAGGGGTTCCTCGTAGATTCAGAGAGAGTGGTCCCTTTGAAAAGCCACAAAACCTGCACTTAAAGGTGCACACATTGGTGTAGTTGATATTCCTGTTATGCACCCAGGTGACTTTCTCACCCACCGTGTCTCGGCGGAGCTGGTCTGCTACCTCAGCGACAGCAGGAACCTCAGTGCCTCGAGCACCAAAAAGCGTAATGATCTCCTCAATACCTACCTCTTGACCCATTAAAACCCCATCCAGAACCTCCTTTACGGCACCTCGGGCGGAAGGGTGGCTGGGCACTAGCGTCATTGGCGAATGGTTAGCTCCGCCCGAGTACCACTGAGTGCTGTTCTCATCTGCGACTAGGACGTCAGCTCCCGAACCTGCGTCACGGTTCTCCATAGTCTTTTCGGGCATTTGGGACCCCGGATCGTCTCTTCCCAGTCCTTCAGCATCGCTCCTGTCAAGGACGGGGAAGCGGTTGTCGGTGTCGAGCCACCGATCAGGATCTAACGCATATTCAGGATGAATTGTTAAGCGTGGCGCTAGAACGAAACCTCGATCCTCGGTTACTTCTCTTAACAGGTCTAAATCCGGCCAAGGCCTCTCCGGGTTCACGTGATCAGCTGTAACTGGTGAGACGCCTCCCCAATCGTTGATCCCAGCTTCTAAAAGACCACCAAAGTCATCAGATAAGTTTGGCGGTGCTTGAAGGTGGATCTCGGGAGGAAGGATCACGCGAGCGAGCGCAATAGCTTGGAGATAGTCATCAGGCGGACACGGGGGTTCCTTGTGCATAGCTGTGCCGAGTTTGGGTAAGAAATTCTGGATAATCACTTCTTGTATGTGCCCAAAACTTAAATGAGAATCACGTATAGCTAACAGAGCGTCGATACGGTCACGAGGTGACTCTCCGATTCCGATCAGCAGGCCAGTCGTGAAAGGTATCTGGAGCTGACCGGCAGACTCGAGAGTTGCTAATCGTCTATGAGGTTCTTTGTCCGGGCAACCTCGATGACAAAGTAGCTCTTCGTTCAATGTTTCGAGCATCATTCCTTGGCTCGGGCTTACTTGTCGAAGGGCCGCGAGTTCCTCTTGGAATAGTGCGCCTGCATTGGCGTGAGGCAGGAGTCCTGTTTCGTCTCGGACCAAACGACACATCTCAACCAGGTAGTGCACCGTGCTGTCATAGCCGCGTTCAGACAGCCAGTCCTGAGCGACCGGATATCGCAACTCCGGACGCTCTCCCAAAGTGAAGAGGGCCTCATGGCAGCCTTGGTTGGCGCCATGAAGTGCTATTTGCAGAACTTCTTCAGGCTCTAGGTAGGGGTGGTCTAATCGAGCCGGCGGTTGAGCAAACGTGCAATAGCCGCATTTATCACGACAAAGCATTGTCAAAGGGATAAAGACCTTTGGGCTGTATGTAACTCGAGTCCCATGAGCGGCATCCCGAATAGATGACGCAAGCCTAAGAACTTCGCTCAGCGGTCGTTCCAAGAGTTCATAGGGATTATCGACCATCACTTCTTGTGCTGCTTTCATCGGAGTGCCTCCTGAGCTCCTGGACCGGGCCGGCTTCGTATCTGACCAGGATCTAAGGAGTCGTCACAGGTCGGGCAGTGAGTGACCTGCATGAGTGGAGTACCACAGTCTGAATGGACAAGGACAGTAGGCGCAGAGCCATCGTTGCACCAACGGTCTCCCCACTTCATTAATGCGACCAGGCTCGGGGACAAGTCTCGGCCTTTTTGCGTCAAGAGGTATTCGTGTCGAAGCGGTCGCTCTTGATAAGGGACCCGTTCTGCGATACCTGCTCCCACTAATTTATTCAACCTCGCCGTAAGCAGATTCTTCGCGATACCGAGATCCTCTTCTAGCTCTCCGAATCGGCGCGCGCCGCGAAAGAGGTTGCGAATAATTAGCAACATCCACCGGTCACCAATCACGTCCAGCGTTTGCTGAATTGAACATTCATTGTTTGACATGGCTATGCGACTCACCATGCAGAAGTTAGGGGAGTCAGTTTACTTTTGCAACTGACTCTGACTTAAAGTAGTGAATCCGCTTTCGCGGTGAGGCTTGCTATGAGTTCATCGAAACTCTTAACAAATGCCGCGACCCCCTCCTCCTCAAGTGTGTGAGCCACGGCTTCAAGGTCAATCCCGATTGCTGATACTGACTCCAGTATTGATTGGGCTCGCGCAGGGTCTGAGTCGATTGTGCGAGCGATAGAGCCATTTTCAATGAACGCTTCAATGGTGTTGTCGGGCATGGTGTTGACGGTGTCGGGTCCGATAAGTTCATCGACGTACAGGGTTTGGGAGTATTTGGGGTTTTTGGTGCTGGTGGACGCCCACAAGGGTCGCTGCACCTGCGCGCCGCGAGCGCTGAGGGCCTCCCAACGCGGCCCTGAGAAAGTGTCCAGAAATCTCTGATAGGCAACCTGTGCTTGAGCCACTGCTGTCTTCCCTCGTAAGGCGAGGGCCTCATCTGAGCCGATCTCTTCTAAGCGACGGTCCACTTCGGTGTCTGTTCGAGAAATAAAGAAGGAAGCGACACTAGCGATCTTCGATAAGTCTTCATGGCCGGACGCTACGGCGTCTTCTAGACCGGAGACGTAGGCCTCCATAACTTCAAGGTACCGATTAACGGAAAATATCAAGGTGACGTTGATGGAACGGCCCTCTCCGATCATCGTCCGGATTGAGGGGAGGCCTTCCTGGGTCCCAGGTATCTTCACCATCAAGTTCGGTGCGTTGATTAGTTCGTGAAGAGCTCTTGCGTCGGTAGTGGTTCTTTGAGTGTCGCGCGCTAAACCTGGATCTACCTCCACGGAGACGAATCCGTCGACCCCGCCTGATTGTTCGTATACAGGTGCTAGGGCTTTAAGTGCGCCTTCGATGTCGCTGGTAACTAGGTTCCAGTAGGCCTGCCTTACAGCGACTCCATCTCTTATGAGTTCACTGAATTGAGGGTCGTAATCACTGCTACCTTCTATCGCTTTTTGGAAGATCGCTGGGTTTGAGGTCAACCCTCTAATTCCGGAGGCGACCCATTGATCCAATTCGCCTGAAGTGATCCAGCCTCGACGCAAATTGTCGAGCCAGGGACTTTGTTGCTCTTGTTTGTAAAGGCCTGAAAGGCGTTCAATGGACGCAGATTGAGTAGTCATATCGTCTCCAAACTTTCGTTAGGGAAGGAGATCACGTGCTGCTGCTTCAATAGCGGATGCTGAGATCCCCAGTACTTGCATCACTTGGTCACCAGGGGCACTCTTTCCAAACTCATCAATTGTGACGGTTCGATCAGCCCACTGGTCCCAGCCGAAAGAGACACCCGCCTCGACACCAACAACTGGGATATTGGCCGGTAAAACCTCTTGGCGGTACTCGAGGTCTTGGCGCCCGAAGATCTCCCACGATGGCATGGAGACAACTCGAGAAGAAATCCCATCTTCAGCTAGCGCTGCCGCTGCCTGTACGCATAACTGAACCTCGGAACCGGTTCCAGCAAGTACCACACTCGGATCAGGAGCATCTATGAGGACGTAGGCTCCTCTGGACACTTGGCCAGTTCGATCCGTGCCTTCCAAGACTGGAACATTTTGTCTCGTCAGAATGATCGCAGTGGGGCCTGTGTTGCCGATTGCGATCTCCCAGGCTTGGCTAACCTCGTTAGCGTCCGCAGGACGAATTACATCGAGATCGGGAATTGCTCTCAGGGAAGAAACATGTTCAATAGGTTGATGTGTTGGCCCGTCTTCACCTACGCCGACTGAGTCATGACTCCAAACGAAGATGACTTTTGCACTGCTAAGCGCGGCCATTCGTACCGACGGACGCATGTAGTCGGCGAAAACCAAGAATGTTCCAACTACTGGAATGATGCCCCCGTGTAGCGCCATCCCGTTAGCAACGCTGCCCATAGCGTGCTCCCGAACCCCGTAATAGATCTTTCGTCCTTCCGGGCTAGTTGCTGTCATCGCCGCACCAGCGATGTTGGTCCCAGTATTACCGGTTAGATCGGCGGAGCCGGCGACTAAAGATGGCACCACGTCGACTAAGGCGTCGAGCACCTGGTTATTGGCGCTACGCGTTGCCAGGGAGGTGCCGGGACTATACAAAGGCAACTCCTCTGTCCACGCCGCGAGCGGCGCTCCGTCCAACATTGTGGCGATCCAACTGCTGTCGAGAGTGCTGCTAGCGACTCGTTCCTGCCAAGCGGTTCGCAGACTCGACCCCCGACTACCAGCCTTGCGGTAAGCAGATAGAACGTCATCATCTACGTGAAAAGTAGCTTCGGGATCAAACCCCATTAGCTCTTTGGCCGCGGCTATCTCTGCGTCATCGGTAATTGCTCCATGTGCACTAGGTGTATCCACGGCAGTTGGTGCTGGAAAGGCAATATGACTTCGGATGATCACTAACGATGGGCAATCGTTCTGAGTTGCCGCTTCGGTTAGCGCACTTTCAAGTGAAGCGACATCCTCGGCAGCTTCTCCAAGATTGTTTACATGCCATCCGTAGGCCTCGAATCGCCGTTGGGCGTCGTCCGAGAGAGTTAGATCTGTCGCGCCATCGATGGTGATTCGGTTGTCGTCGTAGACGACAACAAGATTCCCCAGTTGTTGGTGTCCGGCGAAACTAGCTGCCTCGTGACTGATGCCCTCCATAAGGTCGCCGTCACCACAGATCGCCCATGTTCGGTGATTGATAATTTCCGAGCCCAACCGGGAACGGAGGTGACGCTCAGCTAACGCCATTCCGACTGCATTGGCAATCCCTTGCCCTAAAGGACCCGTGGTGACTTCGACCCCAGTAGTGAGGTGAGCCTCCGGATGTCCGGGTGTCTGGGAGCCAAGCTGTCGAAATTGCTTGATGTCCTCTAATTCCAACCCATAGCCAGTCAGATACAGCATCGAGTACAGCAGCATTGACGCATGCCCGGCTGAAAGAATGAATCGGTCCCGATCTGGCCAATTAGGGTCAGTGGCGTCGTAATTCATCACCTTGCTGAAGAGCACGTGAGCCAGTGGGGCTAATGCCATAGCGGTGCCCGTATGACCGCTGTTAGCTTTCTTAACCGCGTCCAGGGCGAGAGCTCTAACGGTGTTAATTTGACGACTCTGGAGATCGTTGGTCACGTGGCCTCCCTGTTGGCGAGCCTAGTCCGCTGGAGGGCTGATTCTGGGGAGCATTAGTCGCGGAAAATCGCTGCCGATGCAGTAAATCCGTGAAGAAATGAATGGGGTCCCACTGGGCCGATTTCGCCAGCACAAAACATTCCTGAGACAGCGCCACCAGCAACAAGCGGCGCAAGCACGTTTGCATCATGATGAGGTGCGTCAAAAAGATTTTCCCCACGGCCGTTACAGGTAAATAGGAGGGCTCCGTCGGCGGGTTCGATGCCGGAGGCGAGCAGATGTAAATCTTCGTGAGCGGAGTCAGCATCCCGCACTTGGAATTGGATGGTGCTGCCCACAGGAATCACATCACCCACCGCAACTACGCCGCTCTTTTGGTCTGCCCCGAGCACCGCTCGAATCAGAAAATCACCTCGACTGAAATCACTGCGATGTTCATCAATCACGCGACCAACGTGGAGTCCCGAAGCAACCAAGGCACGTTCGTGATCGGTCAATTGTGCGATGACTTCCTCAAGTCGCGCAAGCGCCGCTTGTCCGGCAAGCTCATAAACGAGGTTCCCGTCGGATTTAGTTACGATTAATGGTGATCCAATTGGTCTACAGCCCTGCGAGACCAACGGTTCCACCTCAACGGAACCGCTGAGCAGCACGCCAACTGCGCCGGAATCAAATATGTGATCTCCGAGCACCAGTCGGTTCATTCGGGGCGCATTGCCGGCCGAAGCAAGCCCGCCAATAATTTGAAGGCCGGGAAAATGCGACCTCCATTTGCTGATGGCTTCTTCGGCTTGAAAGGAAAATGGATCGGCGAGCAGAATCAGTGTGTGAGGTGGGCCACCCTCTTGTTCGTTGCCTGGCTTAAGATTGAGGTTAAGCAGGTCATCGTCTAGTCGAACCGGTGTTGCTTGGCCGTCGAAATTACCGGCGAACATCGAAATGGCGGTCTGCTCTTCGATTTCTGTCTCACCCGACACGACCGAAATGGCAGTGCTGCCGAGCAGTGTTTCTGGGCGCAGTATTTCATTTACGGCAAGTGCCAGATCCTCAACCTGAGCCACAAATGCCCCGGACACAAAGAGAAGTGCCAGGTCCGGGGAAGAGCCCAGCTTGTCGAGAATCTCTCCCAATGCCTCCGCTACTGCAATGCCTGAATCATTGTGTGTGGAGAGGCTAGAGGCGTAAGGCATAAGAAGTTCTCACGTTTCGAGGATGGTTAGCGGAACTTTTGTAACGGGCCCTCCGTCTATCCGGCAGTGGGCCTCGAGTGTCATGGGTTCGGAAAGTTCGAGAGTCGCTTGGACAAGGTTGTAGCCGAATTTGCCAGGTTCCACATTTATTGGTTGAACGTTTCGAATATCGAGTGACTCGCCATCGGAATGAAACGTAACTTCCAAAGCTGCGAGCCCCGTGTGTTCGACGGGACACTGCACCAACACCATTAGATGCGGCTGAAGCGTGACAGGAAACGCTGACGGGGCCGTTGTCGAGAAGTACACCCCAGAAAGATCGAGCCGAGCTGAACCGCCTTCGGCTTGTCGCATTTCAAAATGTTCTAAAAAGAGAGCAGCAATGATTTCCACAGAACGCGATTATGCGTCGTGGCGCGAAGCGTCTCAAGTCGTCTTGCTGAACTATAAAGATGAATTAGGTTTCTTGCTGCAACTCAGGGATGCCAATAATGGATAACGAGCAAAGCTCTGCCAGTACAGGGCGGGCCGAACCAAATGAAGTTCCAATGTTTCCGTTGGGTACGGTCCTCATCCCCGGGGCCGTGCTTCCGCTGCATATCTTTGAAGACCGATATCGAGAAATGATCGAATTTTGCATTGAGCACGCCTCCAACTTTGGTGTCGTGTTAATCGAAAGAGGACACGAAGTCGGCGGTGGGGACAGCCGTTCGATGGTTGGCACCATGGCCAGCATCATTGATCATCAACGTTTCGCTGACGGCAGACGAGCACTGCACGTGCTTGGCCGAAACAGAGTTGAGATAGCCGAGTGGCTCACTGATGCCCCGTACCCTCGCGCATTGGTTAGAGATCTCGTGGATGAGTCTGGGGGAGCGACGCTAGAACGCGCCGAAGGCGTCTTGAAACGAATGGCGGAATTTACCGAGCGAGCAAACGAGATGGGATACCGGATTAACCCATTGGATAGCGAAGCGGTTGCAGCGGGCCTTGATGTGGCGGAGTTGAGCTACAGAATCGCTGAAATGGTGCCTGTGGGACCTTTCGACAAACAACGACTGCTAGTGGTTTCTACTATCAACGCCCGCCTGGACCTCCTGGAAGAACAAATAGGTTCATTGCTAGACATTCTGAACGCAGACGGGAATAAGCCTTAACGCGTATTGGGCTCATGGCACGTATCTGGCATGCTGAGGGCTACAAAAGCTATAGGTAGGGACAATGTCGAACCAAAACGGTGGAATCAAAGGTGACTTTGATGAGGTGGTTTCGACTCTTCGCGCTTATGTGAAACAAGAGACAGTTGAGCCCCTAAAGGGTCTGGGGAGATATCTCGCCTTCGGATTAGCTGGGACGACAATCTTTGGCATCGGTGGCTTGTTTCTAGTTCTAGCAACCGTTCGGATCCTGCAAACGACGATTAATACGTTTCAAGGCAACCTCAGCTTCCTTCCTTACCTCTGTGGTTTAGCAACATGTGCTGTCCTTATTTATTTGGTGGTCCTTGCACTAAGGCGAGATGGAAAGCGGCATTCCAATGGCTGAATATGAAAGCGACGAAGTCAAGATCACGCCAGACGATCTAACTGAGCGTTTCGGCCGTTTGACTGGAGAATCGAACTCGAACCCTGCTCCTATGGAGAATCAAGGAGCGGCGCTCCTCGGGTTAGTCCTGGCAGTTGTGATGGCCATTGCGTTTGTCTTGGGGCGCCGTGCTGGCCGCAAGAAATCTACGTTCGTGGAAGTCGTCAGGCTCTAATGGGATTGCGCTCACAGCTAAAGGAGTTTCGTCTAGGCCGCATGCTGGGAGCGGTTTGGCGCCGTGGCCGCAATGGAAGCGGAGTGTGGTTTGGTCTAGCGACGGTGCTGACAACGTTGCGGCTCTTGCGCCACCTAAGCAGAAATAAACAACGAACAGTGTTTCGCCAGGAACTTCAGCCGGGCCAATCACTGCGCATCGAACACATTCCTCGACAAGCAGACGGACAGTCATGAAAGAGGAAGAGGCGCCGAAGGATAACAATCTCGGGCTTCTGGCCGAAGGCGAACGGATGATGCTTGTCGATAATCGCCAGCGTCGATATCTAATCAAGTTGGCGCATGGCGACGAGTTCCATTCGCACTCAGGTGTGATCACTCACGATCAAATCATAGGGACACCAGAAGGCACTGAGTACCGAACTGGCTCGAATGCTCGATTCGTTGGCCTTAGACCAACAATCAACGATCACGTGTTGAAAATGCCACGAGGCGCTCAAGTAATTTACCCAAAAGACCTGGGTCCAATTTTAGTTTTGGCCGATATAACACCGGGAGATCGCGTGTTTGAATCTGGAGTTGGTTCGGGTGCGCTTTCAACCGTGCTGTTGCGTGCGGGTGCTGTTGTAACCGGCTATGAAATTAGAGACGACTTCGCAGCCACTGCGCAGTCAAACGTCTCCATGTTTCTGGGACCGGAGATCCTCAAATCGTACGAGATTAAACTCCGCGACGCCTACGAGGATCATGACGATTCGGAATTTGATAGAGCGGTGCTTGACCTACCTGAACCGTGGCGAGTGGTGCCTCATCTGGAAGGTTCCTTGCGAACGGGCGGTATTTTAGTCGCCTACAACCCATCAATAATTCAAGTTCAAGCGCTGCGGAAGCGATTGTCTAATGGTCCTTGGGCCCTTGTCGAGACCGTTGAAGTACTGCATCGGACATGGCACGTAGAGGGAAACGCTGTCCGACCAGATCATCGCATGGTCGCGCACACCGGATTCTTAACGCATGCGCGTCTGATAGCGAGCTGACGGATAACACGTGGTTCTGGATGTCGCCTTCGGAGCTCTGCTCGTTCTGGCGATTATCATCGGGTGGCGTGGCGGCCTAATTGGGCGGCTCGGTGCGTGGATCGGGTTCGCTGCAGGAGCACTTGCTGCCGCTAGATGGACAACAGACGGTGTCAACGCGCTCAATGTCGACGGCGAGCACAAACGTTTGGCCGCCGCCGCACTCGCTGTTCTCATCTCTGGAATTGTCGGCCATGCCATTGGATGGCGACTAGCGCGAGGCCTGCGCAACTTGGTGCCGAGACCCATTCGATGGCTGGACTCGCTAGCGGGAACGGTTGTGGGTCTAGGAACCGTTGCGCTGCTCGTATGGATAATATTGCCACCGTTCTCATCAGCGAAAGGCTGGCCACAAGAGCAAGCAGCCGAATCCAAGGTTGTCGACCTTGTCGAACGAATCGCGCCGCTCACACCTAGCGGCCGAGGCCTGTTAGATCGGTTGCTGCAAGACTGGTCGCGAGTACCCACGTTCAGCGCAAACGCTGTGCCAGTGGATGTGGGACAACCACCTCAGGAACTGGCCGTGGCCGCAGAAACGCTGGCCAAAGTCGCAGATTCAGTAATCCGCGTGCAGGCAATAGCGTGCAGCCAGCGACAAGATGGGACTGCGTTCGTCATTTCGCCCGGCGTCGCCCTGACCAACGCACACGTTGTAGCGGGCTCTCAAAACGTAGAAATTGCCCTTCCCGGCCAAGCACCCTCACCGGCAACGGTGACAGCTTTCGATCCTGAACGAGACCTAGCGCTCGTCCGGGTGGATCTCGATTTGCCGCCACTGAGTCTGGAAGTTCCCCAAGCAGGGCAGTTAGCGGCCGTCGTAGGTCATCCAGCAGGGGGCCCGCTGCGCACTGCTCCTATTCGTTTAGTTAAGCGTGCTACAGACAACGGAAAGGATCTCTACGATTCGATCGATATCACACGCAAATTTTGGTTTGCTGCTGCTCATTTGCAAGCAGGAGATAGCGGTGCGCCAGTCGTGGACACCCGGGGATCAGTACTCGGTGTCGTTTTTGCGGTCGCACCGGATGGGGCTCCTGATTATCAGCGAGCAGTTTACGTGTTGGACCGCTCCGAAATAGCAGGCTTCATGGCAGAAACAGCGGCCTTAGGAGAACGAAGCGTGGTAGGCACAGGACCATGCCTACGCTAATTAGGTAGCAGCGATACGAGAAATTTCTTGGTGCGATTGTCGAGGTACCTATCAGGCTTCGATATAGATGCACTCTCCGGGACATTCCTCAGCGGATTCAATAACTGCATCAAGTTGACCATCTGGAAAGTTAGCTAGCGCTTCGGCGCCACCAGGATCGGACATCACGTTGCCTTCTTCAACGACATAGGCCAGCCCGTCGTCTAGCAAAGTGAATACATCAGGGGCGATCTCTTCACAAAGACCATCACCTGTGCAGAGATCCTGATCAATCCAGACCTTCATGTTGTTGCCTTCCTTCTTCGTGCGGTGAAGCTCGGCGGTTCCAAGGGGGACGATGCCTTATGTGTAGAAGTCACCACTAAATAATTTACCCTCGTTCGGCCAGCGAGACGCAACTTTCTTGCAACCTTCTGAAAAAGGTATTTTCTTCGTTGAGCCACTTCAACCACATATTCGTGTAGCTTCCGGTCCAGACAAGCGCGGCGCCGAGGATCCTAATGTCAAGCGAAGATGACATGAGCAGATCAGAACCGACAACGGGTGAAGTAGCCGCGCTCCGCAGCCAAATCAGAGCTCTTGAATCCGAAGTGGGCTTACTCAGAAGAAAACTCGTCGATACACCGAAGCGGGTGACCACACTTGAGGAACGGCTTTTAGAGACTAAGGGCCAACTTGCGCAAGCGGTTTCCCAAAATGAGAAGTTGACCTTTACCCTCCGAGAGGCCAGAGAACATATTGCGACGCTACGCGAAGAAGTTGAGAAGCTGACGCAACCTCCGTCTGCATACGGGACGTTTATTTCAGCGAACGATGATGAGACCGTTGATGTACATGTCAACGGGCGAAAGGTGCGAGTCAGTCTTCATCCGGACCTCGTCGCCGAAGAACTCGAAGCCGGGGCTGAAGTAGTACTGAACGAGTCGATGAATGTGGTCATGGCGCGCGATCACAGTAGCTCAGGAGAGGTTGTAACCCTCAAAGAAGTCCTATCCGACGATAAGCGAGCACTGGTCACCGGACGAGCGGACGAAGACCGCATAGTGGATTTAGGAGATCACCTAAAGGAACAAACTTTGAGGGCTGGCGACAGTTTGTTACTTGATGTCAGAGCCAATTTGGTACTGGAAAGGCTGCCGCGCCCCGAGGTTGACGAACTCCTCTTGGAAGAAGTGCCCAACGTCACCTATGACGATATAGGTGGCTTGGACGGTCAGATCGAGCAAATCACCGACGCGGTTGAACTGCCGTACCTGCATCAAGATCTTTTCCGGGAATACGACTTACCGGCTCCCAAGGGAATACTCCTCTATGGCCCTCCAGGGTGCGGCAAAACCCTGATAGCGAAGGCCGTCGCGAACTCGTTGGCCAAGAAGGTCGCCGACGCGTCGGGGAACGGAGCGGCTCAAAGCTTCTTTATCAACATAAAGGGGCCCGAACTGCTCAACAAGTACGTCGGAGAGACAGAGCGCCAAATTCGGCAGATCTTCCAGCGCGCTCGCGAGAAGGCCAGCGAAGGCTGGCCGGTGATCGTTTTCTTTGACGAAATGGAGTCGCTATTTCGGACTAGAGGCAGTGGCATCAGCTCGGATATGGAATCGACGGTGGTCCCGCAGCTATTGGCTGAGATTGACGGAGTTGAGGGGCTTCGCAACGTCATCGTGATTGGCGCCTCAAATCGAGAAGATCTGATCGATCCGGCCATCCTGAGGCCCGGCCGACTGGACGTGAAGATCAAGATTCACCGGCCAGATGAAGCTGCTGCATCAGCAATTTTCGCGACTTACCTGAAGCAAGAGCTGCCTCTTGACGCTCTTGAAATTGATGAGTTGGGCGGCGGTGACCCCGATAAGACTGTTCGCGTGATGATCGAACGAACAGTGGAAGAGATGTATCGGGCTGACGAGCACAACCGCTTTCTTGAGGTGACCTACCAAAACGGTGACAAAGAAGTCATGTATTTTAAGGACTTCGCATCCGGGGCGATGATAGAAAATATCGTTCGGCGTTCGAAGAAAACCGCCATCAAAAGATCGATCGCTACCGGCAGCTATGGAATCCGCTTGGACGATCTCCTTGGCTCCATCCGACAGGAATACAAAGAGCACGAGGATCTCCCCAATACAACAAACCCGGATGATTGGGCGAAAATATCAGGCAAGAAGGGAGAGCGGATTGTATTTATCCGCACCCTGCTCAGCGCAGACGACGAATTTGATGGCGAGGGCGGTCGAGCAATAGAAAGAGTTCAGACCGGTCAATACCTCTAACACGTCTTTGCGCAACTAAGGTCGCCCTGTGGCTGTTCATAAAGTTCTGGGAATCGAAACAGAATTTGGGATCCTCCATCGCAACGAGGGCGATTCCAACCCCGTTGCAGCCTCGTCGATGATCATTAATGCCTATGTAAATGGGTTTCTTGAGCGGCGCATCAGTTGGGACTTCGAGGATGAACACCCCGGAGTTGACGCTCGAGGCTTTAACGAATTCGATGCACTCGCCCCAGAAATCGAAACCCATTTAGTCAACGCGGTCCTAACCAACGGAGCGCGATACTACGTCGACCACGCCCATCCAGAACTGTCGACGCCGGAATGCACAGACGCCCTACAGTGCGCCACCTATGACCGCGCAGCGGAAGAGATTCTCATTCGCTCAATGGAGAAAGCCAACGAACTGCTGCCCGAGGGTGAAGAACTAGTCATTCACAAGAACAACAGCGACGGCAAGGGCAATAGCTACGGTTGCCATGAGAACTACCTAGTAGACCGATCGGTTCCCTTCGGGCGGATCGTGCAAGAAATAATGCCCTTCTTCATTTCACGACAAATATTTTGTGGTGCTGGAAAAATAGGCTCAGAAGCTCCTGGCCTGACGCACGCCGAGGTCCCTTTTCAGATTACGCAACGGGCGGATTTCTTTGAGGAGGAGGTCGGCCTAGAGACGACCTTGAAGAGGCCAATCGTTAACACCCGAGATGAACCTCATGCCGACAGCAAAAAGTATCGGAGGCTCCACGTCATCGTTGGTGACGCGAACATGAGTGAACTGCAGACCTACTTGAAGTTGGGCACCACAGCGATCGTATTGGCAATGATCGACGACGATATGGCCCCCACTGACTGTGCTTTTGAGACTCCTGTTAAGAGCTTACGGGAGGTGAGCTATGACCTCGAATTAGGTATGTCTCATCGGTTACTTAACGGACAGAGAGTCTCAGCGCTAGACGTGCAGTGGGCGTACTTCTCCGCAGCCAAGCTGTGGTCGGAGCGGTTTGGATTCGAAGTTGTCGGCGGCGATCAGATTGGGCAAGACATAATGGGCCGATGGCAGCAAGTTTTGACTGCCTTGGAGAACGACATTGAGTCTCTAACTGATTCCATCGATTGGATAGCTAAGCGCCGCCTGTACGAGGGCTTCCGAGAACGCCATGCTCTCGAATGGTCCGACCCTCGAATGGCTGCTCTCGATCTTCAATATCACGATCTCCGGCCGGAGAAAGGCCTAGCTCGGCGAATCGGACTGGAAAGAGTTTCTACGGATGAACAAGTCGAGGAGGCCATTGACAACCCACCCCCAACCACTCGGGCGTACTTTAGGGGGCGTTGTTTGGAGCGATATCCCGATGCCATTGTTGCGGCCAACTGGGACTCCATGGTCTTTGATGTCGGTAGTGACCCATTGAGACGGGTTCCTATGCTTGAGCCTTTACGAGGGACTGAGAGCCATGTCGCTAACTTGTTAGATGAATGTGAAAGCGCGGCAGAGTTATTGCGACGGTTAGGAACGTAAGAACCCCATAGAATTGTGACGGTAGGAGGCATTAATGGCTGAACGAGAGCAGAAGCAGCGGCGCACATCACGCTCCGACGATTCGGAAGTCGAGGAAATCGAAGCAGCTGCGACAGGTGAAGAACTAAAAGCGGAACTCGACGATCTGCTAGACGAGATTGATGGTGTGCTTGAAACTAACGCCGAAGAATTCGTCAAAAACTACGTTCAAAAGGGTGGAGAGTGAGTTCCATCTCCTTCTTTACCCCAGGCGACGATCCGGGAGCTGATTTCCTATCGCTTCTCAAACACAACGGGCTAGATCCATTCTCGAGCGATTTGCCTGGCTCTATTGACGCTGGACACGCTACGACCGTTTTAGCGGTTCGCTGCGATGGGGGAGTAGTTGTCGCGGGTGATCGACGCGCCACTGCTGGTCACCTGATCAGCCACAGAGATATGCAGAAAGTCTTTCCAGCAGATGACCGTTCGGCAGTGGCGATAGCGGGAGCCGCCGGCCCCGCGCTGCAAATGGTTCGAGTCTTTCAGTTGCAACTCGAGTACTACGAGAAAATAGAAGGTAAACCCTTGACGCTCGAAGGGAAAGCTAACCAACTCGCCGAAATGCTCAGAGGAAACCTCCCACAGGCCATGCAAGGGCTTGCGGTCGTTCCAATCTTCGCTGGCTACGACGACACGCGTGAAACCGGAAGACTTTTTCAGTTCGATGTGACCGGTGGGCGTTACGAAGAACAAGACTTTGCCACCAGTGGCTCAGGCAGTTTGCATGCCGGCACCGTGATCAAGTTGGGATTTCGCTCGGACTTAACCACCGACGATGCCCTACTCCTAGCGGTGAAAGCCCTCTGGCATGCAGCCGATGAAGACAGCGCAACTGGCGGTCCCGACCCAATACGAGGTATTTACCCTGTGTTGAGCGCTATCACGGCGAATGGCTTCCGGCAGCTCACCGATGACGAGTCCGGTGAAGTGTTTTCACAGTTTCGAGAAGAACTCAGCGGAGGGGAGTAAAGCTTATGACTATGCCCGGAATGTACGTGAGCCCCGAGCAACTGATGCAAGATCGTGCTGACTACGCCCGCAAGGGCATTTCCAGAGGTCGGAGTCTTGCGGCCGTTGAATACGGCGGCGGCGTAGCGTTAGTGGCTGAGAATGCCAGCTCAACTCTCCGAAAAGTTTCCGAGATATACGACCGAATCGCGTTCGGCGGGGTCGGTAGATACAACGAATTCGATCAGCTGAGAATTGCTGGGGTGCGATACGCAGAACTCAAGGGCTATCAGTACAGCCGAGAAGATGTTGACGCCCGCAGTCTTGCAAACCAATACGCTCAAATGCTTGGACAAATCTTCACACATGAGATGAAACCCATGGAAGTTGAGATTGTGGTGGCCGAGATAGACGTTGCTGGCACCGCAGAGTTGTACCGCATCCAGTACGACGGCACTGTCGCCGATGAGCAGCATTGGTGCTGCATCGGCGGTGATTCAGAATCTGTGATTGATCGCCTCGCCGATGGATGGGACAAGGAGCTTGATCGGGATGGTGCAGTCAACCTAGCTGTCGCCTCGCTAGCGGGTTCCGACCGTACGATTACGGCCGACGAACTCGAAGTTGCAGTGTTAGCACCTGAGAACGGCCGCCGGTGTTTTTACCGACTCAGCGATTCAGAGACCGAATCGGTCTTGGCGCAATAACTCTCGCGGTCGCTAGATACTGTGATCTGTATACACCCACCAGAGATTCTAGAGATACGGTGTGCTCGTGCAACGAAGAATCATGGGCCTAGAAAACGAATACGGGGTTACATGCACCATTAGAGGCCAGCGACGCCTGAGTCCTGACGAGGTAGCCCGCTACCTATTTCGCAGAGTTGTGTCATGGGGTCGGTCAAGCAACGTTTTTCTGGCTAACGGTGCTCGACTCTACCTCGATGTTGGCTCCCACCCCGAATATGCGACACCGGAATGTGACTCGGTCTATGAAGTCATTTGTCACGATCGGGCCGGCGAACGGATTTTGGAGCGCCTTGTAGAAAATGCTGAGGAACGCCTCGCAGAGGAAGGAATAACTGGCAGCACGATTTACCTATTTAAGAACAACACTGACAGCGCCGGCAACAGCTACGGCTGCCACGAGAACTACCTCACAAGTCGTCGAGACGACTTCTCAAACTACGCCGAGGTTCTGATCCCGTTTCTGGTCTCTCGGCAAATATATACCGGTGCTGGAAAGGTGCTGCAGAGCGCACGCGGTGCGATGTACAGCATTGCTCAACGAGCGGAACACATTTGGGAAGGGGTATCGAGCGCAACTACTCGTAGTCGCCCGATTATTAACACCAGGGATGAACCACACGCCGACGCAGAACGTTATAGACGGTTACATGTCATCGTCGGTGACTCAAACATGAGCGAATACACCTCGTTTCTCAAGGTTGGTGCAACATCGTTGCTTCTGCGAATGATGGAAGACCCCTCCGTTATCCTTCGTGATTTAACGTTGGAAAATCCGATTCGGGCAATTAGGGAAATTAGTCACGACATCACCTGCCGACGTAGGGTCCGGCTAGCAAATGGTCGAGAAGCTAGCGCGTTCGAGATTCAATCTGAATATTTGGAACGTGCGCAGCGGTTTGCTGACACTAACGAACTTAACGCAGAAGAAAAGCAGGCCCTGTCGATGTGGGAACACTGCATGCAGGGCATCGAGCACGACCCCTTAACTCTGGACCGCGAAGTCGATTGGGTAATCAAGTACCACCTTCTTGAACGTTACAAAGCAAAGCACGGTATAGAGCTGGGAGACCCTAAGGCTGCCCTGCTGGACCTGCAGTACCACGATGTAAACCAAGAGCGCGGAGTGTTCTACCTGATGCAAAGCAACGGTCTTGTAGAACGAATTTTGGACGACGCGGATGTGGAGACGGCAATAGACCAGCCGCCACAAACCACGCGAGCACGGCTGCGGGGTGAATTCGTCCGGCAAGCTAAGGAACGAAAACGTGACTACACGGTCGACTGGGTGCATCTCAAACTTAACGACCAGGCCCAGCGCACCGTGCTGTGTAAGGACCCCTTCCTGGCACAAGACGAGCGTGTAGACGCCCTGATTGAGTCGTTGTAGGCGTCGCGATGGCACGCTTTTCTTCACGGGTAGTTGCTCGCATTGTTGAAGAGCGAGATGGACTACAAAAAGTGCTTTTCGATGACAACTCGGCTGGATATGCGTTGGTCTCATTGTGCGGCACTGTTGAGGTAGGTGACGAAGTCGTGGTCAACACCACCGCTGTGGACCTAGGTCTTGGCACCGGCGGTTCTCACGTGATTCATTGGGCCCCGAACACGGTCCGCCAATCGGTTCCCCAGGCAGGTGACGTTCTCAAGGCGCGGTATCTCTCGGAGCAAACTGAGGTCGATCCATATATAGCGAAACGTCGAAATCTCAGCGGCGCAAGAGTCCTCCTATGCCCGTTACACAGCCACCTTGGCGCAGTCGCGATTGGCGTGAATTCTGCTGATCTGGGGTATGTGATGACCGACCAGGCCGCTCTCCCATTAGCGCTGAGCGACTTATTAGCTGACCTGAAGCAGGCAAATGTTCTGGGTGTGTCGGCAACCGCAGGTCAGGCATTTGGCGGCGATCTAGAAGTTATTAACGTTGCCTCGGGCGTTGCCGCGCTACTTGATCACAATTGCACCTTAATGGTCGTCACCGCTGGTCCTGGACATGTTGGAACCGCATCGGAACTGGGCTTCTCTTGTCTCGAATTGGCGGGCCACGCTGCCACCTTGTCGGCCTTGGGGGCCAAGGTGGGAATCTGCGTTCGAGCTTCGGAACTCGATCCCCGAGCACGTCATCAGGGCATAAGTCACCACATGGGATCGATACTCAAAGCGACACCAAACGCGATGGAGGTCCCAATTCCTGTTGGAGCCCAGAGTGACTGGATTACTGCTCTGGGCCACCGTCCCTACCCGGTCAAGCCATTCGATATAGCGAGTGCGCTGAAAAAGTCCAGTGTTTCGGTGACAACAATGGAGAGACCCTTGGAAAGCGACCTCCTCGCATGCTCATACCTTGGCGCATCGATCTCCTGGCTACTGGATCCAGACAAGTGAGCGGCCAAAATTTGACGACGTTCCGGGAGTGGCTGCAAGCCTCCAAGTGGCGATCGTTTCGCGAGTGGTTCATAGTAGTCTTTGTAGCCCTTTTGGCGGCCTTCCTAATTCGTGCGACTCTCGTCCAAACCTATTTCATTCCCTCGGAGTCAATGACTCCAACTCTGGCAGTCGGTGACCGTCTCATGGTCTACAAACTCGCGTTTACTCTCGGAGACGCAGATAGAGGTGACCTCGTCGTCTTCAACAGGCCCTCACATATGGAAACTTCGAACATAAACGACTTCGTTAAGAGAGTAATAGGCGTAGAAGGCGAACGCATCAGGGCAGATGGCGGAATGGTTTACGTGGACGACCGCCCCTTGAACGAGCAGTATTTGCCACCCGACGTATACACATCAGATTTTCCCGACACGAAAATACCGCCTGATCACGTATTCGTTATGGGCGACAATCGGCCAAGCAGTCGCGACAGCCGCTCTTTTGGGCCCATCCACAAGAACTTACTGGTTGGTGAAGTCTTTCTCCGGCTCTGGCCATTCGATTCCATTGGGCGACCCTAAATTACTGAGCCGCATCAAAGCCAGCGTGCAGTCGGTCAACGTGATCGCTGTGCACGCCATCAATACCCATAAGGATCAGATCTCGGATCACACGCACATGTTGCGCGTCCCACGCAACGCAGTAGCGATTGAAACGATGAAACAAAGTGGTCAACCCGCCAGTCCAGTCACTGTGGTGGAGATTGACAGCATCGACTTCCGCCGCGGCTAGTTCGGCTGCGCGCCGTTCAGGTCCTTGTTTCATGTCCTTCAACCTGGTCGAGTTAACTAATTTGCAGTTGGTTAGCTTTCGCCATGCCGCGAGCGTTGCAACATCTGGGTGGCATAGCCACAGGCGGGGTTCGGCACTGGATTGGCGAGCAACATTCAGGATCGGCTCTAAAGCTGCCTCGTCCTTGACGTCTATGGATAATTCGAACTCAGTGCCGCAAGCCTCATAAAGGCCAGCGAGCGTCGGGATGTGGGGCGGTAATTCCTCAACCTTCATACTGGCAAGCCGACGTCTCCTAAGGCCGCGCCGGACGACTCCATCGTGGTCCAACACCGGCACGCCGTCTCCAGAAAGCCACACGTCGGTCTCGAGCCCCGTCGCTCCGAGCCTGAGCGCCAGCTCGAAAGCATCGATGGTGTTTTCCGGTGCATGGGCCCGAGCACCTCTGTGAGCGAACCGAACCGGTGGCTGACGTAATGACGGAAGTCGCTGCTGCACCACCCGATCATTCTTCAAAGTTTCTGTCTTCGCAAGAAACGCCCTAACGTGGGGCCGTGGCAATTCTCGGGGCTATCGCAGCAATGCTGGTCTTGGTGTTAGGAGCCTTGCTCTGGAGGGCTCTTATGCTCGTTAGGTCAGAAGTCGCCGACTCCGTCGCCACCCTAGAAAAAGCAGGATTAGCAATAGGCCAGGTCTCGCGACAAAGCGAACGCGCTAACGAACATATACAGAGGGTCGCAAGCCTCCGCTTGAGGCGAGTATTGGTTTCGCGGCTCCTTCGCCGATTGACCTCTTCAAGGACCTAACCTCAGTTCTGTGAATCTCACTCCCAACGAGGTGCTGATTATCAGCCTGGTAGCACTCGTCGCTCTTGGCCCGAAACAACTACCTCAAGTCGCGCGACAGTTAGCCAGGGGAGCGGCACAACTCCGACGGCTTAATGCGCAAATTAAGAGCGAGTTCGATGCTGCAGTCGACGATGCAGTAGCGGAGTCACACGACCGCGACCTCGAATGCCAGAGTCAGGGTGATGGCGAGGCCCTTCCCCCAAGAGATAACCAATGAGGTTTCGGCGTCAACCAAAACACTCACCACAAACGTTTTGGGGCCATCTAGCGGAATTGCGGGTACGGCTTATCATCTGCGCTGTTGCGGTCGCTGCGGGCGCTGCTGTTGGGCTCGTTCTATACAGCTGGCTTTTGGACAACGTTTTCTTACCCCCATACTGCAGGGTCCTAGAGGCTCAGGACATAAACCGCTCGTGCAACTTGGTTATCACCGAGCCCCTTGATGGGTTCAAAACAAGGATTCGGGTTTCAATGTACGTGGGCTTGGTGCTGGCGATGCCAATCCTGCTTTGGAACCTTTGGCGATTCGTTACCCCCGCACTGGAGAAACGAGAACGTCGCTACGCACTGCCTTTCGTTGTAAGTGGGCTGTGCCTTTTTGGGTGCGGAGCAGGGCTGGCGTATCTAACTTTTGAACGCGCCCTTGAATTCTTGATTTCGTTTGGCGGTGAATCGGTCGATCCGCTTTTTTCTCCGGGTGCGTACCTCGGACTAATCACCTACATGATGATTGCGTTTGGGATTGGTTTCGAGTTTCCGATCGTCCTCATCTTCCTTCAGCTAGCGAATGTTGTGTCACCTTCAAGATTGAGCGCGTTGCGTCGATTTGCGATCGTAGGGATCGTTGCGGGGGCTGCGATCATCACGCCCTCTGGCGACCCCGTTTCGCTAGCGGCATTATCAATACCGATGTATCTGTTCTACGAGTTATCGATTCTCATAGGCCGCTTCCTCCGACGGTCGCGCAGCTTGGCTTCGTAACCTCTTAGACGATGAGTCCTCAAGCCGGAGCTAGCAGAATCGTCATGTTGAGCGAACGAGGTCTAACCCCTGACGCCTTTCAACTTCAGGCGTTTGAATTCCTGGACGATGGGTCTTCGGTTCTGGTGGCGGCGCCGACATCAGCTGGTAAGACGCTCGTGGCAGAATACGGAATACAGAAAGTCCTCCTTGAGGGAAACACAGTCATTTATACGACCCCTATAAAGGCCCTTTCCAATCAAAAGTTTAAGGACCTCGGGCGATGGCTTGGCAGAGAGAAGGTGGGATTGCTAACTGGCGACAACGCAATCCGACCCGATGCTGACGTAGTCGTAATGACCACTGAAGTCTTGAGGAACATGATCTATGCCGGCAGCCCCCGTCTCGATCAGCTTGGGCTGGTGGTTCTCGACGAGGTCCACTTTTTGCAAGACCCCTACAGAGGACCAGTTTGGGAAGAAGTGATTATGCAGCTCCCAGCGAATACCCAGCTGGTCTGCCTGTCAGCGACGGTCAGCAATGCGACAGAAGTGGCTGCTTGGATCACGGAAGTGCATTCGGAATGTAACGCTGTCATCGAGAACACTCGGCCAGTAGAGCTTCAAAATCATTTCTTAGTCTTCGACAAGCGGCATCGACATCTTCAAGAGTTCCGGACCTTAAGAGGTGGTGAGAGCAACCATGAAGTTGAGAGGTTCCTCGCAAAGATGCGCGGGCAGAAGCATCGAGGCCCAAAAAGCAGATCAGGGGCAGTTGGTCGTCCCAGGAGAAGCGAAGTCATAACCCACTTAGATTCAGCTGACCGTTTGCCCGCAATATTCTTCGTGTTTTCCCGCCAAGGCTGCGACGACGCTGTCCAAAGCGCTTTGGAGCATGGCGTTGATTTTCTAGATGGCCGAGAAAAACAGCGAGTAGAAACAATCGTAGAAGAACACATTAAGGATTTGTCCGAAGAGGACCTCGCCTTGTTGAATTTTGATTCCTGGCTCAGGGGACTCTGCGCCGGTCTTGCGGCACACCATGCAGGCATGGTTACCCCATTTAAAGAGGCAGTTGAAGACTGTTTCGCGGCAGGATTATTAAAGGCGGTGTTTGCCACCGAAACGCTCGCGATGGGAGTGAATCTTCCAGCGAAATCCGTAGTGATAGAACAACTCAGCCGCTTTCGGGGCGAAGGTCATGTGACACTTACCCCAGGCGAATACACGCAGCTAACGGGTCGAGCTGGTCGGCGAGGCATCGATTCGTCCGGCCACGCTTATGCTCTCTGGAGTCCATACGAAAGCTTTGGTGAATTGACTCGGTTAGCGCGGAGCACCGATTTCGTTCTCGAGTCAGCATTTCGTCCCACCTATAACATGGCGGCAAATTTGATGGCGCGGGTCCTTCGCGACGAAGCGGTCGACCTGTTAGAACGATCGTTTGCGCAGTATCGATCGAACAGCAACATTCTGATGTTGGTCAAAGACCTAGATAGGGCAAAGGCCACATTGGAGATCGCTCACAGCGAACTTAAACGCCTTGGTGTCGGTCCTGTCGAAGGAGGTGGCGATACCCACTCTTCGAACCCAGGGAACGCGACCCCTCTGGAAAAACTCAGGCCTGGCTCAATTATTGAGCGGCTTCATGGAAACGAGGTTCACTTTTTGTTGGTCTTAGGTACGACTAGTCGTCGGGGAGGCGAGCATCGTGTTCGGGTGGTGACCCCAAGAGGGAAAGTCATGATGCTCGGCAAGGCAGATTTCGACACTGCTCCGCAATTGATTACAAAGCTTGAATTACCGAAACCGTACGCCCCTAATCGTCGCGAATACCAACGAAACTGCGCTCGACTTTTAAAACAGAACCTGACCGAACTAGGTATTGTCCTGGAAATTCGTAGACCTGAAAGTGACATGCGCTCCGAACGAGCGAAGGCGACCCGGCGCGTGGAACAAGCGCACTTGGGAATTGCTGCAGCGGAGCACCAAATCGAAGTAGCCGAAGGAGGTCTCGCGCAATCCCTAACAGCTATTGAAGAAGTAATGGAACTCTTCGGCTGCAGCCAAGATTGGGTGCTTACGCCGATAGGAGAATCATTGCAAGGCATCTTTCATGAAATGGATCTTCTCACAGCGCTTGGATTATCAGACGATGTATTCGCTGAGCTATCACCACCAGAATTAGCCGGGCTGGTCTCAACCTTGACCTACGAACACCGCAGCCGCCTTGACCCCCCGCCGCCGTGGTATCCCAACGCGTCGGTTAAGAACAAAGTGGGCGCCCTCTTAGCTCGGAGTAGGCAACTGCGACGAGCGGAGCGGGAACGCGGCCTACCTGAAACGCGCGACCCTGACCCAACTCTTGTCGGTGTCGTGCACGGCTGGGCATCTGGCCACGCGCTTGCAGAAGTCATAGACGACACTTCGTCCGTCGGTGATTTTGTACGTCATATCCGGCAAGTGGTTGACCTATTGAGTCAGATAGCGGACGTCGCCCCGACGGCGCAGTTGCGGGATTGTGCTCGAGATGCCTGTCGCCTTCTAGACAGAGACCTGGTCGCTGCTGCAGCACGACTCCAAGAGCCCGACCATGAAATGGTGGCCGACGATGGTCATTAGATCGGGAAGCGAATGGGGTACCCAATACGACGGAGGCTGCCCCACCCGCGTAGCTGAGACGGATAGAGAAATCGGAAAATTCGTTGAAGATTGTTGGAATATCGAAGTAGATGTTCCTCTAATTGGGGTCATCGGTGGCGATATCTGGCGAGCTGCAGGCTCCCCTCAAGGCGGCGTCTCAAGGCTTGATGGCAATACAGCTCGTAAGGCCACTATCGACCTTGGGGAGCTCTGGCTCGATGATCAACGCCATGTTGTTGTGGCGCACACAGTATTTCTGAAAAGCTGGTGGAGGGGACCGGTCACCGCGATCATGAACTCTGAATGGCGTCGGACATGGCGTGTAGCACCAAGAGCACACCCGAACGACGGATGGTTTGACCTGGTCGCTGGGGACTTAACTGTCCACCAAAGGTGGCTCGCTTGGCAACGTCTCAAATCAGGAGATCATCTTCCGAACTCCCACCTCGAGTCCCGTCGAATCAAGGAACTCACACGCAAGTTTCCAACCGGCACGCGAGCTCTGGTCGATGGAGTTTCGGTCGGCGAGTGTGAACAAGTCACCTTGCGAGTTGTTTCTGACGCCATCTCCATCGTCTACTAGTAGCGACCCACAGAGGGTGCGCGACTATCGGAGCAGATGGTCCTACGATCAGGACTGGTAGAAGAAACCATCGACCCGTCGAGCCGGCTCTCAAATTGACCTTGAATAATTACGCGACAGAACAGTTCTCATCGAACGAGGAAGACATCCTCCGCCGATATTTTACCAACCTTGATCAACCAGTCTTTGCCTTAGTCAACCTCCCCGAGGTCGTGAAAGGTGCCTTGTTCGCTCGTTACAGCCGGACACATAAAAGCTTAAGGCGCCTGTTTCTCGACGAATTCGTGGAGGACCTGGATGTTTCCGGCGATCATTCCATCGACGCAACAGTTGGGTTGGCTAAAGCAGAAGAGTTATATCAGCGAGTTTTCGTTGAGTACGGCGACGATTCTGTTGCTCAACTCGGCGGAGTTCATCTTGCTTGTGAGCAGGCTTCCAACCTTCTTACGAAGGTTCTGGAATGGGGCCGCCTCATGTCCTACTTAGAGCAGTCAACCCGATACCTCAGCTATGACACACGAATTGATGGTCGCTACCGTTACCATCGGGACCCTGAAATTCTAAGTTCACCAATCGGAACTAAATACGTCGGTGAAATGGATCGAATCTTCGAGAGCTACGGCGAACTCGTACCCTTGATGCAAGACTTCTATCGTTCCCAACACGCCCAAGGAACCGATATAGGTGATCTGGCGTATCGGCAAACCATTCGTGCCAAAGCCTTCGATGCGGTTCGTGGTTTGTTGCCAGCTGCGAGTCTTTCAAACGTCGGAATTTACGGAACCGGCCAGGCGTATGAGGCTCTGTTGCTTCGGATGAGGGCACACCCCTTACCTGAGGCCAGGTCTTATTCAGACTTAATGTTGGCCGAGTTGAGAAAGGTCATCCCTTCATTCCTTAGGCGCGTAGACGTTGAGGAGAGGGGCGTAGCGTGGTCAAGGTACCTGGAAACTAATCAGATAACGATGAAGGAAATTGCCGAGTCTGTCACAGGTGGCATAACTCCGGATCCGGCTCCAGAGGTTGATCTGATCGACTGGGACCCTGATGGGGAACGAAAGATGCTCGCTGCGATGCTTTACCCCTACAGCCAGATACCTGAAACGCAGTTAGTGGATTTGGTAGACGGCATGACAGCAACCCAACGGATAGATCTGGTGCGACGTTATGTGGGTGAGCGAGGGAACCGGAGACACCGCCCGGGTCGTGCACTTGAACGCCTTGACTATCGATTTGATGTTCTCGGCGACTACGGGGGGTTTCGAGATCTGCAGCGACACCGGCTTCTCACTATCGAATGGCAGTCGTTAACCCCGGATCATGGGTACGAAACGCCTGAAGCCTTAGTCAATGCCGGCCTAGGTGAGCGATACGCCGGGGTAATGGAGCGATCAAGATCGTTATATCAGATGCTTCTCCCGGAATTCCCTGAAAGGGCCGCTTACGCAGTGGCGATGGCGTTTCGTGTTCGATACGTGATGCAATTCAATGCTCGCGAAGCCTTGCACATGATCGAGCTGCGCAGTCAGCCCCAAGGGCACCCGAACTACCGTCGAATAGCGCAAGAGATGTACCACCAAATTGCCACAAAGGCTGGGCATAGCGCTGTTGCCGAGATGTTTACGTACATTGATCTCAGCGCGGGCGAAGATGGCCGCCTTCAGGCAGAAAAAGCACTCGAAGTGAAACGATCGGCTCGATGATTGAAGGAACGCGCCTCGCAACAATCGAGGATTTATCGGTCCTTGAAGAGTTTGCGTCACTAGCCGTAGTCGAACAGGCTGAGAATCGTGGCGGATGGGTTTGGAGTCGTCTAGAAACCCGTAACCCACCGTTTCGCGCAAGCCTCGAGTCGTCGTTCCATAATCCCGACGAAGAACTATGGATTGGGCAGATCGATGAAGTGCCCGTGGGGTATGCGGCGGCTGGAGTAACACTGCTACGCACCGGCGAACTACTCGGCATAATTTCCGACATTTGGGTTCAGCCTGAAGCCCGCGAGGTCGGCGTCGGCGAGGCGCTCGCAGAGAGCGTGATCGCCTGGTGCACCGAGCGAAAATGTGTGGGTATCGACTCAATGGCGCTGCCAGGCAATCGAGCTACCAAAAACTTTTTTGAAACATTCGGCTTTAAAGCGCGGCTCTTGACCGTTCACCGAACGCTGGACCTCGATTGAGTGACTGGCCGCTTGATGCCCACCTGTTGTGTCGGAGGGATCGTTATATGGGAGAAGAAATTGCTTCTCATTCGGCGCGCTCACCCTCCAGCACAGGGTTATTGGTCGATACCAGGAGGACACGTTGAGCCGGGGGAGTCCTGGCAAGGTGCCGTTGAAAGGGAGCTGCTAGAAGAAACTGGCTTAGTGGCAACTTGCGGGCGGTTCATCGGCTGGGTGGAGAGATCAATCGGTGAACAGCGGTACCTGATAGCAGATTTCTTGGTCGACGTCCTCGAACCTGAAACAGCCACGGCTAATGACGACGCATTAGACCTCGCGTTCGTCAACGCTGACGAGATGAAATCCCTTCACGTTGCACCCGGCATTACGTCTTTTCTGGCCGAGCATCACGTACTAAGCCGCTAGCGGCCCTTCCACACGGGTTCTCGCTTTTCCACGAACGCCAGTGGCCCCTCTTTGAAATCTTCAGTTTTCACGACTGTCCGAAAATGATCTTTCGTTATTTGCCAGCCCTGTTCATCTGAGACCCCATGGCTTTCAAGAACGACCTTTCTGCTCTCGCGCACAGCGATGGGCGCATTCACCGAAATACGGTCAGCTAACTCTTCGGCCGCTTGCACCACCTGCCCCGGCTCGCAGAGTTTGTTTACTAAGCCGAGTTCAAACGCTCGCTCGGCAGAAATTGGGTCGCCAGTAAGCGCCATTTCCATCGCCACGTTTCGTGCTAATGCCACCGGAAGGCGAAAGAGACCGCCCGCCCCTGCTATAAGGCTTCGCTTAACCTCCGGTATACCGAATGACGCCGCTGAGGATGCGACTACGAGATCGCATCCAAGTACGATCTCTAGCCCCCCAGCTAACGCAGGGCCGTCGACGGCGGCAATAAGCGGCTTAGTGCGCGGATACCGAACTAGCCCAGCAAAACCACCTTTGGTCGTCTCTATACCTTGACCACTGCTGACCGCCTTAAGGTCCGCGCCAGCGCTGAACACAGGCCCATTGGCGGCCAGGACACCAACCCAGGCAGACTCATCTGCTTCGAAGACATCAAGATGGCCCTCCATCTCTGAGGAAACGTCATGATTGACGGCGTTGCGAGCCTCCGGACGATCCAAAGTAAAGACTCGCACATTGCCTCTGTGCTCGTAGCTAACGGTCATTCTTTACTCGGTCTCTTTCGCTTCGATCTCATTGGCGTTGTCTTGTGGTAGCGCATCACCAGACGACTGCGTCTGCTCTTCCAGTTCAGGATTAGGTCGAGTGCTATTTCCTTCAACGACTGCGACTTGCTCTGGTTCAGCGGGCGCTTCGGGTTCCTCAGCAGAGGTCAGCGCTTCGTCCGGGGGAGCAACGTAATCTGACTGTTGAGCTTCACTTTCACTCGGAGTCGTGTCGGCCTCGGCCTTCGGGGCGCCGTCGTGCTCGCCGTTTGTTTTTTGTTTCTTTGACCGACGTTTACCGCGCGACTTCTCGACAGCCTCAATCCCGAACTGCCTAGCGATATCGGGGATGCGGCCCGAAACTTTAGTAATGACATCGAGTAGTTCCTTGCCCGGCTCCGGCGGAACATGCGCAAGGGCTACGTAAGGGCGGATGGGGGAAAAAGCGACTGCCTCGAGAACTATTCCGATTCGCTGCTGGCTGACGTCACCACCGAGCGCTTGATTGGCTTGACTGGTCAAGATCTCAGCAATGTCGGGAGGTAAAGGGCTTCCGGCCTTTGGGGGGCGAGAACTTAATCGAAGAGCACGAACAACTCGCTCTTCTTTAAGGGCCTCTCTAATTTCATCTTGCCACTTCACCTGGTCGGTTTCGACACGCCGGTGCAGACCCGAGCGAATTTCTTCGGCCAAGGCACGGCTCTCGTCGTCTCGAGCGAAGTCTTCAGCGGCGACGATCACGGCCCTGAGATCTCGAATATCGACATGGTCAATTGACTTCAGGGCAGCATCCGCCCGATCCCGCCACTCAGCGATTTTGATCTGCGGAATTAAGGACTCTGCCAAGGCAACAAGCGAGTCCGCACGAACTGCATCTGCACCTTCTTCTTTGGCGCGAAGATTTTGATCCTCAATTTCTTTTCGAACAGCGGCTATGCCACCACGGGAGACCTGCTCAGCAATCACCCTCTGTTCCTCGGGAAGCCCTTCAATTAGTGCTTTGCGATGCGTGCGGCCAGGCTTAAGTTTCTTTGGCTTCGGTTTCGCGGGCGTCTCCGCCTTAGCTTTGCGGGGCTTGTTGTCGCGGGCCACCTTGTGACCTTTGCCATCACGGTCCCGTCCGCCCGACTTGGAGCGATTCTTTTTTCCGTCTTCGCGACCTCGACCATCCTTCTTCTTTCCCGACCGACCCTTTTTTGCCAACTGGGTGGTTACGCCTTCAAACTCTTTAGTCGAGCCGAGCAGTTCAATTCGCTCGTCGTCGGGTCTGCCGCTGCGGCCTTTCGCAGGTATTACTGCGGTAATAAAAATACCGTCGATCTCGAAATCGGCTTCCGCTCTACACACATCACCAACAGCGGCACCGCCATACAGCAGCGAGCCATCAAGCGTGCCCTTAGGTTGTTTGGCGCCGGCGGCTCGCCAGGTCCAGGTTCCGTCGTCGCTCTGACTTGTCAGTTCGACATCGATACGTCGGCTCATAATGCTCCGGACTCTCCGGCTAGTCGGTTGGGAGGCGTCAGGGGAGAAATGGCCCCCTCGCTGGTCCCTAGGTACAGCACTAAACGTTACCGAAACGATGCCCCGGTGATGCGTTTACGACAACAAGCTTTTTGTCGACCAATGACCTCACTAATGCTGCGGAGCGTCCTACCCTCGGCTCAACGGAGAAAAACTCAGGAAGTCATGGCCAAAGCGAAAGCACCCGAACAATTTGCTCGAGAGATCGTCGAAATACCTGTCGATGACGAGATGCGAGATTCATTTATGCCATATGCGCTCTCGGTTACCACGAGCCGCGCGATCCCAGACGTTCGCGACGGTTTGAAACCGGTCCAGCGTCGGATTCTGTATGTCATGGCAGATCTAGGCTTGCGCCCTGCCACGCCCTTCAGGAAGTCTGCGGGTGTCGTTGGAGAAGTGATGGGTAAATACCACCCCCACGGTGACGGGGCCATTTATGAAGCAATGGTGCGTCTGGGTCAGGATTTCTCGATGTCAGTTCCCTTCGTGGACCCCAAAGGCAATTTCGGCAGTCTTGACGACCCACCTGCCGCCTATCGCTATACAGAAGCTCGACTCACCGCTGCTGCAATGACGATGGTTGAAGACTTGGATGAGGACACAGTTGATTTCAGTCCGAATTTTGATGGTGAACGCGAAGAACCCGTTTGTCTTCCCGCGGCATTGCCAAATCTCCTAGTCAACGGGGCTTCAGGCATCGCTGTCGGTATGGCCACAAATATGCCACCACATAATCTGATCGAAGTCGCTGCGGTAATCGAACATGTATTGACTAAAAGGCGACCAAAGCCAACCGTCGACGAGCTGATGAAGCACCTAGAAGGCCCCGATTTTCCGACCGGGGGAATCATCGTGGATGACGGATCCCTGAGGGAGGCCTATCAGACGGGGAGGGGCACAATACGCGTCCGAGCACGAGCGGAAATTGAAAACATCACGGCGCGCCGGCAAGGCATCGTCGTCACGGAATTGCCCTTTACCGTGGGCCCGGAACGAGTCCAGGCGAAAGTCAGGGAGTTGATCGCAGCCGGCAAATTAGATGGCATAGCGGCCGTCGTTGATCTTTCAGATCGAAACCATGGACTACGGCTAGTGATCGAATGCAAATCTGGCGTCGGACCACATTCCCTTTTGGAAAAGCTTTATCGATTAACCCCCTTAGAGGAAAGCTTCGGCATTAATAACGTCGCTCTAGTGGACGGGGTGCCTACCACCTTGGGCTTGTATGAGTTGAGCAAGTACTACATCGATCATCGCCTTGATGTGATCATTCGTCGCGCTAACCATCGCCTTTCCAAAGCACAGGATCGCGAGCACATACTGATTGGCTTGCTCTCAGCCTTAGACAACATCGATAAAGTCATTTCGATAATTCGAGGATCCAAAGACGCAGCGAAAGCGAAAGCAAAGCTTGTCAAAGATCTGAAGCTGAGCGACGTCCAAGCTACTCATATTCTCGACATGCAACTTCGGCGACTAACGGCGTTAGAGGTAGACAAGTTGCGTGCTGAGCTTTCAGAAATTCAAGACGACATTGCCCAGTTGAAAAAGCTGCTCGCTTCAGAGACCAAGCAGAGAAATTTGGTGCGAGATGAACTGCGAGAGTTGGTTGCACAATTTGGTGCATCGCGACGCAGCACCGTAGTTGACGTTTCGGACCTAGTCGCGATTGAGGACGATGTAAACGAAATAGAGGAAGAGCCCTTCGAGGAGCTAGGAGATCAGCCGACCCTCGTAACGCTGTCAACTTCTGGCCTGCTTGGTCGGAGATCGCCAGAAGACGAATTGAAAGTCAAGCCAGGACGCCACGACGTAGTTGCTCGGAGTCTTGAGACCAGCGCATACAACCCAGTGTTGGCAATAACCGATCAGGGCAGACTCCTATCTGTTAGAGCCCGCGAGGTGCCGGAAATGATCAGGGGCAGTCGAGGGGCTTCCGTAACGGAAATGTTTTCCCTCTCGCGAGGAGAAAAGGTTGTAGGCCTTTTCGGAGAAGGCGGGGACCCCGTGGTTCTGCTCACCCGAAATGGTGTGGCTAAACGCCTTGAAGCGGACAGCCTGAAGTCTCTGCGGAGCGGTAGCTCTGCGATCAACCTCAAAGGAGACGATCGACTGGCATCAGCATTCAGGGCAAGCGAAGAGACGGAAATCTTGATCGTTGCTTCCGACGGACAAGCGTTGCGGACTGCGTCAACTGGAATCTCACTTCAAGGTCCTGGAGCTGGGGGAGTGGCGGGAATGAAGCTCAAACCAGGCTCGAAAGTGCTCGCCGCTGGCCCGGTGGACTTCGGAACAGTGATCGTGTTGGTCAGCGATGAGGGAGCAGTGAAAGCCACCGACGCCGCCGAAGTTCCAACCAAGGGTCGCGCTACTGGCGGCGTTCGCACCGTCAGATGGCGAGACTTTGAGACGACAGCCACATTCGCCTGGGTTGGTAGAAATCAGCAACTTGCTGCTGTTGTGGCAGCCGCTGACGACGACAAGAGGCTCGAACCCGTGCCCGAGCCACTTTCTCTCGACCCTACGAGGAGAGATAGCCAAACAGTTGCTTTGGGACATCGTGTTGCCTTAGTAGGGGAGTACCGGTTCTGATGGCGGCTGCTACAAAGAAGCAAAGCCAAAAAGCGAATGGCGGAAGTTATGACGCAGACGACATCGAAGTTCTTGAAGGTCTCGAAGCGGTTAGAAAACGCCCCGGCATGTACATCGGTGGCACCGGGTCAGGTGGGCTCACGCACTTGTTATGGGAGATTATTGACAATGGCGTCGATGAGGCTGCCGCAGGTCACGCAAAGCTTGTCGAAGTCATATTTCATTCAGACAACTCTTACGAAGTAACTGATGACGGTCGCGGAATACCGATAGAAACAAAAGATGGCGAAATAACGGCACTTGAGATCGTTTTCACTGAACTTCACGCTGGCGGCAAGTTCGGCAACGGCGCCTACGGAGCGTCCGGTGGGCTACACGGGGTCGGAGCCTCGGTGGTAAACGCGCTGTGCACCAAGATGACTGTGGAGGTAGATCGTAAGAGCGCTACACATCGCCTCGAATTCAAAGAACAAATTGCCGGGCATTTCGCTAAAAATGGACGTTTTGCCGCCTCCCACGAGCTAAAGAAGGTGGGTAAGGTGCCGTCTTCCCGGACGGGCACTCGAGTGCGCTTTTGGCCTGACCGGGACATCTTTGACCCAGAGGCGACGATTGATTACGAAGAGGTCCGCGAACGCTTGGGTCAGGTTTGCTTTCTCGTTCCCGGCTTGAAAATCAAACTTTCCGACAAACGTAAGGCAGGCAAGAAAACAGCGGAGGAATTTATCTCCAAAGGCGGTCTAGCTGACTACGTCGACTTCCTCTCAGGAGAAGACACAGCGGTCACAGGTCTAGTCCGGCTAGATGGCAGGGGTGAATTCTCAGAAAAAGTGCCCGTTGATGGGAAGCTGACAGAAGTCGTCCGCGAATGCCATGTGGATATTGCCTTGCGCTGGGTTGAGAACTACGACGCTAAGATTGTGAGCTTCGTTAATACCATTCCCACGCCCGATGGCGGCACACACGTAGCGGGCTTCGAACGATCACTGACGGCCGCAGTTAACCAAGCGATATCAGCAGCCGACCCACGAAAGCTCCGGAGACTAAAAGGTGATGCCAAAGCCCAAAAAGAGGATGTGCAAGAGGGCCTCGTGGCAGTGGTGAGAGCAGTGTTTCCAGAGCCGCAATTTCGTGGCCAAACGAAACGTGAGCTAGGAACACCCGAGATTCAGAAAATCGTGGGAGCAGTCGCTCGAGATACCCTCAAGGAATGGTTTGACGGTACCGCTAAAGGTTCCAAAAAAATCCACGTTAAGGCGATCCTGGACAAGGTCGCAGATGCTGTGGTCAACCGGGTTAGCACGAAGCAGGCCTTGGATACTCGTCGCAAGGCCGCTCAACTGGGTAACAACGGGCTACCGGACAAGCTGTCAGATTGCCGACTGCATCCCGACGGAGAGCTCCTTATCGTTGAGGGAGATTCCGCTGCAGGGCCAGCTAAACGCGCTCGAGACAGTGCTTGGCAAGCTGTACTTCCGCTGCGCGGAAAGGTTGTGAATGCGGGCAAGGGAACCAAAAAAGCAGTGCTCGACAACGCAGAGGCAACAGCGCTCTTCACCGCTGTGGGCGCAGGATCGGGGCCAGATTTCGACCTGACGTCCCGTCGCTACGACCGTCTGGTGCTTTTGGCTGATGCCGACGTTGACGGGAGCCACATCCGTTGTCTGGTTCTCACCTTGATCTATCACTACATGTTTCCACTGTTGGAAAATGGTCACGTCTACGCCGCTCAACCACCAACGCACGCGTTGGTGATCGGCCAAGATAAGGAATTCGTTTACTCCGAGGAAGAACTGGGACGCCGGAGCGCTGAGTTGGATGAAAAAGGTCGGCGTTACCGCATAACGAGATTCAAGGGGCTTGGCGAAATGGATGATGACGAACTGCTTGAAACGACCCTTAACCCGGAAACGCGTGTTTTGCGGCGCATCACGGTTGATGATGCCAAGAAAGCAAAGAAGGCGTTTGAAGTCATGATGGGCGCCCCGGTTGAACCGCGCAGAGATTTCATCATCAAATTTAGTAAAGACTACGGACATGCCCTCGATATCTAGCGTGCAGTCTCGGACTTAACGCCCATAAGCCACATTATGTAAACTATCGTCAAAATGTTGACAAAAGAGCGCACATCCGGCCGCTAATCCCCTTCTACCGGTCTCTGCCGCCGGTGCGCTTAGGGGTGCCGCCCGAATAACCCGTATTGGGGGCGCCAGCACGGCCACCTGCCTGTTTGCCGCTGTTCTTAGACTGCTTGGCCTCTATAGCCTTCCGGACGTTGTCCGGGAGGCCTGCAAGCTTTGGTTTTGCTGCTTTTTTGCCCTGCTTTGGCTTCTTGGGTCGTGCCACGACGCGATCTTAGGGCGTAGGGTCCTCAGATCTGTGGCTTTCAAAGTCGACACGCTGTGGCGCCTCGAGCAAGATGATGCCCCTATCTCATGTCGACGACGTATCCATCTTGAACGGCGACACCTTCAGCTCGGAGCAGGCTCGCCTGGGTGAGTTCGTTACCTGGCGTTAAGCGACCCGCAGCGGTCACGACGCGCCACCAGGCAAATCCAGAATTTCGCTTCAAGAACTGTCCGACAGCGCGCGCTCCCCCAGGGAAACCTGCCTCTTCGGCGACCTCCCCATAACTCAGAACCTCACCTGGGGCGAGACCGACGAGGACCAATTCCACCGCTTCGGAGAACGTCGGATTTTTCTTCCCGTTTTGGGATACCACGCGCCAATGTTGGCAGATGATTACGCTGTGTTGTGACTGGAGTCGTGGATTTGTACCGCGAGTCCGAACTTATGGGGGGGCGAAATGGCCGATTATGACATCCATATTTCTGGAGGGACAATCGTTGATGGAACGAGAGTTCCAAGATTTCGGGGTGACCTTTGGATAAAGGACGGAGTTATTTCGAAGATCGGCGGCCGAGCGGACGGTGTGGCCGATCGGGTGATTGACGCCACTGGTCGAATCGTCGCTCCTGGCTTTGTGGATCTACATACCCACTATGACGCTCAAATTCGCTGGGACCCGTGGTGCACCATTTCTGGATACCACGGAGTTACCTCGGTGGTCTTAGGTAATTGCGGGTTTGGCTTTGCCCCCGTTGCGAAAGAGTTTCGCGAACGGTCGATGTTGACCATGACCCGCACCGAGGCGATCCCCTTTGATTCGATGAAGGAAGGGATGGCTTGGGATTGGGAGACGATTCCTGAATACCTGGACTCACTTGACCGCATTCCTAAAGGGGTCAACGTCATCCAGTACATGCCAACAGCATCGCTGATGACCTACGTAATGGGTCTCGAGAAAGCTAAAGCAGGTGAGCCAGCCTCTGAGAACGAACGCAAAGAGATGGCGCGGTTGTTGCATGAAGGCATGGACGCCGGGCTGTGTGGATTTTCTATTCAGCGTCTTGGGCCAGACAGTGTTCAGGCCGATTTCGATGGCTCCCCCATGGTCACGGACATCATGTCCGACGAAGATATTTTCAACTTGGCTCGCGTTTTGGCGGATCGCGATGAAGGTTTCATTCAGATAACTCAGGGCACCGGCGACATTCGTGCCGATATAGCATTTTTGGAAGAGCTGGCCGGGGTAGCCCAGCGACCAATCCTGCATAACGTGGTCGCTCCAGCGCGGCAAGATCCTGAAGTTCACCGACGTCCCCTGAGGTGGATAGAGTCGTGCCGCGAGCGTGGCCTACCGATTTACGCTCAGTGTGGAACTGGGCGTGCCGGGTTCGCATTCACCTTGGAACATTGGAATCTGTACGACGCATCGCCTGCCTGGAGGGCGGTGACCACCGGAAGCAAGGAAGAAAAGATAGAGAAGATGCAGGACCCTGATCTGCGCAGGGCCCTGGTGGAAGAAGCAGAAGAAGCTGACCGAAGGCTGCAGGTGATCCAGGCAGGGGTTGGCGGTAATCCCAAGAGTCTGGTTGTGCAGGGTGTTAACCGGCAGTCAGACCTTCAAGAATACGTAGGGAAGTCCGTCGGCGACATTGCACAAGCACAGGGGAAACACCACATTGAAGTGATGTTGGACCTCTCGCTGCAAGGTGACCTCAACGTTGAATTTCTTGGGCCCGACAAGGGTTCCAACGCAGAGTTCATGGCGGAGATGATGACGACCTCCCCTTACGCAATACCCGGCGTATCTGATGGCGGCGCACACACCAAGTTCTTCACAGGCGGTGCATATACCACTGACTTCTTGACTTGGTTGGTGCGCGATGAGGGGGTGGTAACGCTCGAAGAAGCTCACTACCGGCTCTCAAACCTCCCGGCACACGCAGCTGGCTTCCGAGATAGAGGTTCGCTACGTGAAGGCGCCGCGGCCGACGTGTTGGTGTACGACATGGAAGAGCTAGAGATACTTCCAAACTGGATCGGCGATGTTGAATATGACCTCCCCGGGGGTGAATGGAGGCGTGTCCAACGAGCGGCTGGGTACGACCACATCATCGTGAACGGGCAAGAAACGTTCAAATCAGGGGAATGCACGGGAGCGACCCCTGGGCAACTATTGAGACATGGCAAAGGCTAGCGAAAGAGCTTTAGTCTTTTGGCGGCGAGTCCCAGTCCTGCACGTCTTTGCCCTCAATTTGCGACAAGATGTCGAGAGCGGCAGCTGCACCGTCACCGGCTGAGATGATTGCCTGGCTTCGGGTCGGCCGAGCGCTTCTACCGACCACGTAGACCCTCTCAATCGCGGTCTTTCCGTTCCTGTCCACGGGTACAACTTCGTCGTCACCTTCATTTGTCTGAATGCCCAACGAATTAGCTAATGGCATCTGTTTGCCTTCACCGAGGACAACGAAATCTGCTGTCGCTGTGTCACTCTCGGTCGCTACCTCGATGCCTTCGCCGACGATTGCTACAGCCGTGACTCTTTCTTCGCTGATCGTAGCCCCGGCATTCAGAACTTGTTGTCGTGCTGAGCTCTGAAAGTCCGTTCCACTTATGGCATCGATACCTAGGTAGTTGTTGAGAAACGCGTAATGCATGACGGTCTCGTCGGCCCCGTAAACCGTCACATCGTGCCCAGCACGTGCGATGAATAACGCTGCGCTCAGACCACCAGGTCCGTCTCCGATGATCGCGATTGCTGCCATGGCTCTTCTCCCATATTCGGTTTAGCCAGTTTTAGCTTCTGGGCAGATCACGTGCGTCATCATCCATGCCGGAATCCCGATAATTCGCGGCATCGATCCACGATATGGACGTACCCTTATACCGACCGCACTGTGAGAGAAAGTTCAGATATGGACGCCCATGCCGCACCAACCGAAGTCGATTTTCATTTTGATGTGATGTGCCCATGGGCGTATCAGACGTCTCTTTGGATGCGAGACGTCCGCGACCAGTTGGACCTAACAGTCAATTGGAAGTTCTTCAGCCTTGAGGAAATCAATCTCCGGGAAGGAAAAAAACATCCTTGGGAGCGCGATTGGAGCTATGGATGGTCGATGATGCGGATAGGCGTCATTCTTCGACGTCTAGATATGGGCTTGTTAGATCAGTGGTACGCGGTGGCAGGAAAGGCCCTCCATGTTGATGGCAATCGACCACATAATCCCGACGTAGCGCGACATCTTCTTGAACAAATTGGGGCAGATCCGGACATCGTTGAAGAATCAATTGCCGACTCCACCACACACGACGAGATAAAAGCTGAACACGATCGCGTTGTGGAAACTGGCGGATTTGGGGTTCCCACACTTTTCTTTCCCGATGGTCAAGCGTTTTTTGGACCCGTGTTGTTGGACCCTCCGGTGGGTGACGCTGCGTTGAGGCTTTGGAATGGAGTGACGGCGTGGCTTGAGTTCCCTCATCTGTATGAGATTCAACGACCGAAACAAGAGGCAGACGAGCAGGCCATTTACAACACGTTTAAGCCATATCTAGAAGCAAGGGATTGGGTCAGCATCAATCGCGGCAAAGTAGTGGGCTTCGAACCGGAGTCCTGATGCCCTTCAGTTAGCGGTGGTGTCATCCTCGTCGTCGCCGACCATCTCTGCCGCAGCAGCGAGTGCTGAGGCTAAAGCGACACTTCGCTGGTAGACGGCTTCAAAGTAGTGTTCGGCGCTCTCAGATTGACCGCCTAAGGGCGGATCTCCGAGGCTTCTGATTACAGCCGCCGCTTCCTCTGTTACGTGAATCTTGGGTGGAGATTCGGGTAGAGCATTGGCGCCGTGCCAGAAGTCTCGGGATTCCTTGTCAACCTCAGGACTCCTCCCATTGTCCCCAAGTCGACGGGTCCTGGAGTTTTTGCGTTTCTTAGTCACGATTGCTGTTCCAGTAATGCGTCGTCAAGTATTTCCTCGGGGTCGGCGGTAAGCAGAGAACCTTCGTCTATCCCAAGAGCGGTCCGAAGCTGTTCGGCGTCGAGATCACCCAAGGAACTTGACTTGGGAAGGACCATGTCGGCTATTCGCCGTTTGCCCTGCACGACCTCCTCGACTCGCTCGTCCACTGTTCCTGGACACACAAGCCGGTGGCAAATGACAGTTTTTGTTTGTCCTATCCGCCAAACGCGGTCGCGGGCTTGATCCTCAACGGCAGGGTTCCACCAGCGGTCATAGAGGACAACATGGCTAGCCGCCGTGAGGTTGAGTCCGGTGCCGCCTGCTTTCAGAGAGAGAACCATCGCGCCCGCGCCTGTCTCGGATTGGAAGCCTTCGACCAGACGATCGCGCGTTCCACGGGCCAATCCCCCGTGGTAACACTCGATCTTTCTTCCAGTTCGCTCCGTCAGGTACTGAGCGAGTCGCTCGCCCCAGGTTGCGAAATGCGTGAATATGAGGATTCGTTCGTCCGCTGCGAATACGGCGTCAACGATCTCGTTCAATCGAGTTAGCTTTCCGCTTCTTCCCTCGAGCGCTAGGTTCGAGTCTTCTTTGTCGTAGTTCAGTGGATGGTTGCAGATCTGTTTCAGCGCGGTAATAGCCGCGAGGACCAGTCCCTTTTGCTGGCTGGTGTTCTGCTCGCTTTCAGCGGTATCTCGGACGAGTTTGTCCAGAACGGCTTGGTATAGCCCAATCTGCTCTGGAGTCATGGTGCAGTGTGCGAGTTCATCGATTCGATCGGGAAGCTCGGCCGCTATTGCCGGTTCAGCCTTAGTACGTCGGAATACGAGGACACCGTTGAGTGCGTGCAGCGCCGATTCCGCGGCGCCGACTGCGTCCCCGACTTGGCTTAGTTGATCGATGAAAGCAGTCCTACCTCCTACTAGACCCGGATTGCAGAAATCCATTATCGCCCAGAGGTCCCCCAGGCCGTTTTCGATAGGTGTGCCGGTCAGCGCCAGTCGAACTCTCGCGTTGAGCTTTCTAAGTTCTTTAGCAGTTGCGCTGCGGTGGTTTTTGATGACTTGCGCTTCGTCAAGGACTACCCGGTCCCAGGTTAAATCGGCGAGTTGCTCGATATCGCGGACTGCAGTCCCATAGGTGGTAATGACAAGGTCCGCTGAGCGGATCTTGGCTTTCAACGCAGCGCCCGAAGAGCGTGCGGGGCCGTGATGTACGAGAATCTTGATGTTGGGTGTGAATCTCCGAGCTTCTGCTGCCCAGTTTCCCACTACTGCGGGGGGCGCTACGACAAGAGCAGGCGTCTCCCCCGGGTGGGCTCCGATTCGCGCCAAGATAGTAGGAGTTTTGCCTAGGCCCATGTCAAGGGCGAGGCACCCACCGAGCCCGGCTTCATCAAGGAATGTGAGCCAACCTAAGGCTTCTCCCTGGTAGCTCCGAAGTTCGCCCTTGAACCCGTGCGGTTGTAGATCGAGGTCCGACTCAATGGTGCCCGCGGCGCGCAGCAAGTCGCTGGCCCAGCTGCTTCCGGCCAACGTGACGCCGCCAGTAACGCCACCACCTTCGAGGCCTAGGGCGTGTCGGAGCATTTGCGCACCGGTGAGTTCTGTAGTTTCTGAACGTTCAGCTAACGCCGCGGCAGCTTCTGCCAAGTCGGCGTGGTCAAGGGCCACCCACCGACCCCGAGACTGGACTAGCGGCTTCGCCTGCATTGCCAATTGTTGGATTTCTGACGCTGTGAGTTCGACCTCCCCAAATACGGCGCTCCAGCTAACAGCGGTTAGTTGTTGAGCTCCCACGATGCTGTCTGCGTCCTCCGCCGTGAGACGCAGCTGCGCGACCTGACGCCGGCGAGATAGCGCGGGTACTCGCACGTCGAACCCAGCCGACTCGAGGGCCGGTCCTGTATTGGACATTAAGTCCCAGGCCTCATCTTGATCCAGCAGCACTTCACCGCGCCGTCGGCCGCCCGGCCGCAAAAGTGCGGGCACCATTCGTTCAAGTCTCGTGTATTGGCCCTTTACCTCAGTTCTGCGGGTGTTCGATCCACTGACCATCGCCACCTCAACTGGGTCGAGGGAATTTTCTGGCCCAGGCGATAGCACTTTAAGCTGCCAGGCTCCAGACTCGTCAGGCTCATCAAGCTGGACAATGAGGGCGTATTTCGCCACTGCGGTCACTGGACGTGCCCATTGCTCTAGCTTTCTCGCGAGGTCAGATCCGTGGTCCGCGGCCGCGCTAAATGGTTTGCCTCCCAAGTTTGCTAAGAAGGTTTCGGCGATTTCAGCCTTGGTTTTTGGATCGGGCGGCGGAGCGGGAACATCGAGACGGCTGGCGGCACTCGTAACGATTGCGTTAATCATTCCGGTTAGTGCTGATTGGACGACAGCACGGGCGTCGGGGCCTGGGTCTGCGGCTGTAACGGCCCCCGGCAGAGAGGTTGCGAATGCCTCAAGTCGATCTTTGTTAATTATCCCCGGCATCCATTGGACGATGAACTCCCCCTTGTTGTTTCGGTTTCGTTTGCTGCGTCGTTTGCGTATTCGTTGCAACTTGGGGACGGTCCGGCCTTGCGCGACCAGACCAACAGCCGTTGCGGCCACAAGGCTTAACCACCTGGCGCTTGCGGCAATTTGTTGGATGTTTGCCTCATTGCCCGAATCTCCCTGAGCGGAATCAGATTCCGGGGGTCCGTTGGTTGCCTGATCATCGATGTCCTGTTGGAGATGATCCTTATCTGCGGCGTCCTCCCAGGGTTGAGTCGACAACGCTGCAAGCCAACCTAAAACGTCTCCCACTTGTGCGCATAAAGCGGGCGCAGTTAAACCCGTTGGTAACTCGATACGGCGGTAGTCCTCCCAAGCGGTCTCGGGCGCTCCCGCAGCGACGAGCCGTTCGAGCACCTGTTCGGGCGCTTCTCCTTCGGTGAATGCGCCCGCTGACCATGCAATTACCCGACCAGCTGTCCAGGACAGCTGAAGAGCAACAGGTTCTGGCACCGCATCTATAGGGATTACCGGTGCGGCCTCTGACTCATCATCGAGGCTGTATGGCTCCCCGGTAGCGCGCTCATAGGCGTCGGTTAGCAACGCTAACTCGCCATCAAAGTCGAGGATTACCTGCTTTCGTTGGGGTCCCTTCAGGCGTCGGATCGATTGCATGCGATCTTCTAAGTCTTCAATCATGTCTGTGATGACGTTGCGCCAGCGGATTGGGTCTGAGGCTAATTGTTCGAGCTCTTTTTGATCGGCCAAGCCGTCCGCTTCAATTCGAGCGAGAGCGGCTATCTGACTCCACGAAAGGGACGCCAAGAGCGACGGCGTCTGGCCCTCGTCGAGATTAGAATTCTTAAGCTCTATTGTCGGATTGATTGCGTCCACTTCGCTTCTTCTTAGTGTCGCGGCATTTCAGATGGCGCAGTTTCACAGTGGTCTAACTGTGTGGCACGTGTGAGGTGCGCCGGCCCATCGAGGTAAGCGTTCGCCAAAGCGGTATCCGAAGCTTCGGCCAACCTAATGTCAATGCGCCGTCAGTCACCACCTGAGTCGCAGGCGGGACTAACCGGATTTAATGATACCGGGCTTTGGTTTGAAACGCCACTAAAGGCTTCCGATTGCCGTCTTAGAACACCCTGGAGTGCCGTAAGGTAGGGATATGCGCTGGTCCTCTGCCTTTATTCCCACCCTGCGCGATGCGCCAGCCGACGCGGAAGCGGTAAGTCACAAGCTGTTGGTTAGAGCGGGCTTTATTAGACAACTTCATGCAGGGCATTACAGCTTGCTGCCGCTGGGTTTACGCGTTCACGAAAGAGTCGCTCAGATAGTGCGAGAGGAGATGAACGCGATTGGTGGCCAAGAATTTCTCTTGCCCGCAATGCACCCTGCTTCTCTTTGGCAACAGAGTGGGCGTTGGGAAGTCATGGGTGATGACATGTTTCGGCTACAAGACAGGAGCGGCGCTGATCTTGCTCTGGGTATGACTCATGAGGAAGTTTTCTCTCATCTAGCTACTTCGTTGCATTCATATAAGGAGTTGCCCCAACTTTGGTACCAGATCCAGATGAAGTTCCGAGATGAGCAGCGACCCAAGAGTGGGCTTTTACGAGTTCGCGAATTTGCCATGAAGGACTCTTACAGTTTTGATTTAGAAGACGTTGGCTTGGATGTAGCTTTCGATGCACATCATGGCGCCTACCTTCGTATCTTTGAACGCCTAGGACTGGAAGTTATGCCGGTCCAGGCGTCTTCCGGGGCAATGGGTGGGTCTGCCAGTGTTGAATTCATGGTCGCATCGCCCGCTGGTGAAGATGATGTCTTAGTTTGTGAGTCATGTAGCTATCGGGCGAACGTTGAGCGAGGGACCTCTCGCTTGGAGCCCATCGTTGACTCCGACGTGCAGACAGCTTTGGAGCGGTTCCCCACCCCGGGGGTGCGTTCGATCGCCGATCTGGCGAAGTTGGATAACGAAGCAATCGCGTCGCAACAGATAAAGACCATGGTCATGGTCCTCGATGACAAAATTACGCTGGCGCTTTTGCGTGGCGACCATCAACTTAATCTTCAGAAGCTTCAAGACGCGACAGGCGCAATTGACGTTCGTCCGGCCACGGCCGAAGAGACGTTTGGGGCCTTAGGTGCCTCACCTGGAAGCCTTGGCGCGGTCGGAGTTGACGGCATCTATATTGTTGCCGATCTTTCGTTGCGTGGTCGGAAGAACATGTTTACAGGCGCCAACGAAGACGATTGGCACTACCGCGGTGTCTCTGTCGAGAGCGATATCTCGGTAGATGGTTGGGTTGACCTTCGAGAGGTTGAAGCGGGCGAACCGTGTGTTGAATGCGGCGCTCCGCTAGCCGTTGTTCGTTGTATCGAAGCTGGCCATATTTTCAAACTAGGCCGTAAATACGCGGAGGCTATGGGTATATCTGTGCTTGATGCCGAGGGTAAGGCGAAGGTGCCGACTATGGGTAGCTATGGCATAGGGATTGGTCGCGCCGTAGCCGCAATCGCTGAAAACCACCACGATGACTCCGGCTTGATCTGGCCGATGTCGGTAGCGCCGTTTCATTTGCTGGTGACTGTGCTTGATGTCGATGACGATGAAGCTATGGGGCTGGCAAGTGGAATCCAGACGGTTTTCGAGGCGGCGGGCTTCGACGTCCTCATAGACGATCGCGAAGCTCGACCTGGAGTTAAATTTGCCGATGCTGAACTTATCGGAGTTCCGTATCGCCTTACGATAGGCAGTAGAAACCTCGCGAAGGGTCAGGTTGAATTCACGCCGCGACTTACTGGCGAAACAGAACTAGTGCCGTCGGCGAGCTGTGCCGAGCGGAGTTTGGAGCTCGTGCTTGCAGGCAAATGATCCGAGATACGGTACTGTTCCACATAGTGGTTCGTTGGGTTACTGAGGCCCTGCACCGTATCTGGGGCTAGGAGGTGTGCCAGTGAGTGAAGAGCCAGAAGGCGATGAAGATCTTGATCTGTCGACCCTGGACGACGAAGATCTCACTGCTCAGATGCACGATGACCTGTATGACGGCCTTGCCGATGAGATCGTCGAAGGCACAGAAATATTGCTATCCCGGGAGTGGTCTGCCGACAAGGTGCTAAACGATGCCCTTGTCGAAGGTATGCGCATCGTTGGGATCGATTTCCGAGATGGAATACTTTTCGTACCCGAGGTGTTGCTAGCCGCCAACGCTATGAAGGCTGGAATGGCAATCTTGCGGCCGCTCCTCGCTGAAACGGGCGCGGAACCCGTTGGGAAAGTGGTGATCGGCACAGTAAAGGGTGATATCCACGACATTGGTAAAAATCTCGTTGCCATGATGCTCGAAGGCGCAGGTTTCGAGGTCATCGATCTGGGTATCAACACAGACGTCGACGAATATCTGGCCGCTCTAGAGGAACACAAGCCAGACATATTGGGGATGTCTGCCCTTCTGACCACGACGATGCCCTACATGAAAGTTGTGATCGACACGATGACCGAACAAGGAACCCGAGACGATTACATAATCTTGGTTGGTGGCGCGCCACTGAACCAAGAATTCGGCGATGCCATCGGCGCAGACGCTTATTGTCGCGACGCGGCTGTGGCTTCGGAGACCGCAACCTCCCTCGTCCAAAAGAAGCGTGAGAGGAAATGACTGAGTTCCGGGTGTTAGTCCTCGGTTGTGGAGCCTTAGCCCGCGAGGTGAGCGGGCTTTTGCAAGCACATCAGGGTCTAGAGGTAGACGTCGAATACCTTCCAGCCTCGCTTCATAGCCGACCCGAAAGAATTAGCGGCGAGTTACGCAAGCGTCTGGCGCGACACGTCCACAATTACGACCGCATACTGCTTGGTTACGCCGACTGTGGGACAGGCGGCGAAATTGACAAGGTATGCGAGGACTTCGAGATCGAGCGTCTTCCAGGATCACACTGCTATGAGTTCTATCTAGCGCCAGGGGAATTCGAACAACTTCATGCTGAAAATCCTGCAACCTTTTACCTGACCGACTACTTAGCTAAACATTTCGACCGCCTGGTAATCCGACTCTTGGGCATCGATCGGCATCCAGAGCTGCTTGATCTGTATTTCGGTAACTATGAGAGAGTGCTGTATCTAGCGCAAGTGGTAGACCCTGACCTGACTGCAGCTGCAAGTGATGCCGCCGATCGGCTGGGATTGCCATTGGAGGTTCAAGCTGTGGGGTATGGCCAATTGGAGCGCGCTTTGGAAACTGTTGGCATGACGCCAATTTCGGCTCCGGCGCTGACGGTCGGTAGGTGAACGCAAACAGATGGGTGTTCGACGTAGGCGCAAGAGTGAGCTGATGGTCATCTCGTGGAGAGACATTCCCGCGCAAGTGACCGCCGAGAACGGGGATCAGCGCGAGAAGCTGCTTTTGTCAGATCGGTTCCAGCATGCAATCGACCGAGCGGCAACGGTTGCTGGACTAACAGAGACATCTGCTTATGTGCAGGAGTGGAAACGCTCCCCTGAGCCATTATCTGGAGACCTCCGAACAGAGCTGGAATCGCTTGCTCACTCTTTAGAGGAGCAATACGACCGCAGCGTGCTTGAAGCTTTGGTAAGCAACGGCGGTCTAGCCCGCGGTGCTGCCTGCCCTGAGAAGACGCACGACAAGCAGAATCTTCACGGGTCGGAAGAAAGGGACAAAACGTGACCGATACCGTTATATCGTCTGCCTCTCGTGAGGTAGTAATTGGCTTCGATCGACCCTTTGTGATGATCGGTGAACGTATCAACCCGACGGGACGGAAACTCCTTGCTGAGGAGATGAAGAACGATGATTTTTCACGCGTAGAGGCGGACGCTATCGCGCAAGTCACTGCCGGGGCACAGATGCTTGACGTCAATGCTGGGATCCCGTTAGCCGACGAACCTGCGCTATTAGCTAAGGCAGTGCGCCTAGTCCAGTCAGTGACAGACGTACCGTTATCCATAGATTCTTCAATTATTGATGCCCTTGAGGCTGGAATCGAAGCCTATGAGGGAAAGCCACTTATTAATTCGGTGACTGGTGAGCAGGAGGTGCTCGACAGGGTGCTTCCTTTGGTGGCGAAAAGTGGCGCTGCAGTAGTAGCGATTTCAAATGATGAAACGGGAATAAGCGAAGACCCTGACGTCCGTTTCGAGGTTGCAAAAAAGATTGTCTCCGCGGCAAACGACTTTGGTATAGCGACTGCTGATGTGGTGGTCGATCCCTTAGTCATGCCAATCGGAGCCATGGGAACCGCCGGTCGTCAGGTGTTCCAACTGGTACGCCGGCTTCGTGACGAATTAGGTGTCAACACAACCTGTGGGGCCTCTAACGTAAGTTTCGGCTTACCTAATCGCCATATCGTTACCGGTACGTTCCTCTCCATGGCCATCGGCGCTGGAATGACCTCGGCGATAATGAATCCCCTCCATTCAGAAGTGAAAGCCGCCGTTATGGGCTCAGATGTGTTGATGGGAAACGATGAAAACTGCGCTGCATGGATTTCAGAACATCGGGATCCCGCCGCGGAAGGTTCCAGCCGAGGCGGTCGAAGGAACCGGCGACGCAATAGTGCGTCGTAGCCAATTGGGCCGACAATGACTTCCTCGCATCGCGTCATTTTCACACCAAGTGGTATTGAAGCTACGGCACCTGAGGGCGCCAAAGTGTTAGATGTTGCTCGCGAGGCCGGCGTTGACCTCGATAGCGTTTGTGGCGGCCGGGGAGTTTGCGGACGGTGTCAGGTAGTTCCGTCCTTCGGGGCATTTGCTAAATGGTCGCTAACGCCAACACCGGAAGACCTCAACGACGCGAACGATACCGAACTGAACTATCGGGGACGACGGCCCTTGCTTCCCAACGGACGTTTGGGGTGTCAAGCACGGTTACGCGGATCGGTTGTTCTCGATGTCCCACCCGGTAGCCAACTCCATGCTCCGATTATTCGCAAAGAGATCAATCTCAGTGAAATGACCCTGGATCCCGCATCGACGCTGCACGTTGTCCAACTAGATCCAAGTGAAACTAAGGAGACAGACCGGCTCACCGCCGTGATTGAATCCTTGCGCCGCGAGTGGCAGCTGGTGCCCGATGAAATAAAGGAAGGATGCGATGAACTCCTCAGGCACATGGGTCCCGAGCATGGGGAAGCGGTCACGGTTCATTTGCGCCACTCCCCCAGCGGGACCGCACTCGAGAATATTCGGTTGGGCGCTTCCCTCGAGAACCTGGGAATAGCGATCGATATCGGCTCGACAACGATTGCCGGTCATCTGATAGATCTCAGCAGCGGCGAGGTTCGCAGTAGCGGCGGCTTGATGAACCAACAGATTCGGCTTGGAGAGGACCTTATGAGCCGGGTGAGCTATGTGATGATGAATGAGGATGGAGCTGCAAACCTCCGCTCACTAGCACGGGAGTCCGTGGCACAACTGGTCGTTGAACTGGCCGAACGAGCATCATGCTCGCTTTCAGACATCACTGAAATAGTGCTGGTTGGCAATCCGATAATGCATCACTCATATCTCGGCTTCGACGTTGTTCCTCTGGGGCAAATGCCATTCGAGTTAGCAACGGAATCAGCAGTGGATCTACCCGCCGCTGACCTAGAGATTCCGGCACCCGCAGCGCGGGCGTATTTCGCGCCATGTATAGCTGGCCATGTAGGAGCGGATTCTGCTGCTGCGATCTTGGCAGAGGGCACACATACGGCACGACGGCGTCAACTTCTGGTAGATGTTGGTACCAACGCCGAAATCGTTTACGGCAACGCAGACCTTATCTTGGCAGCGTCCAGCCCTACCGGTCCGGCATTCGAGGGCGCCCAAATTACTCATGGGCAGCGGGCAACGACGGGCGCCATTGAGAGAGTCCGAATCGATCGACAGACTCTCGAGCCGAGATTCAAGGTGATTGGTTGTGAATATTGGTCGGATGACCCCAATTTCACCGGCACACTCCCAGCGTCGGGGGTTACTGGTATTTGTGGCTCCGGCATAATTGAGATCGTCGGCGAGTTGTTCCTGAGTGGATTAATGACATCTGATGGCACTTTGCTTGACAGCAGATCGTTAACGTCGCGAGTCGTTGCGGATGATAGGACCTTCTCATTTGTTTTACACGAGCCCGGGCAAGGTAACAGGGAACAACGAATCGTCATTACACAAAATGATGTAAGAGCCATTCAGCTTGCTAAGGCGGCCCTGCGAGCAGGTATTGATCTCCTGTTAGAGCACGCCGGTGGCAAACCTCCGCAGGACATCCGGCTCGCGGGAGCCTTCGGCTCTCAGATTGACCCGCTATATGCCATGGTTTTAGGTCTCATTCCAGATTGCGAGCTGGATGAGGTGCGAGCGGTCGGAAACGCCGCTGGCAGCGGCGCTGCTCGTTTGCTCCTATCTCTGGAGGAAAGAAGGCGCATCGAACGAATCGTCCAGCATGTAGAAAAGATTGAAACAGCAACGGAATCGCGCTTTCAGGAGCTTTTCGTGGATGCGATGGCGTTTCCCCATGCGATCGCACCGACGCCGAATCTAGCCAAATCAGTGGAACTGCCCATCTCTCCTCTAACGTCTACGCCAGGCCGCCGCAATTCCAGACGGCGCGGCCGGCGAAAGGAATAGTCCAGTGGCTAGCCGGAGATCAGGTGGAAGAAGTGCTCGACGAGCTATGCGAGAAGACCGTCTCCCGGTTGGGAAACCTTTTCTGGAGAGGCGACTCGAACCAGTCGAGGTACTCGATGAGCAAGGCCTCCAACAAATTGAGGCAAATGCAGAGACCATTCTTAGTGAAATCGGTATCGCCTTCCAGGACTTCCCGGAAGCACTGGAATTGTGGAAATCTGCCGGGGCTCAAGTTGAAGGCGATTTAGTCAAATTTCCGCCGGGCCTCTGTCGTTCCTTAGTACAGAACTCCGCGCCAGCCGAATTCGTCCAGGTCGCACGAAATCCGGATCGGTCAGCGCATATAGGCGGTAAAAGCACCGTCTTCGCTCCAAATTATGGTTCGCCGTTTGTAACTGACCTTGATAGTGGCCGCCGCTACGCCACCCTGGACGACTTCGAGAACGTGGTCAAACTCACCTACCAGTTGCCGCATCTGCATCACAGCGGCGGGACGGTCGTGGAACCCGTCGATATACCAGTCAACAAGCGACATCTTGACATGGTGTATTCACACCTTAAATACAGCGATAAACCGCTGATGGGATCGGTGACAGCGCCGGCTCGTGCTGCTGACTCGATTGAGCTTTGTCGACTTGCTTTTGGCGGAGATCTGGACGACCGAACGGTGCTCACTAGCTTAATTAATGCGTCGTCTCCGCTGCGTTGGGACGCAACTATGTTGGGCGCGGCGAAGGTCTACGCGGAACACAACCAAGCCTGTATCGTTTCGCCTTTCATTTTGGCCGGCGCTATGTCGCCCGTCACAGTCGCCGGTTTAGCTGCGCAGGCGCTTGCTGAGGCACTTTCGGGTATGGCATTTTGCCAACTGGTTCGGCCTGGAGCGCCAGTAATTTTCGGCACCTTCGCCTCTTCTATGTCAATGGCAACGGGAGCGCCAACCTTTGGAACAGCTGAGGGAGGTTTGGCGATATATGTGATGGCAGCGCTGGCACGCCGCGTTGGAGTCCCATTCCGTTCAGGGGGGATGCTGACGTCATCCAAGTCGCCGGATGCCCAGGCGGCGTACGAGTCTTTAGCCACGCTCCTCCCCACGATGCAAGCCGGAGTTCACTTTGTGCTTCACGCCGCTGGATGGATCGAAGGGGGTCTTGCCCTCAGCTACGAAAAACTAATTCTCGATGCCGATCAATTGGGAATGATGGAGGTATATGCCAACGGTGTTGATATGACCGAAAATGGTCAGGCGCTCGACGCATTTCGCACCAACACGCATGGCGACCACTTTCTGGGTAACGCCCACACCTTGCAGAATTTCGAATCTGCGTTTTACCGGTCGACAACAGCGGACAGTAATAGTTATGAGCAGTGGGTTGAGGAGGGTGAACTGACCTCGGCTCAACGGGCGAATGACACTTGGAAGCAAATGCTTAGGGACTATAACGAACCTGGGCTCGATGAAGATGCGGACCAGGCGATGCGTGAATACATGACCCGTAGGAAAAGTGAAGAGCCAGATGAGATCGGCTAGCTAGCCGGCAACAACCGCAATCGTTCCCACTACAGCAAACAAAATGCCCACGCATTGCCACTTCGTGACGACGTCTCTATACACGGCGCTGCCGACGGCGACAGTAAAAATAGGAAAGATAGCCACGGCCGTAACGGTCGCTAGTGGATCAAATCGGAGCCCCTGGAATAACGCCACACTCGCCGCCCCGGCGCAGACACCAGCTAAAACGCCTTTTGCTCTGGTTCCAGATGGCGGAAATGTCTGCGCTCCTGCCATCAGCGCTAGAGGAACCATTACGAAGTAAGCAGCGACTCTTTGGCCGGCGATAGCTATGGGACCCGCTAGGGAGTCGACGTCAAGCAGTACAGCTTGTCCGACCCCGTAACCAACACCGGACAGGAGACCCCATTTGAGACCTACGACAATACTCCTTCCACCGAATGCCTCCTTGGCAGCGAGCATCAGCCCAACTAGGGCAATGAAGACACCCATGCTTGAAAGCATCGATACATCTAACCTTCGCGTTAATGCCCAAAAAAAAGGAATCAATACCGAGAACACGGCCGCAACTGGCGCCACGACGGCGGACGAGGCACGGTTAAGCCCCAAGTAGTAGCAACATAGGCCTGTAGCAAAACCGAGACCCGAGATGACACCTAAGACGATTGCAGAGCCGCGGATCTGTCCAGGCCAAAGAACCAGCGTCCCGAGAACCGCCAGCGCGGCAAATAGCTGAAGTGTTAAAGCGGTCGTAATGGGCGACGAACGCGGGGTGATGCGTCGCCCGAACAGGTCGGACAGGCCTATCAACGCAGCCGCGGATAGCCCTAGGACTGCCCCGATCATCGATTCGCGCACCGACTAGTCACTTTTGCGAGGATACGCTGCAGCGAGACCAACGGCGCATGAAGGCAGCTTGATGACCGCTCAAGAAGCTACGAACGTAGAGGAAATGTTCGATTTCATAATTTTGGGCGGTGGGTCGGCCGGTTGCGCTCTAGCGAACCGTTTGAGTGAAGAGCCCGCCAACAAAGTCCTGCTCCTCGAAGCAGGACGACCGGACTATCTGTGGGATTTGTTTATTCATATGCCTGCTGGCTTCTCATTTCCCCTCGGTTCGCGGTTCTACGACTGGATCTACGAAACGGAGCCCGAACCCCATCTGAACCAGCGGAGGGTTTTCCATGCGCGTGGGAAGGTGTTAGGTGGCAGCTCAAGTATTAACGGGATGATCTTTCAAAGGGGAAATCCGCTCGATATGGAACGCTGGTCGACAGCGCCGGGAATGAGCAGCTGGAGCTACGCTCACACGCTCCCCTATTTCAAGAAGCTCGAAAGCTGTTTAGCTGGCGGCGATCAATGGCGTGGAGACGACGGCCCACTTAAGCTAGAGCGCGGTCCCGCGAACAACGAGCTATTCGAATCGTTCTTCCGTGCCTGCCAACAGGCAGGCCATAGCCTGACCACAGACGTCAACGGCTTCCGGCAAGAGGGATTCGCCGCATTTGATCGGAATGTTTATAGAGGGCGCCGCTTGAGTGCTGCCCGCGCATACCTTCACCCCGTTCTCAACCGCCTTAATTTGACCGTCCAGACTCGGGCCCACGTCGAACGTCTGATCATGACTCAAGGAAAGGTGGTTGGCGTTGAGACACATGAACGCGCAATCTTGGGTTCGCGGGGTAAATCAAAGAAATATTTTGCCCAAACGGTGATCTGCTGTGCCGGGGCGATCAACACGCCTCACCTACTTCAACTGAGCGGGATAGGCCCCACTAGCGTGCTCGAACCGGCGGGCATAACAGTTCGCCATGATTTACCCGGTGTGGGTGAAAATCTCCAAGATCATCTAGAGGTCTACGTCCAGCACGCTGCCGTGAAACCAATTACGCAGCAACCAAACCTGTCGCGGTGGCGTCGCCCGTGGATTGGCTTGCAGTGGTTGATGCGGCGTGGGCCCGCGGCAACGAATCATTTTGAAGCGGGCGGTTTCATTCGCTCGTCGACGCAGGTCGCTTACCCAAACGTGATGATTCACTTTCTCCCGCTAGCGGTTCGATATGACGGCACGGTTGCAGCTGCGCCTCACGGATTTCAGCTTCATGTTGGGCCTATGAACGCTCGCTCGCGGGGCTCGGTGCGCCTCAGGTCCGCTGACACCTTCACAAAGCCCCAGATCAGCTTCAATTATTTGGACAACGAGGCAGATAGGCGGGACTGGGTCGATGCTGTCAAAACAGCCCGGAATATTTTGGAGCAGCCAGCTTTGGCGAAAATCAGTGAGGGAGAGTTATCGCCAGGACCTGAGGTTAAGTCCGACGAACAGATTCTCGAATGGGTACGCAGCGATTGTGAAACTGCCTTGCATCCGTGCGGTACCTCCAAGATGGGTGTTGACAATTTATCCGTGGTGGATCCCCTAACGATGGGCGTACACGGCGTTCCGGGATTAAAGGTGGTCGATGCGTCCGTGATACCTACAATCACCAATGGCAACATATATGCGCCCACGATGATGATTGCAGAGAAGGCCGCCGATCTTATTTTAGGTAACACGCCGCTGGAGCCCGAGGCTCCGCCTTATTTTCTTGCCAGCGACGACGAGACTTAAGACCGGTCGCGGCTAAACATCTCCGACACCATTCGCGACGCCCGCAAAGGGAAAGGTATGAACGGGGTTTGTTTCTCAAGGGCGGGGGCACTGTGGAAGATGACCCGATACAGCAGATAGAGCGTCATGGTGGCGAAGGTAATCAGTGGGAAATAGAAATATGCCTTGATGTCGATCCCCAGCAACAGACCTGCAATTAGCGGTCCAAGAAACGACCCAAGCCCGTGAACACGGATTAAAAGGGCTGCCGCCGCTGTACGTTCTTGCTGCTGAAGCCAATCGTTTGTGTAGGCCACCGACATCGAATACAGAGGAAGTGCCAGGCCGCCAAGGAGAAAGAGGCATAACAGGGAAGTGAGATTTCGCCCGTCAAGTTGACTTACAACGAGACAACTCGCTGTAGCACCCAAGGCACAGATCATCATCACTCCGCGTCGAGGGACTCGATCGGAGAGTCGACCTAGCGGAATTTGGAGTACGACTGAGCCGGCAAGCGGCGCGCCGACAAAGTTGGCTATTTGCACAGGGGTCCATCCTTGGGTTGAGCCATAGACCGGTCCAAGCCCAACTAGCGTCCCTAGAGTCATACCTGATAGCCCACAGATCACCAGTCCGGTAGGCACTACCGAATGAAGCCGGCTAAATGTTATTGGCTCAGGGATCCCGGTCGGAGCTGCTGCTCTCTTCGATAGAGCGACGGGCACGAGAGACATCGAAACCAAAATGGATGCAACGGCGAAGAGTGTGAACTCTGTGACGGTGGCTAATCCAATGGAGTATTGGCCGAGCATGGTGGCAGCAACTGCGATCACCATGTAGGAGCTCAGAAGCCCGCCCCGGTTGGAGTTATCGGCAAAGTCGTTCAACCAGGATTCGGCAACAACGTAGAGGGCTGCCACACACACTCCAAAAGTTAGACGGCAGATGCCCCAACCCCAAGGAGATATCCAGATGCCCTGGAGCAACACAATTGTCGATGCCAGGGACGCCAATCCAGCAAACGTTCTGATGTGGCCTACTGAATCGAGTGATTTCCCCACATAGCGTGTACCGAGAACGAAGCCCGCGTAGTAAGCCGTCATCACGAGGGCTGTCGTGGTGGGGCCGAAACCCTCGATCTCAGCCCGTAACCCCAGCAGAGGCCTCTGCAGACCTACTCCTGCCTGGAGAAGCGCAATTCCGAGAAACAAAGACCATGCGGTGCTTCCTGGTCTCATGCCATTCATAGGGAACTTAAAACCTCAGTGTCTGGGCGTGGTGTGCAAGTATGACCAATTAAGCGCCAGGCGCAAAGCTATTTTGCAGACTGCTCTGAGTCAGAAGAGGGCGCTCGATATACCGGTGCTTGGACGTACTGCCAACCAAAACGCCCTTTGACGCATAAGTGCCCTGAAGTTACTGAATGATCCGCTGGGGATGTGACCTTTACGATCTGGTTGTCTTGGGTGTGAAGCTCGAGAGTGCACCCAACGCCGCAATATGAGCAGATTGTTTCGGTGACGGACTGCTCTTCTGGTCGCCAGTTCGCAGCTTCGCGCATGTCGAACTCGGTCTTAAATTGAAGAGCATTGGTGGGACAGACTCCAATGCAGTTTCCGCAGTACACACAGGCCGATTCGGGTAGCGGCACATCGTGTTCCGTCGAGATCTTCGCGTCGAAACCACGGCCCGCTACGGCGATAGCGAAGGTGAACTGAGCGTCATCACCGCACGCTTCGACACACTTGTAGCAGAGAACGCATCGCTCGTAGGCGCGAACGAATAAGTCGTCTTCTACTTTCGGCGGTGTAGTGGTTTTAACTGGATCCGTGTAGCGATCGCTGTCAGCACCGTAATCACTGATTAATTCCTGAAGGTTGTCACTCTGGCTGAGGTCATTTGCGCTGTCGAGGAGCTCTAGAACCATGCGTCGATTTTCTCGAACCCGATCTGTGTTGGTCTTAACGGCGGCGCCATCTTCACACGTACGCGAGCAGGCGGGAATCAGCGTTCTAGCTCCTTCGGCTTCGACAACGCACAGACGGCATACGTTTACTGGAGTGAGATTCTCAGCCCAGCAAAGTGTTGGAATTTCGATGTTCATGGACTGTGCGGCCTCAAGAATAGTGGTGCCTTCAGGAACAGTTATTAGTTGGTCATCAATGTGTAATGAGACTGATTTGTTGCTCACGTCTGTACCCCTACTAGCCCCTCTGTGAACGCCGATTGGACGGCTGAGGCTGCGGTGTGGCCAAGTCCGCAGATAGAAGAGTCGCCCATGACCATAGAAAGATCAGAAAGCAGGACTCTCTCTGATTCGTTCGGTTGAGTACCTCTGATTTGGAGCAACACTTCATGTTGACGCGTTGTGCCGATTCTGCAGGGGACACATTGCCCACAGGACTCGTCGCGGAAGAACTTCGCTAAACGCACTAACACCGACCAAAGGTCGACGTCTTTGGAAAACACGGTGACTGCGCCTGAGCCCAGGGTTGCGCCGCGCTCAGCGGTACCCTCGAAGGACAAGGGCAGATCGAGATTCGGGGGTGCTAGGAAGCGGCCCGCTGCTCCCCCAAGCAAGACCGCCTGGACGTCCTCGATCTGGACCCCTGCGACCTCAAGCAATTCATGTAGTGGAAGCCCGAATGCCGCTTCGTACAAGCCCGGATTGCCAACGTCGCCCGAGACGCAAAACAGCTTCGTCCCCGGCGAGTTGGGTGTACCGACAGAACGAAACACGTCGACGCCGTAGGTGGCAATGTCCAGCACATTGATGAGAGTTTCGGGGTTATTAACAATTGTCGGGCATCCGAAAAGGCCGCTCTCTGTCGGAAACGGGGGTTTGCTCCGCGGTTCGCCGCGAAATCCTTCAATCGAGTTAAACAGTGCAGTTTCCTCGCCACATATGTATGCACCGGCACCCTGGCGTAGCTCTATATCGAATGTAAAGGCACCATCGTGGACGTTGGCGCCAAGAAGTCCAGCTTGGTAGGCCTGTTCAATCGCAGATCGAAGCCGTTTTGTAGCTGTTGAGTATTCACCTCTTATGTAAATCCACCCCTTGGTGCAACCTGTAGCAAACCCAGCGATTGTCATAGCCTCGATCAGAGCGAACGGATCGTTCTCGATAATCATTCGATCTTTAAAGGTCCCCGGTTCGCTTTCATCGGCATTAGCGACGACATATTTTTGACGATGATCGTGGTTGGCTACGGTGCGCCATTTTCGCCCTGTCGGAAAGGCAGCACCTCCGCGTCCGGTAAGACCTGATTCTGTGACGAGACGAATAATCTCTTCTTGCCCAACCTCTATTGCCGTTTTGAGCGCCTGATAGCCACCGTGTTCGCGATAAGACCTCAGGCTTTGGGGATCAACCAAGCCGAATCGGCGGAGCAGCCGGTTCGCTAACGTAGCGTTGAACTTTTGTTCAGTTTCCCCAGTAGACGCCATGTCAACTGGATCTGAGCTTCTCGCTTGAATGAATAGAGCCGGAGCGTTCTCGCATTGACCAAGACATGGACCCTCGTGGACGTTTTTCCCTTCCGCTCGCAATTGTTGGGCGTAGCCTGACGCATCAGCCAGCGCACAACTCGCATCAACACACACATGATGTCGTGGGCCTGGCATGTCAGGCTCTTCTAGCTCGAAGAGGTCATAGAAAGAGGCAACGCCGAACGCCTCTGCCGGCGGAACCTGCAGGCTCTCGGCAAGGTAGTTCAAGCCACCTGGAGATATCCAGCCCCTTGACGCGTTGAGGTCGTGCAGTCCCGGGAGTAAAAGGTGTCGGGCATCGCCAGCGCGTCTGATTCCTCCGAGGACCACCCGTTCGCTCTGTCTGACGACCGGTGGCTGTTCGACGAGCGCGTCTACCAATGCGCGCTCGTGATCATCGGGTTCTGCATCGCTGAACTTGAGATCAGGCACGGTTGTTGCCCACCAACTTATCTATCCGGATGGCGGCTGCTTTGAACTCGGCGGTGCCGCTTAAGGGATCCCATTGGTCGTTTGTTAGGAGGTTCAGGTCCACGAGTTCAGGGAAGTGAAACGTAGTAAAAGCGAGACCTTGGGCTTGGTCACTCTTGATGGAGACCGTCATCTCGACGCTGCCGCGGGGCGATGACACCGTCACACGCTCACCCTCGACCAGGCTTAACTCCTTGGCATCCAGATGGCTAATCTCCAGATCCACACCGGAACGGATCGGAGAGCTATAGCCCCGGGTCTGTACGCCTGTGTTGTAAGAGTCAAGGACTCGACCCGTCGTCAGCCGCAGCGGGTAGTCAGACGTCACCTTTTCTTTAGGGCCCTCGTGATTTGTCAAAGAGAATGGTGCCGGGTCATGGCCACCAAGATCTTCTTCCCAGAGCCAACCGTGGAGGTACTGCGTCCCTGGATGATTGATATCGGGACAGGGCCATTGCAGTCCTTCTCCTTGCTCCAATCTTGTGTACGTCATTCCTTTGTGCATAGGTGAAAGTGAACGAAGTTCATCCCAAAGGTGTTCAGGGCTAGTCGTTGGCCAGGGCACACCGAAACGTTGGGCGAGGAGCCCGATGATTTCGTGGTCGTGACGAGTCCCTGATGGAGGTTCCAGAGCGGCTCTGACCCGTTGAACCCGACGCTCGCTGGAAGTTACGGTGCCGTCACATTCTGCCCAGCCAACGGAGGCGGGTAACACCACATCGGCTAGCTCGGCTGTGCGAGTCATGAAAATATCTTGCACTACGAGAAGATCCAGGTTTCTCAGTAAATCTCTCGTGTGTCGCACATCAGCTTCCGAATCAGCGGGATTCTCGCCGATGATGTAAAGCCCCGTCAGCTCCCTCTTTGCCATCGCTTCGAACATCAACGTTAAGTGCAAACCAGGTCTTGGATTCAAGGGGACTCCGTAGGCAGTTTCAAATTTGCGCAGCGCCGTCGGATCGTCAATGTCTTGGAAGCCGGGAAGCTTGTTCGGCAGGGCGCCCATGTCGCCCCCGCCTTGTACGTTATTTTGCCCCCTGAGCGGAACGAGCCCCGAGCCCCAGCGACCCACATGGCCGGTTAAAAGAGCAAGGTTGCAAAGCGAGAGTACGTTCTCTACGCCGTTATGGTGTTCTGTGATGCCCAGGGTCCAAAGAATCTGGGCTGTCGTGGCTGTTGCGTAGCGGTGTGCTAGGTCTTTGATGGTCCCAGCGTCCACTCCGGTGGCGCTGGCCGCGAAATCAAGCGTGTAGGGCTCCACATGCTCGACAAATGCCTCAAATCCAATCGTCGAGTGCTCGATGAACCGGGTGTCGTGAAGGTCCGCCGCGATGATTTCGCGCGCTAAAGCGTTTGCTAGAGCAATGTCTGAACCGACATTAATGCCGAGCCACGTCTCAGCAAATTTTGCAGAATCAGTGCGGCGAGGATCAACGGCGTACATCGATCCACCATTGCGAATTCCCTTCAGCACATGATGAAAATAGATGGGGTGAGCAGCGCGAGCGTTCGATCCCCAGAGCAGGACAAAGTCTGCCTCTTCTACTTCCTTATATGAAGAGGTGCCGCCGCCGGCTCCGAACACTGTCGCCAGACCGACGACGCTGGGAGCGTGTCAAGTTCGATTACAGGAGTCGATGTTGTTTGAACCAATTGCGGTTCGCATAAATTTCTGCGCCGCATAGTTCATTTCATTGGTGCTTTTGGAGCAGCTGAATAGGCCCACTGCTTCGGGACCCTTGTTGGTCATTATCGCAGTGAAGCCTTGGACCACAGTGTCGAGCGCCTCATCCCAACCGACAGGCTCAAGCGATCCATTTCTTCTCACCAAAGGTGTGTTGAGCCTGGCTAGGGGTTCGGTCTGAACAGCACGTCTCTTCATTGGAACTCCTGGGACGGAACGTCTACTCCAGTCTAGAAGCGCAAATGTGCGTGGTGGGTTTCTGCAACGGGCAAAACAACGCTCCTCACGAGGATCTTTCCGAGTTTGGGCTCGAGCGACTACGTGGAACGTTCCACAATGTGGCACACTCGCGTAGAGGTGAATATGCCGGCAGTTCAGTCAGTCCAAAGGGCGTTCGCTATCTTGCGAGCGCTAGCGGGATCACCGATGGGCGTTACTCAGCTCTCCCAATCGGTGGGTCTTCCTAAGAGTACGGTGGCTCGCCTCTTAGCGGCGCTAGAAGAAGAGCAAGCAGTCGTACAGGAGGAGGTCGGTGGAAAGTACGCGATTGGGGACGGATTGCTTGACGTAGTGGGCAATCTCTCCTCTGGACGGAATATTGTGTCGTTAGCGCGTCCCTTCTTAAGCGCATTAGCCTTCGAGATAGACGAGACAGCGGGAATAGCTGTCCGCGACGGTCATAACGTTCATTACCTTGGCCATGTCGGGCCCGACACACAAGTGCAAGTCCGAGACTGGACGGGTGAGTATGCCCCCCTGCATTTAGTGCCGTCGGGGTTGGTCGCGCTCGCTCACTTACCGAGTGAGGAGTTGGACGAATATTTACAGGGTGGCCTACTGGGTACCACCGCTAAGAGTGTGATTAACGTCGACGACGTGCGTACACGCGTCAAGCAGGTGAAAAGTGTGGGTTACGCCTGGGGTTTCGAAGAGTTCGCCGCTGGAATTAATTCGGTGGCAGCACCTATCTATGGGCAAGACAATGATGTGGTCGCGCTTCTTCACATTCACGGTCCCGCTTATCGCTTTCCTGATCCCGACCGCACCCACGACTTAGGAGTTCGGTTAGTCGAAACGTGCGGTGAGTTAAGCAAAAGGCTTATCTAGGTCGAAGTGCTATTGCCCCGGCGACGTTCAATTTCGGCGATTATCGCTGGCACAACCTCGTGAAGGTCGGCAATCACCGCATAGCCGGCTTTGGTAACCATGTTGGCCTCGGGGTCTGTGTTTATAGCCAGAATGTTCTTTGATGCCATCGCACCGACCCAGTGTTGGATTGCTCCGGAGATTCCGCAGGCAATGTAGATGTCAGGAGCTATTCGTGTCCCGGTCTGACCGACTTGGTCAGCGTGACTCCTCCATCCGTTGTTAGTAACAGCACGCGAGCAACCAACCTTGCCCGATAGGAGCCCCGCTAGTGCTTCTAGCGAGGCAAACCCCTCAGCGGACCCCACTCCCCGGCCACCTGAAACAACTACTGCAGCAGTAGAAAGGGTGGTGCCTTCACTTAGAGTTACGCGATCTTGTACTAGCGAACGACATAGAACCGGGTCGAGATTCATTTCAATCGACTCAATTTGAGTTGCCGATGCGGCGGCAAGTGGCTCTGCTTCCACCGAATGATGCGCATAGGAAATAAAGAGTGACGAGGTGTCCAGGGTGACATCTTCTAATAGTGAGCCGCCCCATTGCATTCGGGTTAACTCCCAAGCACCACTGAACTCGGCGTTAATGCAGTTCGCGACAAAAGGAATCTGAGCCCTCGCACTCGCCTGGGCAAGGATTTCGTTACCGCGGTCCGTCCCCGTAGCCATCACGACTCGGGCCTCTGTGAGAGAAAATAGTTCCGCCATGGCCTGGCCCCATAATTCGGGACCATAGTCAACGATTTGAGGGTCTAGGACACTCACTGCTTTGGGAATGCCATGTTCCTCACACAAAGAGACAAATTCGGTGGTCGCCTCACCAATCACAACCGCGATAACAGGTTCATTTAGGTGGTCGCTAAGCCGGCGGGCCGCGGTGAGAGCCTCGCCTGCTGAGGGCGCGAGCTGCCCTTGATCATGTTCGACTACGACATAAACGCCTGCCATTAGAGAACTCCGAGTTCTTCGAGAAGGTCCACAATCTTGGGGGCGGCGTCGCTGCTCGTGCCAAGAATCTCTGTTTCGATTACCGTCTCTTCGGGTTGATGAAGTCGTCTGCGCTGTTGGGCTCCCGGGGCGACCTGCGTCTCCCGTGCCGAGATTTCAGCTTTTTTAGAGGCCAGACGGCCTTTCATCGTTGGATATCGAGGCAGGTTGATCCCCTCCTTAACGCCGAGCACGGCAGGGATCTCAAGGGAATAGACCTCGTAACCTCCGTCCACTTCGCGACGCGCTGTAACACCCTGCACCCCAACTTCGATACCTTTGATTCCATTGACCGCTGGCCGACCCAAAGCGACCGCTACTCTGATTCCGACCTGATGACCTCCAGAGTCCGCCGATTCGTTTCCAAAAAGAATCAAATCAAATTGGCCTTGATCTGCCTCGAGCTCGGCGATGCTTTCGATGATGGCATCGGCTGTCTGTTGTGGGTCCCAATCAATTCCAGTGTCGTTGGACACTAGGACGAAGGCAGTGGCTCCGACACTCGCTGCATAGCGCAGTTGTTCTTCAGCCTCGGAAGGCCCCACCGTGAGGACCGTAACTCCACCGCCGTGTTGTTCGACGATCTGAGCTGCCTCCTCGACAGCACATTCCTCATGGGGACTAGTCGTAAAACCCAAATGGTTCGTATCCACGTTGAGCGAGTCCGGCGTAACGTTGATTCTTGACCCAGGCGCTGGAACGCGCTTTACGCACACAAGTATCCGCATTTATTTTCCTCGCCCCCTACTGTCTGCTGTCCTCAAGCCTTCATCCGACCGTTGTCAGGGTCAAACACTGCCAGATTCGCCCCGGTCGCCTCCACTGTTACCGGATACAGCTCGTTTTGATACATAACCTGGAGCTTCGTTCCCCGATCACAAGCTTCGATGGGGAGATACGCCATCAGTAGATATTTACCGACCGAAGGTGCGTTTCCGGCCGTAGTTACTCGGCTCACTCGGCCTTTGGCATCAACGAGACGTTCACCGGAGAGTGACAGGACTGGTTCGTTCCCGGCTCCCATAGGGAACCGCAAGTAGCCGGCCTCGCAATTAAGATCGTCTATGGACAAGACGCAGAGTTGCGCACACAGGTCTGAATCTCGTGCCTTTAAGTATTCCGCCTTGCCGATGAAGTCTGCGGCCTTGACCTTTGGTCGAGCTAACCCTGCCTCGACGGGGTTGTATTCGTTTTCAAGTTCTGCGCCCATCAGTCGGTAACCCTTCTCCAGCCGGCCACTCGTCCCGTATACGGCTGCCCCCACCGGGCGAAGGTCACATGCGCCTCCGACTTCCATGATGGCGTCCCAGAGTGCCTGGCCGTGCTGCATCGCAGCGTAGATCTCGAATCCGCTATCACCGACGTAGGAGACTCTAAACATTTCCGTCGGAAGGCCGGCCAACAGAACCTGCTGACAGGAACCGTAGGGAAATGCTGCTTGGTTGAGGTCTGTTTCAGTAATAGTGGCAAGTACTTCGACCGCCTTAGGCCCCCAAAGACCCAACGTGCAGATGGCATTTGTCCGATTTTCAAATTGGACGGACCCATCTCCGGGAAGATTATGGCGGAACCAATACTCATCTCGGCCACCGTCGAAGGCGCCAGTGATAATACGAAAGCGACTCTCGGTAAGCCTCAGGATCGTTAGATCGGACCGGAAACCGCCTGATGGGTTGAGCACTGGGGTGTAAATCGACCCGCCCACAGCCACGTCACATTTATTTACCACCATGTGTTCGATGTAGGGAAGAACTCCCGGACCTGAGACCTCAAAAATCTGAAAGGCCGAAAGGTCAACAATGCCAACGTGATCTCGCAGGTGGAGATGTTCTGCGTCCGAGATCGGGGACCACCACCGGCTATCCCACTCGTGCTGTCGCCCCTGTATCCCATAGGCATCTACTAAGTCTTGATTCGACTCATACCAGTGTGGGCGTTCCCAGCCTCCTGCCTCAAAATAGAACGCGTCAAGAGCGTCTGTTCGGGACTTGACTGGCCCAACGGTGACATCGCGTCGGCTGGCCCATTGCTCGCGTGGGTGCACAATCCCGTAGGTCTTGTTGAAATGCTCGTCGCATCGGGCCTCGATGTGGTGAACGTTCCGCTGGTGGGGGTAGAAGCGAGCGATATCGGCTCCGTGGGGATCAGTGAAATGTGGGTACCCGTCAGTCATCCACTCAGCAACAAGACGTCCGACGCCGGGTCCTTCTTTGATCCAGACTGCTGCAGCGGACCACAGGTTTTCCACCTCGACGGTGGGCCCGAGGACGGGATTCGCATCGGGCGTAAGAGAAAGAAGTCCATTGATGGCGTATTTGATCTCACCATCACCAAGAAACTCCATTAGCTCTATTGCTTCTTCCATCTGTTGGTCGAAGTCATCCGCAGTGAAGGGCATTTCGGTGGGACTCAACGCAGCTTCCTCATTTGAAGGGATCTCGTCTACCCGGTGAAGAATTGGCCGATGTGCGTAGGAGCCGACCTCCATGGACCCTGCGGTTTGGCGTTCGTAACAGAAGGTGTCCATGTCGCGCACTATTGGATAGGCCAACTCTTGCTGTGTTTCAACCAGTACGTCGAATGGCCCGACGTCGGCCATCTGATGAACCGCAGGTGTCAACGGGATCGTAGCTCCTGCCATCTCAGCAAGGCGCGGGCTCCAGACACCGCATGCGATGACCACCGTTTCGCATTCGATCCTCCCCTTGTCGGTGAGAACAGCAGTGATCTTCGGCTTGTTGGTTCCGTGGGCCGTCTCGATGTCAATAACTTCCGTATTGGCAAAGACCTCTAAATGGCCGGCTTCTTGGGCCTTTTTGCGCATTTGAGTGCCCGTTTCTAACGAGTCGACGGCGCTTACGCTCGGGGTGTAGAAGCCGCCCAAAATTACGTCTTCCGAAATAAAGGGCACCAGGTCCTTGACCTCCGCAGGGCTGAGTAAGGTCGACGGAATTCCCCAACATTTAGCCGAGGTCATTCGGCGTTTGAACTCTTCCATCCGTTCTTCTGAGCGCGCTACTTCGATTCCTCCACAGGTGTTTTGGAGGCCGAGCTTTTCGTACTGCCGTTGGCTCTCCAGTGTCAGATCGACTATTTCCTTTGAGTGATCGCACGGGAAAATGAAGTTGGATGCGTGTCCCGTGGAGCCGCCCGGATTCGGCAAGGGACCTTTGTCGAGAAGCACGATGTCTTCCCACCCCATATCACTGAGGTGCCCGACCAAGCAGTTGCCCACTATCCCGGCGCCGATTACAACACAGCGGGCTCTCGATGGAAATTCGCTCACTCTCAATCCTTTAGTTACGCAAAAGCAGTAGTCGGAGGCTAGCTCTTACGGGCATCCCTTAGGCAACAAGAAGCTCTCTGCCCGCGCTTTAGACCAAGGACCTGCCTGAACCGCGAATTCTGTATGATGGAACAATTCCGTACAGTGAAACAGTATTGGGCCCAGGGTCACACTGTTCAAGGAACGTTTCTGGTCCCGTCCTCAGGCGTGACAGTTATGGGAGAGGTGAGCTCCATGTCGATACCAAGCGATCTGGAAATCGCTAGCCAAGCACAGTTGCGGCCTTTGAGTGACGTCGCGTCCTCAATGGGGATTCCGCTGGACAATCTGGAGCTATACGGAACCGGGTCCGCGAAGATTCAACTAGAAGCAATTGAAGAGCTTTCCCAGCGGCCAACTGCGAAATACGTGGTGGTGTCTGCTATTACTCCGACGCCGCTTGGAGAGGGAAAGACCACTACGACGGTCGGGCTAGGGCAGGCTTTTAGCCACATCGGTAAATCCGCGACGATAGCGATCCGTCAACCGTCTATGGGACCCACCTTTGGGATAAAGGGCGGAGCGGCCGGTGGCGGCTACAGCCAGGTTGTACCGATGGAACTGTTCAATCTTCACTTAACCGGCGACATGCACGCTGTGACTGCCGCCCACAACATGTGCGCTGCCGTGTTGGATGCGCATCTTTTCCACGGCAATCAACTCGGTCTTGACCTCCACAACATCACTTGGCGACGCGTCCTTGATGTCAATGACCGGGCTTTGCGAAACGTGACTCTCGGGCTTGGCGGTCGCCTTGACGGCATCCCTCGCGAGAGCGGATTTGATATCACCGCAGCCTCGGAAGTAATGGCGGCGTTGGCGCTTGCGACATCGCTACAAGATCTTCGCCAAAAGATGGGCAACATCGTCGTCGGCTACACCAAGGACAACACGCCTGTAACCGCAGAAGATCTCGGTGTCGCTGGCGCCATGACAGTCATCCTAAAAGAGGCCGTTAAACCGAACCTTATGCAGACCCTTGAAGGCACGCCGGCGTTAGTACACACGGGACCCTTTGGAAACATAGCGACTGGTAACTCTTCCATCGTTGCTGATCAGATCGGCATCAAGTCTGGTGACTTCCTCTTGACCGAAGCTGGTTTCGGCGCTGATATGGGCGCTGAACGATTTTTCAACATCAAATGCCGCTACTCAGGGTTAAATCCAGATGCCGCTGTTCTTGTTGCCACTGTGAGGGGACTCAAAGCCCATTCCGGTAAACACAAGATTGTGGCTGGGCGACCATTGCCTGGGGCCCTCCTGCAGGAGAATCCAGATGAGGTTCACGCCGGCGGTGACAATTTACGTAAACAATTGGAGAATATGCAGATCCATGGAGTTACTCCAGTAGTCGCAATCAACACCTTCCCAGATGACAAAGAGAAGGATCTTCAAGCGATAGTCGAGATCGCCGAGGAATACGGGGCTCGCTCTGCAAGATGTACGCACTTTGCAGATGGCGGCATTGGTGCGACGACCCTCGCTGAAGCCGTCGACGAGGCAGCCTCGGAACCGAGTTCATTTGCTCCGCTCTATGAGGACGCCCTCCCGTTACGCGACAAAATAACGACAGTTGCCCAGCGCATCTATGGCGCGCAAGGCGTGTCGTTCAGTTCCAAAGCCAACAAACAGCTCGATAACTATGAGGCAAATGGGTTCGGCAATCTGCCGGTCTGTGTCGCCAAAACGCATCTCTCGATTTCTTCGGACCCGAAGCTTCTCGGTGCGCCCACCGGATGGACTCTTCCAGTGCGCGAAGTACGGGCATCAGTCGGCGCGGGTTTTGTGTACCCAATTTGTGGTGACATGAGGACCATGCCTGGATTGGGAAAAAGTCCCGCGGCCCACCAAATTGATATCGACGGCGACGGAAATGTCGTCGGTTTAAGCTGAGGGAGTGCGGTGTCGGTCTTCCCGAGCAAGGAACTGCCAGGCGACAAGGCCCACCGCCGTGAGCTACTGGATCGAGCCCGCTTTGAGGTGATCCCTTTAAAGAATCTTACGAACCAGCTCCCCTTTCTGCCGCCCGGCACGGAGGTATCGGTCACCGCGTCTCCCGCAAAGACACTTGAGGACACTTGGTCGCTGAGCCGTGATTTGTTCGAAATGGGGATGAAACCGATTCCCCATTTGGCGGCCCGAATGATCACGAGTCGAAATCAGCTTCGGATGTTGATTGAGCAGTTACCCGATATCGGGGCCTCAGAAATATTTCTGGTTGCCGGCGACGCGCCGGAGCCGTTCGGGCCGTTTACCGATTCCCTGCAAGCGCTCGAAACCATTCTCGAGTTAAACCATGGACTGACCCATATTGGGGTCAGTGCATATCCCGATGGCCACTCCCTCATTGATTCACGGGTGCTTTCGGAGAGCCTCCACAAAAAGGAGGCGTTTCTGCAAGCCAGCGACATCGAAGGGCATGCAGCGACCCAAATGTGCTTCGATCCAAGCACCATTCGTAGCTGGCTTTCCGAAGAGCGCAAGGGCGGGCTGGCTTTACCAGTGCATTTGGGCATCCCAGGAGTCGTTGAGCGCACGAAGTTGCTGTCAGTCGGCGCAAAGCTAGGGGTCGGAGCCTCGCTACGTTTCCTCAAGAAAAATCGTGCAACCCTGACGCGGATGTTCGCTCCAGGTGGATATAACCCCGACAAGCTCCTGGGGCCGCTAAATCCTGATCTCAAACAACTCGGAGTCGAAGGGCTACACGTTTTCACGTTTAATCAGGTGCAAAGCACGGTCGCTTGGCGCGCGCAGGCACTTGCCCGAAGTTGAATTTCTAACAGATGGGGGTTACTCGGCCCCCAACACGTCTATGCGTAGAACGTGCTCAAGGTTTTGTAAGGAGTTTATGGTCGAAGCCGTCGGTGTTTGGGACACTCGGATCGTAGCCATGGCCGCTGTCGGCCCATCGCCCTGAAAGATCTCGTTACGCATCTGTTGAACATTTATGCCGGCACTACGGAGACAAGACAGAACGCCTGCCAGGACACCAACCTCGTCGCGGTGGCGAACCGCTATTGCGCACTCCCCTAGCGGTCGGCTGGCGATATTGACGCAATTTTGCGGAAGGCCGAGTTCGTATTCTCTAATGGTGTCTAAGACACCGTTGGCGATCGCTTCCCGCGCCTGGCTGGTTGAGGCGCCAATATGATGAGTTCCCACAAAGTTTGGGTGGCCACTAAAAGGCGACCTCCAATCTGTGGTACCAGCTTTGGGTTCCGACACATATACGTCCAAACCAACGCGAATTTCACGTTCGTTCATAGCTTTTAGAAGGTCCTGTTCGTTGACAAGACCCCCACGAGAAGTGTTGATCAACATGGCGCCCGGATGCATGTCGCTGAGAAAGTCGCCGTTGACTAGATTCTGCGTGTCCGCAGTTAGAGGAAGGTGAAGAGTAACAATATCGGCAGCGCCGAGTAGCTCTTCCCGAGTCTGGTGCATCTGAACTTCCAAATCCTCAATTTTTTGTTCAGTTGTGGCGTCCCGATGCGTGCTTGCGAGGGCATGAAGGGAAAGTCCGAATCCTTTTGCTCGAGTGGCTACCTCTAGCCCTATGTTTCCGAGACCAAATATCGCCAACGCTTGACCCTTCAGGCCGCGCGCCTGCGAGTACCGCTCCTTGTTCCAAACGCCGGTACCGAAATCAGCATTGGCTGCTGGGATCTGGCGATCGATCGCGATGATCAACCCCATAGTCAATTCGGCGACAGCTACGGCGTTTTGTCCGGGCACGTTACACACGTAGATTCCGGCCGCGCTTGCCGCGTCGACGTCAATAGTGTCGGTACCTGCTCCTGCTCGAATGATCAGCCCGAGTTGCGGTGCCGCTGAGATCACATCGGCGTTGACAACGGAGCTTCTAACAACGATAACGTCAGCGCGTTCGACGTTACTGACAAGGTTTTCACGCTCTACCGATGAGAGGGACGTGCAGCTATGGCCCAGTGCCTCAAGCTCTGCAACGAAGCCGTCTTCGGCCGAATCCACAAGGACTATCTGCACAGCAACCCTATGGGGCTAGTTACTGACTCTGTGCAGTCGCGCAAAGCGGCGTGGTATGTCATGTCACTAACTCACGGACGTCACCCACCACTAGGAGCAGAAGGAGTACAACAACCGAAACGTTGATGACGGTCATTGGCCATTTCCATTTACGATCACCGCTCCAAAATCGGTGGATGCTTAGAAGGTTCGCTCCTATAGCCACGAGACCAAGAGTAAGGCCAAGCCATGGCCCGACACCAGTCCCCACACCTGCCAAAGGAGCTAGGAAAGGCAGAATCACGTAGGTGAGTCCGCAGCGAATTCCAGAGATGACCATGGATACGCTGAAGGTTCTGGTTTCAGCCTCTGACATTGAGGCCACAACTGCTTTGCTCATTTGTCGGTATCTCTAGCCTCACTCGCGGGCACATGACCAACTGATGCGCCTGCTACCCGCAGTCCTCCAGACACAACCGTAACTGTTTGTGGTAAAGAACCCACATCCTCTCCATCGGCTCGGAGGCTGCAAGTTTGGGAGGAGTCTGCATCGATGATCTGGACCTCAAACTCAGTACCGGAGATGATCTCAACCGCTGGGTGGTTGATGTGAGCGCCCTTGAAGGTCTTGGGAAGCATGCGAAGCAGCGTGAGTGCGGAAGTGTTACGGATTATGACTAAGTCAGCTGTCCCGCTTGAGGCGTGGGCATCGGGTGCTATCTGCATTCCTCCTCCAAATGCTCGGGTATTGGCAATTGCAATCATGAGACACGTGCCAGCGATGGTGGCGTCGTCAACAGTTATCTGAAACTCGTACCGTTGAAGGCGGAGAAGTTTCGTCAAGGTAGCCACGGTGTACTTGAGTGGGCCGCGTGGCCATTTCATAGCGTCCGCTCTGATGTTGACGGCCGCCGAAAAGCCGGCCGTAGCAATTGAAGCGCCGTACCGGGTCTTGCCAGCTTCGGATTCAAATTTCAGTATGTCGCAGGGCTGAGCTGCGGTCATGGCGGCTTGTGTTGCCTCTTCGGTGTTAGTTGGCAGGTTCAGTCCCAACGCAAAGTCATTCCCGGTTCCTGCAGGCACGATTCCAAGAGTGGCCTGGGTTTCGGCGCAACCTTGAGCGACATAGTGAATAAATCCGTCGCCACCTACAGCGACTATCCGCTTCTGTGTCGATACCGCTTCACGGACCAGGGAATCAGTGGATGCTACGTCAGGCGGCATTACATGTTGTACCCGATATCCGGCCCGTTCCAGATAGGTCTGAACCTCGTACCCTGCCGCTTCTGCTCGCCCTCGATTCGCTACAGCGTTAGTCATAAGAAGAACATCCAAATCGCATTCTGGGCGCAGTTGGCTCATCTGAAGACTTTCGGTTGCTACGGTGACCTAAACGTTTTGACAACGGTCGCGTTTGATTAGGTATCTTCTAGCTCATAAGGGGTTGAAATGTCGGGAGCCTTAGACGGTATACGGGTTTTAGATTTGTCAACTTTGGTGCAGGGGCCCCAAGCCGCCGCCATGTTGCATGATCTCGGCGCCGAAGTATTGAAGATAGAACTACCAGAGATCGGTGATATGGGCCGCCATGTGGGTGTTATCGCCGATCTCGGTACATCCGTCTTTTGGGAAGCCTGTAACCGCGGAAAGCGATCAGTAACTCTGGATCTGCGGACCGATGCTGGGCGAGAAGCATTCCTGAAGCTGGCGGAGTCGTCCGATGTTGTGCTGTCAAATTTCCAACCTGGCACCCTTGATGGCTGGGGCCTTGGGTACGAAGACCTCGCGGCAGTTAATCCTCGGATTATTTGGGCAGCGGGAAGCTTCCTCGGGCCTACGGGACCAGATGCTCTTCGAGAAGGAGCCGACATAGTCGGAGAGGCCGCTGGCGGCGTGATAGCAGGTATCGGCAATGACGGGGAGCCCGCAACGACTGTGGCATCGCTCCTTGCGGACCACTGTGGATCGCAGAACTTACAAACCGGCATTATCGCTGCTCTATACGCCCGGGAACGAACGGGTAGAGGCCAACGGGTGGATGTAAGTCTCCTTGGCGGTCAAATTTGGATGCAGGCGCCCGAATACACGCACTATTTCCTCACCGGTGAGTTGGCCGGCCGATCCAATGGCGGCCACCCGCTTGTGCATGCTCTTTACGGGGTGTTTCCGACCGCGGATGGTGCCCTTGCAATGGCGGGATGCCCTGAGCATTTATGGGAAGGTATGTGCAGGGCGATCGAACGGCCAGACTGGGTGGAGCACCCCACTTACAACTCTTATTTCGTGACCAAAGACATCGCAAGAGAAATGCGGAAGGATTTTATTGAAATCTTCAGCCAAAGGACCACCAACGAATGGGTGGAACGCCTGACTGCCGAGGCGCAGCGGTTTTCACCAGTGCGTTCCCACGACCAAGTTGCAGCCGATCCCCAATCGTTCGCTAACGGCTACATCGTGGAGGTTGATCATCCGCAATTCGGAAGCGTCAATTTGGTCGGTTGCCCGATTCAAATGTCCGACACTCCGACCCGATACGGCATCGAAGCGCCTCAATTAGGACAAGACACGGAAATGGTGTTAGTCGAGGCTGGCTACGACTGGGATGAACTGGAGTCACTCAGAGAACGAGGTGCTTGGTAGCACTTGGGTTCTGGCTAGCGACAGGTGTTTTCCATTACACCGATTCCCTCAACGGTGGTTCGAATGACGTCTCCGGGCTTAAGAAAGCGTTTGTCTGGCATTCCCACACCGGCGGGAGTGCCCGTAAAAATGGTGTCACCGGGCTCCAACGTCATAATTTCCGAGAGATAGCTAACTAGGAACGGGACGTCGAAGATCAAACTGCTCGTCTGCGCGTCCTGCCGGCGATCGCCATTAATGTCGCACGTTATGTGAAGGTCATTCGGGTCCGCGAAGCTGTCCGGAGAGAGGAGCATTGGGCCAGTCGGCCCATAGCTATCTCGAGACTTTCCCAGCCCAAAGTGAGCTGGCCTGGCTGCCAATTGCAGTGCTCGATCAGAGATATCCTGCCCAACGGTCAAACCCGCAACGTATGACCACGCTTGGTCAGCTGTGATATCGCGCGTGGTTCGACCTATCACAACAACAAGCTCAGCTTCGTAGTCATTACTGTCACCGCGCAACAAGACATCGTCGAACGGGCCAGAGATACAAGATGGGTACTTGGTAAAGACAACCGGCACCGATGGAAGGTCCATCTTTGATTCTTCAGCGTGGTCCTTGTAGTTCAGCCCTACACCAAAGCTGTTCCGCGGCCTGGGTGCAGGTGCATCCACAGTGGCCTCGGAGATGACACCGTCACTTTCGTGCGATTCCAACGACGCGGCGATTGCGTGAAATTCATCATTCCTGCCTAGGGCCTCCATCGGATCAGCACTTATGGAACCCTCCGAAATTCGTTCAAGATCAAAATAGGCATCGTTTTCGACGAGACATGCTCGCCCGTCAACATTTGCAAAGCTAAATGGCACGGCACAACCTTCTCTTGGGCTACACCTACATAACCTAGGCCCAATGGGCGCGGACCTGATGCCTTCCGCTTATGAATCACCTAGACAAGCGTGGCATCGTGGACGACAAGCGCACCGTTGCAAATTGTGTGCCTGACACGTCCATGAACCTCTTTTTGGGGCCAAGGCGTGTTGGTGCTCTTACTTTGCAAGCCGTCCGCTTCAATCACCCACCGTTCCCTTGGATCAAACACAACGATATTTGCCGGTTTGCCAACGGATAGCGAAGTGCCATGCGTTGCGATTCCCGCTATAGCGGCAGGTGCGACCGAGAGAAGGGTGATAAATCGCTGCGGGGTCATAAGCCCCCGGGCGACGAACTCATCCCAGACGACCGATGCCATTGTCTCGACACCCAACATCCCAGGAGGCGCTTCAGCTAAACCCACCGACTTACTCAAGGGCGAATGGGGTGCGTGGTCCGTCGCTATCGCGTCGATCGTGCCATCGAACAAGGCTGTCCTCAGACCCCGTACATCATTGATAGTCCGCAGCGGTGGATTCATTTTGCCAGATGTACCCAACCTCTCTACATCCTCCTCCGTGAGGATCAGGTGTTGTGGGGTTACCTCCGCTGTGACACGAAGGCCCGCTGTCTTTGCATCGCGGACCAAGCTGCTAGCGGATGCAGTCGATATATGAAGTACGTGGTACCGACCGCCGGTTTCTCTCGCGAGATCAATGTCGCGCTCAACGATCACCGTCTCAGCTTCAGGAGGTCGCCCTTTGAGCCCTAATCGCTCTGCCACCTCGCCTTCGTTAATGATGCCTCCCTCGACCATCTCGGAATGCTCTGCATGTTGGCTTATCACGACATCTGGGAACAAGGAACTGGCCTCCAGGGCCCCCCTCATCAAATCGGCGCTGTCAACGACGGTGCCGTCGTCCGTGAAGACGCGCACGCCAGCTTCGTAGAGTGAAGCAAAATCGACAAGACGCTCTCCGGCGCGGTCCACGGTAACTGCAGCAGACGTATAAACATCGCAAGGTGTTTGGCGACCGAGCGCAAGCACCTCTGCTACAAGGACCGGATTGTCGATTGTAGGGACCGTGTTAGGCATCATGAGGCACGCAGTAACACCGCCCAAGGCCGCACCTGCTGCACCTGATGAGATATCTTCGCTCTCTTCGCCACCGGGAGTTCTGAAATGGACCTGGATGTCCACGAAACCAGGCATCACTAAGGCATCAGAGGCATCGACTTCTAAACCGCGGCCAGCGAAGGCCCCGTGCTCGTCAATGTCTGTGATTCTCCCATCGCTTATAAGCAGATCGGCAGGTCGCTCGCCCAAAAGATCCAACAACGAACCACCACTGACAACTAACTCTTCGGACATGCTCTAACCATAAACGGAGAAACGCAGATTCGGACAGATCATCGACGACCGAGATAACCTTTACCCGTGGCACTAGCTTCTGCGAATCTCAATTTACCTACAGACAGTGACCTGAACCGCTACGAGCAGCGTGGGTACCTACATTTTGAAGGCTTTATTGATGATGAAACCCTATCGGGCCTCCAACAAGCGGCCGCCGAATTCATAGAACTTAGCCGAGGTCTTCAAACGTCGAACCGGATGCTTGATCTCGAACCGTCTCATACAGCTACGAATCCCAGGATTCGCCGCCTTAACTCACCGGTCGAGAACCATGAAGCCTTTCGCAAGTTTGCACTTGAGGGACCGGCAGCTGAATTGGCGTGTGCGGTGCTGGGCGGGCCAGTTCGCTACCACCATTCCAAACTCAATTTCAAATGGTCTGACGGGGGCGAGGAAATTAAGTGGCATCAAGACATCCAGTTTTGGCCCCACACCGACTTCACTCCTTTAACCATTGGTGTCTATTTGGCTGATGTAGACGACGTCATGGGCCCGATGGGAGTGCTCCCAGGCAGTCATAAGGGCCGACTCTATGACCAGTACCTTGAGTCTGGCGAATGGGGTGGGGCGATGAACCCCGACGACGTCGCAAAAATCAATTTTAGCGATATGGAGTGGCTTACAGGCCCCTCCGGATCGGTAACTGTCCATAACTGCTGCATGATCCATGGTTCAGTTCCCAACAACTCACCAAATCCTCGGCCGCTTCTTCTTCAAACTTACTCAGCGGCCAACTCGTACCCAATTGCGCATATCGGTGCAAATGGCGTCACGGGACAACTGAGCGGGACCGTAATTGGCGGCGCTTCAGATCAACGTGTCATTGTGGGCGGTCGGCAAATTGTCGGTGCACCTGATTGGTCTCGCGCAGGTGCACCAACCATCTTCGGATCACAACAAGAAGAAGAGTGAAACATCGATGCCTCAACCAGATTTTTTTGAGGCTCTAGACCGAGTCGTAGCCCGAGAAATAGCTAAGTGCCAAGGGCTTGTGGCCGTCGAGCGCCTGTCGGGGGGCGCGAGCATGGAGACCTACCGAGTGGTGGTCCGAACGGACGCCGGAGATCTGCAACTTTGCATGAGGCGCGGTGCTGGCGGTGTTGATCGCGATAACACCAGTGCTGTTGGCCTCGCGGCAGAATCGTTGCTGATGCGAACTGCACGCGCTCATGGGGTCGTTGAGCCTGAGGTCTATTACGACCTCAAGGAGGAAGACGGCGTTGGGGTGGGTTTCCTCATGGAGTGGCTTGAGGGGGAAACATTAGGCTCGCGTATCGTCCGCTCCCCCGAACTCGAAAAAGTACGTCCCTTCTTGGCGGAGCAATGTGGACGCGAATTGGCAAAAATTCATGCCATTGACCTGGATCAAACAGGCCTGAGAAATCGCCTACCGACCCTGTCTCCAGGTCAGTACTTAGAGCAAACCTGGGATCGTTACAAAGAATGGGACACGGCACAGCCGATGATTGATTTCACTGGCGCGTGGCTGAGGGAGCATCTCCCCAAGCAACACGATGAAGCATTGGTGCATAACGACTTTCGTAACGGAAACCTGATGATTGATGGAGACGAAGGACTCATTGCGGTTCTTGACTGGGAGACATCCCATATCGGCGACCCGATACGCGATCTGGGCTGGATTTGCACGAACTCTTGGCGTTTCGGTCAGCGCGATTTGGAAGTAGGCGGGTTTGGCGCTGTTGATGAACTGATATTCGGCTACGAGGACGAGAGCGGCAAGTCCATCGATCGTGACACCCTCAAGTTTTGGGAGGTATTCGGCAGCTTTTGGTGGGCCATCGGTTGCCTTGGTATGACTGACCAATACCGCAATGGACCCGATGCAACCGTTGAACGGCCAGGTATAGGGAGACGGTCTTCGGAGTGCCAAGTTGATTGCATTAACTTGCTCATTCCGGGACCTGTAGATCTGATCGCACCGGCCGCCCCGAGCCGCCCATCAGACATGCCGCGCGTTGACGAGCTGCTAGCCAGCGTTAGGGACTTTCTTCACGGTGACGTGATGTCGTCCACCACAGGCCGAACTAACTTTCTGGCTCGGGTTGCAGGCAACAGTCTCGACATCGTGGATCGCGAACTTGCTATTGGACCAGAGTTGCGTCGGCGAGAGGAAGACCGCTTGACTAAGTTGCTGCAGCGCTCGGGATGCCTTGACGATCTTCGCTGGTGGCTAGTTGAGGCTTTACGCGATGGATCGATGCCACTCGACAACGATGACCTTCAGCAATATTTGCGCGAGTCGGTGGTTAATCAGGTCTCGATCGACCAACCCAAATATTCGGGCTTCCGTTTCGCGGCAAAGACCGCCGAACAGCGCTAGCGTTTTGCCATGACTGTTCACGACATGCACCTAGAGATCTCAACAAACATCAAGGCTTCGCCACACGACGTCTATTCGCTAGTCAGCGACTTAGCTCGAATGGGTGAGTGGAGCACGGAAAATATCGGTGGCGAATGGGTGAGTGGGAACCCCGGCCAGGTAGGTTCACGTTTTTTGGGGAACAACCGAATCAAAACTTTCGAGTGGTCAGTGCCCGTTGAGATTACGATAGCCAATCCTGGGGAGTGTTTTGAGTTCGTCGCCGCACCCGATGATGGGCCCTTTGTTCGCTGGACCTTTCGTATGGCCGAAGTACAGTCAGGTACCGAGCTAACCGAGATCTGGGACGTAATGGCGTTGCCGCCTTCGCTAGCAAAGTTCGACGCGGAAGGTCTAGCGGCCCGCAAGGTTGCAGTTCAAGGAACGATTGAAGCAACCCTCGAAGGAATAAGGGTAAGCGCAGAGCAATGACCGGCAAAGGCGCTAGCGCGGTAGCCGAAGCCCAAGACTGGCTTCAAACTCACCCCCCGCAGGGCAACAGAAAGGCCTGGCTTGAATCGCTTGTAGATTCTGGCTGGGCAGCACCAAGCTGGCCCGCCGAATGGTACGGGAGGGGCTTATCAGCAGAAGATGCCCGGTCTACAGACGCCGTGTTTCGCGCCGCGGAATTCAACAACGAGTCCCCCGAGGAGAGCAGCTCAGCCGATTCCGTTTTGGGTCGGGGCCTCCAAGGATGGGGCCAAGACGTAGTGAACTTATGGGCCGCGACCATCGCGTCTCACGCGAGCGATGAACTCAAATCAGAGGTTCTCCGGGGGCTCATGCTCGGGGAGATATCGATGTGTCTCTTGTACAGCGAGCCTGGAGCAGGGTCCGACCTCGCAAGCGTAAGGACTAGTGCTGTACGCGACGGTGATGAGTGGATTATCAACGGTCAGAAGGTCTGGACGTCGGGCGGGCGCCACGCGGACTACGCATTTCTCATAGCTCGAACAGACCTCGATCAACCCAAACATCGTGGCTTGTCGTTTTTTCTTATCCCCATGAAGCAGGAGGGCGTCGAAGTCCGCCCTCTTCGCCAGGCAACCGGCGACTCCCGATTCAATGAAGTATTCCTTACTGATGCACGGGTATCAAAGGCAAATATGCTTGGCGAACTTAACGCGGGTTGGTGGGTTTTGACGTCGGCCTTGGCTTACGAACGATCCGCGATGGGTGCAACCCAAGAGCGAACTTCCTCGCAAGCCCAGGACCAAAATCGATCGGCTGCGAGCGAGGCCCCTGCACCTGTACCCGACCTATCGTTACAAGCCCTTGCTCAAGAACGTGGCAAGAACACAGACCAGCGCCTTCGACAGAACCTCATGATCCTCCACTCGTGGCGAGTGCTCAATGAGTGGAACAACCGTCGCGCCAAGGCTGCGATAGAACAAGGAACGATGACGCCTGTCGTGTCCCTCGGGAAGCTGGCTATGTCACGGATGCTGCACTATGCCGGACGCCTTCAGGCTGAAATCCTCGGGCCGGAAGCCACTCTCGGTGCGTCAGCATCCCCTGCCGCTGGTGATGCTACGTATTCAATGTTGAACGCCTACTTCACATCCATAGGCGGGGGCACAGACCAGATACAACGCAATATCATTGGTGAAAGAATCCTGGGGCTCCCCAAGGAGCCCGAAGTCGATAAGGCTCTCTCATTTCGAGAGGTGATTAACGGACAGCGCTAGGACCGGATTGGAGAACTTTTCTGATTCAACTCCCTGGCTTGCCTTGAGTCCGATACGGTTCGCTACGTGCCCGACAAGTATTTCGAAATCGGCGATACAGCGATATTGGTGCATCACCGGGGAGTCACGACACTTCCCGGATGCCCTCCACTGCTAACCGACGGACAGGCCGTGCTGTTCCTCCACGATGCCGGTGCCAATGGGAACTCGTTCAGCGTAGTGATGGACCACTTGGAAGGGTCCCATTCTCCCATAAGCCTAGACTTTCCGGGACACGGTCGAAGCGGCTCCCTTGACAGTCTGACCTCGATATCTGCCTTCGCCGAATACGCTGAAAGCCTCATACTCAGCTGGGACGCGGGCGCTTTGTTGGTCGTGGGTGAAGGGCTCGGCGCAGCGGTCGGTCTGGAACTTTCTCGGCGCTCGCACCTCGACATATCGGGCCTCATATGCGTTGGCGCGGTGGGGGTGGCGGTGAAACTGGGCGATGAAATCGCCGAACTCGAATCGATCACTGCGGGGAAGGCGCGTCGTAATTTCGATACCAGCGGCTACGGCCCAGAGCCAGATGAATCAGTTCTCAAAGAGGCATTCTCCCAGTGGGTAAAGACCGATCCACGCGCGACTCTTGGAGCCCGTAAAGCACAGCACAAGTGGAACGAAAGCATTGACCTCGAGGGAGTTTCTACGCCAACGGTTGTCGTGATCGGAGAACACGCTAGTAGCACGTCACGTGAAGCAAGCCTGCAGCTTGCCCAATCGCTTCCAAATGCGACCGTGGAAACTCTTGCCGCTGCAGGCAATCATGGGCCCATAGAGCAACCGAAGGCGTTCGCTTCTTTAATTAACCGAACCGTGGAGGAGGTGGGGCACTCATCATGAGCGAAATCCCATTTCCGGAAACGGCGGCGATCGCTGGCGTCTACGAACACCCCAGTCGCTTCTCACCCAACAAAACCGAGTTCCAGATCATGGCGGAATGCGCCAAGGGCGCCCTTGAGGACGCAGGTGTGACACGCTCGGAGGTCGACGGACTATTTGGCGCCTCTATGTCTATGGGTCTTATGGGAATTGTCGACTTGGCCGAATATCTTGATCTACGCCCAGACTATTTGGATGGCACCAATATTGGGGGCTCGTCCTTTGTCGCCCACGTAACCCATGCCGCAGCAGCAATTCACGCTGGCCTCTGCAATGTCGCCTTAGTTCTTTATGGCTCAACAGCTGCATCAAATGCAATGGCGATCGGCACAGGCGGGTCTGGCGGTTCGCGTAATCCCGACACTGCATTCTCCAGTCCGTACGGCATGACGACTGTCGGCAGTTATGCCATGTACGCAAATCTGCATATGAGCACCTATGGAACAACTAGCGAACAACTTGCTGAAATTGCCATAACAATGAGGAGGCACGCTGGTCTGAATCCACACGCCAAAATGCGCTCCCCAATCACTGTCGACGATGTTTTGGGAAGTCGCATGATCTCCCGACCACTGCATCTGCTGGACTGTTGCATCATCAGCGACGGCGGCGGCGCTGTGGTTGTTACGTCTCTGGAACGGGCTAAAGATCTTCCAAAACCTCCGGTTCGTATTCTTGGGTGTGGCGAAGCGGCGCAACATCAAGGAGTGGGCCGGACCGACCTCCTGACCATCGCGGCCAAACAGTCCGGTGATACAGCGTTCAATATGGCAGGGGTTGAACGTTCCGACATCGACCTGGCAATGATCTACGACTCATTCACCATCACAGTTCTCGCCACCCTGGAAAACCTCGGGTTTTGTGAGCGGGGCGCGGGAGGGGACTTCGTCTCAGGGGGAGGAATCAGCCTTGACGGCGTACTCCCCGTGAACCCAGATGGTGGTGGCCTTTCCTCCAACCATCCTGGGATGCGCGGTATTTTCTTAGTTATTGAAGCTGTTAAACAACTCCGTCAAGAATGTGGCGATCGTCAGGTAAAAAGTCCGGAACTAGCGCTCGCTCACGGTACAGGCGGCACTATTGGCGACAAGCACAGCGGTGCGACCTTGATCCTCGGAGTCGGTAAATGAACGAGATAAAGCATCCACTGCCCTACGCGAGTTGGGAAACACGCGGCTATTGGGAGGGCGCTGGGCGCGGCGAACTTGTTCTTCAGCGGTGCCTGCAGTGTGGCCTTGTTCAACACCGACCCCGCGGCATCTGTGTGCACTGCCTAGAAAGCGGCGGTTTGGAGCACTTTGTTGCTAGCGGCAACGGCGAGGTATACACCTTCACCGTGACCGAACAAAACCAAGCTCGGGGTTTTGCGGAAGCATGCCCATACGTGATGGCCTACGTCACTCTTGACGAGGGGCCCCGAATTTTGACAGTAATTACAGACTGCGCAGCAGACGATGTCGCTGTCGGAATCAGAGTCAAAGCTCACTTCGTTGACCAAGAACGCGATGACGGCGAACCGTTCGCTGTACCGGTATTTCGTCTCGATTGACCTAAACAAGATGCGTCTAGATCTACACACCCACTCAATAAAGTCTGATGACGGACGAGCAAAAGTTGAAAATTACTGCAAGTGGATTCAAAAGAAGCAGCTAGCTCTTGACGGATTCGTACTTACAGAGCACAGGCAATTTGATGCCGACTCTGACTATCGCCACTTGGAAGACGAGTATGGCCTTGTCATTATGAAAGCTAGTGAAGTAGAAACTGACTTTGGACACGTGCTCGTCTTCGGAGTTAACGACGACCTGTTAGCCGCAATGGATTTCACTGACATTCGGTTACCCATTGAGACGGTCCTTGATGAGAGTCGCAAGGCCGGCGCATTTGCAGCACCCTGTCACCCCGGCCGTAAACGAGTTGGCTTATTTGCTCACTACGAAGATCGCGGGATCGTAGAAGGTGTTGACACCGTTGAGGTTCTCAACGGAGGGTCAATACCAGGTGAGGACGAACTATCAATAGAAATGGCGGAACGCCTCGGTTATCGGGGATTTGGAGGGAGTGATAGTCACGTGGTGAGCCGCATTGGATTCTGCGCCACCGATTTCCCAAACCAACAAATTACCGATATGGGAACCCTGGTCGATGCTCTATACGGTGGTAACTTCAGCGCCATTTCGATGCGCCCTAGGAGCGGCGATTAGGCGACATGAGCCACCGTCCGCCTCACGAGGTCAGACAACCGCAGTTCGGCTACCCCACTCAAGCTGGTCTGCACGCGACCACCCCAAGGCCCCGTCCACTCCTCCGGTACTTCTCTACCTGTCAGGCCCCAAAGTCCGCCCACCGTTGCGCCGTTACAGTCGGTGTCCCAACCGGCAGAGACAGTGTCCCCTATGGCGATACTGAAATTCTCAGCCCCTCGAGCCAAGCCCCACGCGACCAGAGCCAGGTTGTTTACCGTATGCACTGGTGACAATCCCTCGTAAGCGGCGTGGATGCGAGTCGCATTTGGACTTGATGCTTCCGCGAGGCCAAGGGCTATGGCTTGCGAACACTCAGACCCGGCTGGGAGAAAGTCGGCCGCGCTCTCAAGCGCCTCCTTAATCTCCATGCCGCCGCCTATCAAGGCTCCAACAACTGCTATCGCGACCGCACCATAAACACCTTCTCCTCGGTGACTCAAAGATGCATCTCGTTCGGCCATGTTCGCAGCGCGCTCTGGGTCCCCTGGGTTCACCCACCCGTAAAGATCTGTACGGATTTGGGCTCCAATCCAATCGTTGAAGGGATTGTCGCTGCACTCCCCCAGCTCCATTTTAGGCTCGGCACCATATGGAAAACGCATACCAGCGAACGCTAGAAGCTTTGCGTAAGCCTCACGTTCAGCTGTAAAGACCATCGCCCCTGGCAAATAACGAAGCCAGATCCGCCCAACATCCGCGGTGGTGAAGTCAGGACCGTATTCTTCGAGGAGAAGAAGTGAAATCACCGTGTAGTTGATGTCATCGTCCGGTATGGCCGCCGACATCATGTCTCGACATGCAGCGGGGTGTTCTACGTGGTCATCGACGTCAGGCGCAAACGGTATGTACTCTCGCACCGGCCAAGCCTTGACCCGATCGAGGTAATTCTCGAGGTTCGCTGGACCCTTTCGCATCGACATCTGTTCGATTGGCTTGCCCAGCATGCAGCCAGTAACCCTGCCGGCCCAGGCCTGTGCGATACGTTGCTCATGATCGTTGACTAGTGGGACACCCATGGGGTTAATCATTACCTGATTCAACGAAATTTGTCGTTGAGTGTTACCTTTCGGCTGGGTACATGCCCTACGGACCTGAAGCGGAGATGACTCAACCGATGGATGACGAGAACTCGAAAGCCGACCTAGCAACAGTGCGCGAACAATGGGTTGGTATCGAATTTGACTGGACAACATTTGAGATGTCGGCACCGAGCATGGTGGCTTGGGCTGAAGCGTGCGGAGAGACGGATCCACGTTTCACTGATCCAAATCATCACGATTTTCAAGCGCACCCGGGATTTACAACCCATTGCATGTCGGGGAGGGTGTTTCCCAAGGAGTTCCCTCAAATTGGAGGCGGATTCGGTATTGACGGTGGCAAACGTGTAGAGGTCCATGCCCCGATTCGTTCGGGTGAAACGTTAACGGCGACCACCACCATCGCCGATATCTTCGAGAAGACTGGCCGAAGCGGAACGATGATCTTCATAGTGCAGCGGATGGAGTTTCGTAATGAGGCCGACGATCTAGTCTCCACAGTTGACTGGAAAATGATCAAAAAGGCTGAATGAGTGTGACGCAGATAGCGAAATTTGAAGACCTAGAAATCGGAGACGACCTGCCTGAAGAGTCGCCGGACGTTTCTATGCCAAAGGTCATGGCGTTTTGTCAGGCCGCGAAACACGTCTTTGAGCGCTTCGTTGACCATGAAGCTGCTCGAAAAGAAGGATTTCCCGCAGCGATCGTTCCTGGGATTATGAGTCAGGGTTTCCTGGCGTCGATGATTCACCGCTGGGCACCAGGATGCAAGATTTTGGAAATCGACACCGTCTTTCGAGGTTCACTTCTCGTCGATTCCAAGATCACTATGACCGGAGCAGTTACAGACACCGATGAGGAAGCACTAATAGTAGAACTCGATCTGGCAATCATCGCCGAAGACGGACGCACCGGGGTAATCGGCACAGCACGAGTGCAATTCGAACGATAAGAGAGGAAGAGTTAGAGCAATGGCCCTCGATTTAAGCGCTGAGGAGGTATTGACCACAACCCGTTCGGTGAGGCGACGTCTCAATTTAGAGAAAGAAGTCAGCCAAGAGGTGCTCAAGGACTGCTTGGATATCGCTCTCCAAGCTCCAACTGGTTCCTTAAGGCAAGACTGGCATTTCGTGGTTTCCACCGACAGAGAGCAATGTCGGGAGGTAGGCACTATTTATAAAGAAGTCTGGACGGCCATGGTTACGGAGGAGTATCTCGATGCCTCTGCTTCGAAGCAAGGAGAGGAGGGTGATCGAGCATCGTGGCTCAACATGATGGGCTCAGCTCGTCACCTAGCGGAGACCTTTCCCGACGTGCCAGCGATATTCGTTCCGTGTATTACCGGCAGACTTGAAGGAACCGATGCCATGACGCAGGCCGTTAAGTGGGGTTCAGTGATCCAGGCAGCATGGAGTTTTATGCTTGCCGCCCGAAACCGTGGGCTCGGGACTTGCTGGACGACCGTGCATCTTCAACGAGAGAAGGAAGTAGCCGACATTCTCGGAATTCCCTTTGCGAGTATCCAACAAGTTGCTCTGAGCCCAGTTGCCTACACATTAGGAACGGACTTCAAGGCCGGTCGGAGAAAGCCTTCCGCAGATTTCGTCCACTTCAACGGTTGGTGAGATGGATCTCTCTAGTAAAGATGCGGACGAAATGCGGCAGTGGGTGAAGGAGCACTGGGACCCTTCGGGCGATCTTGTGTCTTGGCGGACACAGTTGGCTGAAAGCGGCTGGGGTGCACCTTCTTGGCCGGAGCAGTGGTTCGGTCGCGGCCTTACTGCGGGGAGCGACAAGGTAAGTCGCCAGATCCTCTACGACTCGGGCGCGGTCGGTATGGCCTCCGGTGTGAGCATGTATCTGGTTGCGCCGACCTTGTTGGAGTGGGCGACAGAGCCGCAACTCCAACGCTTTCTCCTTCCCATTCTGACGGGGAGCCACAAATGGTGTCAGCTATTTAGCGAACCTGGAGCCGGTTCTGATTTAGCGAGCCTCGCGACACGAGCGGAGCGAGACGGGGACGAATGGGTGATCTCTGGACAAAAGGTCTGGAATTCGGGTGCTCAAAAAGCTGACTACGGCATTTTGCTTGCGCGCACTGACTTCACCGCCACGAAACACCAGGGAATATCGTTCTTTCTCCTCCCAATGAAGCAGGCTGCCGTCGAAGTGCGTCCCCTTCACCAGATGAATGGCCACTCCTCTTTTAACGAAGTGTTTTTTGACGAAGCGCGCCTTCCGCATGAAAACCTGATTGCATCGCAGGGAGATGGATGGAGAGTAGCGCTCACCACTCTCGCTCACGAACGCAGTGCTGTGGCTACGCCCCGCCCAAAGTTCCCTTTGAGCACTAGCCCTTTAGTCATGGCAGCGAAGACGGAAGCCGACGAGTACTTCGCCACCTATAGCTGGTATCCGCAACGTGCTGGCCGACCGCGCCTAGTGGAGCCGCAGGCGCGGCTTCTCGGTAAATCACAGATTCCCCGTGTGCGCCAGCTCGTCGCGGAAGTAGAAACGCTGCAACGAACTTCCCGGTGGACTACACAACGTGCTGGCGCAGCCCGATCGGCTGGGCGAGCACCAGGCCCAGAAGGATCTGTTGCGAAGCTAAACATGAGCATGACAGCCATGAAGAGTGCCGCTGCACATGCCGCGATTTTGGAAACGACCGGGGTCCTAAGCGGGAGTAGCGTTTCGCCCCATGAGGTCCTCGCTGAGGTCCTAATCTCAACACCTGCTCAATCGATCGCGGGCGGTACCGACGAAATTCAGAAGAACATCCTCGCTGAAAGGGTGCTAGGTCTACCCAAAGAACCTCGCCCTGGGGACAAAGAATAAGATAAGAGCACGCCAGATTAAATCGAGGACTGACAGGACCGCTATGGCTTCGCAATCGCTCTCATCCAACGTGAACTGGATCCAGTTCCCGGGTTTCGCCGGTTTGTATTACAACGTTTTAGACGTTGATCCGGAGGATCACTTTGTTCAACTTCTCATGAAGTTTGAACCCGGAGTTCAGTGCGTCCCACATCGCCATATCGGTCCCGTCCAGACATTAGTCCTGGAAGGGGAGCACCTGATTTTTGAAGTGGACGACCCCGCAAAACTCATCGATCGCCGCGCCGCCGGTACCTATTCCTCCCACAACGGCGACGAAGCCCACATTGAGGGAGGCGGCGATGATGGAGCCGTTGTTTTGCTGTCTATGGAAGCAAAGAACGGCCAAATCTGGGAGACGTACGACACCGAGCTGAAAGTCGAGCGGGTATCTGTACCTGACGATTTCAGACGCGGTCTACGAAAACAGTCAGCTAAGGATTCAATATAGATGACGACTGCTGATCGAGTTTTGGTGCGACGCTTCGCGCGGGCTGCCGAACCGCTTCATTCTTGCAGCTACTACGCAGACGAAATCACTCAGTTCGACCGGGTCGGCTACAGCGGCTGGTGGCACGCATACTTTGCCTATCGATCCGCGCCACTGGGCCCGGCCTCATCCGCGGAAGTAACAGAGGTGTTCTACAACTTCGCTCCCAGAATGGTGGCGCGAGCGGTACCTGGCTGTTGGGACATTCTTAACCCCCGGCAGACAAGAACTATGCATCTTGAACTCGTTGAGGCAGCACTCTCCCGAATCTTCAATGAATACAATTTCATCGCACCTTTAGATCCACTCGTGGATTCTTTGAGAACCGGACTCACCGGACTCAACTCAGAAGATAGACCTCTCTTCGGTGCATGGGCAGACGAATCATGGCCTCAGAGCTCCTTATTAGGGTTGTGGCATGCGAGCACACTATTAAGGGAGTACCGCTTCGACGCACACAATCTGGCACTGCGAAACGCCGGTATTTCAGGATTAGGGAGCCATCTGCTTATGGCTGCAGATGGAAGAGGAACCCCTCAAGTAATCCAAAAGATCCGAGGCTGGACACAACAGGAATGGGACAGTGAAGCCTCTCTACTACATGAGCGAGGGTGGCTGGACTCAACGATGGGTTATACCGAGCTTGGACGCATCGAACGCAAGCTAATAGAAAGTGAAACAGACAACGGGTGTCTGGAACTTTGCTCGGCATTGGATAAATCAACGCTGACAAACGCACTCAGCGTCCTCGAAGCGATCGCACAATATCTGATCGAATTCGACGTGGTGCCGGGCCGCTGGCCGCCAGCGCATTTAGGTAAGTTAGATCCCTCCACGAACCAAGATTGACGGTAAATTAGGTTCAGTTTTCGAGACGAGCGGTGACCGACTTGACCCAAAATTCACTCACCCCAAGTGAGGCAGGAGATCCAGAGCGCTCCGATTTCGTGCGGGAACTAGTGTCAGAGGATCTTGACAACGGCCGCTTCAGTCGAGGCATCCAAACAAGATTTCCCCCTGAACCCAACGGTTATCTACACATTGGCCATGCAAAGGCGATCGTCCTCAACTTCTCGATCGCGCGTGAGAACGGCGGCGTATGCGTGTTGCGATTCGACGATACCAACCCCGCCACCGAAGACCAGCGTTACGTGGATGCAATCGTCGAAGATATCGAATGGCTGGGTTACACCCCAAATTCGATTAATTACTCTTCGGATTACTTCCCGCAGCTTTACGAATGGGCCGAGATGCTGATCTCAAAAGGCCTCGCCTACGTCGATGATCAATCCGCTGAAGAAATAGCAGAACAACGCGGAGGATTTGGGCGACCGGGCATTGAAAGCCCTTATAGAGACAGAAAACCCGGCGAAAATCTCAAATTGTTTCGGGAAATGAAGGACGGGGTACACCCCGAAGGATCATGTGTTCTTCGCGCAAAGATCGACATGCAGCACGAAAATATGCAGCTCAGGGACCCGGTGATGTACAGGATTCGAGACCAACATCACTATCGGACCCGAGACACATGGAAGATTTACCCAAGCTACGACTGGGCACATGGTCAGGGTGACGCCCTCGAGGGGGTCACCCATTCGCTGTGCAGTCTTGAATTTTCCGACAACCGGGCACTATACGAGTGGTACTTACGGCAACTTCCGTTGGAGGGCGAAGCGCCATACCAGACGGAGTTTGCCCGGCTAGAACTCACTTACACCGTTACATCCAAACGACGATTGAAAGAGCTTGTCGATGACGGACACGTCGCTGGGTGGGACGACCCTCGCCTCCCAACGTTGCGAGCTCTTAGGCGCCGCGGATACCCGGCGAGCGCAATCCGTGAATTCTGCGCGTTTGTTGGTGTATCTCGAACTAATTCACGCCACGACATCGAACTGCTTGAGTCATTCGTGCGCACTGAACTCAACCGGACGGCTCAACGCCGAATGGCCGTCTTGCGTCCTCTGAAACTAGTCATAACCAACTGGCCCGACGATGAGAACGGCAAACCAGTGGTCGAACACCGGACTCTGGCCAACAATCCCGAAAACCATGACGACGGAACGCGGAAAGTACCGTTTAGCCGCGACTTGTGGATAGAACAGGACGACTTTCGCATGGAGCCGCCACCTAAATACTTCAGGCTCTCGCCGGGTACCGAAGTGCGACTTCGAGGCGGCTATCTAGTGACCTGCACTGAAGCCATATGCGACGAAGCAGGAAACCCTCTTGAAGTTCACTGCACATACGACCCTGCGACCGCAGGAGGCTCAGCGCCAGATGGACGCAAAGTCAAATCGACGATCCATTGGGTGGACGCAAGCAACGCGGTAGATGGCTCAGTAGCGCTTTATGAGCGTCTATTTAAAGAAAAGGTTCCCGGCGAAACAACAGGCGACCCACTAGATGATCTTGACCCAAATTCGCTCGAGATACTTCAGGGATGCAAGTTCGAACAATCATTATCGGGTGTGGCCCCCAGCGAAGTTGTTCAGTTCGAGCGTCTTGGCTACTTCGCCGCGGACTCCGAGGCACATGGCCATTTTCATCGTACAGTCGGACTACGCGACGAGTGGGCCCGACTCCAGAAACAAAAGTAAGGGGAGCATTGTGGCCACTGACAGCCATGAAAACGTGGCGATCATTACTGGTGGTGGAACCGGTGTGGGGGCCGCCACGGCATCCGCACTGAATAAGCGCGGTTGGTTGATTGTCCTGTGTGGGAGACGAACGGAGCCACTGGAAGAGGTTTCGCAAAGTATCGGCGAGGGAGTTCAACCTGTTGTGGCGGACGTGTCGGATCCACACGACGTCGAACACTTATTTGGTTCCGCCGTCGAGGCCTACGGGCGAGTTGATCTTCTGTTCAACAACGCTGGGATTGGTGCGCCTCCGGTTCCCATCGAGGAACAATCTGTAGAGCAATGGCGCTCTGTCGTTGACATCAACCTGACTGGGTCTTGGTTGTGTGCACGTGCGGCCTTTAAGCAGATGAAGGCCCAGACGCCGCACGGCGGCAGGATAATCAATAACGGGTCAGTGTCAGCTCAGACTCCTCGCCCATTCTCCACGCCGTACACCGCCACTAAGCACGCCGTCACAGGGTTAACCAAAGCTCTTTCTCTGGAGGGCCGTGATTTAGGCATAACCGTCGGACAGATCGATATAGGCAACGCTGCGACACCACTCACAGCGCGGATGAGTTCGGGCGTACTACAAGCCAATGGAGAAACTACTGCCGAGGCAACTATGAAAGTCGAAGACGTAGGAGAAGCCGTTGCCCTCATGGCCGAGCTGCCTGCAGATGCCAATATTTTGCAAATGACGATAATGGCGAACGGGATGCCTCTGGTTGGTCGGGGCTAGAGTGCCCGGCGCTCACCCTTCGATTATGTATAGCGACCCTGTGCTGGCCTCTTGACGTAAGGGGCGAGCAGCCGAGTATTCGACACTGTTGTACCAAGCCTTCGCCGCTTCCATTGAGGGAAAACGAATAATGACGTTTCGCGTCGGCGGCTCTTTGCCTTCCATGGTGATCCAGTCTCCGCCTCTAACCAGATAGGATCCCCCGTGCCGCTCTACCGAGTCTGCGGCAAGAGGCTTGTACTGCTCGTATAGGTGTGCGTCAGCAACCTCCCCTTGGAACACTACATATGCAGTCATGTGAACCTCCTCGGTCAACGGCTTAGCGGTCGAGGGAACCAGTGATCGACGATATTGCAAAAGATTGGGTCGCTACCGCCAATAAGGTTCCAGTTCGAGAGAAAATTTCTACGCTTCCATGCCCGATGCTGTTTTCAATAGCAGCTGATCGAATACAGAGAAGCACCCAGCTGCTTTGTTCCTGGCTTAGTAGTCGCACTGAGTGGTCCAGACTCGAGCCGCGAAAGCCCTTGTCAAGGCTTACCCTCATACCGCTGGGCAGTAGGTCGGCGAGAGCAATCAATCCTTGTGTTGAGGACGCCAGAGTGTCATCAAGTCGAGCCCAGTAGTAGACGTCCTTCTCCCCAGGCTTTTGCCAAGCTAAACGAATGTCGGCAAAGTCATTGAACGATCTACCACTCTCCGAAGTAGCGCCACGGCTACTGCACTGCTCCGGTTCAGGCACCTCGGGTGGAGTCGACCACTGTCGGTCGACCTCAAGATCGTGACCGCCTAAAGCAGCTGCAGCACGAAACACTGTGAGCTCGCCATGGCGGCAGGTGACTGCCGCTTGTGTGATTCTGTTCCCTACTGCGAGTTCCCTTACTTCAATATCAACTTCAGCACCAACCGACGCTCTGGCCAGAAACTGCCCGGATATATATGCCAGTCGTCGTCCTGTAGTTCTCTCGAGAGCACCCGCGGCAGCAGCGAGACCGCAACCGCCATGGAGCGTGCCGGTAGCGCCAGCGACTTCATCAGTTACCTTGAGCTTCCAGGCGCCCGGCTCGACCCCTTGATCCAAGGGAGCAATTTGGTTCACTTCGGCGCCTTCTTGCGCAGTCGAACTCACTAGATGCCGGGGTGGGTTTCAAGTCTCACAGTTAGTAGTGCGATAAACATCTCGACACTTACTTCACCCACGGACCGCTTTGTCCACTTTCGTAGTGGTCAGGTCGTATACCGAATGCTTCAATCATCCGTTGCCAACCGCTCCCGACCGCAAGAAGCGCCCCAAGGCGAAGAATCTCAACTTCCGAAAAATGTTCACGTAAACGTGCGTGAAGTTCGGCGGGTATTGGGCCCTTAGGGGAACCCGATAGGTGCTCACTGAACTGCACAGCGGCCTTCCAAGCTTCAGGTAAGTCAGAATTTTCATAATCTGAGAGCTGAGCGACTACCTCATCTGTGAGACCAGAGCGCACCAACGATGCGCTTTTAACCATGCTTCAATGGAAACATTCGTTCACATTTGCCATTCGAATTCGACAGAGTTCAATCATTTGGCGATCAAGCCCTGACTCGCCGCCGTACATAAGGCCGACCCAACCAAGGAACATTTCTAAGGTCAGGTCATCATTAGCCAGCGTACGAAAGAGGTTGTCGTCTTTGTAGGCCTTCGCATACCAGGTCTCAAGCCGCGCTCGCTGGTCGTCGCTTAAATTGTCAAGTTTGGGTAGGTGCCCTAGTTGATTAGCCAATTCTGTCTCCGAAGGCGCAATAGCTACTTATCCGGCCTCGCAGTTCGCCCAGAAGCGTCCCCGATCACCCGCCTAACTGCATCTTAGAACGTACTGGGCAGGCACGTGATGCGCGAGCGCTCTAATCTTGCGACAACGTCTCCTTAAGGAATGCAGATGAAAGCCGCAGTTTTATGTGAACAGCCTGGCGAATTGGTGATTGAAGATCTCAATATTGACTCGCCCGGGCCCCAAGAGGTCTTGATTCAGACCGTCGGCGCCGGCCTATGTCACTCAGATTTGCACTTTATGGAGGGGCTCTTTCGAACGAAGGTTCCGGCTGTCATGGGACATGAATCCGCTGGAATCGTCCAGGCGGTGGGCACAGACGTTAGGTACGTCGAGCCTGGTGATCATGTAGTTGCTTGCTTGTCCATATTCTGCGGTCAGTGCAGGCAATGCCTCTCAGGTAATCCGCATCGCTGCAGCAACGGACGGGCCACATCCCGTAACCGAGACGACTCCCCCAGGCTGCAACGCTCAGATGGCACACCCGTCGACCAGATGGCGCGTCTGGGCGGCTTCGCTGAGGAGATGCTGGTCCACCAAAACGGCGTCGTTAAAGTAACCCCGGATATTCCATTAGAAAAAGCATGTCTTATAGGTTGCGGCGTTACTACCGGATTTGGCGCCGCAGTGAGGACTGCCGCAGTTCCGGTTGGCGCCACGGTCTGTGTTATCGGATGTGGCGGCATTGGATTATCCGCGATTCAAGGTGCTCGAGTAGCCGGAGCCGGTCGCATTATCGCCGTAGACATGAGCGGGCCGAAGCTCGAAACAGCCCGTTTAATGGGGGCGACGGACACGATAAACGCTGGGGAAGTTGAGGATGTGGTCGGCGCTGTGCGCGACCTCACTAAAGGTGGCGTCGAATACAGCTTCGAAGCAATTGGATTGAAGGCCACAGCAGAGCAAGCCTTCGAGATGCTTGATGTTGGAGGGACCGCAACTGTGATTGGCATGGTCCCTTCAAGCACCAAACTGGAAATCAGAGGAATAGAACTGTTAAGTGAGAAAAAGCTTCAAGGGTCAATGATGGGATCCAATCAGTTTCGAACTGATATCCCCCAAATGATCGACCTCTATTTGGGTGGTCGCTTACTTCTTGACGAAATGGTGTCAGCCACCATCCCGTTAGAGGAAGTTAACGAAGGGTACGCCTGGATGAAGGAGGGCACGGTCGCTCGAACAGTGGTTACGTTCTAAAACAGAAGCACGCTTACGCTTCGCCGATTAGAGCAGCGATATCACCCTCTGCCAGACCAGCTCGTGAGGCACTTGACCGGAGCTGATCCATCGTTACCGGATCTACGTCGAAACCCTCAACACGCTCCGTGCGAGCAATTTGCTCTGGCTGACCGGGCACCAGAATCTGATCGCAATCGCTGCGTAGTCGTGAGTCCAATACAAACTCCCTGAAAAGCTCAATTTCGTCAAAGAACCTTTCGGCTTCGCCAGTCGCGGCCGGATTGATGATGATTGAAAGCATGCTGTTAATGATGCGTCCGTCACGAGCGTTCTTCGGGTGGGCGGTTTCACCACCGAGCAATGCTGCGCTGAGCAGTTCGCACATGATTGCTAACCCCGACCCTTTGTGATCTCCAAAAGCCACTAATGCTCCACCTCGCTTTCCAGTCGGATCGGTGTACCAAAACGCATTTGGGTCGTCAGTCAAATTGCCGTCTACATCGATAATGGTGTTAGGCGGGACCTTGACGCCCTTATTTGCTGCGACTCGTGCTTTTCCCCCAGCAATGATACTCGTAGCCATATCCAGCAAAAATCCGGGCCGGCCATCCCTGCCTGGCACTGCCGCGCAGAACGGATTCGTGCCAAATCGGGCTTCAGCACCACCATATGCAGCAACAAGTGGCGGGTGACCAATCACGTTGACTAAATGAAGCGAAGCGTAACCGCCAGCCGCACACTGTTCCGCCCAGTGGCCGATTCGGCCAATGTGGTAGCTATTACGAAGTCCCACCACAGCTACACCATGTTCTGCGGCGCGCTCCATTCCCATCGACATAGCCTCATAACCATTGACTTGCCCGTAACCAGCGTTGCCATCCAATGTCAACAGGGCACCACTGTCGACCACCACTGTTGGGTGACTGTTTACGGTAAGACGACCATTTACTACACCATCAACGTACGACGGCAACATACCGACTCCATGGGAGTCATGACCCGCGAGATTGGCCTCGACGAGTTGATCAGCAACCAACTCCGCTTCTCGAGCTTCGCTTCCTAGGGCTTGGCAAGTTTGGACAATGAAGTTACGGATTTGGTCTGGGTGAAGCGTCGGCACACTAAGACATTAGTAGGTGACAGTTAGGGCAGGATCTCCGTAGCTTCCAAATAGCCGGGCTCAAGAATCTCTACCGTTTGGTTTGCCTTACGAATTTCTTCGACGATGGGGCCAGTGTTGACCGGAATCGAAAATCCGGGAAGCCAATCATCGTGATGCCCAAACACCACTTTTTGGGGATTAAGGAGCTCTACTTGCTGGGCAACGAATTCCGCCAGAGAGCCTTGTATCGGTTCACCATCGATGTTTCCGCGTCCAGCCGCAGCCAGGATCGCGACATCTGGGCGAATTCGACCCAGAATGCCGTCGTATCGGCCCGAAGTGTCTTGAAACAGAACCGACCCATCGGGACTTTCGATTAGGTACAGCAAGGCGCCGCCGTCACCGCGATCGCTATGGCCCGGTGCGGAGTCTTCGAGATGTGTTTGCACAGCGGTGGTGGTCTCGGACATCAGATAGGACATTAAGTCAGCCATCCGCGCTTGCTGTTCTTGCCAACTCACGCCGAGATCCCCTATGCACACAACGTCCGGTTCGTCCATCTGAGCGTGGGACCACACACAGGAGTGTTGACTCGGGTAAACCGAGACCGTTACCTCGGGAGACAACTGAATTGTTTCCCCTCCAGCAACACAAATCATGCGGTCCAGCGGAACACCCGCCTGCTCCATCACACGGACCGACTCATAGGACGCAACGAGCGTCGCGTCTGTGTTAGCGATGATACGTTCGGCACCCCACAAATGGTCAAAGTGACTATGCCCGACCAGTATGTAATCCGCCTCTGTGATGTCTGATGCCGTAAGCCCCGTTCCTTGCGCTCCGACGGGTCTGTCTACATAGGCATCCAAAAAAATTGTTAATCCCGCCGTACGAAGTGAGAATGTTGCGCAGCCATACCAATCCAAAGTTGTAGCCATGTGTGCAACCTAGACCAATTGTTTCGCGGGAGTGAACGAGACGATGCCCTCAACACATAAGAGATGGAAGCCTACTTTGCGTCGCTTTGGGGTTACCTTCTTGCTGTGTTGCTGTCTTCTAATGGGCGGGTGTCGACATTCCGAGAAGGATTTTAAGATATTTGTTGCTTCCTCAATGACTGAATTCGTTGACATCTTGCTTCCAGAGTTGACCGATCGATATCCGGGACTTCAGGTGCAGATCAACATCGCTGGCAGCGGCACTTTGGTGAACCAAATCGTTGAGGGCGCTGATGCCGATGTCGTCTTATTGGCCGGAGCCAACCACATGGCGCGACTTCAGGCTGAGAACGCGTTTCTTCCCCCAGTGCCCATCGCCCGCAACAGCCTTACGGTTGTCGTCAGTTCAAACCTTGCCGAAAGCGTGACAACTATTTCAGATCTGCGAGATGCTGGGTTACAGGGCGCTGTGTGTGTGCCAGGCGCGCCCTGTGGCGAGTTGGCGGTTGCATTTGCCAGAGCAGTTAATCTTGATTTGTCCAATGCAACTAGGGAGCCGAACGTCAAGGCAGTGCTATCTAAGGTGGTTAGAGGAGAGGTCGACTACGGGTTCGTTTATCGTTCCGATGCACTAATGGCCGCCAACGAGGTGAAGGCAATTGAGGCTGAGGGGTTAGATTCGTTCACCACGTCATACTCCCTTGCGTTGAAAAATTCCGACGAGGTCTCCGTTTCATTCCTTGAGGTTGTCACCCAATCGAAAGTGTCAAGGGTCCTAGAGGAACTCGGGTTTCTAAGTCGATGAGGAGTCAACTGCCCTTGCGTATTCGCGTAGTTGCACTTTTGGTGGTGGCGCTCGTCGCAGCGCCTGTTATTTCACTTTTGTGGCGGGTTCCTTGGTCGCGAATGAGCTCTCTACTGACGGAAGAAGTAGTTACAGATGCCATCTCGTTATCGCTAATCTCAAGTGTCCTGGCGGCAGTCGTCGCATTGACACTGGGCGTACCGGTGGCACTGCTTCTTTCTCGAATGGAAGGTGTACTTGCGTCAATCACGAGAGCGTTGATGATGCTTCCAATGGTGCTTCCTCCGGTTGTCGGTGGCGCCGCACTCTTATTTGCCTTTGGGCGAAGAGGAACGCTCGGAGCGGCCCTTGAAGAAGTTAGCGGACTGGTGCTTCCATATTCACTTGCTGGTGTTGTCCTGGCTAACGCGTTCGTCGCCTTGCCTTTCGTGGTGTTGACGATTGAAGGATCCCTTCGCACTTTGGATCCGCGCTTCGAACTCGCGGCAGCATCTCTCGGCGCGAATCAATTTCACACGACAGTAAAAGTTGTCCTTCCAATGGTGAGGAGTTCCCTAATAGCCGCTGGTTTTCTTGCTTGGGCTCGCGCCCTTGGCGAGTTTGGAGCGACAATTACCTTCGCTGGCAATGTTCCTGGCAAGACCCAAACCCTACCCCTGGCGGTTTTCGTGGCAATGGAAACCGACCAGGAGGCAGCACTGGTGATGAGCGTGGTCTTAATTTTGGTCTCGCTGGTAGTTCTGCTTACCATGCGCGATAGGTGGTGGCCTTCGCGATGAATGAAATCAACCGGCCTCTTCTGGACGCCCACGTTGTCGTCGAACGCGGCGATCTCCTACTTGACGTGGCACTACGGGTCGCTCCGGGCGAGACCATTGCACTAATGGGCCCCAATGGAGCGGGCAAGACAAGCCTTCTGTATTCATTGTTCGGTTGGTTACCGCTTCGATCAGGATGGATCCTCCTCGACGGCCAAACGCTTGACGCACCAGGGGAAGATCGCTCAGTGCCACCGCATCTTAGGAACCTAGGGATGGTGTTCGACGATGGACTCCTCTTCCCCCACATGACCGTAGGACAAAATCTGGCTTTTGGATCTGACACTAAACTCGTCGACCCCGATTTGGTTGAACTTCTTGAATTAGCGCCTCTAGTCGCGAAGCAGATCCACCATCTGTCAGCCGGCCAGCGCCAGAGGGTCGCCTTAGCTCGAACTCTTTTAGCTAAACCCAAGATGGTGCTACTAGATGAGCCTCTTTCCTCACTTGACCCCAGTGCGCGAGGTCAGGCTAGGGACCTCATCAAATCAGCGTTTGATTCTCAACTTTCAGGCGCATTATTGGTCACCCATGATCCTGCGGACGCGTTCACACTGGCCGATCGGGTCATGGTATTAGAGAATGGCAAAGTCTCCCAGTTTGATTCTCTAACGGCGCTCAGCACGCAGCCATCAACGCCTTGGATAGCGAGTTTGATTGGCTGGAACTTTTTCACAGGCTCCGCGAGAGACAGCATTGTTGTCCTACCTGACGGAATCGAAATCGCTACGTCACACTCTGGACTAAGCGGCGAAATGACAGTGGCGATCAACCCAGGGTCGGTGTCGCTGTTTCTCGAGTCACCAGGCGGTAGTCCACGCAACAACTGGCGCTGCGAAGTATCCAATGTTCAGTTTGTAGGACAGGTGGCGCGGGTAACACTCTCAGGGGTCATGCAAATCCACGCCGACATCACAAAGGCTGCCGCAGCAGAGTTAGGACTTCATCAAGGGCTTGAGCTCTGGGCGTCCGTAAAGGCCACCGAGGTACTCGTTCAAGGATCCAGTCGCCCAAGCTGACTTTCGCGCCGTCGACCCTAGTTACCCGACTGATGAATCCAGGTTTTACTACGGTCTCAGGCATGAAGATTGATGAGCTATTTGACGTTGATGGAAAAATCGCCATCGTTAGTGGTGGAAGTCGAGGCATTGGTTACATGATCAGTGAGGGGCTTGTTCGCAACGGAGTTACGGTCTACATCACTTCTCGGAAAGAAAATGATTGCATCGAAGCGGCCTCACAGTTAAGTGACTATGGCTCTTGCACCGCAATTCCCGCCGACCTGAGTGACGAGGAAAGTTTGGCCAAATTTGTTGCGGAATTCCGGACCCACGAAAGTCACCTTGACCTGCTCGTGAATAACGCTGGCGCAGCCTGGGGGGCACCTTTGGGAGATTTTCCGGCAAGTGGTTTCGACAAAGTCCTCAACGTCAACGTCAAAGCACCCTTCATGTTGACGCAAGCTCTACTTCCAGAGTTGAGTGCTTCAGCATCACCAGAAATGCCTTCACGTGTGATCATGATCGGATCTATCGATGGTGTACGCGTTCCTTTTGGCGACAATTACTCATATTCAGCATCGAAAGCCGGCTTGCACATGATGACCCGACACCTGGCTCATCACTTGACCAAAGAACACATAAACGTCAACACCATTGCCCCCGGACCCTTTGAGTCAAAGATGATGAGTTACGTGCTCGACGACCCCACGAGACGGGCCGGCGTAATAGCGTCGACTCCACTCGGTCGAATCGGGACGCCAGAAGACATCGTTGGCGCCACTATTTTTCTGGCCAGCCGAGCGGGCTCTTGGCTTACCGGCATCACTCTCCCAGTTGACGGCGGAATCTCGACGCATGGCTGACACTCGTAAAGTCGCGTTTTTAGTGGGGAGCCTGCGATCGGCTTCCCTCAATAGAGCCGCAGCGCTTCATGCCCACGGGTTTTTTCGCGATGACACCGCCGTGACAACCCCCGATCTTGCTGAAATTCCAGCGTTCAACCAGGACCTCGAAGCAAGCGGCACTCCCGCTGTAGTCACCGACTTGAAGAACGAGGTGGCACGAAGCGACATGGTCGTCATCTTTAGTCCTGAATACAACTACGGAATTCCAGGCCTTCTCAAAAACGCTATTGACTGGCTGTCTCGGCCATTTCAAGCCGGAAGTCTCATAGGCCGGGCTGTAGGCATAGTGTGTGTTTCCCCAAGTTCTCGCGGCGGTGAGAACGTTCGCGAGCAGCTGCTTCGCACCTGTCAAATATTGACCGATCGAACATACGGAACCACGTTAGGTATCGGTGGAGTTACAGAGTTAAACGATGGCGTACTTCCTGAAGATGCCACCCGTGCGCTTGACAAGTGGATGAAATCGTTCACCCTCTACGCGACAAGCCAGACATCACTCTAAGAGTCGCCCCGTAGGCGCCTTTCGTTCCTATTTCTTGATAGTCGTCCATTCCGTCCGTTGGCTGTCATCGAAACTGGATGAGTACCTGTCTGTCAGCCCTGAATCTACCTGGAACGCGATCTCTGACACCTTCACCATGGCGTCCTTCCATACCGATATGAGCTGTTCTTCGCCTTCATAGTCGAATAGATCCGACAGCGAACGTTCCGCCGAGCCTCCAGCTTCTAAGGGGTGTTCGACCAGGTGCTTCGCTGTCACTGACAACGCTTCGATAGGGTCGATTAAGTCGCGATAGCCGAGGTCAAACATTGCCTTCTCGCACGAGGTCACTCGATGATGGGGCGTGCCTCGAACAGTCAAACGTTGCGCAAGGGTCGCATACTCCCAGGGGAGGCTGACTATTTCGAATTCGTGATCAAGTGCATCCGCGATTATCTCAACCCATTGCAGCAGCGTCGGAGTCCATTCGTCTGAGGCGTTGTAGACCTCGCCAGATGCGACTTCTGGGCTGTCTACGACAGTCAGTAATAGGTGGGCCGCGTTGATGGCGTAAGCGCGGGATTGAAGCGTCATTCCACCATCTGGAAGAATCAGATACTTTCTCTTGTCCATAACTCGACGCACGATCGACCATTCCAAACTCGCTACCTGCCCAGGCCCGTAAATCCACGGGTAGCGAAGGTGCGAGGCTGTCGGGTGGAAATCGAATACCGCCACTTCAGTTCGGGCAATATTGGCTACTTTACGATTAACCGCGAAACCAGGCTCCTCGTTGATCACGAGGCGCGACCACTCGCGCGTAGGCACGCGCATCCCAGCAGGCCAAAGCGCATCAGCGTCGCCCCAACCCGTATAGGCCGGAACCCCACCGACGCTGATGAAACGATCCACTCGGCCTTGAAGGAGCTCCGCAAGTTCTCGAAGGCGCCCATACATAACAATGGCGAGATCAAACTTTCGTTCGCCCAACGCACTGGCGGTCTCATCTACGTCAAACGGATTGGTATGGATGTGCTCCACCGAATCCGGAATTTGGTCGGACTCATGTGCACCTGTATGCAGAATCGCAACCTCGTAGCCACGATCAAGAAGGCCATTGACAATGTGAGGACCGGTTGGACCGGTTCCCCCTACGACCAAAGCAGTAGCCATTTCAATACCTCCAGAACATTCGCCACTTGAGCATAGATCTCATCGTCACGAGACTCTTCGGATTACGAGTAGGCAACAATGTGAGCACCCGATCCTCAATCGCGAGGCTCCAGCCCAGTCGCGGAATTACCGTGCGATGAGTTCGATTACCACCTCGGAAGGGTCTACGATCAAATCATGGCACCTGAGAGCTCGACCCTAAAGAAAGGGTCTCGTGTTGTAGTCATCACTGATCTGCCTGGCGTTTCTGCCGGCACCACTGGCAGAGTCGGTCGATCAATCGGTGTCAAAACAACCCGCTACCGGGTCAAGTTTGACAATGGCGTTGATGTCTTGTCCGTTGCTGAAGGAAAACTCGTCTCAACAGCGGCCTGGGAATTCCTTAAACAAGGTCAAATCGGTGACGGTCCCAAGATAAGCCAAGGAGCGGTTCCCGCCGCGGTTCCCGTCGGAGCCGCCCCGGCTCAGGCTCCACCACCTGCGACACCTCAACCGGCTCAAACACCACCTGAGACAACTCCCCCTGACCCACCCACCGCAAAAGAGCCCGAAGCTCAGGCTGCTACTGACTCCGGAGACGCAAGCGAGGATCCTCGCCTCGCCGCTCTGACTGCCAAATCGCGAGGCGCTCGCAAGGCGGCAGGTATTGACGTCGACGCCGAAGACAGTGCTGCACCTGACACTCAAACGGATGCGCAAGCAGATGCGTCGGAAGACGAGGTCGACGAGCCGGAGACCGTGACCGCTAACGCTTCAGAGGTGGAGTCAGACTCGGGGCCCTCACTGCCTGATCTGCCAGACGGCTACTATCCATCCGATAACCGAATTGCTGACCTACTCGCTTCTGTCAAACAGGGTTAGTTAGCCTGCGCTCGTGGAATTGGAAAGGGCGTTGGATCCAGGAACCGTTCCAATACGTTGCCCGTGATACGTGCGACGTCGTTTTCATATCCATTGCGGGCTAGTGCCCCAAACCACGAAATCGAACCCACACTAAACACAGCGCCGCCGCCCGGGGTTTCATAAAACACCATGTCCGCCCTCACAAACGGGTCTGGGATCGGAAAAGCCACTGTGCCTTCAAATTCCTCCTTAGTGCGGAGCATGTCTGACCCAAATTCGGTAGCCGAAGCCAAGATCACGGCATGGCCTGGTGATCCGAGACGTTGATCGTAGCGATCAACCTCTTGGCCAGCTGCTCCGCCCCCCAAGCCCGATGTCCCTATCTGCTCGTCGTCAACACCCTCTAGGATCCACGCGGCGCGAGAAGCCTTCGCCTCTGGGCTTCTTTGATAGAAAGTCGCTTTCTCAAACCCTTGTGCAGCGAATCCGATGCCGACGAGCTCATTCGGCGCCCTACCGTTTCTTCGCCACAGGCCTCCATACTCAGCGCCCCAAGCGTGGTAGTTCTCACCGTCACCAGTCTGCCAATTGCGAACCCCATCCTCGGCGCGCCTCAGTTCGATCGCGCCCGGCCAATGTTCGCTAAACGCGACTCTCCAATAAAAACCGTTGCCTCCTAAGTACATCAGGCGGCCCCCTTGCCTTTGCCACTCATCAAGGGCGTCAAGCATTGCCGTGGACCAGTATTCAGGGTGACTGCCAGTAACGATGACTCGGTACGGGGCTAAGGCGGCATAGCCGTCGGTATGAAGATCTTCGTCAGCGACGATGTCGTGGCCTACCTCGGCATGCAGCAAAAAAGCATTGATATCGGTATCAGGCGTAAAATTCCAACCATCAGCACCCGGGCGTACCTGGAGAACCGGTCTGCGTCTGGAGCTGAACATTACGCCACTACCGTCGGGATGCTTTTCGTAATGACTCAGCCCGAGATCGCCGTGATCAACTAGGTATTGATGTTCTGGGCGGAGGTTTGTCCTAGCGCCGACAAAATCAGCGCCTTCAATTAGCATGCGGTGGTTTGCATACGCCATGTAAGTCGCTGACGGCACTAGTAAGGCGACTTCTGAGTGATGTGCGTTAACTGCTGGGCGCACAAAGAACGGTA
>TARA_B100000686_G_scaffold52905_2_pt1 | contig 163994 bp, 155 predicted proteins | sample TARA_B100000686 | Tara Oceans TARA_B100000686 (sample SAMEA2622733) | marine metagenome | biome: marine biome (ENVO:00000447); feature: marine epipelagic mixed layer (ENVO:xxxxxxxxx); material: "saline water (ENVO:00002010), including plankton (ENVO:xxxxxxxx)" | depth 150 m
GGGCCTTGATTTGAAAAAAGCCTCAGGTCCATTTGAGCATAGAATTATTGATACCGATGAGGTGTCAGGTCTAGACCGATACCAGTTATTGACGTCTCTGGTTGTACCGAGGCCGATAGGTTGGGTTTCTACTTATGCAATCGACGGTGTTTTGAATTTGGCACCCTTCAGCTTTTTTTCTGCAGTGGCAGCATCTCCCATGTTGATTAGTGTTTCTATAGGAAATCGGATGGGGCATCCTAAAGATTCTTTGCGAAATATACTGGACCAAAAAGCATTCTGTGTGAACATTGTGACTGAGGTTCAAGTTGCTCAGATGAACGAGACTTCGGCAGATTTCTCACCAGATCAAGACGAGTTTGAAAGAACTGATCTTCCCGTTGGCATTGCTGACAAGGTAAATGCTCCCTATGTGGCTAATTGTCCGGCAGTCTTTGAGTGTGCGCTTTTCAAGGAAGTTGATCTGGGTGATGCAGGAGGATTGGTTTTAGGAGAAGTCAAAGCGGTCAGGCTAAACTCAGATATTCAATTCAAAGAAGGTTCTTGCCTGGTAGACACGACGGAGTTGAGGCCAGTGGCCCGCTTGGGGGGACCGGAGTATACCCTTTTAGGAGATATACTCGTCATTCCCAGGCCAACTATTAAGTGACAGAGGTTGGACATGCACCCGTCTGTCAATGATAAGTTAAATAATAATGAAATGACCCACTTGAATATGGATTCTGTCACTCTGTCTGTGGTGATCCCTTCCTATAATGAAGTGAATACCATAGAGGGCTTATTACGCTCCCTGAACGGCATGGCACTCTCCTTGGAGGTACTGGTTATTGATGATGGTTCGACCGATGGAACCAGACCTCTTTTGAAGGATTTATATAAAGAAGAGCTGATTGACCGTCTGCTCTTACAGGATTTTAATAAAGGTAAAGGTGCAGCTGTAAGACGTGGCATTGAAGAGGCAACCGGGGATCTTATAGTGATTCAAGATGCTGATTTAGAATATGATCCGAATGAGTATCCAATTCTGATGGAGCCCATATTGTCGGGCAAGGCGGATGCAGTTTATGGATCAAGGTTTTTGGGTGGTAGTCGAAGGGTCTTACTGTTCTGGCATATGGTAGGGAATCGATTCTTAACTCTTCTCAGTAATATGCTAACAGATTTAAACCTGAGTGATATGGAGACCTGTTACAAACTGATTGATGCGGATCTTGTGAAAAGTTTACCTTTATCGTCTAACCGTTTTGGTTTCGAACCTGAGATTACAGCTCGTTTGGCTCAAGCTGGTGCCAGAATCTATGAGGTGCCGATTAGCTATCATGGGCGATCTTACCAAGAAGGAAAGAAAATAACCTGGAAAGATGGAGTAGCTGCCATATTTCATATTCTGCGTTATAACCTTTTACCTCCCCCAATTAAGTTGTGGGATAAATCAAGAATGACGAAATGGAGCAATGAAAAACAATAGAAGTGTCGGCAACCACTTTATGCAGTTAATCTGGACTATTCATAGGACTTTCATTTATCCTATCATTAAGTCTTGGCGAGTAGAAAAAATTTATTATAGGAAGAATAGATAAATATGAGAAGGATCTCATTTAGTACAGCTGGTGAATCTCATGGTCGTGGCTTAGTAGCTATTTTGCAGGGAATTCCAGCCGGTCTGACCTTGGAAATGGCTCGACATGTAGATCCAGATCTTAAACGTCGACAGGGTGGATACGGAAGGGGACGAAGAATGCAAATTGAGTCTGACCGAGCGGAAATTATCTCTGGTGTGAGACTGGGAGAGACTATAGGATCTCCACTTTCCATGTTGATATGGAACAAGGATTGGGAAAACTGGAAAGTGGCAATGTCACCAGGCAAACCTGATCCAGAAGGCAACCCGAAAGCTCTGAGGAGTCTCTATTTGCCAAGGCCGGGACATGCCGATTTGGTGGGTCTCCTGAAATATGATCGACGAGACACTCGTGACATCTTAGAACGAGCGAGCGCGAGAGAGACCGCTGCACGGGTAGCTTGTGGTGCGGTTTGTAAGAGGTTGCTAGAGACTTTTGGAGTGACTATTGGAAGCCACGTAACATCTATTGGTTCCATAGAAGCCGATATTCCAAATGTTCTTCCCGAAAAATTAAATGAAAGTGTAGACGGTTCCGCTTTAAGATCTCTGGATACTGATGCTACAGAGAGGATGAAAAAAGCTATTGATGATGCTAAAGAAAATGGGGATACCCTTGGAGGAGTATTTGAAATCGTAGCTACTGGAATTCCTGCTGGTCTAGGAAGCTACGTGACGTATGATAGCAAGCTAGATGGACGTTTAGCCGGAGCTGTAATGTCAATTCAGGCTATTAAGGGAGTAGAAATTGGCGCTGGATTTTCGGGGTCTTTCAAACCAGGATCAGAAGTCCATGATCCGATCGTGGCTGATGAAAAGGCTACTAACGCGGGAGGAATAGGCAGGGAATCTAATAGGGCTGGAGGGCTGGAGGGCGGAGTCACAACCGGATCTCCGATCGTAGTCAAGGCGGCCATGAAACCAATTTCTACCCTCAGGAAGAGACTTCCTAGTATCGATATGAGAGATGGGTCAGTGGCGGATGCTGCAGTCGAACGCAGTGACGTTTGTGCCGTTCCTGCGGCAGCTATTGTCGGTGAAGCGATGGTTGCACTCGTGTTAGCCGATGCTTTCTTGGAGAAATTTGGGGGTGATTCAATAGCAGAAATCACTAGAAATCATAACTCCTACCTAGAGCATCTGGAGAAGCGTGGTTACGGTGAACGCTGATCCATACACCAGTGTGCTTTTGGTGGGTTTCATGGCCAGTGGCAAATCAACAGTTGGGAGAGAACTTGCTTTACTTCTTGGATGGGTTTTTGTTGACATGGATTCTGCCATCGAAGAGAGATACGGTGCTAATGTAGACCTCTTATTTAAAGAAAAGGGTGAAAGCTATTTTCGGCACTGCGAATCAGAAATCACACTCGACTTATTGCCAGTCAGAGGTACGGTTCTTGCATCTGGAGGTGGTTGGGCAGTCAGTGATAAGAATTGGCAAATTGTGCCTGAGGATACTCTCACGGTTTGGCTGAAGGTGACTCCAGAGGTAGCTTTTGAAAGGGCACAGAAAGGTGGCACTGTAAGGCCATTGTTAGATAACATTGACGGAGTGAAGGAGTTTTCTATGTTGTTGGAGCAGAGGCAGAAATGTTATGCCCGAGCTAAATACACAGTGGACTCCGAAATGGGAAAGCCAGCGGAATTAGCACAAAATATATTAAGCTTTATGGAGACATGAGGTTTTCTAATTGAGGAGTAAATAGAAAGATAAAATGAAATTAGTTGTGGTCGAATCTCCAGCCAAAGCTAGGACTATAAGTCGTTATCTGGGTAGTGAGTATGAGGTAATGGCCTCAGTTGGTCATATAAGAGATCTTCCAGATAAAGAACTTGGAGTTGATATCGAGAATGACTTCAAACCCAAGTATGTGACAACCAATAGAAAAATTTTATCCGAATTGAAAAAACAAGCTAAATCTGCCCAAACAGTAATCTTAGCGACAGATCCAGACAGGGAAGGGGAAGCCATTGCCTACCATATAGCTGAAAGGCTTGGTATGCGTAATGCTGAAAAAGAGAAGGATCAATTTCAAAGAGTCACATTTAGAGAGATCACAAGAGATGCGATTTTGAAAGCCCTAGATCAACCTGGTGCTGTCAATATGGAGAGGGTTGAAGCTCAGAAAGTTCGTAGAGTCTTAGATCGTTTGGTTGGGTTTCAAGCGAGTAGCTTGTTAACTAAACCTATCATGCCTGGTCTCTCGGCAGGTAGAGTCCAGACCGTGGCTTTGCGACTAATATGTGAACTTGAAGAAAAAATCAGAGCTTTTGTAGAAGAAGCATATTGGTCATTTAAAGCAGATCTCGTCGAGTCAGGCCAGACCTTCCAAGCGAACTTGGTTCGAATAGATGGAAAGGCACTTCGCAACCAAAAATCCTGGAAGATATCGATCGAAACGGAAAAAGCGGCCGAAAATTTGGTCGATGATTTGAAGGGAGTCCCTTTTAAAGCCAGTGAGATAATCCGAGAAGAAAAATCAGTTCGGGCGAAACCTCCTTTCACCACTTCCACCTTGCAGCAGAGGGCTTCTACCAGATTGAGGATGTCAGCTAAGCAAACTATGGGAGCAGCGCAGGCACTATATCAAAATGGCTTGATCACGTATATCCGAACAGATTCGACCCGTGTGTCAGCAGGAGCAGTAAATCAGGCACGGGATTGGATTGAAGAACAGTTCGGTAAGGAGTATATACCAGCGAAGGGGCAATTTTATGGTGGCAAAAATGAAGATAAAAGTGCGCAAGACGCCCACGAAGCCATAAGACCTACAAATATTTTTCTACATCCATCTGAAGCTTCAAAGAAACTTGATGCTAGCCAGGCTAAAGTCTACGAGCTGGTGTGGTTACGATTTGTTGCTAGTCAGATGTCGGCTAAGATATATGACAATACTCGGATCGTGTTCGTCCTAAAAGGTGCAAGTTCTAAGGATTATCAATTTCAAGCATCAGGATCTGTGGTCAAATTCCAAGGCCATGAGCGACTTTATATAGAAGCCAGAGAGTCTGGGAAAAAACCAGGTCGAGCAGATCTACCTCCTGTCCCAGATATGAATGAGGGTGACGTTGCCAAATTGATGAAATTGAATACAGAAAAACACTTCACAAGGCCACCAGGACGTTTTTCAGAAGCTGGTTTGGTAAAAAAAATGGAAGACGAAGGTATCGGAAGGCCATCCACTTATGCGGCAATTGTTTCGAAAATTGTGGAAAGAGAATATGTAGAGCTCAAAAATAGACGCTTCCATCCAACTGAGTTGGGCGAAGGAGTTTGTAAATTTTTAGTACACGTCTTCAAGAAAGAGTTCGAAGTTGAGTTCACAAAGCAAATTGAAGTCAGATTGGATGATATAGAGAGAGGTGCTTTGATCGGTAAAGACCTTCTTTCTGAAACTTATGATGGATTCAGAAAACAACTTGAGCATGCAGAAGCTCAGCCCGATTTACTAATGAAAGAAATTTTTGCGGCACAGGGTGAAAAATGTGAAGAATGTAGTCACCCCATGCTGATCAAGTGGAATCGTGGGGGAAGTTTTCTGGGCTGCTCGGATTATCCGACCTGTAAACATAATCGGCCATTAGCGGAAAAACAGGATAGGGACCTCGGGAGCAGCTCGGAGGGTAGGAATGTCCGCTTGAGATTTGGACGTTTTGGTCCTTATGTAGAAATGGAATCGGCAAGTGATGGAGGTAAGCCTTCAAGGGCTAGCCTAGAGGAATCGCATGATCCAGCAGAAATGAATCTTTCCCTCGCTCTTGAATTATTGGAGAGCCAGGGGGACAGAGTGCTTGGACCAGATCCAGACGAGACCGGAACTATTTTCCTGAAAAAAGGCCCCTACGGCCCTTATGTGGAATTGGATAAAGAAGAGGCAGGAAAAAAGCCTAAAAGAGTCAGCATCCCCAAAGATAAACCTGTACATGAAGTTGACTTATCTTATGGAATTCTCCTTCTTGACCTTCCTAGAACCTTAGGATCTGATCCAGAAACTGGAGAGGAGGTTCATGCAGGTATAGGTCGATATGGTCCATTCGTCAGACGCGATAAAGTTTATGCTAATCTCAAACGTAGCGAAGATATCTGGGAAACGAGTATTGAAGAAGCTATCGCTCTGATTAATGAAAAACGTTCGGGTGGACGTACCGCTTTGAAGGACTTGGGAGAGCATCCAGATACAGGGGAAAGTATAAGAATCTTGTCAGGAAGATATGGTCCTTACGTGAAGTGTGGTAAGGTTAATGCGACCCTACCAAAGGAGCAAGAACCAACTGATGTCAGCTTAGAAATGGCGGTCGAGTTAATCAAAAAAAAGCTCGAGAGGACCAAGAAAAAAAGTAAAGGCAAAAAATCTAAGTGAGTGACAAAGTAACGGTCGTAGGTGGAGGTCTTGCAGGATGTGAGGCAGCCTATCGATTAGCCAACTTAGGCCATCGGGTGAATCTGGTAGAGATGAGACCGGTTTGTACTACGGAAGCTCATCAAACAGAAAATCTCGCTGAACTTGTTTGCACAAACTCTTTTAAGAGCATTGACCCAACTAATGCGCATGGGCAACTGAAGAGAGAGATGAGACTATTGGAATCATTGCTTTTGAAGTGTGCTGATAAAACTTCTGTTCCGGCTGGTTCTGCGTTGGCTGTAGACAGGGGATTGTTCTCCCAGATGATGACGGAAATTGTCGGGAATCACCCGTTGATCAGACTGGACAGAGAGGAGGTAGTAGATCTGCCAGAGACTGCTACTGTAGTTGCAACTGGGCCTCTGACTTCAGATGGATTGAGTTCGAATATTCAAGAGGTGATCGGCGAAGAAGGGCTTTCCTTTTATGATGCTATAGCACCGATCGTTCACAAGGATTCTTTGAATCTGGATATAGTGTTTGAGGGTGGACGTTATGAAGAAAAGGGTGACTATCTGAATTGTCCCATGTCCGAATCAGAGTATGATGAGTTCACTAGAAGACTGCTGAATGCAGATGTATATCAGGGCCCTGAGTGGGATGCTGTACCCTATTTTGAAGGATGCCTGCCGATTGAGGTGATGGCTTCGAGGGGGCACGAAACACTGAGATTTGGTCCCATGAAGCCGATAGGATTAACCGATCCGCGAACAGGGGAAAGGCCTCACGCCGTGGTCCAGCTACGTCGTGAAGATCGGATTGGTCAAATGTGGAATTTGGTCGGTTTCCAAACACGGCTAAGAGTGAAGGGGCAAGAGGAGATTTTCAGAGGGATACCTGGCCTAGAAAATTGTGAGTTCTTAAGGTGGGGGTCAATTCATAGGAACACATACCTAAATTTTCCCTTGGCTTTAACAAGTTGGGGGTCTTTGAAGGCCCGAAAGGATGTAATTTTTGCTGGTCAGATGACAGGAGTGGAGGGATACACCGAATCTGCGGCTAGTGGAATACTTGCAGCTATCAATTTAGATCGATTACTGAATGGTAAAGAACCTGTTGTACCTCCTAGCACAACAGTGTTAGGGGGTTTATACCGATATTTAGGAGGGAATGGTTCTTCTAACTTCCAACCGATGAATTCTAATTGGGGTTTGGTGGACCCTCTTAAGGAAAGAATAAGAAATAAGAAGCAGAAGAGACAAATGTTAGCAAAAAGAGCTCTTGAAGATTTTAACTCCTGGATGGATGCTGAAGAAATTTTAGCTATCCCTAGTGATAACGAAAGATTAGAACCAGTTGGTATGGTTTGAAAGAATCTGAGATGGTTAGTCACGTGAATCAGTTCTTGGAACATCTTGAGTATGAGAGGAATCTGTCCGCCAGCACTCTTATATCCTACAGGAAGGATTTATTAGACCTGTCGGTATTTTTCATAGACCATTTCGGACTGACGGACTGGGATCTAAGTACAGTGGAGCGAACCGACTTGAGGGCTTTTATGGGGTGGTGTGAAAGAAAAGGATTGGGGCGGAGGAGCATTGCCAGAAAGCTTTCAACAGTCAGGAGTTTCTACAAATTTCTGTCTGCTGTGGGCTTGTGTGGCATGGAGTCTATTTCATTGGTTAGAACACCCAAATCAGAAAAAAAACTTCCTAAGTACGTAACTAAAAATGAAATTGATATAGTTTTTTCCCTAGCAGAAAGTAAAGCATCCGATGGTTCTTTGTCTAATACAAGAAATTTGGTGATTCTCGAATTGCTATACGGTAGTGGTTTACGCTTGGCCGAGTTGTACGGCTTAGATGTGGAAAATGTAGACCTGGCTGGTCAGTTGGCTAAAGTCTTAGGAAAAGGCTCCAAGGAGAGGATCGTTCCCATTACTAGATCTACAGTTAGTGCACTAAGGCCGTATCTCGAGATGCGAAGTGGTTTATTAGATCGTGTTGGAGACGTCGCAGAATCAGCTCTTTTGCTTAATCCTAGTGGTAGCAGACTTTCTCGAAGCTCGATACAGAAAATAATCAGGAAACTCTTGGCTGATACAGCTACAAGAGATGGTCTCAGCGCACATTCTCTACGGCACAGTTTTGCGACCCATTTACTGGATTCTGGGGCCAATCTAATAGCAGTCAAAGAACTCTTGGGTCACGTGTCATTGTCAACCACACAGGTTTATGTACACGTTTCTAAAGAGCGACTACTTCAAGTATATAAAGATAGCCATCCCAGATCGTGAGTCCTCTTGTGTAGATGGTGTGTTGAATAACAGGAGGTTAAGACCATGAATCCCATGATGGAATTCACGCCACGTGTTGTTAGATATATCTTATAGCTCACCCTGATTTGAGGATTGAGTATGGAAACTTCTTTAAAGAAAACTGCTTTGCATAGCAATCATGTTTCCTTAGGGGCTAAGATGGTGCCCTTTGCAGGATATGAAATGCCCGTGCAATATTCAGACGGTATCACTTCAGAACATCACTCTGTACGTAAAGAAGCAGGTCTATTTGACGTTTCACACATGGGAGAATTTTATGTTGACGGTCCCGACGCTTGCCGTTTTCTGCAATTTCTCACAACAAACGACGTTGGTGCTCTAACGATTGGTCAATGTCAGTATTCTCTTTTATGTCAGACCGACGGGGGCATCATAGACGATTTGCTAATTTATCGTAAAAGCAAGGGTTATATGCTAGTTGTCAACGCGGCCCGCAAAGAAACAGACTGGAATTGGTTGCAAAAATTCACTGGTAAATTTGAAGTTGAACTAAAAGATGATTCCGAAGATCTCGGTCTGCTAGCGTTGCAGGGCCCAAAGGCTCAGACAATCATTGATTCGATGACCGATCTGAATTTGGATGAAATTCCGTACTATCATTTTGCTGAAGGTAAGATTGCAGGTATCAATGCCTTGATCAGCAGGACTGGCTATACAGGAGAAGATGGATTTGAGTTTTATGTCGATACCGGTTCTATGGTCATATTATGGGAAAATCTACTAGAAAATGGACGGCCACACGGTCTGAAACCAGCCGGTTTGGGATCCAGGGATTCTTTGAGATTGGAAGTTGGATTTGCACTTTACGGGAATGATCTAGATCAGAACCATACACCACTAGAAAGTGGTTTGGATTGGCTAGTAAAGTGGAACAAAGGTGATTTCGTTGGCAGGGACTCTTTAGCACGACAAAAGGAAGAAGGTCTACCAGAGAAATTAATAGCTATTGCCATGGATCAAAGAGGTTTTCCACGGCCAGGGTATTCCATCACTTCTGATGGCGTGGAGGTGGGAAAAGTAACTAGTGGAACTGTAAGCCCGAGTCTGGGAGTGGGCATAGCGATGGGCTATATCCCAGGTGTGTTGTCGAATTCTAATACTGAGTTAGGCATTATCATAAGGGGACAGACAATACCGAGTACAAGAACCAAAGCGCCCTTTTATAAAGATGGATCCGTTAGGCGATGAATCAATGGAGGTTCCTATGCGGATAGTAGTGTTGACTGTTAGCGACGGATGTTTCGAAGGCAAACGCCAGGACCGAAGTGGTAAAGTTATCACGGACTGGATCGCAACTTCTGGTTATATCTTGGTTGAGAAGTATGTTGTACCAGATGAGAAGGATGTGATAGCAGATAAACTGAAAAGTTGTGCCGATTCAGGACTTGCGGATGTCATCCTGACTACTGGTGGTACAGGGTTTTCACTCAGGGATGTCACACCAGAAGCTACAAAAATGATTATTGAAAAAGATGCTCCTGGGCTTGCTAATGTCCTGCAGAATCACGGAATGAAAAAGACTCCCTTTGCAGCATTATCGAGAGGTTTAGTAGGGACTAGAGGACACACCCTGATAGCGAATTTCCCTGGGAGCCCTGGAGGTGTTCAGGATTGTCTAGAAGCCGTTGAGATGTTTTTACCGCACATTGTAGATTTACTTAATGGTCACACTCAAAAACATCCAACAAAAGATTGAACTTTAGTATAAAACACTAGAATTTCGACGCGAAATGTGCCAAAATGTCAGTATGGAAAGAATTACACTGATTGGTTTAGCAGGTGTTGGGGAAACGGTGAAATCTATGAAATGTCCCTTACAGAGAGGGTCAGTTGAGCAATGTTGAATGACTCAGATGCCATTAGAATCCTAGTTTCTACCCATGACCTAGAACGTGCTGGGAAGATAAGAGGACTTTGTGAGAATCTTGGATACCAGGTCGAATTGGTCACTCCAGAGGAAGACATAAGTTCATCGAAGCATTTTGAGCTATTGGTGATTACTGGAGCTGCACATAGTAAATCAGCATTGTACCTATTGAAACAAGCAAACTCCATTTTTGGCTCTCCGTGTTTGGCTATATCGGATACTACTAAGTCTCATGATGACTATCAGGAAGTTTTTCCAGAAGACTCTAACCTTGAAGACGTTGTGGGTGTTTCCAGGGCCATCATAGAGCGTAGGAGACTGCAGTTAACAGCTGGAATTGTGGGAGAAACTGACGCAATGAAGCAGGTCCTGGAAAGAGTAGTTGCAGTTGCTCCAGTAAATTCTACGGTTCTAGTCACTGGTGAATCGGGGACAGGGAAGGAACTGGTAGCTAGAGGGATTCACCATTTGTCATCTCGCCGACATAACTCCTTTATTGCGGTGAATGTTGCGGCCTTGACAGATACCTTGTTGGAAAGTGAACTATTTGGTCACCAGAAAGGTGCTTTTACTGGGGCGATTGATTCTAGAAGAGGGATCTTTGAGTTAGCAGATAAGGGCACTGTTTTTTTGGATGAGATTGGAGAAATGCCAATAGCTACCCAAACAAAGCTGCTTCGAGTTCTTGAGCAACAAGAGTTCAATCGAGTTGGTGGTGAAAAAGCTATCCAAGTAGACATAAGAATAGTGACTGCAACTAATCGTGATTTAAAACAATTAGTAGCATTGGGACAGTTTCGGAAGGATTTGTACTACCGACTGAATGTTCTTCGTATAGAGTTGCCTCCACTTCGTGAAAGAAGAGAAGATATACCTCTCTTAGTCGACTCGTTTGTTGAGGAATCGAGTAAAAGACACCATCGTAGTTTTGAAGGGATTTCATCGGAAGCAATGGAAATCCTTAAGGATTATCATTGGCCAGGTAATGTAAGAGAATTGAACAATTTGATAGAGAGTATGGTAGTTTTAGCTCCTGGAAGAAAAGTGACACCGGCAGATATCCCCGAAGAGGTGCGTACTGGAGAGAATGCCGCAGCTGTTGTGCCCATAGATATGATTAGCTCAGGTGTTTTGCAAAAATCTGAGGACAAGGGTATCCGACCCGAACTGGAATTCGTCTTTCGTACTCTGGTTGAATTGAGGATGGACGTAGATGATCTTAGAGGTGAATTCAGAGCTTACAAGGATCGTGAAGATGTAGTAGGGGGTCCAATTCCTGTTGCTGTTGACTCTGACACTTACGATTTAGAAGAAGGCGAGATCGAATTGGGAATCAGCCCGTCTGAAGGCAATGATGAAGCTAGTTGGGGATCAGATGCAGAAGTGAAATTGATGGCCAAGCCTAATGTGATGTACTCCTCTGGTGTGACGCTGGAAGAATTAGAGCGCAAGGCGATTGCAGCGGCACTACTGGAGTTCAACGGGAATCGGAGAAAAGCTGCACAGAGTCTGGCGATCGGTGAGAGGACTCTTTATAGAAAAATAAAATCCTATGGTTTGTAAGTAACTATCTTTGCTAGGCTCGATATAAGAATCGTTTAAATAACTCGCAGTACTTGCTTAGAAGCTCCATCCATTTAATACCAAATAGAGTGCAAGTAATACACACGCAAGTTTAAAGAAAAACTTTTCCCTAGTATCTTTGAACAACCTCATTTGTCAGTAACTATCCTGATAAAATTTCCATAGGTATAGACCACAAGGCATCCAAGGACATTGCCCACTATAACTCTCAGCCACAAGGGTTTGCCCCGATCGAATCTCCAGTCCAAGTATCTATTGAATGGCTGAGGTAGCAATCGAACTGAAAATTATAGTCCGGCCCAATTCACAATAGGCACTAATGTCCAAGTGGACATGTTTAAAATGCTCTCCGTCTTTTCTCCTCATCCAGGACTGATATGGGTCGTTTCACTAGATTGATAAGGCTTTTGTCAAAAGTCGATCCAGTGTTTCTGCGAATAATTTCTTATCCCTGCTGCCGTAGGGTTTCGGCCCACTAGTTTGGATTCCTGTCGATCTCAAATCATGCATGAAGTCTCTTATTGAGAGACGTTCTCCGACGTTTTCTTTATTATACTCTTCGCCCCTCGGACTTATTACAAATACTTCTTGATCAACCACTCTGGCGGCCAAGGGTATGTCAGCTGTAATGACTAAGTCTCCTTTGTCTACATGATCCACGATGTAATCATCCGCCAAGTCTTCTCCACTTCCCACTGGGATAGATCGCACGTAAGGATTATTCAAGGGAAGGGTGATGCGATGATTCGATACGAACAAGACTCTTACTTCACAACGGGATCCTGCCTTGCTCACTATAGTGATTACATCCCTTGGTGTTGCATCTGCATCAACCCAGATCTTTAGTTTGTCATAGTTGAAGTACTCCTCTTTGGTTTGTGTCAAACTAATATCCACGGTGATGGATGTGGTTTTGTGGATAAATTGACAAGCGATAAATTTGGGAATGGATCGTGAAGGTGATTATCGCTGACCGGGTGGAGAGTGGGTGGCTATGCATGCCTAAACATCCAATGAAGTGCCTTGAACAAGTATTTCAATGGCCTCTAGAAGTTCAGTTTTTCCTTTACCTGTTTTAGAGGAAGTCAGGACGACCTGGGTTTCTTCTATGTCTAGTTGTTCAGTTACTAGTTGCAGTGCCTGTTTTTGTTTTGTTCTATTTAGTTTATCTATTTTCGTCAATGTGATGAGAATGGGAGAGCCTTCGGTTACCAGAATGTCTAATAATCGCAGATCTACTGCTGTAGGGGCATGTCGAGCATCAATTAAATGCACGACACCTGCTAGATTCACATTTTCTTGGAGGTACTGCTTCACCAGAGCTTCCCATTTGTCGCGCATTTTTATTGGCACTTTCGCATAACCCCATCCGGGTAGGTCAGCCATGATGAAAATATCATTGATCCTGTAGAAATTGATGGACTGGGTCTTCCCTGGTGTAGCTGATACTCGAGCTATGTTTTTGTTTTGCCGATTTAAGAGTCTGTTAATCAGGGAAGATTTCCCCACATTAGAACGTCCAACAAATGCTATCTGAGGCAGATCTATCTTTGGGATATCAGACAACTCAAAAAAACTACCCATAAATTCAATGTCATGGACTTCCATTTCATTGGGCCTGCTGGGGGTTTTCTGGGTGCTGAATTTCGTATGCTGAAGTCGAAATTTTTCTCGAAGCAACTAGAGTTTCTTTTATTACTTCATCCATAGTTCGCACAGGTATGAAATCAATTTCTGCCTCGAGAACTTCAGGAGGAAGTAATTCTAATTCTGATAAATTTGCTACGGGAAAGACTACTTTCGTTATCCCTTCACGCACTGCAGCAACAGCCTTTTCTTTAAGCCCGCCGACTGGGAGGACTCGTCCTCGTAGGGTGATTTCACCAGTCATGGCAACGTCTTTGGAGGACGGTGTCGCGATCAAAGCTGAAATCAGAGCACTGGCTATTGTTATACCAGCAGAAGGACCATCTTTAGGAGTTGCTCCTTCGGGTAGGTGTATATGTATGTCTAGAGTTTTGTAGAATTGAGGGTCTAAACCTAGTTCTGCTGCCCTTGAACGAGCGTAAGTTACAGCTGCAAAGGCCGATTCCTTCATTATGTCACCGAGTGTTCCAGTGAGCTGTACCTGCCCAGTTCCAGGAACTAATGCGACCTCTACATCTAGTACTTCGCCACCAGACTCTGTCCAAGCGAGTCCATTAGCCATTCCTATACGATCTTCTTTATCAATATTTTGTCGGAAGTGTCTTACTGGACCCAGGAGTGTCCTTATATCTTCTGCTGAGACCGATGTTGTTTTGTATTTATCCCCTTCGGTTACGATTTTTCGGGCGATTTTTCGGGCGACTGCAGAAATGCACCGATTTAGTTCTCTGACGCCAGCTTCTCGTGTGTAATCATTTATTATTGTCTTAGTTGCTCGTAGGGTTAAGTCAAGATTATTGGGCAGTCCATTAAGTCTTGCTTGTTTAGGCCACAGGAACCTTTGTGCTATTTCAATCTTTTCAGTCTCTAGATATCCTGGGATACGTAGCACTTCCATTCGGTCTCTTAGAGGTTTAGGAATTCCAGAAAGAGTGTTTGCAGTTGCGACGAAGAATACGTCAGAAAGATCGTATTCGAGTTCCAAATAATGATCAGTAAATGTTTTATTCTGCTCGGGATCGAGTACTTCGAGAAGTGCTGAACCAGGATCTCCGTGAAAATCTTTTGATAGTTTGTCAATCTCATCGAGGAGAAATAAAGGGTTGGTACTCCCGCTTTTTTTCATCCCCTGTAAGATTCTGCCTGGTAGAGCTCCCACATATGTACGTCTGTGTCCGCGTATCTCTGCTTCATCTCGAATCCCCCCTAAGCTGACTCGGACAAAGTCTCTATCCAACGCTGTTGCGATGCTACTTCCCAGCGAAGTTTTTCCGACTCCAGGAGGACCAACTAGACAAATTATAGATCCACGAAGTTCACCGACTAGCGATAGTACGGCTATGTGATCTAGGATACGATCTTTAAGGTCTTTCAACCCATAGTGTGCTTCATCTAGACTTTGGGAAGCGCGCTCTAAACTCGAGGATTCAGTAGTCTTGGGGGTCCAGGGTAATCCTGTGATCCAGTCCAGATAATTTCGTATGACTGCAGATTCTGGGGTCATGGGACCTAGGTTCTTGAGGCGATCTAATTCTCGATGAGCTCTTTCAGCCACTTTACTGGGAAGAGAAGCAAGGGTGATTTTGCTGGCTATCTGGATCCATTCTTGATCTACAGGGAACATTTCCTGCTGCGGCTGATTTAACCTTTCCTTATCGTCAACAATATTTTCTGAATTTTCAATTATGGCTGGACCGATAGGTAAATCGCGAGCTTTTGACAAAATATTTATTTCTCTCTCAAGTATCCTATTCAGGGAATCATAGCGTATTGAAATGTTTTCTTCCTCCAATAACTCCTGTTTTTCTTCTAACTTGACGTCCAAACTGCTAGAGATGAAAAATCCAAATCTGACAGGGTCATTTGTCGAAAGAATGGGGCTTTCGAGTTTGATGGAATGTTTTTTCCGTAACCCACTGTATTTGATGAAAAGTTCATGCACCTTTTGAATGAGTTCGAGGCAATCTGTTTTTTTTTCTTCTAAAGGTTTTGAAGGCATTGGGAGGAATTTAGTTGTCAGGGAAGTTCCAGATTGATCTAGATTCTCACATTTAGCCCTCTCTATACCTTGGAAGACGACTTCTGCATGACCATTGGATAGCCAAGTAGTTTCGAGAATTCTGGAAATGACTCCAATTTGGTATATATCTGCTCCCAGTGGGTCCTCCATTTCACTGTTCTTTTGAGCCAAGAATAAGACATACCCCTCACCGTCAATTGCATTCGTTAATGCTTTAAGTGAAAGGGACCTACCTATGGTTAGTGGTTGAATTTGACCAGGGAAGAAAGTTAGGTCTCTCAGGGTGATTACTGGAATTCGTTGAGGGACTAGGTGGGTCTGATCGATTTGGATCAGTTTCTTTGTTTGACTCACAGTCTGGTCTGTCTCCCCGTAGATAGTTCTGCATAAAAGCTTTTTGTTAATCAGAACAAGGGTTATCCTACTCTGGAACTTGAGTCAGGGGAAGGACCTGATAGTGATTAGGCCTGTTGTTCTTTTTCCTCTGGACGGAGTACTAGAAGTGGGGTTCCTCCTGTCTCTATGCAGTCAGCTGTTAGGACTATTTGCTTTACATCAGTCCGAGAGGGTATGTCAAACATGACTTCCTGCATACAGCTTTCCAGTATGGATCTTAACCCCCTAGCTCCAGTCCCACGGTCATTACTTTTCTTAGCAATTGATCTCAGTGCCTCTTTGTCAAAAACTAAACCTATATCTTCAAGTTCAAACATTTTTGTGTATTGCTTTACCAGGGAGTTTTTCGGCTCTGATAATATCCTTACTAACGACTCCTCGTCTAGATTGTCCAAGTGTACAGTAATGGGCAGTCTGCCTACGAGTTCGGGGATCAGGCCAAACTTCTGAAGGTCGTCTGGTTGTGCATCGCTAAGTAGCTGGCCTTCAGTTGTATTGCCTTCTTCATTATTAAATCCGATTTGTCTTTGTCCTAGACGTTTTTCAATGATTTCATCTAAACCATCGAAAGCTCCTCCACAAATGAATAAGATGTTTTTTGTATCTAGTTTTATATAATCCTGTTGGGGGTGTTTTCTACCCCCTTGAGGGGGTATCGAAGCGACTGTCCCTTCTAATATTTTTAAGAGAGCTTGCTGGACTCCTTCTCCTGAAACATCTCTTGTAATGGACATGTTCTCGGTTTTCCTTGCTATTTTGTCTATTTCATCTATATAGACAATTCCGCGCTCGCATGCAGCTACATCGTAATCAGCGGCTTGCAGCAGTCTAACTAGCACATTCTCGACATCCTCACCGACATAGCCCGCTTCAGTGAGAGTTGTAGCATCTGCAATAGTGAAGGGGACTTTAAGCATTCTCGCCAAGGTTTGGGCCAGAAGGGTTTTCCCAACTCCTGTGGGTCCAACAAAAAGAATATTAGCCTTATCTATCTCTACTTCGTCCATCTTTCCTTGGTTGTTTATTCTTTGATAGTGGTTATAGACAGCAACAGCCAGGGCCTTTTTTGCAGATTCTTGTCCAATAACATATTCATCGAGAAATGCCTTTGTTTCTCTAGGAATGGGGCTACTGAAAACCGATTGGGAGGCTTCCCGTTTGGCTTCTTCTCCTAGGATTTCGTTACATAGCGTGACGCATTCATTACAGATGTAGACCGATGGTCCAGAAATAAACTGTTTCACGGCTTCTTTGGTTTTCCCACAGAAGCTACACTGTAATCCGGACTGGTTTTCAGGCATGCCCAATACTCCTTTCAGGCTGGCGAGGTTTTCTAATCATTCGATTCTTTATCTTTCTCAGGTCTTATATTCAGAGGTCCTTCAAGTATTTGGTCAATCAATCCATAATCTACTGCTTCTTCAGCACTCATAAATCGGTCTCTGTCTATATCTTCATCGATCCGTTCTGATTTTTGCCCAGTATGTTGAGCTAATATCTGCGTCAGTCTTTCTTTGGTGGACAATATCTCTTTGGCTTGGATCTCGATGTCTGAAGCTGTACCATGAGATCCCCCAGAAGGCTGATGGATCATTATCCGGGCATTCGGCAAAGCACTACGTTTGGATTCTGCTCCGGCTGCAACTAGGATTGCACCCATCGATGCGGCGATTCCAACTGCTACTGTGGAAACGGGAGCTTTCATATGTTGGATAGTATCGTAGATCGCGAGACCAGCATATACGCTACCACCAGGGGAATTGATGTAGAGATAGACATCTCTTTCAGGGTCCTCTGCCTCTAGAAATAACAATTGGGCGATAACTATATTTGCGACGTTATCGTCGATGCCAGTGCCAAGGAAAATGATTCGGTCCATTAGAAGTCGGCTGAAAATATCGTAGCTTCTTTCACCTCTGCTGGTGCGCTCGATGACATACGGAGGATAAATCGCCATTTCTCTACCTAGCCCTTTTTAGTTTTAGTGTCTTACTCGTCGCTAATTTCAGACTGCATCATAAGAAACTCAAATACCTTATTCTCAGTAATTTCTCTTAGTAAACTATCTATTTGTTTTTGTTTCTGAAGGTTCGCCCGAATTTTATGGGCCTTCTCTCCAGTTTGTTCGGCTATTTCATCTATTCTTTTTTCTAAATCGACTTTCGTGCTCTCCAGAGATTCTAATTCGGCAATTCGATCGACTAGGAGCAGTCTTTTGACTACATGTTTTGCTTGTGGTTCAATTTCTTTTTTTGCTTCCAATAGTTGTTCTTCGTCCATTTCATCCGGATTTCCTATAAGTGATTCTATGTACCGATCGGTCATTGATTCTGGAACTGGGAAAGGATTGGCGTCCATGATGGAATCTAAAAGTTTGGTCCTCACTGCATTTTCACTTCTTTCTTCAGCTTCCTTATTGAGATCCGTTCCAATCTTTTGTTCAAGTTCTTCCAAATCCTGAAATTCTCCTAAACTCTTTGCGAATTGATCATCTAGGTCAGGAATTTCAAGGGTCTTGTGAGAGTCTAATTCAATATGTAGCGTTTTTCTTTCTCCACGAAGTTCCTCATCGGGAAATTCATCGGGAAATTCAATCTTGAAGGTGTCGGACTTTCCAGGTTTAAGCGATTTGATCCCTTTTTCTATCTCTGGGAGAGCATGATTGTTTCCTAAGATGAACTCATAGGGTTTAGTGGTGGTGTTCTCTTCGCTGTCTTCGTCGCTCAGATTTCTAATTCTAACTGAAACAAGGTCACCGTCCTCAGGATGTTCTGTGGAGGGAGGTATCCAAATGCCATTTTGCTTTCTCAGATGGTCGAGGACGTCGTCCATCTGAGATTGGGAGACTTCGATCTTGGGACGTTTTATTTGAAAACCACCCAGCCTTGAAAGCTCTATAGCTGGCTTGACGTCAAAAGTAGCTACGAATGAAAGCTCCTCTCCAGGTTTGTAGTTTACGTCACTAATCTGCCCTTCTGAGATAGGAATCAGTTCAGTTTGTATCAGGGCCTCGTTATAAGTTTTCTGGATTAGATCATCCAACGTTTCACGGTCCAAAGTGTCTCCAAAGCGCTGTTCGACTACTTGCATTGGAACGTGACCTTTGCGGAACCCAGGCAGTTTTAATTTAGAACCTAATCTTTCAGCTACGGCTAGTCTCCCTGAAACCACTCGGTGTGAAGGCACTTTGACCCTCACTGTTTGCTTGCAACCTTGAATTTCATCTACCGAGAGCTCAAGCCTGTTTTCTTCAGTAACCATAGTTTCTTTTTCTGTTTAGATTGTAGTGTTGATAGATCAGGGACTATCAATGCGAAAGGGGGGACTCGAACCCCCACGGCACAAAGCCACAGGATCCTAAATCCTGCGCGTCTACCAGTTCCGCCACTTTCGCTCGATATGCCAAGCCTGCCCTTATGGGAAACCTTCAAAGATAACTGAGCCAGAAAATACCTTCAACAGAGAATCATAAATGGATAAAGGGGAATGTGCTGACGCAGCCTTGCACATTCCCCTTTTAGTCGGCTTTTTCTCTAGCTTATTCTGGAACTCTAATGTGTATTATTTGCCTAGCATCAGATGGTGCGGACAAATGAAGTGTGACGATCTCTCCTTCATTGAGTCCTTGCAGCACGGTATAGGCATCTTCAGCGTTTGAGATTGGCTGCCTATTGATTTCCATCACCTTCCATCCTGGAGTTACACCTCTGCGAGCTGCTGGGCCGTTTACTGCCACTCGACTTATGAGGGCGCCTGAGGCGTCTTCGTAACCGAAAGTCGATGCACTTTCTGAATTCATGTCCTCAATAGCCAAACCTAGTTTGTCGTCCATTCTTTCTTCTCGCACAGGTCCAGTGGACGCTGCTGTTTCAGTTCTAGGTTGCAGGGGCGCCTCACCAAGTACAACGCTTACATCCATAGGTCGATTTTCTCTATAAATTCTGACATTTATGGCATCCCCAGGCCTCTTCATTGCAATATTTTGTTGCAGTTGTCCAACTCGTCCAATGGGAACGTCATCTACTTCTGTTATCACGTCATAGGGTTGGAGCCCATACTCTTCTGCCGGGCCGTCTTCTGTTATAGTTGTTAATTCGACTCCCGAAACTGAGGGGAGGCCATATGATTCGGCGGAAAGTGCGTCAATCGGTTTCATTGCGACACCAAGCCAAGCTCTTCTCACAACTCCGTAATCAACTAAGTCTTCCATAACTCGACGGGCTAGGTCGATAGGAATTGCAAAACCGTATCCCTGATAAAAGCCAGTCCTGCTTGCTATTGCCGAGTTGATACCGACGACTTGACCCTTCAGATTGACCATTGGTCCACCCGAATTTCCCGGGTTAATCACGGCATCGGTTTGGATAAAGTCTTCTATCGCAAAACCGCGGTTGTTGGCAGTTTCCTCATCTTGTGCCAGTTCTCTCTGGAGCAACTGAAGGGGGCGACCTATGGCACTAACAATGCCCACGGTCACCGTGTAATCGAGAGGACTGCTAGTCCCTCCAAAGCCAGGATTCCCAATAGCTACAATCCATTCTCCAACCCGGAGTTGTTCTGAATCTCCAAAATGAAGCTTAGTAAGGTTATCTCCTTCAATTTTGATCACTGCTACATCTGTGAATGGATCTTGTCCTACCAAAGTTGCTGGGAAAGATCTGCGATCTTGAAGAAACACCGTAAGACTGGTCGCATCAGTAACAACATGGTTGTTGGTCAAAATATAGCCATCATCGGAAACTATGAAACCACTTCCTCCAGCAACTTGGTCAGGTCGTGGTTGAGGGCTTTCATCGCGACGGAAAAAAGGATTAGAGAAAGGATTTGTATTTTGATTTCTTCGAGAAGCAACTTGTTTTCGTGCTTCAATGCGAACCACGGCTGGAGTGACAGTTTCCGCCACATTTACAAATGCATCACTCAAGTCTAAAGCTGGTTGAACGGCCTCTTGTGAGATCTGCGGCTCACTACTAGTCATGGGACTATTACTGTAGGGCGTGTTCGTCCAACCGATTCCAGATGCTATGCCTAATCCCGAAAGGCAACTGAAAATGGTGACGAGGGCGACCTTCAATTTATTACGCAGTGGATCGTACATGAGCTTAGTTCCTCATTCTTTAGTCGTGACTTTTCCTATCACAATTTTAGTAAAAGTTGTCTGTGATTGTAATGTTTGTTATACACAGGATGGGAACCATATGGTCCCCATCCTGTGTATTTTGTTATTGTTCACCAACTTATTAGAACTTCCCATGCGTCTTACTCATCAACTATTTCGTAGTCTGCTTCAACCACGTCGTCATCCGATTCTTCCTGATCTTCCGGTGTCTCTCCACCCTCTTCATCCGAAGCCGCCTGGGCTTGGTACATTTCTTGACCTGCTGCACTAAAGGCCTGCATTAGATTGTCACGCGATGCGTTCAAGTCTTCTGCGCCAGCCTCATGGTCGCTTAGTAGAGTTTTTGCAGAGTCCAAAGCTTCTGTGAGATTTTGCTTGCTTTCGTCAGAGACCTTATCCTCCCATTCTGCCGAATCTTTTTCTGCTTGGTAAACCAGGGAATCTAGTTGGTTGCGGGCATCTACCTGTTCTCTTTTTTCTTCATCTTCTGTGGCATGAGCCTCAGCGTCTTGTACCATCTTGTCAATTTCTGAGTCTGAAAGACCGCTGGATGATTCTATACGGATTTTCTGCTCTTTTCCGGTAGCGTTATCCTTTGCAGACACATTAAGAATTCCATTTGCATCGATGTCGAAGGTTACTTGTATTTGAGGCATTCCTCTAGGTGCAGGGGGAATACCTGTCAATTGGAATTTGCCAATTGTCTTGTTGTCTAGTGCCATCTTGCGTTCCCCTTGGAGGACATGAATTTCTACAACTGTTTGGTTGTCCTCTGCGGTCGAAAAAACCTCTGTCTTTTCAGTTGGTATTGTAGTATTTCGTGGTATGAGTGCAGTCATGACGCTGCCGAGAGTCTCTATTCCCAGCGAGAGTGGTGTGACGTCAAGAAGGAGAACATCGGTTACATCACCAGCAAGGACTCCACCTTGTATGCACGCGCCCAGCCCAACTACTTCATCAGGGTTCACTCCTTTGTGAGGTTCTTTACCAAAGAAAGTTTCGACTATTTCTTGGATCTTAGGTATACGTGTGGAACCACCGACAAGGATTACTTGGTCTATCTCTGAAGCCTCGAGTCCAGCATCTTTCAGGGCCTTTTCCATTGGGGGCATAGTTCTTTGAATTAGGTCCTCAGCCAGTTGTTCAAATTTGGCACGTGACATGCTGTAGTTCATGTGTTTTGGACCATCCTGAGTAGCTGTGATAAAAGGGAGATTGATATCCGTCTGCTGGGTGGAGGATAGCTCCATCTTAGCTTTTTCAGCGGCTTCCTTTAATCGTTGTAGAGCCATGGCATCTTCAGATAGGTCGACACCTTGGTCCTTCTTAAATTCTGCAACTAGCCAATCGATAATCCTTTGATCGAAATCGTCACCACCGAGGTGGGTATCCCCATTGGTAGATTTGACTTCGAATACTCCATCACCTAATTCCAAGATTGAGATGTCGTAAGTTCCACCACCCAGATCAAATACTGCGATCTTCTCGTCAGCCTCCTTATCGAGTCCATATGCTAAGGCGGCTGCCGTTGGTTCATTGATGATCCTAAGGACTTCGAGTCCAGCAATTTTACCAGCGTCTTTAGTGGCCTGTCTTTGGGCATCATTGAAATATGCTGGCACGGTTATCACTGCTTGATCAACCTTTGTTCCCAGGTAGTCTTCTGCAGTTTGGCGCATTTTTTGAAGTATCATTGCGGAGATTTCAGGAGGGGACAGGCTCTTGTCTCCATTGGGTATAGTGACTTCTACAAGTCCCTTTGAGTCAGTAGACACTGTGTATGGAACCAGTTTCTGCTCTTCGGTCACTTCTGATCCTTTGCGACCCATAAATCGTTTGATTGAAAAAATGGTATTTTCAGGATTTGTTATGGCTTGTCGGCGTGCTACCTGGCCAACCAACCTTTCTTTTTCATTTGTAAAAGCCACGACAGAAGGAGTCGTTCTTCCGCCTTCCGAATTAGGAATCACTACTGGTTCACCACCTTCCATGACTGCAACGACAGAATTGGTTGTTCCCAGATCTATACCTATAACCTTACCCATACCTGCTCCTTATGATTTAGCATACTATAATTTTCGTGCTTTGTGGGTCCTTACCCATTAGGGCCAGACCTTCGCTCTATAAACTAGCGCAATGATCATGCCTGAAATCACTAACAGATTTGGAGCCAAAGTGACTGGTTTTCAGCAGAAATATGTCAGAGTGACAGGCTTCACTGCCAGCTATGGTTGTTTAATTGCGTAGATGCCGATCTAGCGATCGGGTCTATGCAACTTACAAACGCTCTTTTTTTACTAGTGAGGTCTTTCTTCCTCTGACATGGGCTCTAACCTGAGGATGGGGGTAGGGGCACCTCCCCTAGCTTCCACTGCTATGTAGATGTAGCCCTCCGGACCTTGGCGCACATCCCGAATTCTTCCGTGTCGCTTGACGATAGTCTCTTCCCCTACGATCCGTTGGCCTTGTAGCGTCAACCTGGCTAATTGTTGTCCAGCCAAACCTCCAACAAAAACATTGCCTTTCCATTCGGGAAACTGATCCCCTGTGTATATCATCAGTCCCGATGTGGCTATAGAGGGAACCCAAAAATGATTAGGTGATTGCATATCGCTGTCATGCGTTCCCTTGTGTATAGCTAGACCACTACTGTAGTTGACTCCGTAACCAACCACTGGCCATCCATAGTTAAGTCCTGGAGCAATCAGGTTTAACTCGTCGCCTCCTTGTGGGCCGTGTTCATTAACCCAGATATCTCCGGTAGTTGCATCGATTGCGAGGCCCTGAGGATTTCTATGTCCATAGCTCCAAATTTCAGGAAGTTTTCCTGACTGGCCTACGAAGGGATTGTCACCTGGCACCCTTCCATCGTCGTGGAGTCTGACGACTACTCCATGATGATTAGTAAGATCCTGAGCCGGATGAGTTTCAAGATCTCCACTAGGGGGTGCTTGTCTATCACCAGTAGTAATGTAGATATAGCCTTGGTTATCAAAGGCTAAGCGGCCCCCATAGTGTCCTCGTCCCATTGAAACCGCCTCGAAAATTTCTTCCACGTTACTGAGTTGATAGTTTTCGTACCTCCCTCTAACGACAGCAGTAGTAGACTGAGTACCACCAGATTTGGGCTTGGAGAAGGCTAAATAGATCATCTGATTGTTTTCATAATCAGGGTGTAAGACTACATCGAATAAACCACCTTGGCCTTGGGCCACCACTTCTGGCACTCCAGCTATGGGAGTCGGTAGCAATTCTCCATTTTCTATGAGACGGAGTCGTCCTGGCCGTTCCGTGACCAACATGTCACCATTTGGCAAGAACGCCATTGACCAGGGGTTAACAAGTCCTTCAGCTACTGTGGTTAGCCTAAAATCATAGAAGGCGGATCGGAGAGTTGGGTCTTGGCCTGAGACCGGGTTCCCGACAACCAGCGTGATCACAGCTAGAAGAACTGACCATTTGATTCGAACCATCTCTAATTTCTCCATATTAAATTTTCGATAGTATTAAATTAAGATGATTATTGGAAAACAGATAGAAGCTCTTAAATGAATTACACAGGCTATGTGGGTTTCCTGCGAGTCTATGTTACTTTATTCTTGGTTGTTTCCTCTGTTTATTAATGTTTAAATGTGAGCGTAGAAATGGTGAAGACCCTAGAGTGGAGGTACCACAGGCCTGGCTGAACCAGTTGCAAACGTACGCAAGAGTTCCTTGCAACGCATAACATTTCCGACGGATTGGTTCAAAGTGCTACGAAGGAACCCCTTGAGGGATCCAATGCCCTGTCGGTCTTGGAGAATGTTAACAGGATCTATGTAGCAAAAGGTCGCAAAGTAATAGATATGGATTTGTCACAAGATGAGGCAGAAGAATCTGAGCTTCTGGAACTACTTTTAGGTCGATCTGGAAAGTTGAGAGCACCCACGATTAGAGTTGGTGGGGCTCTGATGGTAGGTTACAGTCAAGAGATGTTTGCTTCGGTTTTGCTCTGAGTAACACTACCTCGGTTTTATGTCTACAAAGTGGTTTATGGGGCTAGAGCCTCTTCCTAGCATTGGAGAGGATGCAAGGGCCCGATTAACGAAAGATATCGCTGTCTCAGTTGCAGTGCATAGGTCCGTACCTTTTGCAAGTTCTGCTGCCAGAGCAGCCGCTAGCGTACATCCAGTACCGTGTCCGGCTGTAGTTTTTAAGAGTGGCCTTGACCATGTTTTTTCGGTTTGCGCTGTCAGCAAGAAATCGGTCGCCAAGCCTTCTTCAAAGTGACCACCTTTTATTAAGACTGAAGAGGCGCCCATGCGAAGAAATTCTTCAGCAGCCGCTTTGATTTTGTCTGGGCCGTCAATGTCGTGACCAGTTAGCTTGCGGGCTTCGTGTAAGTTCGGAGTCACAATGTGGGCCAGGGGAATGAGTTTTTCTCTCAACAGTTTACGACCTTCCTGATCGAGCAGGGAGTGGCCACTAGTAGATACCATGACTGGATCTAGAACGTAATTTTTTAAGCTTCTTTTCTTTATGGTATAGGCTACTAATTCAACTAGAGGCGCAGTTCCCAGCATGCCGGTTTTTAAGGCAGAGGGTTCAATATCTGTAAGAACAGCTTCCAGCTGATCCTCTAGTAATTGACTGGTAAGACACTCTTGGCTGACTATCCCTAGAGTGTTTTGTGCGGTAACACAGGTTAGGGCAGTGCAACCGTAGACTCCAAACATTTGAAAGGTTTTGAGGTCGGCCTGTATTCCCGAACCTCCACTGCTGTCACTGCCAGCGATTGTCAATACTACGGGAATTGAGTTATCCATAAGTAAACACACTGGTGGGAAACTGTATGCTAAGCAAGAGTGAAAAAAGATTAATAGAAGGGTTGAGACGTCCTCGAAGGCGTTCCAAGGAAAAATTAATTTTGGTGGAAGGGATTAGGACGGTCGATGAAGCTCTGTCCACAAATATTGAAGTGTCTTTCTGCCTAAGGTCACCCAAACTTCTTACCACAGACAGTGGTAAGCAACTTGCAGAGAGGTTGGACCATAATCTCAAAGAAGTACGGGATGTAAGCGATACTGAACTAGGGGCTATTTCTGATACAGCTAATTCCCAGGGGGTATTATTGGTTTGTCACGAACCTTCTAAGTGCCTTTCTGATTTTGGAGTCGAAGCTACGTCGACATTGCTGATAATTGACGGAGTTCAAGATCCAGGAAATTTGGGGACTCTAATAAGAGCAGCCAGAGCATTTGACATTTCTGCAGTAATTGCCCTTGAAGGTACAACTGACTTTTGGAACGCCAAGGTTGTCAGGTCATCAGTGGGTTCGATTTTTCACTCGCAGGTCTTCTCAGAATCTTGGGAGTATGTGGCTTCTTGGTTAGAAAGATATTCCACCGTGGTTCTTGCGGCAGATGCACAAGGGACTGACATAACAGAGTGCAATGTTAAGTCTCCTTGGGCGCTTGTAGTTGGGAATGAAAACAAGGGTATTAGGAAGAATATTTTAGACATAGCAAAGAAGATATCAATTCCCATGTCGAAGGATGTTGAGTCATTGAATGCCGGAGTGGCTGGATCTACCCTGTTATATCTCCTTACCACTAAGTAGAGACAGTGGAGCTAGACGGCTAGGGGTCAGAACAGTCTCTTTGATAACCGCAGACCTGACACATGATTTTGCAGTGGCGTTCCAACAGTGGGCCTCCGCAAAGTTCGCAGATCATGGTTTCTTGTCCTATACCTTCATTCATATATGCTCTGGACAAACGTATATAATGCTTCCCTCCGTCCTTCATCCACTCTGCAGACGATCCATCGATTACTTTTTTAATCGTTCCTGGGACTCCGGCGACGACACTTCTGTCTGGTATTTGCGTTCCTTCTAAGACCACAGAATTAGCAGCGATTACACACTCTCTTCCTACGTTTGCGTCGTTAAGAATGATGGCATTCATGCCAATAATAGTCCTGTTTCCGATGGAACAGCTTTCAAACTTAGCCCCGTGACCGATTGTCACGTTCTCACCTACCATGGTTGGTGCTGACTTGCCCACGTGGATCACGGCATTTTCTTGAACACTTGTACCGGCACCGATAACAATCCGATGTTTTGGATGGTCACCGCGGATGACCGCTCCAAACCAAATGCTTGCATTTTCTCCTATTTCTACATCACCAATTATTACTGCAGTTGGTGCAAGAAAGACTGACTGTGCAATCTTGGGGGTCTTACCGTTGAAGGAAAGAATTAGAGCCAAGTTATTATCCTCAACATCAAGGGCCAGGGTCTCTATCTGACAGCGATAGTTTTGTTAGACGGGTCAGAATCACTTGAGTTTCAGAGGCTTCTAGGATTTCAATCAATACTCCTGAACTTTCAAAAGTTTCACCTTGAGCCGGAACATGTCCTAGTTCCGTCAGGATAAAACCATTTAGAGAGCGATGATCGAACTGTGGAAGGGTAAGGTTGAACGCGTAATTTATCTCACGTAAATCAGCACTGGCTGGCGCCAGAAACTCAGTTCTAGATAACCTTGAGAGTCTGGCTTCTGTTACATCAGTTTCGTCTTCGATCTCTCCAACCAATTCTTCCAAAATATCTTCTAGCGTGACCAATCCATCTGTACCACCAAATTCGTCAGCTATGATTCCCATGTGTATCCTTCTACCCTGGAACTGTTTGAGTAGGCTAGTCAGTGCTAGGGAGCCAGGAACAAAAAAGGGATCACGCGACAGTTGGGACAGTGTTAAATCTGTCATTCCTGCCACGTAGGTTTGGTAGGCTTCACGGATATACAGAATTCCCGTTATATCATCTGTAGTTTCACCAAAAACAGGGATTCTAGAGTAAGGTACATTGCTTAATTCATCTATTATGTCTTTCAACGAAAGGGAGTCTGGCCAGGCGAATATATCGACTCTTGGAGTCATGATGTCCCATGCCGTTAGTTCATCCAAGTGGAATGCTCTTTCCACCAATAAGTGTTCTTCCTCACCTACTAATCCTTCCCGTTTACCTAGTTGAGTTAATTCTCTGACATTGCGTTCCTCTTGTGTCGATTCCGGATTTTTATCTCCAGTCATAAGCCCTAGAAGAAATGAGCCAATTGGAGTAGCAAAAAAGTCTATTTTCTTCTGAATGTAGAGGATTGGCTTAGCCATTTTTAGTGAGATCCTTATGGGTTTTTCTTTACCAACTGATCTAGGTAGGATTTCACATACCACCACTACCACTATAGTGCTGAATAGCAAGCCCATTAACCCTCCTGACATGCCTGATCTTACTGCGCCTATTATGACTGAAAAACCAACTACTAATCCATCTAAAACAGTGTTGAGGAAAAGAATGGATGACTTCATCTTTTCTGGGTTTTCTTTCAGAATCACCAATGATGATGATCCGCGAAACCCCTCGTCTTTTAGTGTTCGTAGTCTTGAAGGATTAACGGTCAGTGTAGCAGACTCAGCAGCAGATAACAGAGCAGAGAGACATGTTGATACTGCAATGGTCAGAACTAATAGCCAAATCATTGCTTGCTCGATGTGTAACGAAAGTGTGTACTACTTGGACCTAGGTCCATTTATGCGCTTCCTCTAGAATTTCGGCAATTATACTTTCGGTGGTTCTTCCATCTACTTCAGCTTCAAAATTAAGCACTAAACGGTGCCCTAGAATGGCTGGAACGACAGCTTTTACATCTTCATAAGAAGGTATAGGAGCGCCCCTAAATGCTGCTCTTGCTTTCGCTCCGAGTACTAAATATTGAGAAGCTCTAGGTCCGGCTCCCCAGGTTATGTATTTGTTAGCAATAGAAGTTGTATCTGTTGAAGTGGGACGGGTAGATGTTGCGAGTCTCACAGCGAATTTGACCAAAGAGGGAGCAGCTGGAATTCGACGCACCAATTGCTGTAGTTCTATTAGCTCTGGCGAGGATAAGACTGGTGTTATTGTCGATTCATCGTCTCCAGTGGTGCGTATTACGATTTCTTCTTCTTCCTGGTTAGAAGGGTATCCGATTTGGAGTTGTAGCATGAACCGGTCTAATTGTGCTTCAGGAAGAGGATAAGTCCCTTCTTGCTCAATTGGGTTTTGGGTTGCTAGAACAAAAAAGGGCAAGCTTAAGGGGTAGGTCTGTCCTGCGATTGTGACTTCACGTTCTTGCATCGCTTGTAGCAGTGCGGCTTGTGTCTTGGGGGGAGTCCGATTTATTTCATCTGCCAATATAATATTGGAAAAAATAGGTCCTTTGACAAAACGAAAGATTCGTTCTCCAGTGGTTTTGTTTTCTTCAATTACTTCGGTTCCAGTTATATCCGTTGGCATCAAATCGGGCGTAAATTGAATCCGACTAAAATTCAGATCTAAAGATTTGGCCAGTGTAGATACTAATAGCGTCTTGGCCAGTCCTGGGACACCTACCAACAGTACGTGTCCGTTAGCAAGCAATCCAGTCAGAAGTCCGTCGACAACGTCATGTTGACCAACGATCTTTTTACCGACAGCTTCTTTGAGCTTTTCAGTGACCATAGCAGCTTGTTCAAGCAACCTCAGGTCGTGATTGTCAACTGATGTGATAGTAGATGATTTCATTAGACCAAACTTAGTTAATATTCAGTAGGAATCATACCTTCCACTGTTTAGAAAGGCCGACTGTCCTAATAAAAAACATTAAGCGAAAGTGATGGGAATACCTTCCCACGTCAAGCCGTGACAAAAGTATAGATTTTCGACAAAAGAGGTGTCTGGAGGCCTTGCTCTTTTTTTCACAAAGTCGTAAATTTTCACTGAAATTAAGTGGTTGTGCGGGTTGTTTTAGGTAGTCAGTAGACTATATGGAGATAAGGTTGAAACCCGAAAATAGTGGGCATCTAGGGCCCGAGGCAGCAAAATACCTTGGCCACGGAATGACTTTCGCTGTCTCAGCTGCGTTATTCGGTTGGATTGGCAACAAGATAGGTATTCGAATTGGTGCCGAAGCTTTGATGACAACAGTAGGTGTATTTTTGGGTTCTGGGGGTGCTTTTTACAGGCTCTATGCAACTTTGAATGCAGGCCACGTTGAGAAAGATTAGAAAAGAGAACTCTTTAGGATTGAATGCATTGAAACAGTATTCACTGGCCACTCTGTTGATTGTGGCTCTAGTATACTTGATGGCTGGCCTCTTTCTTGATAGTACCAACAGGGAAGGGGTTGGAATAGCTCTGTTGATTTCATATCCCGCACAGCTCATAGCCTTTTTTCTGCTAATTCAAAGCAGGAAGCCTGGTGCTAATTTCATTGTGTGGTGGGGAGCAGGTATGGCTTTGAGGTTTATAGTCGTCTTGATAGTAGCTTTGGTCGCCATACAGATCGATTTCTCAGCCAGAGAAGCACTACTACTGACTCTTATAGGGAGCTTTTTCTTCCTGGTCTTGGCAGAACCGAGATTCCTCAATCCTCCTGATCGAGCAGGAGCGTCCGGCTAATGTCGTTCTTTCAAGGTCATCAACAGGAATCACACGCAACGGATGCGAGCCACGGTCTGACTATGGAGGAGTTGCCCTATTTCATTGAACATCATATTGGGGACGCGAAAGAGATCGAATTCCTTGGAGGTCATTGGAGTCTGGAATCTTTAAGTTTCGCTCCAATCCAACTAGGGGGATTGTCAATTGATTTTTCGATGACCCGTCACTTGCTAGTGATGCTTCTCGTGGGATTGTTTCTTGTGCTTAGCCTTGTTCCGACAGCACGCAAACTTAGAGCAAACAGTGACTCTCAAAAAGCACCTAGTGGCTTTGGTAACGTAGTAGAGGCACTAGTTCTTTATTTTAGGAATGAGGTAGTCAGGAGGAATATTGGCCACGATGCGGACGGTTATACTCCTCTTATCTTGACTCTCTTTGTTTTTGTCTTGGGAATGAATTTAATCGGTCTCACCCCCCTTGGGATTACTCCGACTGCTAATGTTTCAGTTACTGCGGCTTTAGCTATCATTGGTTTTATTGTGGTGGAAATTTCTGGTATGAGATCTTTAGGCATTGCTGGATATGCCAAAACTGTCTTCTTCCTGCCTCCAGGTGTACCAAGAATCATGCAACCAGTCATCCTCTTGATTATGGTTCCAGTTGAAGCAATAGGTAAGCTAACTAAACCCTTTGCACTCGCTGTTAGGCTCGTGGCAAATATGGTGGCAGGCCATAGTATGGTCCTGGCGATCATGGGGATGATCTTGATCTTACAGAGCTATATTATGGGCCCACTTATTGTATTGGCGGTTGGAGCCATAATGATTCTAGAAGTATTCGTCGCCTGTTTGCAGGCTTACATCTTTGCAATGTTGGTTTCTGTTTTTATTGGATTAATTCGTCACGCTCACTAAATCACAAAAAAGAAAAGGAAAGACAATGTCATACGAACTACTCGCTATTGTGCAAGAAGCTGCCACAAACCCTGAAGCTGGTTTCTCAATAGGTGCAGGGCTGGGTATAGCTGGTGCTGTCATAGGTGCAGGACTCGGTATAGGTCCTATCGGTGCATCGATGGCACAAGGTATTGCCCGTCAGCCCGAGGCAGCGGCTCAAATTCAGACTGCTGCTATTATCGTGGCTGCTTTGATTGAAGGTGCCGCACTTTTTGGACTCGTACTAGTACTGTTGGGTTAGTCTCGAGATCTTGGTGTTTATAGAAGACATGAGGAGATTTTAAATGTTTGATATTAATCTCGGTCTCAGTATATGGACTATCGCTGTTTTTGTCCTGCTATTGTTTATTCTGAAAAAATTTGCTTGGGGTCCCATTCTGGGTGCTGTACAAGATAGGGAAGACCGTTTGAGAAGTACGCTGGAATCGGCGGCTTCTGAGAGGGAAGAGTCAACTAAACTTCTCGAACAGTATCGCAAGCAAATGCTCGAAGCTCGCAGGGAAGCACAGGACCTGATAGTGAAGGCTAAAGAGGCAGGAGGTGAGGTTCGCAAGGAAATTGAGGAAGATGCTAGAGCAGAAGCAAATATAATCATGGAAAAAGCTCGCGAATCTATTGAAAAAGAAAAGGAAGCCGCACTCCATGAGTTGCGACAGGGATCCGTAGATATTGCCTTAGCAGCCGCAAGGAAACTCCTAGAAGAAAAGCTCGATGAGGAAAAGGATAGAGAATTGGCGGTAAGTTTCGTAGATGAACTCAGTGCTGAAGTTCTAGAAGACTCTCGATGAGGAATGAAACAGTAGTAAGGAACTATGCGGACACTTTGTTCCAACTAGCTGCTTCTGAAGGCAACATGGAGGAGTACCGCCAGGGCATAGAGTTGGTCGTAAATTTAATGGAAGAAGATGCAGATTTTCGAAAATTCCTGGCAACACCTAGGATAGCAGTTACAGACAAAAAAGCTTCGATGAGTTCTGTTTTCGAAAATCGATTACCTCATCAATTGATAAATTTTCTTAAGGTCACACTAGATAAGAGGAGACAGGGTCTCCTGAAATCCATTGCTGAAGAGTTTTCGCGTCTTGTGGATGATCACGAGGGACTATTGCACTTTGAGATTACTATAGCGAGGGACCCCGACGACGGTTTTACGGCGAAATTAAATGATCGGCTGAGTTCAGTATTCGATTGCAAACCGATCATTCATTTCGGAGTGCGCCCAGAGATTTTAGGGGGCATGATTTTGAGGGTCGGCGATACTGTTTTTGATGGATCTTTAGGAAGCAGACTAGATAGAATGCGTCGCATGTTAGGTGCTAAGCAGGTTAACACAATTTTATAGAATTTTTCCACAGGAAAAGATGATAAATGGCTAACGATTTTGGGCTACGTGCAAGTGAAATTAAAGAAGTTCTCCTTTCAGAGATCCAGAACTATGGGGAAGAACTTAAATCCGAAGAGATAGGTGAGATTCTGGAAGTCAAAGATGGGGTGGCACGCATCTATGGACTAACTAAAGCTATGGCCAGTGAAATGCTGGCAATCAGTCCAGCTGACGGTAGTGATCCAGTCACGGCATTAGCCCTGAACTTAGAAGAAGATAACATCGGTGCTGTAATAATGGGGGACTGGACTGGTCTTCACGAAGGAGATCAAGTTAAGCGAACCGGTAGGGTTTTAGATATTCCAGCAGGTCCTGGTTATGTGGGACGAGTAGTCGATGCTCTTGGCAATCCCATAGATAGCAACGGTGAAATTTCACCAATTGAGGAACGCAGGCAGATAGACGTTGTAGCTCCTGGAATCGTGATGAGACAGCCTGTTAATGAACCTTTGCAAACTGGTATCAAAGCAATCGACTCCATGATTCCCATCGGAAGAGGACAGCGTGAGCTGATCATTGGTGATAGAGGGACTGGTAAAACAGCTATAGCTTTGGATGCCATCGTGAATCAAAAAGACAGTGGTGTGGTTTGTGTATACTGTGCTATTGGCCAGCGAGCGAGTAAGGTAGCTGGAGTAGTGGAGACACTGCAGGAGTATGGGGCGATGGACTATACGGTTGTAGTTGCCGCGAATGCATCTGACCCAGCGCCTATGCAGTATATAGCTCCATACTCAGCAGCAGCTATAGCTGAGCACTTTATGTGGAAGGGTAAGCCTACTCTGGTAGTTTTTGACGATCTCTCTAAACAGGCCAATGCATATCGTCAACTATCCCTAGTATTGAGAAGACCGCCTGGTCGCGAAGCTTTCCCCGGGGATGTCTTTTACCTCCATTCTCGCCTTCTAGAGAGAGCTGCTAAGCTTTCTGATGCTGAAGGTGGAGGGTCCATGACCGCTCTACCAATTATTGAGACTCAAGCAGGAGATGTGTCTGCTTATATACCCACGAACGTCATCTCCATTACCGATGGCCAAATTTATCTTGAACCAGACTTGTTTTATTCCGGTGTACGGCCAGCTGTCAATGTAGGGATATCCGTATCTAGAGTCGGTGGAGCGGCTCAAGTGAAGGCAATGAAGAAAGTTGCTGGTCGTCTTCGTCTAGATTTAGCCCAATATAGAGAGCTAGAAGCTTTTGCCCAATTTGGCTCTGATTTGGACAAAGCTACGCAACAACAACTTGCGCGTGGTGAAAGAACTGTTGAAATCTTGAAACAAAATCAGTACCAGCCTATGGCCGTTGAGAATCAGGTGTGTGTACTCTATGCGGTGACTCAGGGGTATTTGGATGAAGTGGGAGTGGCTGATCTTAGGGAGTGGGAAAAAGGTTTCCATGAGTTCTTGTCGGGACAGCATTCTGATATTGTGGATGGGATAAGAGAGGCTAGTGAACTAACTGATGAGCTGACAGAATCTCTACAAAATGTCATTCCAGAGTACAATAAAATATTCCTTGAAGGTAAAGAAACGATGAAGGCTGAGAGTAACTGAGCATGGCTGGAGCCCGTGACGTCAAAAGACGCATAAAATCGGTTGAAAATACCAGACAGATAACTCGTACGATGGAGTTAGTGGCTACATCTAAATTAAAAAAAGCTACTGATAGAGTCCGGGAAGCTCGACCTTACGGTGATTCTGTAGTCTCCATTGTAGAAAAGGTTTGTTCGCCAGATTTCGTGGAAAAATTTCCCTTGCTTAGGAAGCCGGCTAAGTGTAGGAAAGCAGCGGTACTTTTGTTGACTGCTGATAGGGGGTTGGCCGGAGGTTTTAATGCAAATTTGATCAAAGAGGCTAATGTTCTTCTAGCAGAACTCAAAGAATCTGGGACGGACACAGACCTCCATATAGTTGGTAAAAAAGGCATTGCGTATTTCCGATTTAGGGACTATCCGATTGCTTCCGAAGTCGTTGATGTAGGCGATTTACCTTCGGTGAAGACAGCTGGGGATATAATCGCACCCCTAGGAGAGGAGTTTTCTTCAGGGGAGATAGATGCTGTGTACGTGGTGAGTTCAGAATTTCGCTCGGCCATGTCAACACCTCCTAAAATACTCAATTTACTTCCAATAGAGCCTACAGATGGAAAGGATAATTCAGACGAGTTCATTCTGACTCCAACAGCCGAGATAATTCTTAAAACATTACTGCCGCTTTATTTACGAAACTCTCTATATAGGGCACTGGTGGAGAATGTTGCGGCTGAGCAGGGAGCCAGGCGGACTGCAATGAAGAATGCTACAGATAATGCTGGTGATGTACTGGAACACTTAACGCGGACCTATAACAGGGCTCGCCAAGGACAAATTACTCAGGAGATAGCTGAGATTGTTGGCGGTGCGGCAGCACTAGAGTGATGATTTTAGCGAAAGAATTAGGATCGGAGAATGGAGATTATGACCGAAAGTAACGTTGGTAGGGTTGTGCAGGTAATAGGACCGGTATTAGACGTGGAATTTGATCCGGATGCACTGCCAGATATTTATAACGCATTGTCATTAAAATCAGATGGAGATAGTGAGCAGAATATTGATCTGGTTGCTGAAGTTCAACAACATATTGGAAGAGGCATGGTCCGTGCTGTTTCAATGACTTCTACGGATGGTGTGACTAGAGGTATGGAGGTTGTTGATACGGGGGCAGCAATTTCGGTGCCTGTTGGTCCGCCAGCACTAGGCCGCATTGTGAATGTTCTTGGGGAACCAGTCGATGAGCAAGGTCCTATTCTAGCCGAGGATGGAGAGATAGAAAGGTGGCCTATTCATAGAACAGCTCCAAGTTTTCACGACCTTGAGCCCAAAACAGAAATTTTCGAAACAGGTATCAAGGTAATTGACCTTTTGGCACCATACGTGAAAGGTGGAAAGACAGGTCTTTTTGGTGGTGCAGGTGTTGGTAAAACAGTCATAATCATGGAGCTGATTAACAACATAGCTATGGAACATGGTGGTCGCTCGGTTTTCTGTGGGGTAGGAGAAAGAACTCGAGAGGGCAATGATCTTTGGCTGGAGATGAAAGAATCAGGCGTACTCGATTCTACAGCACTTTGTTATGGACAGATGAATGAACCGCCAGGAGCTCGTTTGAGAGTTGGATTGAGTGGCCTAACTATTGCGGAATACTTTAGAGAAGTAGAGAAGCAAGACGTATTACTTTTCGTAGACAATATTTTCCGTTTTACACAGGCGGGCTCAGAGGTGTCTGCACTTTTAGGTAGAATGCCTTCAGCTGTGGGATACCAGCCAACTCTGGGTACCGAGATGGGTGAATTGCAAGAGAGAATCACCTCCACTAGAGAGGGTTCAATCACTTCTGTCCAGGCCATTTATGTTCCTGCGGATGACTTAACAGACCCGGCCCCAGCTACAGCTTTCACTCATTTGGATGCCCAGACTGTTTTATCACGTTCTATTTCTGAGAAAGGAATTTATCCAGCTGTTGATCCATTGGATTCGACTTCGCGTATTCTCGATCCTCAATTCTTGGGAGAGCGTCACTACAACGTTGCAGCAGAAGTACAGAGGATATTGCAGCGATACAAGGATCTTCAGGATATTATATCGATTCTGGGTATGGACGAGCTTACAGAAGAAGACAAAGTTTTGGTCAACCGAGCTCGTCGAATTGAACGTTACCTTTCACAGCCCTTCCATGTGGCGGAGACCTTCACAGGCATTACGGGCAAGTATGTGAAATTGGAAGACACCATCGAATCATTTGAACGGTTGACTACGGGGGAATTCGATCATCTTCCAGAACAAGCTTTCTATATGAAGGGTGGCATTGAAGAAGTGATCGAAGCTGGTAAAGAGTTGGCAGAGGCATAAGCATGAATGTTAGCTTGGTTTCTCCAGAGGGTGTGAGATTCGAAGGGGAAGCGGAATCGATTAGTCTTCCAGCATGGGATGGCCAGCTCGGTGTCCTAAGAGGGCACGCCCCAATGATTGGTTTATTAGGGTCTGGAGAACTACGCTTGAGTCTGGAGGACGGATCCCCAAAAGTCTTCTTTCTAGCGGGTGGGGTTTTTATGATTACGGGTTCTGCGACAACTCTATTGACTGACAATTGTTCTCAAGAGCCTTTGGATCAGGAATCCCAGGATAGTATCGCAGATGTAGATGAGATATGGGAGCAGATGGAGGATGTGGTAGTAGATAAACAGTCAACATGAGGCTGGATTTACACACTCATACGACAGCATCCGATGGAGTACTTTCTCCTAGTCAGCTAGTTGCACTTGCAAGTGCGGCTAATCTTGACGCTTTGGCTATTACTGACCATGATACAGTAGTGGGGTTGGCTGAAGGGGTGCAAGCAGGGCTGAACCATTCCGTACAGATTATTCCAGGAATCGAAGTTAGCTGTTCTGCTTCAGGGGTTCCTTGTCACATTCTTGGTTATTTCATTGATTATCAGTCATCAAAGCTCTCAGATTATACCTCCAGAGCTATCCGAGCTCGAGAAGATAGGATGCATGAGATGCTGTCTAGGTTAGCGAACCAAAATGTGATGGTCGATATGGATGATGTGGTTAAAGAGGCAGGACCAGAATGTTCTTCTTTGGGCCGTCCACATCTGGCAAGGGCTTTGGTTACAAAAAATTATGCTTCGTCGATTGGTGACGCTTTCGACAGATTGATAGGGGATGGACATCAAGCCCAAGTACCCATTCGCGTGTTAGAGGCCAATGAAGCGATTGGATTAATTCGTGATTCGGGTGGAATCGCTGTTTGGGCTCATCCTCGATTGGAAGTTTTGCAAGAGCTTTTGCCGGAACTGGTCACAGCTGGTTTACGAGGCTTAGAAGTATACCGGCCCAAATCCTCTCCAGAGCACGTTCGAAAGGTTAAAACTAGTGCTGAGGAAATGGATTTGTTGGTGACAGGAGGCTCCGATTGGCACGGCCCTGGCCTTGGTGCTGAGTTAGGAGCATTCTATGTCACACCTGATGATATTAGCCAATTCTTATTTGAAGGTCGGGTGTCATTCTGACCGATCTGTATAAGTTCTGAGGAATTCTTTGGTTTGGTTTCCTGGATCTGAAGAGTCCATGATGGCGCCGATCACGGCTACGCCTGAGGCACCAGCGTTCCAGATTTCGGTAGTATTCTGAGGTGTTATACCACCGATTCCGACCACTGGTATGCTGACAGCGTCAACCATCTTTTTAATGCCGTCTGGACCTATGGCACTGCCAGCATCTGGTTTATTTGATGTTCTATAGACAGTTCCACAACCGAGATAATCAGCTCCTTGGGATTCGGCTTCTTTGCCCTCCGAAGGGTCATCTGTTGAATAGCCGATGATAAAATTCTCAGGAACGATGTTCCGAACTTGAGATACTCGTGCATCATCGGGTCCTAAATGGACTCCATCTGCATTAGCTGCTAACGCTACATCGAGGCGATCGTTCACTACCAAGAGTGCTCCCGTTGCACGTGTTAAGACAAGTATCCTCATAGCTGATTCAAGTAATTCATTTGAGTTGGCATGTTTGTCACGAAGTTGGATCATGCCAGCTCCAGCTTCTAAAGTCGCTTCAATGGTGTTGATAAGACCGAACGGTTTAGAGAGTATAGGATCTGTAATGACTATGAGCCGAAGAAGTTCTGGTAGTGATCTGTTAGCCATGGCTACCTAAGGCCTTGTTGAGGGGATGCTACGAACTTCCTGAATAGCACGATTGTGTTCCTGCAAAGTGTTAGAAAAAATGTGCTGACCGTCTGGATGAGCTACGAAATACAGGTAGGATTCCTCACTTGGATATAAGGCAGCATCTACAGCCAATCTTCCAGCTGCGGCTATAGGTCCCGGGGGTAATCCACGCTGAGTGTAGGTGTTGTAAGGATTGTCTGCAACAGAATCAATGGCAGCAAAAAGAAGCCGGCTTCTGCGACTTCCCAAAGCATAAATTACTGTTGGATCTGCTTGAAGTAGGTATCCGAGTTTCAAGCGATTATGGTAAACTGAGGATATTCTCGGCATTTCTTCTTCGATTCTAGCTTCAGCTTGTATAATGGAAGCCAGAGTCATCAGTTCTCCTTCAGTCATGTTTAAGTCATCTAGTCGGGCAATCCTATCTGGTGTCCAAATAGATTTGTACTCCTCGATCATTGTTTCCAAAACAACTTCCAACTCAACTCCTTTAGGAAAACGGTAAGTGTCTGGGAATAAATACCCTTCCAGTCCAGGTCCTGGGAGGGACCAAGCTTTGTGTAAAGAAGGCTCAGATATGTCAGAGTATATGTCTTCTGCTGATAAAGTGATGTGATTAGATATTTTTTCAGCAATTTCCTGGAGCATTAGACCTTCTGGTATGGTCAAGTCAAAAGTCACTACACTGCCTTCTGTCAGTGTCCTCAAAGCGTCCTTCCAATGGCTATATTGCTGCAGGGAATATTCGCCTGCATGGATCCTACGGTCATCGCCAGTTACACGAGCATATAGGCGAAGTAATACAGGGCTTTCCACAATGTTTTTGCTAACCAGTGTGTCGACTAGAGCATCGAAATGCATTCCAGTGTGAACTTTTACCGTTGAAAAATTGCCAGGGGTTCTTTCGGCACACCCAATAATTATGGGTACTATTAGAAATAAATATTTCATAGGTTCTGATTTCGATCCAGCCAACTTTGGAGGATCAGGACAGCAGAAATCGTATCCACAAGTTTTTTGTCTCTACGTTTTTTCTTAGACATGTTTGAAGTACTTATTATTCGTTCAGCCCTAGAGGACGTGAATCTTTCATCGACTAAATGCACTGGAAGTTTAAAGGTTGTCTCAAGGTTTTTACCAAGTTCTCGCACTACTGTAGTCCAATCGGTGTCTTTTCCCGAAAGTGCTAAGGGTAGTCCCAGGATGATATGCTCAACCTGGTGCTCTTCGATAATGGTCTTCAGCGATGACATTGGAAACCTCTTACCGATTCTCCTTTTCAATGTAAGAAGTGGCTGAGCGATTAGTCCAGTTGAGTCGCTTACGGAAATCCCAATTCTCTTTTCGCCCAAATCGATTCCAAGTGACCGCATAAAAATCCTATCAGATGTGAATTTATAGTATCAAATATATAGGCAATTATCGAGGAAGCCCACATAGTAGTACATCGGGATAAATCCAGATTTTATTGATCCTGTGATCCCGATAACGGCCATACAAATTTGAGATGGAGTAATGAGAAAGGATCGGTTCAACTAGTCAATTTATTCCAGGTATTCTAAACCGGCTGATGTCTTCGGTGTCGCAGTACTCCTCAGGTTCAGTCCCAGGGAGAAACAATTCCATTATTTGGTTGTTTTGAGGACACCATTCGCTAGATCGTTTTCCAGAAGTTCTATCAATTTGACGGGTACTTAGGCCTTCTGGAACTGGCCATGGTTCTGGGATAGGGAGCAAAGGTGTTTGGAAGGATGATCCTTCTGCATTAGGATCACCGTAGTAGACTCTTCGCATGAAATTACCCCAGACAGGTGCGGCATCACCTCCACCAGTGGCTAACGGACGTATTTCTTCTGGGATATCCATTCCAAACCATACTGTGGCCAGCAGGTTGGGTGTAAATCCATTAAACCAGACGTCTGTAGCGTCATTGGTGGTTCCTGTCTTGCCAGCTGCGGCAACTTCGGTAGGAAGACCAGCAACCACTCTGATTGCCGTTGCTCCAGTTCCAGCTTCTACAACATTTTGAAGCATAGAAACCATAATGCGGGCAACCAGAGGATCCAGCACTTGAGTGCGTTCAGGTCTGGGATCCCAAATTGTTCTACCTTGTGAGTCTTCTACTTTTAATATAGGGAACGGGCGGACCTTGGTTCCTTCATTACTAAAACTGGAATAGGCCTCTGCCATTTCTAGTGGAATAACTTCAGCTGCTCCTATGGCAGTTGATGGGAAAGGTTCTATCTCACTTCTAATGCCCATTCGACGTGCGGTTTGAACTACACTCTCTAATCCCACCACGTCGGCTAGTTTAATAGCTACGATGTTTTGAGATTTCTGTAAGCCTGTTCTAATGGTCATTGGACCTTCGAAGACCTCGGTATAATTAGAGGGCCTCCATTCTGTTCCGTCCACTTGTAGAGTTACTACGGGCGCATCGACTATTACAAAATTTGGAGGGATACGATTGGCAATAGCCGTAGTGTAAACGAAAGGTTTAAATCCAGATCCAGCCTGTCGTAAGGCTTGGGTTGCGCGGTTGAACTTAGAAAATCGAAAATCACGGCCACCAATCATTGCTCGAACACCCCCAGTCCAAGGATCGAGCGCAACTAAAAGACCTTGTACATATTTCATGGAATCGACCTGGGGATTTTCTGAGGCCATTGCTTGTTGATAATCAGCAAATTTGGCATGCTCAAATCCTGGTCTTGCCTCAATACGGTCCCAGCCTTCCTTCATAGAAAGTTCGGCTGCCTCTTGCATACCGACGTCAAGGGTTGTGAATATGCGCAAGCCTGAAGTATAAAGCTTGCTCCCAAATCGGTCATCCAAGATCTGTCGGACCCATTCTTCGAAATAGGGAGCAGCAGTGTTAGTGGGAGTAGCCCTTTCCGTCGGTATAGGCATTTGCGTGTAGCTGTCTGCTTCATTCTCTGAAATGAATCCCTCTTGTACCATTCTGCTAAGCACTAGATTTCTTCTACTTTCAGCATTTTTAGGGTTTACAAAAGGACTATAAAAAGCTGGACGATTTGGAATAGAAGCAAGGAGAGCTGCCTCAGCTACATCTAATTCAGACGCATTTTTACCGTAGTAGTTCCTAGACGCAGTTTGAATGCCCCACCAACCGTGTCCATAATTAATTTCATTGATGTAGGCTTCAAGGATTTCATCTTTTGTGTAAGAGCTTTCCAGATCGAAAGCTACTTGTAGTTCTTTTAGTTTTCGTATAACTCGTCGTTCAAACCCGATCTGGTCTTCGAACATGTTACGTGCTAATTGCTGTGTTATAGTGCTTCCACCACCTCTATTTCTACCAGTTAATACACCGAGAACAGCTCTGGTTAGCCCTAGTGGGTCAATTCCTCGGTGTTGGTAAAACCTTTTGTCTTCAACCGCTATGAACGCTTGATATACATGTTCGGGAAGTGTTTCCAGTGAAACCGGAGTGCGTCGTTCTATGCCAATTTCCACCAACAACTGCCCGTCGTGACTAAACAGCTTGCTGGTTTGGTCTGATTCGAATGTTCTAATTTGTGCGACCGATGGACAATCTGAACAGAGATTTTTCCAGGATCCTATGGTTAACCCAGCACAGATCCCAACCAGGGTCAACAGTACGTAGAGGAAAGTCCGCGAATCATCTGTCTTCTTAAACAAGCGTTAATCTCCTGATATTTTGTGGTTCTCAGGTTCTTGTAATGTACCGAGTTTGAGTCTCTAGGTTCCGTTTAGAGTAGGATTTCAGAGCCAGCAACCCAATTAACAAACCTGTAACAAACTATTGAAGCCTAAATATAAAAGAAAAAACCTGTTAAAATTAATATAGGAAGTTATCATTGAGAAAGGTGTTTGTGAGCCATTATCACAGAAGCTGGTTGAATTATGTTGGACCTGGATGAATGTCAAACCTAGCGGTTAGGCTTAGGAGGATTTGTGAAGCACAAATCAAGAATAGTGGAAAAGCCTTGGGGTCATGAGCGAATTTGGGCGGAGACAGATGAGTATGTGGGTAAAATTCTACACATAAAAGCTGGCGAAGCGCTGTCATTGCAATACCATGAAGTAAAAGACGAAACGATTCACTTGTTCACTGGGGAGATGCTGTTTTATGTGGGCATGATAGACGGAGACCTACAAGAAGTAAAACTGTCGGCTGGAGAAAGCTACCATGTAGAACCGGAGACAGTGCACAGAATGGTCGCAGTCAGTGACTGTGACCTTTTAGAGGTTTCGACTCCACACTTAAAAGATGTGGTTCGGTTGGAGGACCGGTATGGTAGAATCTCAGGGAAAGATTGACTGTGTAACAGGTTTTAGCCTAAAAAAAATATTGCTTATTGCAGTAGTTCTGTTCCCACTCATTTCTTGCGGGTCAGCTCAGGAGGAAGCGAGTTGGATTAATTCCTCGGACGGCCAGTTAAGAAGGATGGGGGAAGCTATCTTAGTGGATGTGATAGAATCATCTGGCCTTGAAATACTAGAACAAATCCAAGTAGACTATCGGACGCCAGAGGAGATGTCTGATTATGTCAGATTCAAACTAGAACAAGATCTTCCAAAATCTAAGGAGAGTCATGTTGCTGAGAGTTACCGATTGCTCGGTTTATTCCCCGAAGACCTAAATCTCCGTCAAACACTTTCAAGCCTGTATGAAGAACAGGTGATCGGTTTTTATAATCCCGATGACAAAACTCTTTATTTGCAGGAAGAGGTTCCTATTGGCAACTTGGAATCTCTTTTAGCCCACGAGATGGTCCACGCCCTACAGGACCAACATTTTGATTTGAATGCTCTTACTGACGGGGCTCTGAATAACGATCAATCGGCAGCTGTAATGGCAGCCATAGAAGGCCATGCTACATTGGCTATGTTAGACCTTATGTCTAAGAATAATAGAAGTGCTGGCTTAGATATTGAGGATGTTTTAGAGTTTGGAAAATCGATTGTGAATGGATTTGAATCCGCTGAAATCGAAGGTGGATTGCTCGGTACGGTTCCCTTGGTACTTAGGGAAACGATGATTTTCCCCTATATAGAAGGTGCCCGATTTGTCCAAGTGATGCGTGACAAGGACGGGATCAAGTCGGTGCCTTTCGAAGCTAAACTGCCAAAGTCTACTCAACAGGTTATGCATTTCGACGGATCGGATATTGAGGAAATGATTGTTCCAAGGTCTATCGAGATCACTCCATCTGACAATTGGATTAAGTTGTATGAAAACACACTTGGGGAACTGGAAGTAAGTTTGTTCCTCGAAGAATTGACTGGACGAAAGAGTTCTGCCGAAGGTTGGAGGGGAGACAGATTTGTGTTGCTGGAAGGAATAGAGGACAATAGGACTCTCGTGTGGGTTAGTGTTTGGGATACTGTCGAAGATAGGAATGAATTTTCTGAAACCGTAGAATCTCACATAGAATTATTGGGGGAGGAAGTTAGGATATCCTCGATGAGTATTGACGGATTTGCTGGGCTGAGTATAAACATTGGCCCAGAGGCTGATGTGGAGGTGATACTTGAAACAAATTAGATCTGATTCCACGCTAATCCATGTAGGGACTAGAGAGGAATCGTCCTATGACGTTTTAGTCAAACAGGGCGCATTATCTTCTCTTCCCAGCCTACTTGGCGAATATACTGCCAGCCATCGTTACGCTATCATCTCCGACAGAAATGTCGCCTCGCTGTATGGCCACTCATTGAGAGATAATCTTAGGAAGGAAGGTCTCGACGTAGAGTTGTTCGTGTTCGATCAAGGCGAGGTTAACAAAACACGATCTACTTGGTGCGATTTGACAGACAAAATGTTAGCCAAATCATTTGGGAGAGATTCCTGTATTCTAGCGTTAGGAGGGGGAGTCGTTGGAGATGTTGCTGGGTTCGTGGCAGCAACATATATGAGAGGTGTCCCAGTAGTTCAGATACCTACAAGTCTCCTTGCAATGATTGATGCGTCTGTGGGAGGAAAGACAGGTGTTGACGTTTCAGCAGGAAAAAATCTTGTAGGAGCATTTCACCCTCCCAGACTGGTGATTGTGGACCCTACAGTAGTAAGTACTCTCTCTGTAGACGAGTGTAAGCAGGGGCTAGTAGAAGCAGTCAAACACGGACTGATTATGGACCCTCAATATTTTGCCCAGTTGAGCGAATTAATTCCAGAATTGCTTAACTATGATTTGGACAAAATTGAAGAAATAGTTTCTCGTTCTATAGAGCTCAAGGCGAGTGTGGTTACTGAGGATGAACACGAGCACGGCAAAAGAGAAATTCTCAATTTCGGACATACGTTCGGTCACGCAATGGAAGTAGCTCAGCATTATACTATGTCACATGGGACTGCGGTCGGTCGGGGAATGCTACTCGAAATCCGTTTGGGTATTGAACTGGGATTGACTGATCCGAGCACCTTTGAAGCGACAGTAAGCTGCTTAGCAAAACTAGGAATTTCAAATCATGGTTCTCAAGATTTAAATTCGGAAGAAATCATGGACCATTTGCGACTTGATAAAAAATCAAAGCTCGGAGGAAGACGATTCGTCCTGATTTCCGGAATTGGTTCAGTGTTGCGGAATGGGGAAGATTGGAGTCACACAATCGAAGAGGGAATTCTAATGGAATTTCTAGGGTCTCTTTGATAGTTTGTCCAGGGCCTACAGCAGTCTTTCTTTAATTTGAACTTATTATGGTAGGGTTTTAATGTTATATTGATTGGTTAGTAAGTCTAAAAAGGACTGAATGCTATAACTAACGACCCCTATGACCACTCTCAGGTGGCTCAAATTTGAGACTTGACTCTGGTCGAGAGGTCTTACAGTAGCATCAGTTCACAATACTGTGAGAAAGAAATGACAACTTATCTGAATGACCCTCAATCTGAGGGACAGGGGTTGCCGATTGTGGCAACTTCTAGCGTGGCCCTACTTATCGATTTCGACAATGTGACAATGGGCATGCGGAGTGATTTATCCAACGAATTGAAAGTTTTGCTGGATTCAGATGTCGTACCAGGTAAAATCACCGTTAGAAGAGCTTATGCGGACTGGAGACGTTACCCACAATATGTTGTGCCACTTTCAGAAGCATGCGTCGAATTGATTTTTGCACCGGCATATGGGAGTTCAAAGAAAAATGCCACTGATCTTCGTATGGCAATCGATGGGCTGGAGTTAGTTTTTCTCCGACCCGAAATTAGCACTTTTGTACTCCTGACAGGTGACTCAGACTTCTCTAGTCTGGTTATTAAGCTCAAAGAATATGGGAAACATGTTATAGGAGTGGGTTTACAGGAATCTACCTCGGACACATTGGTCCAAAACTGTGATGAATACTACTCATATAACAGTTTGACTGGACTGAGAAAAATGAGTGAAGAGGACGTTGATCCAAAAGATCCCTGGGATCTGGTGGCACAGGCAGTGTCCAAAATGATAGACCGAAATGACGTTATGAGGTCTGATAGATTGAAACAAGTTATGATCGAACTGGATCCTAGTTTTGACGAGGGGGACTTAGGATTTAACAAGTTTTCGAAGTTTGTCGTCGAAGCGGCTAATCGAAACAGTATAGGAATCCAGAAAATGGAGAATGGGCAATATGAAGTAATGCGTGGCGACAAGCCGAACGTTAAAAAATCTGTTGTGAAACTCAACGATTCATCTAAACCCAACAGTCCTGATTTGCAGACTGGGTATGCGCTCATGGTTGATTGCTTGCGGGATCAAAACGACAAAGGTCAGGAGTCTTTAATCGATTCTGATGTTAAGCGTAAAATGCTGAGAATAGATAGGAGCTTTGATGAAACTGAGTTCGGTTTTAAGAAATTCAGCAAATTTCTTCTCCAAGCAGAGCAGGATGGCGTGATTAAAATGGAGGTGGCAGAGACAGGTGGCTATAAGGTGTTCACGGGCCACCACTTAAGCGATATTGGAAGTATGGGTCTTCCCACGGAGAAGGATGCTATTGTAAAATATTTGACAAACTCTTATCAAGGGATTGGGAAAAAGACAGCTGAAGAGGTTGTAGTGGCATTTGGAGAGAAGGTTTTTGAAGTTTTTGAGACCTCTCCACAACTGGTAAAAGAGGCTTCTCCTAGACGTTCTGAAAAATTGTTAGATGGATGGAAAGCCGATATAACAAGAAGAAGAAAAGTCGAAATCAATGGGAAGGATTCTGACTAGAAAGCCTAAAGGGTTGTGGAAGAATCAAGTAGAATAAATTCGAATCAATAAAAGTTTACAAATTTATTGGAGTGCAGATTTTTGGAAATAATCGCTTGTATTAAACGAGTTCCAGACACTGAAACACGAATAAAGCTTTTGGAGGACGGTTCTGGAGTAAACCCCGAAGGCATTAAGTATATTACCAGTCCTTATGACGAGTTTGCTTTGGAAGCAGCTCTCAGGGCGAAGGAGACAGAGGAATCGTCAACTGTGACCGTGATGACACTAGGCAATGATGAAGCCCAAGAGAACTTGCGCAACGCTCTCGCCTTGGGTGCCGATGAAGCGACTCTCCTAAACGGTGATGTAACAATGGACGGTCTTGCCACAGCTAAGGTGTTGGCTCAAGAGATGAAATCTAAAAGCCCCGATTTGGTTTTATTCGGTGTTAAGGCAGGAGATGACGATCAGCAACAAGTTGGACCTATGGTGGCTACGTTGCTTGACTATCGATGTGTAACCAATGTCACAAACTTTGAGGTTCAGGAATCTATTGTTACCTGTAAGCGCCAAATTGAAGGAGGAAATGAAGTAGTCGAAGTCACACTTCCAGCAGTCATCACAGTAACCAAGGGTGAGTTCGAACCTCGTTTTCCTTCTCTCAAGGGTATTATGGCTTCTAAAAAGAAGACATTAGTCACCAAAGATGTCCAAGTTCCAGAGAGTCATCTAGTGGTGACAGGCATGGAGTATCCTCCTGAAAGGGATGGGGTATACATTGTCGAAGAGGGATTAGAGGGTGTTTCAGAACTGGTTAGACTCCTAAGAGAGGAAGCTAAAGTTCTGTAAGTATGAGTTCGATATCTATCATCAACCATTGGAGGTTATAGGGTACTGTAATGTCTAATCTTATGGTGTTTGTGGACCACAGAGATGGTTCTGTAAGCAATGTGACTAGGGAGATTCTTTCTGCTGCTTCATCACTCGCGAAAGAACTTGGTGTTGCTCTCCATGCTCTGGTCTTGGGTGACAGTGGAGCTGGTGACTGCAGTGGTCAACTTGCCGAATATGGTGCAGATAAGATTCTTGTGGCAGAGCATCCTGCTCTCAGTACTTATCTAAGTGAAAGTCACGGGGAGGTTGTAGTTTCAGCGGTGGAATCAGGTGATTACAGTGCGATCATTTTTCCAGCTACCGCTAAGGGTAAGGATCTTGCTCCTCGTGTAGCTGCTTCGCTAGATACAGCGATGGCTTCTGATGTCAGCCATTTAGAGATCGCTGAGGAGAACCTGGAGGCTACACGAGCCTTGTATGGTGGTAAGGTTCTGGTTCGACTGAGATTTACAGCCTTTCCAGCGGTGATAACGATCCGTCCTAATGTCTTCAGTGCCAAAAAAACCTCTGGAATAGGCCAAGTCACAAACATTGATGTTACCTTGCCAATGCCTGAGGGGTATAAGGTGAAGGAAATAGAGACTCTGGGACGGAAAAATCTAGATGTTTCCGAAGCCCACACAGTTGTTTCTGGAGGAAGAGGGTTGAAGGATCCAGCAAACTGGAGATTACTGGAAGATTTGAGGGATTCTCTAGGTTTAGAGGCAGCATTAGGAGCATCCAGGGCTGTTGTTGATGCAGGCTGGAGGCCTCATGGAGAGCAGGTCGGTCAAACGGGAAAGACGGTCGCTCCTAGGCTATATTTTGCTGTCGGAATTTCAGGTGCGGTTCAGCACTTAGCTGGAATGCGAACAGCACAAATTATCGTAGCTATCAATAAAGACGCTGATGCTCCAATTTTTGGTGTGGCCGATTATGGGGTCGTTGGTGATGCAATGGAAATTCTGCCTGTGCTTACTGAAAAAATTGCTGAACTGAATTCAGAAGAGTAGGTGCCAAATGACACCACAGGTTTGGACCGGATGAAAAAAGTTTTTATCGGCGTTTTAGTGTCAGCCATTTTTGTGCAATCCCCTGGAGAAACTCTCTCTCAAGTCTTTCCCGTAGATTTAGAAAGTCTCAAAAAGGAAAGGAGCTATTGGCTAAACCCAGAGTCTATGGAGGCTTATGACGGGGCAGTATACAAGATGGAAGAGGGTGAGATAGTGTTTAAGGGTCATTTAAGAAATGGCCTATTCCACGGACGTTATGAAGAATATCACCCAAAAGTAGACTCTCTGGGTTCAAGAGGATATGAAAGAGGTACCTATGAAGAGGGGCATCGGGAGGGTGGGTTTGAAGTTTATGAGAGCATTGGGAAACTTTCTGAAAAGGGGAGATATCTGAGGGGTGTCAGACATGGTCCTTATTTGGCTTATCATGATAATATGAGTCTTTGGATCAAGACCGAATACATAGAAGGTAGATGGGAAGGTCCATATGAATCCTTCGATAGAAACGGAAAGTTAGTAGCCAAAGGTCGCTATAAAAAGAATTTACAGTGTGGTCTTTGGATCCAAGAGGGAAAGATGGTTGAGTATCCTTCCTGTTAATCGAGTTAGTAATTAAGCAGGGCGGATTGAAATACACAACATCATTAGATTTATCTCAATAGGTGCGCACCACAGGAGAATCAAACGAGTCCCATTCGTATGTTTGTTCAATGCGCTTTCTGATTTCGTTGATGACTTCAGATCCTCGGTCACCGTTGGTCATGATAACAAGACCATATCCCTTAACTTTATGAGCGAGAGTCAGTGCCCTGAATCCCCAGTTACTCCCACTGTGACTGAAGTACCAGCCTTCGCCGTGTTTGCTTACTGAAAAACCGACTGAAAACGGTCCTACTCCAACTGGGTTTAACATCTCTTGAACCATAGTTTGAGAGAGAATACGATTTGAATTTCCTTGCGCAGATAGCTGTATTTCGATAATAAACATGGATAGATCAGTGGGCGTTGTCCAAAGGCCTGCCGCTGCATGCTCAGGATAAACATGCCATTTCGGACCACGTGATTCACCCTCTCTGTCGTGTGCTCGGGCGGCGTTTTTATCATGCTCTGAAGAAATTGGTTGGGCATAAGAACTACGTTTCATACCAAGTGGGTTAAGAATTTCCTCTCTCATTAAATCAACGAAGGAGCGGTTGTATACATCAGAAAGGGCGAGTTCCATTAGGGTGACACCGCCACCCGAGTACTCGTAGTATGTCAGCGGTTCACGCTCCATGAACACTCCTCCGACATTTGATAGATCGTGGCCTTCCAGTATTTGGACGGTTGTTGGAAGCGGTTCTTCTGGATCATACCCTGGGAATCCAAAGCCATCTCCAAGACCGGAGGTGTGGCTGGTGAGGGTCCGTGGTGTTACATGTCGATTTTCAGTGAATCCTTCGCCGTCAAGATCCCATGACACAAGAATGTCATTAATGTCGTCGTCTAGATCAAATAGACCATCTTGCGCTGCTTTGAGTACTCCCATTGCTGCTACTGGTTTGCTTATAGAGGCGGCTTGGAACATTGTTTCGGTGTTTGTGATTTGTCCTGTTTCTATATCAGCTACTCCATAACCTTTCGCCCAGTGGATCGCAAAATTGTCAATGACTGCTAGCGAAACGCCAGGAACTCCAAATTTCTCCATGAGTTCGATAATAGGCATACTACTCAGATCACTTGTCTCAAAGCCTTTATTGTCTCCATGCTCTATTTGATATTGAGCGTCAGAAATGGAAATAGAGCCAGCGTTTTCCAGGTTTGACCGTGTTACTTCCGATGTGTTGTTGGTGCAGGCTAGAATACAAGTGATCAAAAGAAAAAGTTTGGTTTTTTTCATCTGGGACTCCTAAAATCTAGCCTGAAAACTATCAGGTAACTTTCTACGATTTTTTAGACCAATTATTAAACCCTGGGGAATCATGAAGAAGTAGTAGGTCCAGGGTCGACCCTTCACTGACTCTGCTCATACCTTGGGGAATGATGGCTAAGGCATCTGCACTGCCAAGGCTCCTAACTAACCCTGATCCTTGTGAATCAGCTGGAAAAAAGACCAAACGTCCATCCCTTTTTTCTAATTGAACCCTGGGAAATTCAGTGAGATGTTCGGGAGAGCTAAGGTCAGTAGCGGAGACTGCGGTGATTATGGGTCGATGTATGTGTGTACATCCAGCCATAGCTAAGATAAAAGGTCTTACGAGTATTTCGAATGTTACCATTGCTGACGAAGGGTTTCCCGGTAATCCGAAAACTATTTGATCTTTATGGTTGTCTCTCGGTAGGTGTCCGAAAGAGACTGGACTTCCTGGTCTTATTCTTGTTCGCCAAAAATCAAGGTTGAATCCAGCCTGGTCAAGACATTCCTTGAACAAGTCTCCTTCACCCATGGATGCCCCACCTATTGTCACAAGAATATCTGCACTTTGGCCACTGGCTATATGCGATTTAATATCATTAATATCATCCTTAGCGATACCAAGGTTATAAGCTATTCCTCCGGCAGTCTTGACCGAGCTACTGATTAGGTGGCTATTTGATTCGGGTATCTTTCCAGGATCCAAAGAACTACTCGACAGTGACTCCAGTTCGTTTCCACTTGCCAAAACTGCTACTGTGGGCTTCTTGAAAACTTGTATAGAAGTTGCTCTGGTCGCTGCTAATACAGTTATTTGTCCTGGGCCTATACTTTGCCCTGCTTTTAGGACGATTGTTCCTTTTTCCCAGTCTTCTCCAGCTGGTCGCACATTTCTTCCCCGATCTCTATCTGAAAAAATGGCTATCTTCCCAGATTCGTTTTTTTCAGCGTCGGTATGTTCTACCCTGATTACGGTATCAGCTCCCGCTGGGACCGCTGCTCCCGTCATTATCCTCACGGCTTGATTTTCACGGACTTCACCCTCAAAGAAGGTTCCTGCGTGAATAACATCTACGACATCGAAAACCACTGGGTCAGTTTCAGTTACCTGTTTCAGATCTATACTTCTTATCGCGTAGCCATCCATTGCACTATTGTCCAGTGGTGGCAAAGTGCTAGGCGCAGAAATGTCTTTAGCTAGTACCCTGTCCAGGGCATCATCGATGGCAATGGATTCTTTTTCGGCAAGCACCACTGATTCAAGCACTCGTCTCTCGGCTTCATCTAAAGGGAGCCAGTCAGCGATTCTTTCTTCGAATTGAGCCATGATCGTCAATCAAAAACGATAACTAAAACCCACAAAGAGATTCTTTGTGGCGACCCACTCATCTTTAGGGTTGCTACCCAAAGGGTCTGTTTCTGTAGTCAGCCATCCAGCAGGAGTACCGACTTTCCAAAGGTTAAAAACTCCTTCTGTGAAGAGAGTGATTCGTTGTGACAGTTCAAAGTCGAGACCTCCAGCAATTACGGAAGCAAATTGGCTACCAAAATCGTAACGTTTTTCCTGTTGCATTCCAGCTGCTTCTTCGATTGATTGGTCGGCTGCCAGAGAGAGTGCCGCACCACCACCCACTGCTAGATATGGTTGTAAGGAACGCCAGGTTCGATGGCCAGTCAGATTAAGGCGAAATCTTAGATCAACCACCCCAAAATTCAACTGAGTATCACCCAGCTTTTTGCGGCCTTCCGACGCATTGAAATCGTAAACTGACCGGGTAGAATTGTATCGACTAGCGTTAATTTCAATAGTAAGTCCACTACCGACATTTATTCCATAGCGACCGCCAATGATAGATGCTGTTCTTGGCCCTATATCCAATTGGCCTGAACCTATTGTTGCTTGACCGTAAAAGAGTCTTCCACTGTGACGAGTGTCAACAAATTTATACGGTGAGGGAATCACCTGTGCTTTTGCTACATTAGAGACTAAACAGCAGATTGAAGCGATTAAAAATACCCTTAATGTAACTTTTACGATTGAATAAATAATTTTCTCTTTGGGATAGGTCTGCAAATTTAAGCCAGAGTAGGGAGTTCGTAGTGTCGATGACTTCATCAAGCTACATAAATTCACTCAACACTCCAAAATTGTTCAAGGAACATTCTACCAAACTATATGGAAAGCATCCTGTCTTTTATACACCCAGTGACGATCACCCTGTTCATCCAGGTAGGCCTCTTCTTCTTGCCGGCAAGATACTGGCTGGTCTCCCCATTCTGGAACTTCGGTCGTTGCTTGCAGTTCGATTGAATGCCAGACATTGGGTAGCATGATGGCTTCACCTCGAACGGGGACTCCTTCTTGAGCATCCCAACGACCTATCAGAGGGCCGGCTCCATGTCCGTGATCTCCGATCGGATGGGTATAAACGGTTCCGTTAATGTCTTCAGCACGCATCTGATCTAATGTCCGCTCTAATACCTGGTTTCCAGTTAAGCCAGGTATCATGTGGTCGAGTAATATATCTTGTAATCTGTTCGAGTTCGCCAAGCATTGTTTAAGACCCATTGGTACTTCTGTTTCTCCTCGGGGCATCACATAGCCGAGGTGTTGGGTATCTGTATGAAGATTCATTGCTACCAATCCGAAATCAGTCCATAGCAGATCTCCTGGCTGGATAGTTACGGGATCTTCTGTAGCATCGAGTCCACCGTGACGTTGCACGTCTACGTTTGTTTGAAACCAAGTCGTATATCCGAGCTCTTGCAATTTCTGGCGCATCCACCACCTAACGTCATCTGTTGTAGTGGTTCCTGGGGTGATTACAGAATTGGAGAAAGCCTCTGAAATTAGTGCATGGACCGATTCTTGAATCTTTCGGTACCTTGGTAACATTTCTGGGATTCTGAGAGAAATATAGTTCATGGCAAGTTTAGGTTCACGTATGACTCGACTGCTATATGTTTCTCCAATTGCCTCCATTAGGGCTTCATGCTCTCCCGTGTGCAGGCCATCTGAGAATGCCCATACAGGGTCAATATTGAGAACTATGTTATCTGGGTCTCTATCTTCAATAAGTTCGCGAAGTAAATTCCATTGTTCATTGCCAACGAGTTCTGCTGTAGGTTGTGTTGGAGCGGGACGGGTTGAACGGAATGCTTGGAAAAGTCCTCCTTGACTGGTACCGCCGAGGGCTAGCTTTTCCACCGTCCCATCATCCCTTTTCGTGAACACGTATATTGATCTGCGACGAGCGGCAAAGGTTGTCGGTGAGGTTATAGACCAAAAAACCGGATCTTCAGCGTATTCACGCATCGAAAGGATCCACATGTCAGTGTCGTATTCCAGCATTAATTTTGGCAATACTCTTTCTAACCGGATCTTCAGCCACTCCTGTTGTTCAACTGCTTGTTCTCTCAGAGTAGGAAGGGGTTGATAAGATTCGGTAGAAATACTTTCAGTTTGTTGAACATTTTGGCAACTCATTGGCAATAAAATGAATACCACTACTGCCATAGTTCTGATAAATGACATGGGATTAATCCAGCTTATAATTTTCTTATTTGTAGTCCACTCATAGTGCTACAACAACTGGGTTTTGCGCAACCTAAAAATGTTTTCGGGCTTTTGTCTGCCTAGGGTTTCTGTCCTATATTTATCTATTCTTTTTTCCACATCCTCTTCGGTGAATGCGTTGATAATATGATTGGGCAGATAGCAAGAGTGGGTCAGTTCGCTGTGATGTTATCCTTTGTGTGCAATTTTACGCCGGTGGAAGGGCTTTTTGCTCAAATTGCAGTAGTAGATAAAGAAGAGAATATACGAGCTAGTGAGAACGGAATACTGTTGGGACAGATGACAGAGGGCTCCGAGCTGGAATTCCTCGCTTCGAGGGATAACTGGTTACAGGTAAATTTAGAAGGTTGGGTCTGGGAAGAATCACTTCAAGCAGTGGATACAGATGATTTTGATTTGAGGGTATCCGCTGCGGAAGGTGAAAACATTCGCAATAGGCCTCAAGGATTGATTGTTGGGCGGCTGGAAAATGGCACTCTTCTAGAATCTGTTGAGAGAGTTTCTGGATGGATCCGTGTGCAAAGGAAGGTGTGGATTTGGTCCGAATCGGTCGATGTGCAGACGATGAATATGGAATCTGAAATTGGCAGTGCTAAAGTGGGTAAGATAGAGCCTGAGTGGTTAGCATTAGGAGAAGGCCTGGCTGTATTAGACGGTCCGAACGGTGATACCTTGGTCAGGGCTCAACAGCCTTCTACATTCGAAGTGCTCGCAAGACAGGGTAATTGGGCACAGGTCAGTATTAAGGGTTGGCTCTGGGCGCCAGAAACGTCTGAAGATCTTGAGAGACTTCCAGTACTGGTAGATGTGAATATAGATGACCTCTCAGATAGGCCACACGAATTCGAAGGAAGGTTTTTGCAATGGGATCTCCAATTTGTAACGATTGAAAAGGCTGATGGAATACGTTCTGATTTTTATGAGAATGAAAATTTTCTTGTAACAAGGCTGGCCAATACTGAGGATAATTTTATTTATGTCACTGTTGGTTCAGAATTTTTTGAAGAGGTATCGTTTTTAAATCCGATGGATGAGGTTCGCGTTGTGGGACGTCTCAGAACAGCTTCTGAAAAACTAACGAATGCCCCCATATTGGAACTAATGTCATTAGAACGGAAAATACCTTAGAAAAGGTTGACCACTTATCTCAACAATGAACTCTTAAGGATTTCTTTCTTTACTGACGTTGACCGTTCCAGAGTCCGATTTTTCCTGCCTTGTAAGCCATAGTCCTACTAGGATAACTACTGTTCCAATAAGTTGAGCTATGGATGGGATTTCTCCTAGCCAAACAAGGGCAGTCAGTAGGGCGATTACAGGAACTAAGTTCGAGAAGGCTGCTGTTCTCGGGGCGCCGATTTTTTCCAGGCTGTAATTCCAAAAGTAATAGGCAATAGCTAGAGCCATGACTCCAGCATATGTAACCCCTATCCAGGATAGCATGGGAACGCTCCTCAAATCCATGGACCATAGTGACTGTGCCCCAGCGAGTACTAGGCCTGGTGTAGCTATGCAAAGAGTCCATGTAGTTACAGCTAGGGCTCCATATTCGCGTGTTAAATTCTGAGAACCGACAGTGTATGTGGCCCAAGTTATAGCTGATAACAGTACTAACAGATCACCAACAGGGAGATTTTCAGATAATGAAAAATTCTTGTCGCCTCCTGAAACAACAAAAAAGATGCCAACCAGAGTGATAATGATACCAGCCCAAACCCCCATGCCATAGGTCTCTTTATTTATGGCTGTGGCCAGTAGTATCGTCCATATTGGAACTGTAGCTAGAAGAAGTGAAGAGTTGCCAGCAAGTGTTTTATCGATACCGTAGATAAAGAGAAGCTGGTAAACGATGTTACCCAGGATGCCAAGTAGGATGATTTTCAGCCAGTGTTTTTTCTTGGGCATTGGGATAGGTCCCTTGAGCCTTAGCATGGCGAGGAGAACTAGGGCTGCCATAGGGAATCTGACGGCATTAAATGCTAACGGGTCAAAATAGACCAGGGAAACCTTGATAACTGAGAAATTGATACCCCATATCAGACAAACAGTGACCAAAGCTAGATCATTCCATGGAATACCTGAGGAGATTTGTTTCCTAGGATCCTGGGATTGCGTCTTAACCAAGTAAGAGCCTTTCGATTTATAAGTGGCCTAAAGAACGATCCTTATACTTTTCCGAAAGATAGTCTTTAGTGTGTCTTGTTTCTATAACGTTGAAAACTACTGGATTATTCTTGGATGTCTACAGCAGGTTTTCATGACAAAGAACCATTAATTCCTAATCTACTTAGAGTTGTAATTACAGTGACTCAAGGAGATTCTTGAATTGCCAACTATGCTTCCATTTGACATTATGATGGCTAAATTCAAAAACTCCAAACAAATTGAAAGAACTAGTCTGAAGCTCCTTAATTCAAAAAAATGGGAACTAAATAAAATGGAAGTTTCATGAGAAAATTTTTGGATCATAATGGCAATTTTTGGATCGCAACAGCCAAGGAAGACTCCACTATGGATTATAAAGGTCGCTACTATATGTACCTGCGAGAGGAAAATGGGACTGAGGCTAAAGGCTATGCTCTTTCCGATGTCCGATGGAATAGCGAAGAAGTAGCTAGCAGAACACTGAAGACAATGTCTGATGTGGAATTAAGAAGACGTTTAAGATCAGCCAGAGGACGTGGCTGAAGGTTGCTTGATCGCAAAAGTAAACGAAGTAGACTTCAATTCACGGAAAACGTTTTTACTGGGTATGTTATTGCCAATGTGTTCCTGGTGTTCTTTGAAAATCAGCAAGATGAGAACCGATCAGGTTTTCGATCCGCTTAGAAGAATTTGTGGATCGTAGTCCGTTGGAAATAATACTGAAAAGCAATTCCTCTTGATCTCTGGTTTTAACAACTCCGGTGAGTGCGGATACCCCTTCTATCGTACCTGTTTTGGCTTTTAAATTTCTTGCTGCAGGAGTTCGATACATCCTCCTTAGGGATCGTCCAGCTTCGGGGAGTGTCGAAAGGAAAGTCTGCCATTGGCCACTTTTTGCTATGTGAGTAAGAAGTTGAATAAATGCTTCTGGAGTAGATTTATTGCTAGCTGATAAACCGGATCCGTCACTGATTTCGATGTGTTGTCTTTGAATTCCCACTTCCTCTGTTAAAAATTTCCGTATTGTCTTGGTCCCTCCTTCAAATGATCCGTTTTCGCCGGTAATTCGTCCCATTGTTTTAAATAAAGATTCTGCAAATAGGTTGTGACTTTCGTGATTCAGTACTTTTAAGTATTCAAGTATTTCGGGAGAGACATGTTGCGACACCAAATGTGGAGATTGGACAATATTGTCTGATGAATTCTGGTTGGTTGATCTGGAGATCTTGGAAAACTTTCTATTGTTGATTGATTTTGCATTCCCCCTTATCTCTATTCCATTAGAAAGTAACATTGTCTTGAGTTCTGTAGCCGCTAGTAAAGCAGGGTCTGGGACGGTTAAACGTCTCCAAATACCTGGACTTCCAGTTCGGATCTGCCCATAAATATGTACCTCAGAATCGGGGGTTTCTCTATCTAGCCACAGTGGGGCTGTTGGCCGACCAGCTACGGTGCGTGCAGTATTATAGATGGGTAACGAGAAATCTTCATGATCATAATAGATATAGGGTGTCGCGCCAGTGATTCCAGCAGGAAGAATTTGCAGAGTGACTACATTTTCATTAATAGAAAGGGCTGAAACAGGAGCAGTAAACCAGTCGTTCAAATCCTTGTTATTCCACTCCGGTCCAATTTCAGGACCAGAAAAATAGGTCGCATCGCCTATGACGTCCCCTTCAATAACTTTAACGCCCGCTTGCTCCAGACTGACAAGAAAGTCTTGGTACATTTGCGCTTTATTTTCAGAAAATCGCTCTGAAATTCCTGGGTCTCCAGTACCATATAGAATTAGATCCCCTTGCAGATGACCGTTTAGGACCGATCCATCTCGATAGAGAAATGTATTATACCTGAATTTGGATCCCATGAGATGTAAAGCGGCCACCGTTGTATAAAGTTTCATGTTAGAAGCTGGAGACAACTTTTTGTCCTTGGCATGTGCAAACAGGGTGTCCCCGTTCTCAAGGGATACCACTAATACTCCCCAGTTTTCTGATCGTTGCTCACGAGGCATAAGTAGTGCTGTTATACGATCCTTAAGTTGTCCAATTGCGGGATCAGTCACTGCCTTAAGATCTTCTGTACAACAGTGAATGGCACCGTTACTGATGCTAATTGCAGATACTTTAAACAACCCAACAAGAGGAAATGCTAAGACACACAAAAAGAAGCCGTGGCTTAAAATGATTTTTCTTGGGAGGTTCAGCATGAGTGCAACTAATTAGAGCTTCTAACTAAAGGAGCTTGGGTTACATTTTGGACAGTATCCGTTCAACTCAAGCTCATATCCGGTTATTGTGAAATCTCTAGCTTGGGTATGCACTTTAGAGAGTTCTTCTGCACCTAATGTTCCTGGGATGTCACTCACACTTCCACAACCAAGGCAGGTTGCGTGGTGATGAGGGTCACTACGGCAACAGTATCTACTAGATCCATCAACATGACTGACTCTCTTTGCTAGGCCACATGATACTAGAGTGTCAAGGTTCTTATATACCGTGGCTAATGAAATAGACGGTAGTAGTGATCGTGCTTCTAGGTAGATTTTTTCCGCTGTTGGATGAGCTGCAGTTTTGGAAACTATACTGAATACAACATCTCTTTGCCTTGTATAACGCTGACCATGTTTTGCCAGAACTCTTCGAAAGTTGTTTTTGGTAGAACTGTCCATATCGTCTAGAGCCTCGTTTGAATCTCCAAATTGGCCTGGTATAATAAACTAAGGTCAAAAGTAGATTGTCACTAGAGAAGCAAATTGGCCTTGCTCAGAGATGGTTCTAATGCCTAGAATATTTTTCCTGAGAATACGCGAATTTTTGGAGAACAATGGAATGAATGCAAAGCCAAACAATCTGGACGCTCTGTTAGACGAAAAACGACAGTTTGGAGCTTCCGCTGAGTTCAGGAAGAAGGCAGTAGTGCGAGATAGAGGGATTTATGACAAAGCTAAAGACGATCGCTTGAATTTTTGGGAATCTTGGGCTGAAACATTAAAATGGAATGAAAAATGGCACACCGTTCTTGAATGGACTCCTCCCTATGCGAAATGGTTTTTGGGGGGAAGGATAAATGTTTCGGAAAATTGCTTGGATAGACATCTGGACGAGGGCAGGTGCGACAAAACAGCTTTGATTTGGGAAGGGGAAAACGGAGAGTCCCGACACTATAGCTACCAGGATTTGCTAGAGGAAGTATCCAGGCTTGCAAATTCTCTGAAGTCATTAGGGGTGAAAAAAGGAGACAGGGTAGCAATCTATCTTCCAATGATACCTGAGGCTGCGATAGCTATGCTGGCCTGTGCTAGAATTGGAGCGGTGCATTCCGTGGTGTTTGGTGGGTTCAGTCCACAGTCACTAGCTGACAGAATTAATGACCTGAGAGCCACATGTTTAATTACAGCAGACGGTGGTTATAGGAGAGGTGGAGTTGTCCCATTGAAGATTAACGCTGATAAGGCATTAGAGTCATGTGTGACAATAGAGAAGGTTGTTGTTGTAGCAAGAGCAGGACAGCCCACGAAGGAGTTTTCGGCTGAAATGCAGAACGGTAGGGACCATTGGTATCACGAACTAATCAGAGGGGCTGAATCTAACTGTAGCCCCGAAGTAATGGATTCAGAGGATCTCTTATTTGTGCTTTATACGTCAGGAACTACTGGGAAACCGAAGGGGATAGTTCACACTACAGGTGGATATTTAACGCAAGTGGTCGCCACCACAAAATGTGTTTTTGACCTACAGGAAGATGATGTGTATTGGTGTACTGCAGATGTGGGTTGGATTACAGGCCACAGCTACATCGTTTATGGACCTCTTGCAAATGGGGCTACTGTTTTGATGTATGAAGGTGCCCCAGATTGGCCTGATAAAGGAAGGTTTTGGGAAATTTGTCAGAAATACAATGTAAGCATCTTTTATACTGCTCCTACAGCAATCAGAGCGTTCATGAAATGGGGAAAAGAATGGGTACAAAAATACGATCTATCGTCCCTGCGCTTATTAGGTACGGTTGGAGAACCGATCAATCCAGAAGCATGGGTGTGGTACCACGAAGTCATAGGAGAGGAGCGATGTCCGATCGTAGATACATGGTGGCAGACTGAAACTGGCGCCATCATGATCTCCACATTACCAGCGGTTTCCCAGACACGTCCGGGAAGTGCAGGTGAAGCTTTTCCAGGAATTTGCACTACCTTGCTTGATGAAGATGGAGAGTCAGTGAAGGCAGGGTTTTTGGCGATAACGGAGCCATGGCCTTCGATGCTCAGAACCATATATGGGGATGATGAAAGATATGAAGATACTTATTGGTCAAAATGGAACGGAATTTACTTTCCTGGTGACGGGGCTAAAATCGATGAGGACGGTTTTTTGAGCATATTAGGACGGGTTGATGACGTTCTCAATACAGCGGGACATCGTATCGGTACCATGGAGGTCGAGAGTGCTCTTGTAGATCATCCATCAGTAGCTGAGGCAGCGGTTGTTGGAAAATTTCATGAGGTGAAAGGGGAGGCCATAGCAGCGTTTGTAATACTAAAAGAAAAATGGGACGCTTCTGATGAATTGGTGATGGATATAAGGAACCATGTGGCTGAGAAGATAGGTGCTATTGCCCGCCCAGATTCAATAGTCATAACTGCTGATCTTCCTAAAACGAGATCAGGGAAAATTATGCGAAGGCTGCTTAAGGATGTAGCTGAAGGTAAAGCTTTGGGGGATACAACCACTCTAGCGGACCCCTCGGTAGTACAAGGTCTCAAAAAGCAATATTTGTCTGAACAACAATAATTTTATCAGTCAGAAGAATTTGTTTTTGCAGTAATGGGCTTGTCTTTTATTTTCCTTGCTGGAATACCCGCATACACTGAATGAGGTTCAGTATTACGGGTAGCTACTCCAAAAGATCCGAGCATCGTCCCTTCCGCCATATGCACACCAGACATTACGGTGGCATGATAGGTGATCCGTACTCCATCACCAATTATGGTTACAGGAGTCTCAATTTTTTGTCCCTCCACTATATCGTGTGAATGACTGTAGATATTTGCAAAATCAGAGACTGACGCACCATCACCGATTTTGATTCCACCTCGGTCATCGAGGAGAACATGTCGGTGTATTATTACATCGTCCCCCACTTCCAGATTGTACCCGTATGACAATTTGACATAATGAAAAGCTTTGAAATTTTTACCGCATTTGTGAAAAATCCTCTTCGCTAGCATACGTCTAAACTTGACCCCCAGGTCTACATTTTCGGAGAGAGGACTTTGGTCGAACATCTCCCATAACCAAATAAGTGGTTTTACCCTGTAATATCTCTGCAAATCCACATCAGCATAATATTCAGGTTCCAGAGTTACATTTCGTGGGTCGAGATTTGCAATCAATACTTTGTCAGAAAGACTGAGATCTTGTGGTTTCTTATTAGTAAGTGTTGGGTAGTGTATATCAGTTAAAATCCTTCTACAGAGTTCGTAACGGTCGCAATCTTGGTTTTCTAACTCGGAGTCAATAGAGTGTAACCACTCACTGTACACCTGTTCAGTTGATGAAGGCAGATTGATTAGCCGGTTTGGAAGAAATCTCATTTTATGTGACCCTCATACATGGCTTCTGGATTCCGATATCCTATTTGTTTATAGAGAAAACAATAGTTTTTTTTTGAGTAAAAGGAAACTGACAGTGCACTATCAGTTTTTCGTTATTTTCAAAAAGGGTTGACACCTAAAGTCATTCTCGGATAAAATTTTACATGAAACTAGAAACTATCGAAACGCCTGTTCGTTTGGCACTGCCGTGGTGGAGTGCTCGAGCGGGCGTTCGTCTTATCAATGGACTGGGCGTGGTATGGCTCTAATACTGAAAGAATCTCTGACATTCGATGATGTGCTCTTAGTACCTCAGCACTCGACTGTTCATCCAGAGGATGCTTCAGTGGTTTCCTGTCTTACTTCAGGAATTTCTCTAAATGTTCCGTTACTGACAGCTGGGATGGACACCGTAACAGAATCAGCTATGGCTATTGCTGCGGCTCGGCAAGGTGGATTGGGAGTGATTCACAAGAACCTTTCTGTCGAGAAGCAGGCTCAGGAAGTTGACAGAGTTAAACGTTCCGAAAGTGGAATGATTAGAGATCCTATTACCCTGGCTCCTCAAAAAACTCTTAGGGATGCCCATCAATTGATGAAACGCTTCTCCGTTTCTGGTATACCTATTGTTAGGGAAGATGGCTTGTTGTTGGGAATCATTACTAATAGAGACCTACAGTTTGAAACCGATTTAGATCGAGAAATTCAGCAGGTAATGACTTCAGATAAATTGGTGACTGCACCGGTTGGTACCACCTTGGAGGATGCGGAAAGGATCCTGCATCAGTACCGGATAGAAAAACTTCCAGTTGTTGATGGTAATGGTATTCTTCAGGGTCTTATCACAGTTAAGGATATCAACAAGAGACGTTTATATCCTGATGCTTGCAAAGATGGTCATGGACGTTTACGGGTAGGCGGTGCGATCAGTGCTTCTGAACCCGACCTTGATAGAGCTGCATCTCTAGTGGAAGCTGGAGTAGATGTCTTAGTGATTGACACAGCTCACGGTCATGCAGAGGGGGTGCTTAGGGCGGTCGAACGAACAAAATCTAGTTTTCCCAAAGTGGATCTGATTGCAGGGAATATTGGAACGAAAGAGGGAGCCAAAGCACTATTGGACAGGGGTGTTGATGCAATCAAAGTAGGGGTTGGACCTGGATCTATCTGCACCACTCGTATTGTGACTGGGGTAGGACTTCCCCAGTTTACGGCCATCATCGATGCCGTTGAAGGGGTCAACGGACAGGTGCCTGTGATTGCAGATGGAGGAATTAGGTATTCCGGAGATCTGGTCAAAGCCTTAGCAGCAGGTGCAGATTCTGTAATGATAGGTTCAATGTTTGCGGGGACTGACGAATCTCCTGGTGAGAGTTTCTTGAAGGAAGGTAGGCGTTTCAAGACAGTTAGGGGAATGGGCTCACTCTCAGCGATGGAAGCGGGGTCGGCAGATAGATATTTTCAAGATTCAGGACTAGAAAAAAAGAAGTACGTACCTGAAGGAATAGAGGCTAGAGTACCATATAAGGGACCAATGTCAGATACAGTTTTTCAGTTGGTGGGAGGATTAAAGAGTGGAATGGGTTACTGTGGAGCTGCTTCCATCAAAGAACTGCAGGAAAAAGCTACCTTCGTTCGGGTCACTTCGGGTGGCTTGAGAGAATCACATCCCCATGATGTTACCGTAACACGAGATGCCCCCAACTATCACCTCTGAGGGCTATAGCATGTGGGTTTATGGGCCATATGTGAGCTGTAGATGACGGGCAATTCCACACTGGTTTTACCTTTGTTTTGTCTCCAGATACTAGTTCTGTCAGGATGTAACCGTAAGTATAACAATGGTCTGCCACCAGCATTCTTTCCAGACATTGAGATTAATACTGAAGAGATATGGTACGAGGATCTAGACAATCCTTTTGTGCTTCCTGAACCGCCTAAATATTTTTCTGATCCAATTGTAGACGGTGAGTTTTCCAGGGATAGAGTCCTCACTGAAGTAACAGATTGGTGGATTGAATATTGGACCAACAGGGGCTCTGGTGATTTTGCTATTTTCCTGAAAAGAATGGGCCGCTATTCAAGAATAATAGATTTGAGGATTGAGTCTCTTGAACTTCCTTCTTCATTAAGATATTTGCCTATTATAGAGAGTGGTTTCCGACCAGAAGCAACGAGTTCTGCAGAAGCTACGGGATTGTGGCAATTCATGCGGGCTACCGCTAGAGAGGCAGGCCTTAAGGTTTCAGCAATTCTGGATGAAAGGAGAGATCCGGTTCGTTCAACTGAAGAGGCTCTCAGAGTTCTTAAGGATCATTACGAACGTTTTAGTTCCTGGTATCTCAGTCTGGCAGCTTACAATGCTGGGCCTTCCAGAGTGACTAGATTGATAAGAGAGCATGCGCCACTGAGTCCTTTGGGAGATAGTTTATATTTAGCTATATATCCTTTTCTTCCGAAAGAGACACAAGAGTTTGTTCCCAAGTTTATAGCGGCAGCAACAATTGCAAGGTCTCCCAGTAGTTATGGATTTGATCCAGTTGAAGTTTCAGAAGTTTTGTTTGACGAGGTTGTATTGACGGATGCAACGTCGGTGGATGTAATAGCTCAGGCGGCAGAAACGACACAACAAGTAATCGAAGAGATGAATCCGCAACTCATCCGAGGTTTTACTTCTCCCGGGAGCGAGACTCGGATTATGCTTCCTTCAGGGAAAGGTGAAATTTTTAAAAGAAATTACCAATTGGTTCCAAAAGACGAGAGACTTAGTGTATTGGAGCATCAAGTGATCAGCGGGGATACTTTAGGTCATATAGCCTTGCGATATGGAGTGTCGGTTTCAGTGTTATTGGAAGCTAATCCTGGAGTGCAAGCTACAAGGCTTAGGATAGGATATTGGCTTAAGGTACCAGCTCAACAAGATTGAGCAGATATCTCTAGGAGTTGTTAAGTATTTTATGGATCTCCTGTGCCAATCCTCTCAGTCCGTCTATTTCTTTTCTGTAAACCATGGTCGATCGTTTATTTTGTGAATTAATGGATCAGATGGATATCTCGCCTTGCATATATTTTGCTGTTTCTCCTCCGATTAATACTCTCTTTCCATGAAGTTCACATCTGAGTTTGCCAGATCTAGTAGATAGCTGTTGAGCTAAGAGCTTTCCTTTGCCTAAAATTCTTGACCAATATGGAATCATCAGTGTATGTGCAGAGCCTGTTACTGGATCTTCATTTACTCCTGTTTGCGGAAAGAAACATCTGGAAACAAAATCTACTTTGTCACCTGGAGCACTTACTATCAGACCTCTGGAATCTAGTTTAGATAATTTCTCAAAGCTGGGGAGGATATTTTTGATAGTATCCTCATCCCTATAAACAGCCAAATAATCATCCTTTCCTCTATAGAGTTCTAGAGGAGTAACTCCGATTGCTTCATTAATCTCCTCCTTTTCTACAATTACTCCAGGGTGGTCTGCTGGGAAATCCAAGTAAATGAGCCTCTCTTTTTTTAATGCTTTTAGTCCACCGCTCCTAGAAGAAAATGAAATTTCTTCCATGTCTTCTGAAAGATAAAAGTCAAATAGGACCCGCGCCGTTGCCAAAGTAGCGTGTCCACATAGGTCTACCTCGACAGTTGGAGTGAACCATCGAATCGAAAACGGCATTGACGATATATCAACATATGCTGTTTCTGAGAGATTGTTTTCTGATGCTATAGATTGCATCACTTCGACTTCTAGGGGACTGCTGACTGGAATAACAGCCGCTGGGTTCCCTCCGAAGACTTTGTCTGTAAATGCATCTATGACAAAAATCGGTAGTATCAATTAATTACCTCCTATGATACGACGCACTTCTTCAAGGCCTTCTTCCTCCCATTTTGGGGAAATCGCTCCAGTGGCTATACGAGCGCCCAGATAGAAAACCATTTTTGCTAATCGGGTTGTCTTATCGAAGTCAATTTTATCGACTTCATCTGATGGCTTGTGGTAATCTGGATGTTCTCCTCCGGTGAAGAAGATTGCTGGGATGTCTTTGTTTATGAAATGTAAATGATCACTCCTGAAGAACAATCGATCTTCGGGAGCTGGATCTTCGATTACAGTAAGTCCCAATTCGGGGTGTTCTTGGAGTATGTCGTCAGTGAGTTTCCCAAGATTCGTATATTGTTTCCCCACTCCTATAACGGTATCTGGCTGGGGATTCCTACCTACCATATCTAGGTTAATGTTCAGTATTATGTCTTCCAATGGAATCGTGGGATTCTCAGAGAAGTACTGGGACCCTAAGAGTCCTTTCTCCTCACCACTAACCGCTAGGAATATTATGGATCTGGCTAGTTTTTGTGGTAATCTGGAAAATGCGGCCGCGGTTTCCAGGAGCACTGAAACTCCCGAGGCATTGTCGTCGGCACCATTATAGATAGAATCACCAGAGGAATCAGGAAGGCCAACACCAACATGGTCGAAGTGTGCTGAGTAGATGATATATTGATCTTTTAGCATTGGATCATTCCCAGGTATGAGTCCCACTACATTAGGTGGAAGATGTTCAGATACTTCATACGGTGTTTCCAGGGACATTTTAACCTGAGGCAAAATGATTGGAGACTGTGGCGTAGAATGCTCCGGAGAAGAGGGGAAAGGAATGCCAATTAGTCGTAGTAATTTCTGAGACTCACCGTTTGATAAGCCGACAATAGGGATGGGTATCACTAATCCCTGTCCTTCAATAGCTGCAGCTAGATCTAAAATACTGTCAGCTGTATTGGTTTCATCCAGGAGTAAAACGATCCCAGCAGCCCTGGTGCGGACTGCAGCTTGTAAGGCAGTCAAAGTTTCTTCACTCTGTAATGGGTTACCTGTTGTTGTATAAAGTACAATTTTTCCACTTCCTTCCCAGCCTAAATCTTCAACCGGATTCCCAGCATATCCTCCGAAAACAACTTCTACCTCTGAGGCGACTTCCTGGCCAGGCACAACCCAGAAATCTTTCGTCCATTCTGGGTTTTCTTGTCCAGCTTCTGTAGTATAATTGAAAGCCAGAGATTGCTTTGTCAGCGTGGTGCTAACGTAGGGAAATCTTTGGAAGAATGTTCCATCATTCCCCAAGGGTTGAAGCTCCGATTCCAACATTCGGTCTCTAATATAGCTAGCTGCGATTTCAAGACTTGAGGTTTGGGTGTCTCGTCCCAAAAGGTCATCGCTTGCGAGAAAGGAGATATGGTTATAGATGGCTTCATCGGAGATGTTGTCTCCTTCCTGTCCGATAATGGTTTGGTATTCGGCTAATGGAATTATCTCTGCTGGAGATAGATTATCCGTTTCGATGTTAGAAGAAGTAGCACAGCCGAAACTGAAAAAGACTAGCAATAAATGCTTCATGATGTTCTTCCTTGATTCGGTTGTGAAGTCAATTGTGGACGGCTATTCTGCTGACCATTGTCCTGATTTCCCACCTTCTTTGGATAGCAGCTTAACTTGAGACATCACCATGGCTCTGTCCAATGATTTCGCCATGTCATAGATAGTCAGTAACGCTATGGAAACGGCTGTGAGTGCCTCCATCTCTGCTCCAGTTTTCCCCACAGAGGAAGCTTCAGCTTCGACAACCAAACCTGGAAGGGTTTCGTTTACTGTGAAATTCACTTCTAGGGAGGTGACTTGTATAGTATGACAAAGAGGGATCAGCTCAGAGGTTTTTTTGCCAGCCATTATAGCAGCTATTCTAGCGACTTGCAGGACATCACCTTTGTTGACTTGATCCTGTCTGATTCTTGCTAACGTCTCAGGGGTCATGGAGATCTGCCCCTGGGCTATAGCGGTTCGATAGGTAGGTTGTTTATCGGAGATGTTTACCATATGCGCCTCTCCAGTTTCGTTTAAGTGGGTGAACTTCTTATGATCACTCCCTCGACTCTTAGTTAGATCGGTCACTTAGTGTCTCCTGGATTTTTACAAGAAGGTTTATAATGATTAACTGAGAATTCACATTGCCGTCTATTAGTTCCTTTGCTTGATCTAAGTAATGATAGCTTTCCACTATAGATTGTGGATTGATTTTCCATTTCGAACAGGCTCCTTCCAGGAACTTCATGGTATCGGTATTGATTACTTTATTTTGCTTACCCAAGGCAAATAGTGCTAGGTCTCGCAAAGCATCCCCGAAGCCGTCCAAGATATGTTCTAAGGTACCGCCAGAAACTCCACCCAATTTCATAGACTCTTGATAAATCAAAGTTTTATTTTCTTGGAGGCAAGCTCTTAAGAGATGGAAAGACTTCTGCCTTGCCGATTCTAAGCTCCCATCATTGTCACTCTCATTGTTTTTGATGAACGCTAATGATCTTCCTATTGAACCTCTTGATAGAAGTGCAGCTTGACTGGCATTTTCTTCTGTAAGTTGTAGGTTTTCCATAAGGAAATCCTTGACTTTATCGGTAGGGATTGCAGGAAGATGTATAGGGACTGTCCTCGAGATGATTGTTGGAGGTAGTCTTTTGAGTCTATCGCAAGTGATCAGAAAGAAAGTGTCAGAGGGTGGTTCCTCTAAGATTTTTAAGAGTGCATTGGCCGCTTCAGAGCTTGCATCTCTTGAGACCATCGCTTGGGCGTCTGCGATTAAGAATACTTGCATGGAACTCATAGATGGTTTCTTGTAAGCTTTTTTCCTGAGATGTTTGACTGTTGCTAGGTAAATGCCTCGGGTCTCATTGGACAAGGAGATAGGACGAAGCGAATTCTTTCGCTTTTCTATTAAGGAATCTAGTCTGGCAGTTTCCAACGCTTTTTCAAGATTACTGGGGTTCACATTTTTTGGTCTGGCCACTGGGAAAAACCAATGTAAATCTGGGTGCTCCACTTTGAGAGCTAACGAACAAGATTTGCATGCTGTACAGGGGCCAGTAGGGGTTCTATTGGGGCACAGCAAAACTTGGGCGACCCATAGTCCCAGATGTTGCTTCCCGACTCCTGGAGGGCCATGGATCAGCAGCCCAGAGGAAAGGCTGCCGACTTGACAGGCTCTTGCCAGAGAAGTTTGAAGGTGATCGTGACCACTCAGTGAATGCATGTGTTCCATCATTCGGGCTGTAGCCATTTGCGAGGATCTTGGGCCTGAGGTCTCCCTTCCTGTATGGGAACGCGAACTTGAAATTCAACGTGGGGACCTTGAGGAGTACCCAAGCCTCCAACAGATCCTAAGACCTCCCCCTGCAAAATACTGTGTCCCTCTGTCACCCAAATGTCCTCCAAATATAAGTACAGTGTGTAGAACCCTTCTCCATGGCTCAAAACTACTGTGGGACCATAACCTTCAAAGGGTCCAGCAAGGACAACGGTACCACTTTTGGCAGCACGCACTGGGCTTCCAACCTCAGCTTGGATACCGATTCCATTCCACCTCAACACATTTCCATTTGGTCTAGTGTCCCTTCCAAAATTATAAATAATAGGACCTCTGACTGGCCAGTCCATTGGTCCAATACTGCTAGAGTCAAAAGTTTCCTCTTCGGCATTGATTGCCGTTCTTCTCGCTAGTTCTTCTCTCTGTAATTCTAGACTTTCTATAAGAGAGGAGATTCTATTTTCATCAGCAGTTAGTCCGTCCATTTCACCTACAGCAGTTTCCTGCTCTGACCTGAAGTCTAGCAAAGTTTCTCTATAAACCTGTTCGATACCGTCAAGATTAATTACTTCATTTAATCTGGAGTATTGGAGTACACTCAGCCGTGAAAACTCTTCTTCGATGCGGTTTGCTCGGTCAACAATATTTTCCTCTAAAGTTCTAACCTCTCTCAGCATGGATCGATCCCTATAAGAGGCTAGGTATAAGTATCTATATTTTGTGAGGAGATCTGGGAAGGATTCTGAGCCCAGTAGGATTCTGAGGGTGTGTAGGGGCCCTCTCTTATAGATTTGTCTCAGGCGACGGTGCAGCACCGCTGACCTAAGGGAGATTTGGTCCTTAGTTCGAAAGAGTTCCTTCTGGTTGTTATTAATTTGGTTTGAGAGAGTCTGGACTTGAAAACGTGTCTCGTCCAGGATAGACCGAGAAGTACTTATTTGTTGCTCAATGTTAACAAGCCTTTCCGAAACATTCTCTATTTCTTGATCCAATATCTGGAGGTCTTGTTGCAGCTGTCTGCGACGTTCTCTGACGGCTTCGAGTCTTGTCTGACTCTGTTCCAATTCTTTCTCTACAGTCATTTGCTGGGCTTGAACTGGTACAATGAGGACCAAAGTCCAAGGCAAGAAGATCCATAATCTCACAATTTGTTTTGCAATTAGCATCACAGCTTTTGGAGTTGTCTTCGAACGGAGAATATACTGGTAACAATTCCAAGTCCTAAGGTGGAAATCATTCCGATCAGTACCCATGTAAAAGGAAGCCAGTTTACTGAGAATACATACCGTGACATTACTTGCCCAGTGAGGTAGGTAAGAATTACTCCGCCCGCACCACCTATTATTCCGGTGAGGGCGCCTTCAAGCAGGAAGGGGTACATTATAAAGCGACCCTGTGCGCCTACGAGCTGCATGATTTCGATTTCTTTTTTTCTTGCTACCACGTTGATTTTCACTGCTGTACCGATGATCAAAGATGCAGCGATGGAAAATGCCACACCGAAAAGTAAAGTGGCGGCCCCTGCTATGCGACTGAGCGCAAAAAAAGTACTCACCCATTCCTGTCCGTATTCTATTCCTTCTACAATGGGGTGAGACTCGATATGAGAGACCACGTTGTTGGTTCCTTCAGGAGTGCGGCTTTCTGCTACAAGTTGAATCTCGAGAGAAGCAGGTAGTGGATTATTCCTAAGCTCAGAAAAGATTTCTCTGAACTCAGGAAGCTCATTGTTAGCCTTGGCTAGGGCTTCTTCCTTGGTCACCAGCTGAGTGGCAGAAACTTCTGGAAGTGTGTTCAATATATCTCTTAAATCCGATATATCTTCGACGGTTGCAACATCTCTCAAATAGGCAACAATCTGTATTCTCTCTTCCATGTCATTCAAAACAAGATAGAAATTGTATGTGCCCAGTGCGAATAGGCCAAGTATGTACAGGGCAAGGGAAATCATCGAGATAGACAACACCGTCAGTATTGGAGAACGGTAAAGGGAAGTGACAGTTTCTCTGAGTATGTAGTGCACTTTAATCTCGCTCTCTATTTCCAGAATCTCTTATCAAAATACCGTTTTCCAATTCCAGAAGTCTGGCCTTGGGGTATTCTTCTATGAGGCTTACGTCATGGGTTGCCATCAAGATAGTCGTCCCACTTCGATTGATCGTCCAAAAAAGATCCATTATTGTTTTCGTCGACTTAACGTCTAGATTGCCCGTGGGTTCATCTGCAAGTAGGAATGTAGGATTGCTTGCTAAGGCTCTTCCTATCGCAACCCGCTGTTTTTCTCCCCCGGAAAGGTCTTCAATCATACGATTACTTTTTGACTCTAGTCCCACTTTCTCTAAAAGTATCTGGCTTTTCCTTCCTATTTCATTACTAGGTGTGTTTATTACTTCGAGAACAAATGCGATGTTTTCAAGGACTGTGCGATTAGGCAATAATCGGAAATCTTGGAAGACGAAGCCTACTTGACGCCTTAGTTTCCAAACTTGTTTAGAAGTTGTTTTTTTAGAAGAAAAACCAGCGATATATACATCTCCGAGTGTAGGACGTTCAGCCATGTGAACCATCTTTAGTAGCGTGGTTTTTCCAGATCCAGAGTCTCCTGTGAGGAAGGAGAATTGACCTTCCTCAATTCGGAATGACACGTCCTTCAAGGCGGTTTCGGATTCTGCGTATCGTTTGGTTACAGACGTAAACTTGATCAATATGGTGATCAGGGTTGTGAGTTATTTTCTTTTGTATTGATCCTACATATCGTGCTTTACTGTTGCCAAGCTATACCTGCTAAGACTAGGTGTCAAAAGCATTATTGGACATTTCTAGGGCTAGCCGAACAGCCTCTGACATCGATGTAATGTTTGCTTTTCCTGTTCCTACTATATCAAAAGCAGTTCCATGGTCTGGAGATGTTCTAATAAATGGTAAACCTAACGTTACGTTAACTCCTTTTCCAAAAGTAGCTGTTTTAAACGCAGCCATGCCAACATCGTGGTAAGGAGCAATGACAGCATCAAAATTTCCATTCAGTGCTCGCAAGAATACCGTGTCTGCGGGGAAGGGTCCGTAAGCTTTTATCCCCATATCTACAAGTTCCCTCAGAGCAGGACGGAAGATCAGCTCCTCTTCATCACCAAAAAGCCCTTCGTCGGAAGCGTGTGGATTTAGTGCACAGAAAGCAATCCTTGGATTTTGGATGTTCCAGAATTTACGAAGGTTGTGATGTAGAAGTTTTCCTTGTGATACTAGCAGGTCCTTATGGATGGAATCTGTAACCCTATTGAAAGGCATGTGAGTTGTAGCTAGGGATACTCTCAATGGGAATCCATGTGGGGTATTTTCGGCACTCATAAGCATTCCCACAGTTGTGCTATTAGTGATGTCACAGAGCATGCTTGTATGATCTATATATTTAATTCCTGCTGCTTTCAAAGCGGGCTTACTAATAGGCCCAGTGACGATCCCTGAAACAACGCCTTCCATGGCTAAAGATACAGCCTTTTCAATACTTAGAGCTGAGATGATCCCTGCGGAGCTCTCTGTGCCTTCAAAAACACCTGTATTGATGTACTGGCCGATTTGTGGATCTAGCCCTTCTGGCCCTACACATATGAATTCCACGTCTGCGTACTGGAAACCCAGTTTGGGTGCGAGATGGTTGATTATCTCTGGACCCACTCCTCTCGGGTCACCCATGGTAATTGCTAGTCTTGTGACTGACATTTGTTATATCACGAGGAATCTGTAGGGAGAAGCCTTATTTCAACAAAAGTCCTATTGCGCAACTCTTCGATCAGACTTTCTGCACCTCGTATTGATCTTAATCTTTCCTCAATCAATTCACGAACGTCCTCGAATTCACTACTTCCTCCGCTTTTCATTTCGATGATTTTTGCTATCCCCCAGCTATTCTCCATTCTGGGACCAGTAAGCTCAATGGGACCTATTATGTCACCAGCTTGAGCAGTTACCATGCTCGCAGCATATTCCGGTGAAATCTCAGCTATTTGACCTAGCGCAAGATCCAATGTGTCAGGCGTAACTGCAACGATGTCAGTGGGAATTTCTCCAGAACCCAATTTTTCTACAAAGGATTGCGCTCTGACTTCGGCAGCTTCTATGTCGGATTCAAGGATGTCTGGTTCGATTAAAATGTGTCGCACTCTTCTCTCTCCTCCGCGAACACGTTCCAGCAGAATAAGGTGATAACCAAATTCGGTTTCGACTGGTGAGCTAACCCGACCTGGAGAGAGCTTAAAGGCTTCTTCCTCAAATTCAGGAACCATGCTTCCGTCGTGCCTGATCCATCCCAGTTCTCCTCCATTCTGGGCGGAGGGACCGTCGGAAAAACGGGTTGCTATTTCAGCAAAAGTTTGCTCGCCAAGCATTGCCAATTGAAGGAGCCTTTCTGCTTCCGCAAGCGCCTCTGCTTTTGATTCATCATTAGCTACTGGCGATAGTATAAAGTTTTCGAAGAGAATTGTGGCAGGGGCTTGAGGTATTTGCGACCGGTTTTCTTCAAAAAATGCTCTGGCTTCCTCTTCAGTGATTATGACTCCATCATCCCCAGTTCCGGATTTGGCAAAGTATCTCTCCTGAAGCAGATCACGTCTGATCATGTTCTTACGTTGCTCACGGAACTGAGCAACTGTCATATTTTGTTCCGCCAAGGCATCTTGGAATCGGTTAGTCGTTCCGAATTGCCTTACTTGTCCGTCAACTTCCTGCTGCACTCTTCCTTCGAGCTCAACTTCGCTTACTGTGAGTGTTGTATCTTTAATCGCTTCCAAAAGAATCAGCTGTTGATTAACGAGTTGATCTAGGACCTGGGTCTTGACCGTTAGTAATTCGTTTGGGTCGTCAGGTCGAGCCCATCCGCTTGCTTCCAGAGTTAGTAAATACTCGTCTAGTTCGGTCATCAAAATTACCGAATCACCAACTAGAGCCACAACTCGTTCAACTACATTGTCTTCTTCCATAGAGGTCTGAGCCTCAAGAGATTTTGTGTAATTCGAAATTGGCAAAAGAAGGAAGGTTACTATAAAAAGGTAGCGGCTCGAGTATCTATAGGGAGGAATAAGAAGATCTTGAATGTAGTTGAGCATAAATTACATCAGCCTGCTTTTTGTAGTTGAAGTATAAAAACTAATTGTCCAGTCCATTAATTTACACCGATTGAATCAGTAATGTTCTCTTGTTGGGGGGTCGAAGTAGGGTCTATTACACTTCCGTTGGATGGTTCAGTGGAAAACCCTTGTAATTCATCGAGTCGCTCTAAAGTCGCCAGTACAGCTTGATCATTAACAGACCAATCTAGCCTCCTTCTGGCACCTACAGTTATTTGTTGAAAGGAAGGGGGATTTCTTCCCGCTAGTAGTTCCCGGATGAGCTGTAAGGTTATTCGATCCAGGGCTTGTTTAGTAGTTTCACCGTCTTCAGTACTGAGGAGCCAAAGTCCCACAGCATCCGCTTCCATTTTCAACATATCTAGAAAATTGACAAACAAGGAGTCCTGGTGTGCAACGTAACCTTCTGACGTATGAATTTCTTCATCTATTGCAAGCTCAACCAGAATTCTGGATTGTGTCAGGTCCATCAATAACTGATCCAGTGTTTCTTCAGGGACATCTGCTAATTGGTCTAGCAAGTCTCTTCCTAAGGTTCGAAGAAAATCTAGTCCTTCTTGGACAGTGAAAGATCCGTCAGCGTAATCTACTAACGAGCGATTTAATGCGGAGCTACTTAGACCCGCTTCAGTGTTTCTAGCCAATTCTCTGACAATGGAGGAAGACTCAATGGAAATTCTAATATCCTTGGACTGAACTATGTCATTAAGAAAATCCGAGTAGGCTTGGTTAATAGTCCTTTCTACCATCATTTGGCGGAATTGAGAGACCGAAGATTGGAAGTCCATGGCCCTTCTGTCAGTCACCCTAAGCAGGTGGATCCCTGACGGTGAGATAAATGGCTCACTTGTTTGCCCTACTTGCAGATTGTAGGCCACTTCTTCCAACTCAGGCATTAACATACCTGGAAGGAAAAATCCCAGGTCGCCACCAACAGAAGAATTGCCTGTATCATCACTGTATAGTTGCGCCATACTTCCGAAGGATTCTCCTCGGTCTAGACGTCCTTTTAATCCAGATCCCAGATCAAAGAGGCTGTCTATTTCGAATTCAGTAGCAGTCTCAGGCAATGCTAGCAATATGTGAGCAGCTCGCACTGAATCTGCTGGTGGAGCTTCATTCCAAGCTTGCTGGAGCTGTTCTTCGGAAAAGACCGTGTCAAATTGTATGACTGATTCTAGATATCGATTGACAAGTTCTTCTTCCAGTTCCTGCCTTAGTATCAGGTTTAAATCGAGATTTGCAAGTGTGGAATCTTCGAGTGATAGTTCGCCCATTAGTGTGTAGTCTATCCAGTAATCGGCGAGTGTTTCGATTACTATAGCTTGGTTGGGCAGAGTGTTTTGCCTTGCGAGCATTTCGACTACTTGATCTATCGTCAGATCATGTCCAGCAGCAGTGGCAACTACGTTTTTATCCCCACCAGAACAGCCAATCATTAAAATTAGAATAGTACTTAGAGTAGCGATGGTCTTTTTGGAAGTAGTCACAGTTTTGCCTTGAGTGTTGTTGTTTTGCTCATTTAAAGTTGAAAATGTTGATACCATGTCAGTGTGCCGTCTTCCCTATTCCTCGATTAAAGTTTCGATCGATCTCAGTGTCTCCTCAAGTAAATTACAGTCTTTTGTCGGACGAAGCACTATCGAGAGCGGTGTTAGTCTTCGTATTTCAACATTTATTTCTCCCTGAGAAAAAGCCTCTTCTAAAGAAGTTAACTTAGGTAGTACCTCAGGATTGAAATTTAGTCGCACTTTTTTGTCTTGGAAGAGCAGGGTTTCGATACCTATTTTTTGACCCAGGATTCTTAACTGGGTTATCAAAAATAGGTTTTCTACTCGATCTGGAAGTTTTCCAAAACGATCTAGGATTTCTTCTTGTAGGAGTTCAGCCTCTTCTAGCTTTCTTAATTTAGAGATTCGACTGTAGAGTTCCAGTTTTTGGCTGCTATCTGCAATATAATTATCTGGAAGGTAGGCCATTTGAGATGTGGAGATATCTGTAGGTGGATATTGCTTTCGTCCGATTGGATTACTGATGCGCGCTGCTGTTTCTTCTAGTAGCTTCACATAGGTGGAGATGCCGACAGCGTGTGCAAACCCAGATTGATCTCCACCCAGGAGGTTTCCTGCACCTCTCAATTTGAGGTCTCGCAGGGCGACGGCAAATCCACTACCTAATTCTGTGTATTCAGTTAGTGTTTTCAGTCGACGTGAGGTTTCCTTTTTCATTTTGTCGGGTGTGATCAGGTAACAATATGCTCTTCTGTGAGAACGCCCAACACGGCCACGAATCTGATGAAGTTGAGACAGTCCAAATTGGTCAGCTCGATTAATAACAACTGTATTTGCGTTGGGCACATCCAAACCGTTTTCGATTATTGACGAGCAAATCAGAATATCAATCTGATGCTTAATAAAGCTTTGCATTACCTCATTTAAATCTTTTGCAGGCATTTGTCCGTGGGCTATTGCTATTCTTGCCTCAGGCAGGAGACGTTGAACCTCTGATGCGATGTCCTGTATTTCAGAAACTAAATTATGGAGAAAAAATGTCTGACCTCCTCTGTCGAGTTCTCGCTGAAGGGCTTGAGATAGCACTGAGTCAGACCAAGGAAGGGTATAAGTCAGAATAGGCATTCGATTTTGTGGTGGTGTTTGTATCAAAGAAAGGTTGCGGATTCCACTAAGTGATAATTGCATGGTTCTAGGAATAGGTGTGGCCGTTAGGGTCAGTACGTCCACAGACGTCTTCAACTCTTTTAGTTTTTCCTTGTGTCGTACTCCAAACCGCTGTTCCTCGTCAATAATAAGGAGGCCAAGATTTGGTATAGATACGTCTTTCGATAGCAAACGGTGTGTTCCTATGATTAGGTCGATTCTGGAACTAGCGACCTTTTCTAGGATATGTTTTTGCTTTTTAGGCTTAGTAAGTCTGCTGATGAGGTTTATATTTACGGGATAGGTGGATAATCTTCCTCTGAAGGTTTCATAGTGTTGTTCGGCGAGTATGGTAGTCGGTACTAATACTGCCACCTGTTTGCCGTCCTGCACGGCCTTAAATGCTGCGCGTATTGCGATTTCTGTTTTTCCGTAGCCAACGTCTGCACAGATAAGCCGATCCATGGGTGTGCACGATTCCATGTCGGTCTTAACTTCTTTGGTTACGACTCTTTGATCTGGTGTGTCCTCATGCAAGAACGAGGACTCCATCTCTTTCTGCCACTTTGTGTCTGCGGGGAACGCATGTCCTTTGATGGTCTTCCTCTCAGCATATATCCTTAGGAGGTCGACGGTGATTTTCTCAATATGGTCAGTCGTTCTTTTCTTGAGAGTATTCCATTTTTTGCCTCCTATCCGGTGAAGGTTTGGAGGTTGGTCATCTCCTAGGCTAGAACCCCACTTCTCGACTAGATTCAATTTGTGCATGGGTACTTGCAGGACTTCCTCGGCGGCATATTCTATTGCCAAGGATTCAAAAGTTTGTTCTCGGATCTTCACTTGGTCCAGTTTCTTAAATATACCGACCCCGTGGTCTCGGTGGACCACATAATCTCCTGGCTTTAACTGTGATAAACTTTGCAATGGGGACGATCCACGAAAGCGTCTTGTTCGTGGAGGATTTTTAGGTCGATTAAAAATTTCTCTGTGAGTAAATACGTGTAAAGGTGGATTCGATGTTCCTAGGGAAAAACCTTTGGATAGCGACCCCACTAAGAGCAGGGTTCCATCGGGTATTTTTTTCTGACCTCCCAGGATTTCTTCTAAGCGTTCGACCTGGTTGATATTGTCACAATATATAAGGCATTTGTGTTGCGACTTATTTGCTTCTTCTAGGAAAGAGATGAGGAGTTTCATGTCTCTATTGATTTCGGGCAGCGGCTCGCTCGCTATATCAAGGGAGAGCTTGCTAGTAGAACACAAATCAACCCTTGGAAAATTTTCCAATTTTTCGCTTGCGGTCTCTGGCCTCAGTACCAAATCCTCTATGGGAAGACTTTCTATATTTTCGTTTAATAGATGTTCTTTCATAGTGGCGGTCTTGTTCCAACCATCTCGGAGCATCTTTTCCCAAGGAGTTTCTACAAGGTTAAAGAGTATACTATTACCAGGAAGGATCTCGATCAGTGAATGATGTGAGAAGGACGAAGGTTCCGCAGTGAATCTGTCTACGAAGCTTACAGGAAGCAGATGAACTTCAGGAACTATTTCATCAGACCGCTGACTTAATACGTCGAAGAATCTTATGGATGATATCCTTTCATAGTCGAACTCGACCCTGAAAGGTTCGCGACTTCCGAACGAGAATACGTCTATGACTCCACCTCTGACAGAATATTGTCCAATTTCCTCTACCAGGGAGGATTTTTTGAATCCACGTTCTCCGAGACATTGGACTAATCGGGAGAAACCAAATTCTGATCCAACTTTTAAGGTGACAGAAAGGTTTTCTAATGATTCTGGTATGAGAATACGCTCTTGCATGGCTCGGATTGTTGTCACAAGCAAGCTTGTTCTGCCCGTCAGGATGGCCTCTAAGCTTTCAATTTGCATTCCATCGATCTGTCTATCAGGGTCTTCGGAGACCTGAGGCAACCTCTCTCTTTGCGGGTATGAAACGAAGGATCTTGGTCCAACTAGAGTGGTTAAATCGCTTTCTATTTCCATAGCTTTGGCTGGGGATGAAGCAACGAAAGTGAGTATCTGATTAGATAAGCTTTTGTTCAGGCTTATCCCGAAAAGCGTAGCTAAGGAACCCACCAGTTTATTTGTCGATGCCTTGTTGGTTGGGTCTGGAAATTGCGCACAGAAGTCCTGAAACTCTTGGCAACTTGGTAATGAGTCTAATATGAGGTTACTACCTCTATACATGCTTAGGGATTCTCGCCAGAAGGAGTTGTTGCAGTATTTTCTCGACTTTGCTCGAGTCCTGATGCGGCCGCGACAGTTTCAGCTACTAGTATGACTAGCGCAATCATTACTAACCATTTCCAGATTTCCATTCCTTTCCGATTCACGAAAACAGTATTTCCCCAATTACCAGGGTCGTTCACTAGAATTGCAGATTCGGGCAGTAAATCTTTAAGGGTTTCTATCTCGATAGTCTCTAATTGTGATTCCTGTGCGGGCACATTGAAGGCCACTTTTGTAACTGTTGAGTCACTTCTGATTAACTGATAAATCCCTGGATTTCCAGTTGCGTTGAAAGTTTGCCCGCCTCTTATTTCCTGGGTGGTTCCGATAGGGTCTATTAGCCCAACTATATCCCCAGGTACTACAAGTGGATCGCCTGTGATGCGATTTTCATGAATGTCAGTAGAAGTAGTCCTGCCCGACAATATCCAATCAAGGAAAGGAATGAGAGCTGCTGTGACTGGTAGGCTAGTAGATTCTTCGTTCAAATCTGAAGCAATAAGCGTGTAGGGCCCCTGTGCACCAGAACCTTTCACCAGCCAAGGTGATCCTGATTCAAGTCGAACCAGAATGTCACCAATAGCTATTGGACCCGTAGGTATTAGACGATAGTGTCTCTTGACAGTCACACCTGACAATGCTGGTCCTTCATTCCACTCAGAAAGTTGAGATTCTCCTGTGGTATTGGAAAGCTGATATCTCCAAGGGATTCCTGCATCTAACAGTGATCGGTTGAGCCCAGGTAACAATGCAGGGTCGTATGATGGCACGACAAAAGATGCGAGATCTGCTCTGGCTGGCTGTCTCAAATTGTTTCCACCAATACTTATATGTAATTGTGCAGTAGCTCTAGGATGCAAATCAATCCTCGCTCTGTCGGCTAGCACAGAAAGTGCCTGGGAAAGAAAAAATGGAACCTCTCCTGACGTAGCTATTCTAGTGGGGGGACGCACCTGAAAGACAAAAAACCTGCGATCATCTACACTCAGAAAATCTGGGTCTCTCTCTATGTGTCCAGTCACCTGGTTTGAACTGAAAGGTCCAATCGGTAAAACAACTGAACTGCCAGATATTCCATTTGATACCCCAGAAATCCGATCATCGATTATTAGACGGAGCGGCACCTGTGTGTTGCCTTTAGGTCCGAGCACTCGTATGGAAATGTGACTCAGTTCATTAGTCAGGGGAGCCAGTCCATTTCCAATCACAAGGCTGTCCAGGTAACCGTTATTAGGTTCCAGTAATTCTAGCGCAGAGACTATTAGTGGTGTGTCTTCAATATGTTCTAGTTTTGAAGTTATGACAAAAGCTGATTCCTGTAGGTCGGAGATGAGGTGAATTTCCTTTAATGGTAGATCTGAGGAAGACAGTATCGCTGCTGCCCTTTCAAGTTCTGTAAGTATATTGCTAGATGTTTGAGTTACTCGGGTGTTGAGTATTGCTTCTTGGATCTCTCTGGAAGATCCAGTTGTGGCTGGCACCCAAGGCTCAGCAGCTTTGATCAGCCAGAGTCTATCTTGGTCACTAGATGCTTCTACACCCTGCAGTGCCATTTCCTTCAGGCTATCCAGGATTTGACGGCCCTCGCGTACGAACCCTGAACTCATTGAGTTGTCCAGTATTATCACCGTTGCCGTAGGCTCATGCATTCCTTGATTATTTTTTAGGAACGGGCGAGATCCGGCTAATACTAGCAACAAAATCGCGCTCATACGAAGTATCAAGAGTAGAAGCTGCCTAAGCCTTATTTTCCTAGCGTGATCTTTTTTCATCCTTTGTAGATAACGTAGCGCAGGAAAAACTAAGCGTTGTCTATCTTGTCGGTGGAACAGATGAAGTATCAAAGGGATGACGGCTGCTACACCTGCTAAAAGGAACAGAGGGGTTAATACACCCATCATCCAAGCCTGCTTCTTTTATGCAGATAGTGGCGAAGAGATTGCGAAAGTGAAGTCTCTGTTCCTATGGTGACATAGTCTATGCCAAAAGGTTGTAGACCCTTGTGCCACTCTTCTAGAGTTTGTCCTACGGCTTCCCTATATGCTACCCTCACATCCGCGACATTAACGTTTAATTCTTCTCTTGTTTCGGGATCAATTAAAAGTGTATCACCTGTAGCCGGAAGTTCTCTTTCACCAGGATCGACAAGGTGAAAGACCATTACTTCGTGCCCTTGATGTCTCAATGATCTCAAAATTTTTCTTGCTCCCTCTGGATCCACAAGAAGATCGGAAATCAAAATTACCAGGCCTTTTCTATTTAATCTGGAGGCCACGTCGTTCAGTGCTGAGTCGATAGAAGTTTTCCCTTGCGGTCTGGAGGTCACCAAGTGTTGTAGGAACTTTTGCCAATAGTGCTGTCCTCCCTTTGGATCGATTCTATTGACCACAAATTCGTGAAAAGAAGTTAGACCTACTGAATCTCCTTGGCGAAGCAGTAATAGAGATACACAAGCAGCAAGATGTTGCGCGTACCATATCTTTGTAGGAAGGCTTGTAGGGTTTGAACTCCAGCTCATAGAGCTGCTGATATCCAGTAAGATATGAGCCCTTAAATTGGTTTCCTCTTCGAATTGCTTAACATAGTAGCGGTCTGACCTAGCGAACATACGCCAGTCTACATGTCGGATGTCATCACCAATTTGATATGAACGGAGCTCTGCGAACTCTGCAGAGAATCCTCTGTGGGGAGAGCGATGTAGTCCCATTATGAATCCCTCAACGACTCTTTTCGCAATCCATTCGATGCCTCCTAGTTGAGACAAGGTGTATGGATCCATCAGGTCAAGCCTTGAGGCCGTCCCTGGTGCAGTGGGGTTTGATATCTTCGCCATACTTGAAGACACTAATGACTTGTCGGCAAATGGCAATGGTTAGGAAGTGGCTTTAACAAATCCGATCACTTAGTTTTTTCGTGAGACAGAGCTGATCTCTAGGTTATGGTATCAGCAGCGGGGAACTTTGATTTCAGGAAAATCTTCCTAGTGAACCAAGATTACATACGGAATTTTTGCATAGTTGCCCATATTGATCATGGGAAGTCGACTATCGCTGACCGCTTGCTTGAGTCAACTGAGACTCTTGCCGAACGGGATATGCGTGAACAAGTCTTGGACTCTAATGAGTTGGAGCGAGAGAGAGGTATTACCATAAAGCTCCATGCGGTCAGGATGAACTATACGTCTGCTGACAATAAGGACTATGTCTTAAACCTCATCGACACACCCGGTCACGTTGATTTTACTTATGAGGTATCACGTTCATTGGCGGCGTGTGAAGGAGCAATACTAGTAGTGGACGCCACACAAGGCGTGCAAGCTCAGACCTTGTCTAATTTATTCTTGGCATTGGAGGCAAATTTAGAAATAATACCAGTTGTTAATAAAATCGATCTGCCTGGTGCGGAGCCAGAACGGAGGCAGGAAGAAGTAGCGGAGCTTCTGGGCGTAGATAAGGGGGAAGTCTTACTGGCTAGTGCCAAGGAAGGAATCGGTATAAGACCGATCTTGGAAGCTGTGGTGGCCAGGGTACCATCTCCGACTGGTGAGCCGGATGCGCCTTTGAGAGCTCTCATTTTTGATTCATCTTACGACCAATATCAGGGCGCAGTTCCAAACGTTAGAGTAGTCGATGGCAAACTAAGGGCAGGTATGTCGATTACTTTTGGTGCCGTTGACTATAGTTACGAAGTTACAGAAGTAGGAATTATGCGCCTGGGAAGAATTCCCCTAAAAGAACTTTCTCCAGGTGAAGTAGGGTATGTTATTGCTGCAATAAAGGATGTTTCACATACGCGGGTTGGTGATACTATCCTTGACGCAGATCATAAATCTCAACAATTACTGGAAGGTTATAAGGACGTCAACTCCATGGTCTTCGCGGGCCTCTATCCCACAGAGAGCGATGACTACGAAAACCTTAGGGATGCCTTGGATAGGCTAAAACTAAATGATGCCAGCTTGCACCATGTGCCCGAAAGCTCTGTCGCATTGGGTTTTGGGTTTAGGTGCGGTTTTCTCGGTCTGTTGCATATGGAGATCATACAGGAAAGGCTCGAGAGAGAATTTGGGGTGGATTTGATTACGACAGTACCAAATGTTGAATATCATATAATCACTGCTGACGGGACTGAACTCAAAATAGAAAATCCCACCTTTTTACCTGATAGAGGGATGATTGAGGAGATATCAGAGCCTATTGTACAAGCCAAAATCTTATGTCCAGCAGAGTACATTGGCAATATTCAAAAATTGTGTCATGATCGGAGAGGGATCTTTAAGAGTATGCAGTATATAGATGCACAGAGAGTAGAGATGGATTTTGAACTTCCTTTAGCGGAGATAGTTTTGGATTTCTATGATAAACTGAAGGGCGGCACCAAGGGTTACGCAACTTTGGATTATGATTTTTTTGAGTTTAGAGCTGGCAACTTAGTAAAGTTGGATATTCTAGTAAATGGCGATATGGTAGATGCGTTTTCGGTCATCATACATAGGGATAAAGCTGCAGAATACGGTAGGGACCTGGTCCGTAAGTTGAAGACCCTAATCCCTAGACAACAGTTTCAAGTGGCTTTGCAAGCGGCAATTGGAGGTCAGATAATAGCCCGTACAAATGTAAAGGCCTTGAGGAAAAACGTGACTGCTAAATGTTACGGTGGTGATATCACAAGAAAACGAAAATTGTTGGAAAAACAGAAAGCGGGCAAGAAACGAATGAAGCAAGTGGGGTCAGTGGAGATTCCTCAGGAGGCTTTTCTTGCGGTCCTGGAAATCGGGGAATGATGATCAAACTGGTTTTCGATTAAAAGCTAGAATACTTGGAGGTTTTGTTGCAGAAAATTTTGTTGCCGAAAGTGCTTGATTTTCAAAGTTATGATAGTGTTTTTTCAGAGGTTGCAGTCGATTCGTCTGAAAATGTGATTTTTGATGGCATGGATCTCAATTGGATCGATCCGAACGGAATGGTGAATTTACTGGCGGCTGGTTCTGTCGTTCGAGATGGTAGTGGCCATCTTCCCAGCTTGATTTTGCCCAAGGGAGAAGAGGTAACTAGTTACATGGCAAGGATGGGGTTCTTTCAGGCTGCAAATGGGATTTTTTCTGCAGAATCGTTCGTTAGTCGTGAGGACAAGCGAGCAAGTTCAGACGTACTGTTAGAGGTGACCCAGATTGCTAATAACAGTGACATTCACAAAGTCGTAGACAAAGTCCAGAAACGTGCTGGTGCGATATTGACCAATACTCTTGATTATGCTCCTAATGCAGTTGTGCAGTTCAGCGTAGTCTTGAGCGAAGTCTGTCAAAATATCATTGAGCACGCCGAATCATCTGGATGGGTGGCAGCTCAAACTTATAATTGGTCACATCGCTTGGGACGTTTGGTGGTTGTTATTTCAGTCACGGATCTTGGCATTGGCTTCAAAGGGTCACTTTCAGGCGAGCATTCCAGTAAATTCGGGAAAGAATGGGATGATACTAAAGCATTGGAGGCGGTATTTGTTCATGGCTTGACTCGCTTTCCCGATATGGGACGCGGACAGGGGATTCAACAGATCAGGAAACAGGTCAGGAAATGGAATGGAATGGTATCAGTGAGGAGTGGTACTTCGCGGATTATAGATGTACCACATTGGTTTGAATCGGATTCCCTCCAGGAGGGTCTCTCGAATTTTCCAGGAACACAGATCAATATCGTCGTTCCGAAGAGGATTCAACATGAGCTTTAAAAAATGGATGTCTTACATCTCGATTGATGTGGGAAGCATATTGCAAGGCTTGGGTCCAATTCCTAATACACACTTAGTAACGAGGACTACTGGCCGAGCTGTTAGAGCAGTAATTGAAGATAGACTGTGTAACATACAGGCTCCTGGACTATCTCATATCGATTTTTCAGAAATTGGAGTGATGGATTTTTCCTGTGCAGATGAGGTGGTAGCTAGACTATTGGTCCGTTTTGTTGATACCAGCCGTCCGAGAGAAATCTTCTTCATTCTAAAAGGTCTCTCGCCTAGTCATTTAGAACCATTGTCTGAAGTTTTAGAGAGACAGGAGATTCTAGCAATTCATCAGGATCCCTCAGGCTCAGTCGAACTCTTGGGGAGTGTCTCTCCTGCAGAATCAAAGGTTTGGGATTTTATTGAGAACAACAAAGTAGTAAGCAAGAAAGAGATAAAAAGTGCCTTTGTAGAAGAAGATCAGAGGGCCTGGACTCGGTTGGCGAATCAAAGAGTAATTTTCCAGGAAATCAACGCAAATCGTTATCATTCGTTGGGTAGCCTGATAAAAGACACAGGACAGTAATATTCTTGTTGATTTAGTTGATGGAACTACTCGGTGGGTAGCGTACTAGACCTCGCGTCAGTGGGGCTATAGATTTACCCTGAAAGTACTATACGGTTTAAGAAGGAACTGGGGTGATGGACACATTGCGGACAGAGATAGATGCGGTACTAGAATCGATACGACCTGCGATCCAGGCTGATGGCGGAGATGTTGAGTTTGTCAGTTTCAATAAAGAAAGTGGAGTGGTTCAGCTACGACTGCTAGGTGCGTGTGAGAGCTGTCCTATTTCTATGAGAACTTTAAAAGAAGGTATAGAGAAGCGCATGAGACAACGGGTCGTGGCTGTGACGGAGGTACAAGCAGTCTAATCTTTCAAATCCCTCTCTTTTAATCTTGACTTTTGTCAGCATGAACCTGCTGGTTTTGGGTCAATTCCTAGGGCCCTTGTACTGGTTAAAACTTGATTGTGATAGTCGTGTAACTTTTGGAGTTAAGATGACTACAGCTAATGTCGAAAAAGAAGTGCTTAGGATTTTGTCGGGTGTAGTTCACCCAGTTACTGGTAAGAACATTGTCGAAAGTGATCATGTTCAAGACCTGCAAATAACAGGTGAATCTAATGTGCGTTTTTCTTTTGTGCCCAAGGCCGACGATCCTCCAGGATTGGTTAAAGAAGCACGAAAAGCTTTGGAGGCTATAACTGACTTGGGAGAGCTGAAGATTAAAGTGCAATTGCCCCAGTCAGGCGCGACTGCCCCAAGTGCCAATCAAGTCAATCCTCCTGATGCATCGGTTTCGGGGAGTGGTCCTGGGAAGGTGCCTGAAGTAACAAAGAAACTAGGTGTACTCGGTGAGAAGACTAAGGTTTTAGCTGTCAGTTCTGGAAAGGGTGGAGTTGGTAAATCAATGGTGGCCACGAACCTGGCTGCGTCTCTTGCGTCCCATGGCAAATCTGTGGGCCTTCTGGATGCTGATATTTACGGTCCCAATATTCCGTTGATGTTTGGCACCAAGGGCCGTCCAACGGTTGCAGGAGCGAAGGGTCAGGAAATGATCCAGCCTATGGAGGCTCATGGAGTGCGTTTGATGAGTCTGGGGTTCTTGTTGGATGAGGATCAGCCAGCAATAATGAGAGGGCCATTGATATCTGGAGTTCTGAAACAGTTTTTGGAGCAAGTTGATTGGGGCGATCTTGAATTTTTAATTGTGGATATGCCGCCCGGAACAGGTGATGCTCAACTTTCATTGGTGCAGAGCATCGACATAGATGGAGTCATTATGGTTAGCACTCCTCAAGTGGTTGCCACAGGAGATGTGGCGAGAGGGATTAAGATGTTCGAACGAGTGAACACAAGGATATTGGGTATCGTAGAAAATATGTCTGGTCTAGCTTGTCCACACTGTAATGAAGAGATAGATGTTTTCGGACAGGGCGGGGTGCATTTGTTGGGAGAAGAAATGGATCTTCCAGTGCTAGGTAGAGTTCCCTTGGAACCGTCCGTCAGGATTTCTGGAGATGAAGGAAATCCTACTGTCGTTTCCAACCCCGAGTCAGTTGCTGCTGAATCTCTCATGAAAATTACTAGCGTCGTTCTGAAAATGCTTGATCTTAAGTCGAAAACCGTCTAAGTCTATTTCTCATCTGTGAGCGGTTTAATGAATGATTTAGAGGAACAGGGGATTTACGACGGGCCTAGCAAAGAGGTCCAAATACAGAAGATTTTTTCTGAAATAGCCCCCAGATATGACCTACTGAACCATTTGCTGAGTGCGAATATAGATAAGGTATGGAGAAAAAAGGCCATCGGTCATTTGGGATGGGAAGTTTGCCGATCGGGTTGCTATCTGGACTCCTGTGCCGGGACCTTTGATCTGGGTTTGGAGTTAGTTAAGGAAGATGACTTTTCTGGCGCAGTCGTTGCTGGTGATTTCGCACTACCTATGCTGAAGCGAGGACTACCAAAAATCACTTCACAAATTCTACCAGTTTGTGGAGATGCTTTGAGAATGCCTTTCCCTAATGAGATTTTTGATGGGGCCATGGTAGGATTTGGAATAAGAAACCTTTCAGATTTAGATACAGGATTTGCTGAATTGGCAAGGTTGTTACGACCTGGAGCTAAGCTTGTAATCCTAGAGTTCAGTGTTCCTCCCAACTGGATTCTTCGCAAATTGTATCACTTTTATTTCCACAATATTCTACCAGTGATAGGACGAATGTTATCAGGTCACACTTGGGCATACACTTATTTGCCTGAATCGGTAAAAGACTTTCCTGAGCCTCAAGAATTGAGTGAAAGCCTGTTGCAGGCTGGTTTTCAGGAAGTTGACTGGAAATATCTGACTGGCGGTGTAGTGACGATACATATAGCTGTCAGGTAGAACTAGCTCCATAGAGCTTGAATGGAGAGACTCAGCGAGGTTCGATTATGTATAAAGGCCCTAAGTTTTTTAGTCCAGCTTCGACAATTGCAGGATCACCAACGACAACAGTGACCATATCGTCCAAGTTTCCTTCTCCAATAAATTCACCGAAAGTATTGTGAATGTCTTTAGGACTCACTTGTTGGATCCCTTCTAAATAAGCAGAAAGCCAATTTAAGGGCAGTCCTTGTGTGAGATAAAACATCTGTCTGGAGATTACTTGTGCGGGGTTCTGAAAATTAAAAATAAATCCATTCGAGATTTCATCGACTGCATCCTGAACTTCTCTAGAATTCGGTGGTTTCTTGGTGATCTCTTTCAAAATCTCGGAGATAAGTTTGATTGCACGCGCAGTAGATTGAGCCTCTGTTTGGGTCATCGATGCTAGGACTCCGGGAGGATTCATAGGTGTAGTCCAAATCGAAGATGCTGAATAGGAAAGACCGGCTTCGGTGCGAATGCGGCTAGACAAGCGACTGTTCAAGCCAGAACCTCCGAGTATTAAATTGCCAATTTGGGAAGCAAAGTACTCTACAGTGCCGTTTAACCCTATTCCGCTGAGTTTACCTGTGATTATTGTGGCCTGCGGAAGATCGATTGGTATCAAGTATATTCCTGGGTCAGCAGAGGTAGGAATTTGGGATCTCTCCTCAAAAGATCTCTCACAAGGTGCAATCGATCTAACTAGTTTGCTGAGCTTAGGGATCAGTTCTTTCCACTTAATATTGCCTGTTACTCCTAGGGTTAGGTTATCCCGACAGAAGATCGCTCCGTGCATGTCTCTAAGGTTTTGGATTGCTAAGTCTTCGAGCTCTAAGTCTTCAGGACGCAATGCCCATCCAGTTGGATGCTGGTCTCCAAAGATCAACCGATTAAAGGTTCTAATAGCTAATGTGTTCGGATCTCTTTCACTTCTTTTTAAGTAGTCCAGTTCTTGATTTCTCCAGACCTGGACCATGTCTGGAGAAAATCGTGGCTTGGTTATTAAATCACCCCAAATCTCCAGTGCCTCATCCAAGTAATTGGTCAAGGTGTTCAAAGCACTGAAGGAGGTTCTTCCATCTCTTCCGAAAGAGATGTCTATCGCATGATATTCTAGTAATGCATCGACTGAATCCGAAGGTAAATTTACTGTCCCCCCTGATCGCAAGAGCATTGGGACTGCCGTCACCACACCCTGTTGCTCTTGGCTAAAATGAGAAGTTCCACCTCGGAATCTTGCAAAAACCGACACAAGAGGTAGTGAGTTGTCTTCCAGGAATAGTACATCCACATCTTCCAGTATTTTGTAGGCTTTGACGTCAGGCTGGTTGAAAGTCAATGGTTCGAATTCGAGATTCTCATACCTAACCCCGTTTAGTGACTGTGCATCTAGTCTGAAAGGATTGACTAAACAGAGGTATAGCGCAGCTGTTTTGGTTTTTACCCAGAAGCATGCCCAGTCAGTCTGAAAAATCATCTGATTGCAGGTTTGTTGGGTATCAAAGTTGCGACAGTCCGGTTCTCAGCGGTAAGAAATTTCCTGACCACCTGGCTTATCATTTCTGGAGTGACCTTTTCTAGGTCTTGGGCCAAACTGAAACCGTACTTCCAGTTTCCGAATATCGCTGTAGAGTGAGCCAACTGGATTGCCAAGTCAAAATTATTCGCCAATCGCCGAATTTGTCCTGCTGAGATCTGATTACGAATTCTTAGAATTTCTCTTTCCGATGGGGGCGTCGCCTCAAGTATTGCCAGTTCATCGTATATAGCTTTTTCTACTCGTTCTGTTCCAGTTGGAGATTGAATGTTTACGTTGATTGAAAAAAGCTTTGGGAATAAATCTCCTGGCCCTAATGACGAGCTCACATTGCTGGCTGTTCGATCATCGACAACAAGCCTTTGGAAGAGCCGTGAGCTTCGATTTCCAGTCAGTAATGCTGAGAGGACCAGCAGAGAAGGGTTGAGAGGATGAGCAGATTCTACTGTGTGCCAGCCGATACGCAGTTGAGGTTCTGCTTCAAAGGCTACCGAAACACGTCGTTCTTGGCGTTGTACTGGTTCGCTTGGAGGGGTCTTTTGCTGAAAACCAATAGGGGGAATATGTCCAAAATATTTATTCGCCCATTGTTCAACTGATTCTGTTCTTACATCGCCTACTATCGCCACCACAGCGTTATCTGGACCATAGTATTGTTGGTAGTGAGATTTGATATCCTTTCTGGTTAGATTCTGTATATCGTCCATGACTCCGACGACTGGTTCTCCGTATGGATGAGTTGTAAATGCTGCACGCAAATGAGCTTCGTAAAGCAAATTTCCTGGTTGGTTGTCGACCCTCAAACGACGTTCTTCAGCAACCACATCTCTTTCAGTGTAAAACTCTCTGAAAACTGGGTGGCTCATACGTTCTGACTCCAGCATAAACCAAAGTTCAGTTCTATTTGAAGGAAGTTCCAGGTAATATTTTGTCGATTCAGAGTCGGTACTTGCATTCAGGCCTCTTGCACCATTCCTGCTGAATATCCGTTCGAACTCGTTAGAAGCGACATATATTCGGGCACGATCTTCTAATTGTATGACACTTTTTTTAAGGTTGTCTATCGTTGGAGATGATGGGCTATTCTTTTGCAAGTGGAATATAGAATCCTCTAGTAAGTCCATCTGATCAAGGAGAATTTTTTCCTTTTCGGCATCCAGGGTGCCTATGTCGTTAGTCCCTTTAAAAAGTAGGTGCTCTAGAAGGTGAGCAGTTCCGGTACTCCCCATGTTGTCATTAATTCCTCCAACCTTATAATGGAGTACGAATGAAACTGTTGGTGAGGTCGACCTTTCCAGTATGATGAATTCCATTCCATTGGCCAGTCGGTAGTTGGTGACAGGAAGGTCTTTACCGTCGCTGATTTGAGTCGTGGCTTTATTCGGCACTAGGAAAGTAACCATTAGCAAAATCATAAGGACTGGCATTAGGAGTTTACCTCTGGCAACTGGGACAAAAGAATGCGGAACGATTAGAAAAACTTATTCTTTGCACTTGGTCTGAACAACTAAGACATTTTTCCCCGTGACGGCCATAGATTCTTAGTTTTGAGCTATTGTTTCCGCTTTTGCCTGATACGTCCCGGTAATTATTTAGAGTAGTACCTCTATTTTGTATGGCACTTATTAGAATCTTCCGCAGAGCTTTGTAAAGCAATTGTGATTCTGTCTTGGTGATTCTGTTGGCTGGTCGTTGTGGATGTATCCCAGAAAGATGCAGGGACTCGTTAGCATAGATGTTTCCTACTCCCACAATGTTTTTTTGATCCAGGAGCCAAGATCGTATCGGTGACCCAGATGAGTTTAACTTTTCGTGCAGATCAGTGTGTTTATACTCTGGAGATAGTGGCTCAGGTCCCAGTTGTGCGGAGCGGTCTAGCCACTCTTGTTCACTGTAAATATCCAGTTTTCCAAAGCGGCGTACGTCATCATAGACCAGAATTTTTCCAGAATTTAGGGTGAAGTAGATGGCTGGATGGGTAAACAGACAATCATCCTGTTGTAATCCCAGGCGTCCCGTCATTCCAAGATTCACAACAAGGATAAGCCCATAATCCATATTCGCGATGATATTTTTACCCCTGCGAGATATGGATTGAAAAGTTTTTCCGATCAAGTTGTCCTTAAATATTGTGTCGCTTCCTCGGATTACATTGGGTCGTAAAATCTGCAGATTTTTTATGGTCTTCCCAAGTATTAACTCTTGCAAGTCTCTTACAATGGTCTCTACTTCTGGTAGTTCAGGCATATTAGGGTTAGTAGCCTAAGCAGACTGGATATTGGAGCGAGCGAGTTCTCTCCACCCGATGTCCTTTCTATATTGTTTCCCCTCAAATCCTATCTTTTTGGAAAGTTCAATACTTTTGAGTGATGCTGCTCCCAAGCTATCTGCTATAGCTGTTACTGCGAGCACCCTTCCTCCCGAGGTTACCAGGCCAGATGTATCCATTGAAGTTCCTGCGTGGAAGATGACAGCTTGAGGGTCATCAGCAACTTCTTTTGGAATGTTGATAGGTAGCCCTTTGGGATACGCTCCGGGATAACCTGATGACGTCAACACTGTGGTCAGTGCTGATTTTTTACTCCAATCGAGCCGAAGGTTAGAGATATTCTCACCATTGGCTATTTCAGTCATGGGTTCCAATAGGCTACTGTTCAGTAGGGGAAGTACGGCTTGTGTTTCTGGATCTCCAAAACGGCAGTTGAATTCTACTACTTTAGGGCCTTGGTCAGTGACCATTATTCCTGCATAAAGTAAACCTTTAAATTCTGAATTGTCCTTAGCCAAAGCCCAAAGAGTCGGTTGGATTATTTGATCCTGGATCTGACCCAGCAAGGTCTCTGTCGCTAGGGATATTGGGGCATAAGCTCCCATGCCTCCAGTATTCGGCCCTGAATCTCCTTCACCTATTCGTTTATGATCTTGAGATGGTAGCATTAGACATGAGTTTTGACCGTCAGATAAAGCGAAAACAGATAGTTCCTCCCCTTCCATGAACTCTTCAATGACAACTTCTTCTCCTGCTGCACCAAATGTCGAGTGATTCATGATGACTTCCAGAGCTTCTCTAGCTTCTTCAGAATTTTCACACACTATGGCACCTTTGCCGGCAGCGAGCCCCGATGCTTTTACTACAATTGGACCCCCTCTTTTTTTGATGTATTCCTGCGCACCAATGTTATCAGTAAAAGATTTGAAATCGGCAGTCGGAACTCCTGTTTGGACCATGAGATGCTTGGCATAGCTCTTACTGGATTCAATTCTTGCTGCTGCTCTGGTCGGACCAAAAGCTGGGATGCCTTTTGTGGTCAGTAAATCGACTAGACCTGTAGCCAGAGGTGCTTCTGGTCCCACGATGACCAGATCTATTTGTTGGCTAGATGACCATTCGGCAATGGATTCTATATCCTCAGGTGATATATCTACAGGCCTCGAGTCAATCAACATACCCCCATTCGGTCGTGTAGAAAAAATTTCATATTCAGAAGAATCTTTCTTCAACTTCCAGGCCAGCGTGTGCTCTCTACCTCCATTTCCGACTATGAGGATTTTCATTTTGATATTCCAGGTTCTATTTGATTATGCACGCTCACGAATCCCTAAGCCTGTCAGTCTAATGTTCAAAGCTGAATCACGACAGTGAGTTGCATTAATGGCAAAGATTACAAATACAGGGGTCATAGGTAGTGCTATGGTTTTTGATAAGATGATATTTATGGAGTAGTCATTCGGGTCCTTTGCTAGCATGGAACCTGATGGGGGCATATAACTCAGCCTAAAGCTTGCTCTATATCCTCTAGTAAATCATCGATGTCCTCAATTCCTACCGATAGCCTCACTAGACCCTCTGTTACACCCATCTTTTCTCTCAGGGCAGGTGGAACGGAGGCGTGAGTCTGAAGGGCTGGAACACTTATGAGGGATTCTACACCACCAAGGCTTTCAGCAAGCTGGAAGAGTTGAGTGCTCTCAGCAAATTTCTTGGCAGCCTGAGGATTGCCTAAATCTAGTGATACCATGCCACTGAATCCATTCATCTGCTTTTTTGCCAATTCATATTGTGGATGAGATTCTAGTCCAGGATAAATGACATGTTCTATAGCTCTGGTGTTTTCTAGGTGTCTGGCTATAGCTAGTCCGTTTTGATTGTGTCGTTCCATTCTCACATGGAGTGTTTTTGTGCCTCTTAGGCAAAGCCAGGCATCCATTGGTCCTGGCACTCCACCAGTCGATTTCCTTACAAATCGAATTTGGTCAGCGAGTTCTGAATCGTTTAGTGCCAAAATACCGCCGATGATGTCGCTATGGCCGTTTAGGTATTTTGTAGAGGAGTGAACCGTGAGGTCTGCTCCGAGCGTTAAGGGTTGCTGATTAAAGGGTGAGGCAAAGGTGTTATCCACCATCAGTAGGCATCCAGCAGTCTTAGTCATCTGTGCAATAGATTTGAGATCACAGATCCGCATCATTGGATTAGTGGGAGTTTCTACATGTACCAGACGCGTTTGAGGTCTTATGGCTTCTTCGATTTTGTTCAGATCGCGTGTGTCTACGAAGGAGAATTCTAAGCCCAAATTTGATAGTACTTGCGTGAATAGCCTAGTCACTCCGCCATAAGTATTTTCTTCACAGATTATATGGTCTCCGGCTGAGAAACATTTCACGACAGCTTCAATAGCGGCAAGCCCACTTGAAAATACAATTCCGTGTTTTGCTCTTTCCAGTGCTGCAAAGTTGCCTTCTAACGCTTCGCAGGTAGGGTTCTTTACCCTTGCATAGTCGTATCCATCAACAGGGTCTGCGACTCCAGGCTGAACAAAGGTGGAAGTTTGGTAAACAGGAGTGATGATCGCTCCTGTTGAGGGATCTGGCTGTTGTCCAGCGTGTATACTTAGTGTTCCAAAACGCAGGTTTGGATTTATTTTTTTCATTGTTAGTATGCTCGTATATGTTCCATGTTTGGAAAAGGCGATCAATTTCCTACTGCAATGTAGCAAAACCTCTAGTGACTTTGCTACGGCTAGTCGTTGAGGTCGTTTACTAATATTGGTAGTGTTGTATGCAGTAAATAGGGCATCAAAACCATACTGTCCACCCTAAAATGGCGGAAAATGACACAGAAAATCCCAGAAGGCCTGATGGTCAGTGTATCGGGATTCCGTGGTCGAGTGGGCGATCCTCTGACCCCTGAACTTGTTTGTGAATTGGCTGGGGAGTTTACTTCTTTTCTCAGAGAGCGGAATAATGGCAAAGTATTGGTTGTGGCGAGGGATTCAAGAACTTCGGGATCAATGCTAGCTCGAGCAGTTTGTGCGGGCATCTTGTCCAGGGGTGTGAACGTTCTAGATCTCGGGATAGTGGCGACTCCAACTGCTATGCTTACAGTAGAAAAGAAAAATGCTTTGGGTGGCATAATGATTTCAGCAAGCCACAATCCCGCAGAGTGGAATGCGCTCAAGTTGGTTTCTCATGACGGAAGTTTTCTAGATGTCACGATGATGACTTCTTTCCTCAATTCTATCTCTGAAGAAAGCCAAGGGAATCTTGCGCCTTGGGATCAGTTGGGGAGTTATCAATCAGAAGAAAATGCTTCTGACACACATGTAAAAGAAATCCTGAATTTGTCTGTTTTAGACTTGCAGAGATTACGAAAGCGCAAGTTCAAAGTTGCTTTGGACTGTGTCAGAGGAGCTGGAGGAGTCATTATGCCTTTATTGTTAGAGGCTCTTGGATGTGAAGTTGTAGCGATACATACGGAAGTCGATGGTAAGTTTCCGAGAGATCCTGAACCAACCGCAGACAACCTGCTGGAGCTAAGTCATCTAGTGAAAACAACGGGGGCAGAGGTGGGCTTTGCGGTTGATCCAGATGTGGATCGCCTTTCCTTGGTTGATGAGCATGGAACGCCCTTAGGTGAAGACATGACTTTGGCTTTCGCCACCGATGTAGTTCTTAATAACAGACCAGGAAGCGTAGTGACTAATTTGTCTACCAGTCAGGTCATCGATGATGTGGTACGCCATCATGGAGGCCAACTGACTCGCACGTCTGTTGGGGAAATCAATGTAGTAAGGGGAATGCAAAAACAAGAGGCTCCTATAGGTGGAGAAGGGAATGGCGGTGTAATTCTATCTGAGCTTCACCACACCAGAGATGCTCCTTTGGCAGCGGCTCTGGTTTTACAGCATTTACTTGAAAGGAATGAAGCTCCGTCAGAATGTGCTAGCAGGTGGCCTAGGTACGTTATACAAAAAACAAAAATTACTATTTCCAAAGAGAAACTTCCCCAAGTATACGATGTTTTGAAGTCGGAGATGTCGGGTGCTCATTGTGATGAAACAGATGGACTAAGAATGTATTGGTTAGGTGAAAGGAAATGGGTACACATAAGACCTTCGGGAACAGAGCCAGTAGTTAGATTGATAGCGGAAGCATGTGATCAGAATACTGTGCAGGCATTGATTGATGATGTGGTGAGACATTTGGAGGATGTCCGATGACGCTATCCAAATCCATTATCCCGAAAGGAGACACAGCATGTGTGGTATAGTCGCTTATGTAGGGCCTAAACAGGCGGGTCCTATTCTTCTGGAAGGACTTCGTCGTCTCGAGTATAGAGGGTATGATTCCGCGGGGCTATCAGTTTTGGGACCAGATATGCACTTGTCAACAGTTAAGAAAGACGGGAAACTGAAAGAGTTGGAAGGTGAGCTTTTGGGTAAAATGCCTCAGGGGTTTTGTGGAATCGCGCACACTCGTTGGGCGACTCACGGCCGGCCCAACATTCCCAATGCCCACCCTCATGTAAACGAGGATGGTGATATATCCTTGGTACATAACGGCATTATTGAAAATGCTGAAGCACTTCGGTCTAGGTTGACTGATGTTGGATATCGATTCTGTTCAGATACAGATACTGAGGCGGTAGTGCATCTCATAGATGAAGCTTATGGGGATTCTGATACTCTTGAAGTTGCAGTTCTTAGAGCTCTTCATCAAGTGGAAGGAACCTTTGGGATAGCCGTTATAAGTAGCAGGGATCCAAATAAACTAGTGGTTGCGCGTAACGGGAGTCCGTTACTCATAGGGATTGGAGACGAAGGTGAAAACCTAGCGGGGTCAGACGTCTCAGCCGTGATCCAACATACTAGAGACGTTGTGTATTTGGATGACGGAGACTGCGCAGTATTGACTCCAAACGATTACAAGATACTCCATTTGGAACAGGGTGAGGTAGAGCGTTCTGTTCATCAAGTAGAGTGGGGTTTGTCTGCAGCGGAAAAAGGTGGCCATGAACATTTCATGCTTAAAGAGATCTGTGAACAGTCTTCGACACTGAGGGATGTCATGAGAGGTCGTCTTCTAGAGAAGACAGGAGACGCAAGGTTGGGAGGTCTAAAGTTGCATGAGGCAGACCTGGCCAAGATTCGTCGCATAGTAATAACTGGTTGTGGAACCAGTTGGCATGCGGCGCTTCTCGGGGAGTACATGATAGAGGAAATCTCTGGAATTCCAGTTGAAGTCGAATATGCTTCAGAGTTTCGCTACAGAAGTCCCGTGATAGAGAAAGACACGTTAATCGTTGCTATCAGCCAGTCAGGTGAGACTGCAGATACATTGGCTGCATTGAGGGAGGCTCGCAGTTGGGGTACACATGCAATGGGCATTGTAAACGTTGTGGGCTCTTCAATCGCTCGCGAAACAGATTTCGGCATTTATCTGCATGCCGGGCCAGAAATCGGTGTGGCTTCCACCAAAGCGTTCACAAGCCAAATTGTTGCTCTAGCTCTCTTCGCCCTCTATTTGGGTCGACGCAGAAAACTCTCTGTTCTGCAGGGAAAGGAGCTAGTGGAGGCATTGATTAGACTCCCTGAACAGGTTTCCAAAACGCTGGCACTCGAACCCATGTTGAAAGAATTGGCTGAGCAGTACGGCGCAGCGACTAATTTTCTGTATCTGGGTCGTGGATATCAATTTCCTACTGCGTTGGAAGGAGCACTAAAATTAAAAGAAGTGAGCTATATACATGCGGAAGGTTATCCAGCTGCAGAAATGAAGCATGGACCTATTGCCTTGATTGATGAGAACATGCCTGTGGTGGCTTTGGCACCGCGAGATCCAGTCTATGGCAAAGTGGTATCTAACATTGAAGAGGTCAAAGCGAGAAATGGCAAAGTCATCGCTGTCGTTAGTGATGATGCTTCAGAACTAAGGGCCAAGGTAGACCATGTGATCCAGGTTCCTCAGACCATACCGGCCTTGTTACCAATTTTGACGAGCATTCCTCTGCAACTGTTGGCTTATCATGCCGCCATTCACAGAGGGTGTGATGTTGATCAGCCTAGGAATTTGGCAAAATCCGTTACAGTGGAGTGATTTTGGGTAGTAGGGTTTTACATCTAACTCTCAAAAAAGAATGGTTTGATTTGATGATCGAGTTTGGGGTTGGCACAGAGGCTTCAACATCATTTGAAACATACAAAATAGACGAGGATTATTTTTCTGAATGAAGGATAAAGAATCAAATCACTGTTTTGTTCAAGTCAGTCACGATCGAGTAATTTCGTTTACCGAATTAATTGCTAGGCAATTTAAATAAATCCTCTACTTTACATTCAAGAGTTTTAGAAATTTTTAAAGCAAGAACAGTAGAGGGGACATATATGCCATTTTCAATTGCATTGATGCTTTTTCTTGAAACCTCAGCACTTACAGATAATTCTTGCTGAGTTAGCCCAGCATTTTTTCGCAGTTCTTCAAGATTGTTTAAAAGTTTTTTATGGTTCTTACCCAAAATTATCTCTCCACGAACTCTTCACGATTATTTTTAATAAAATTTTTTATGCTTATATCCTTTTAATACTTCTCAAAGTTATCAACTACTTCATTTATTTCTTCACTAGTATTTGGATAGAGATAACCTGCAATTATTTGTCCCATACCTATAGCGGCAACCAGTCCACCAACACCCTTAAGAACTGAACCTAGAAAAAATATTCCCAATAGAAATAGACCCACACCAGTAAATAGCGTAACTACACCAGTTCTTCTATAATCAATTGGTTCTTTTTTTCTTTCATCAAGCATGCCTATCATACCCTCAATTTTTGCAGGATCATCTAGGTTTTTAGATATCTCTAAAATTGTTTTATTCTTATCTTTGCTTTCTAAATATTGCCAAACAAAAACTGACAATGGAATGATTATTCCTGTAAGAATTCCTAAAATTGGTATTAAATTTTCCATAATCTCCTCTTAATAACAGAATGTAACGTAAACTTATCATTATTGTAATGAGAAGTAAAGGTTACATGCTATATGGTTATATAATATTTTGATGGAAAAAATATATGAATTTTTATAAAAAGTTTATTCTGCAAACGAAACCCTTAATTTGGATAAATTTGAGTGCAGAATTAAATAGCTTGTTCATTTCGGGATAAAAACACTGTGACTTTTTTTTATTTGGTTCTCGTCTTCGTCTCACTTACTTATTTGTCCATTGGTTTTTTCATCAATAAATCCAATGCTAAGATTTTGTTGGCGGGTTATAACACCATGAGTCGAGAACGGCGCGAGCGCTTTGATATAGAGCGCTATTTACGACATTTCAAAACATTTTTTATACGCTTGAGCATTTATCCCCTCATCTCTTGGCTTGCATGTGTATATGTTTTGAGGTTTGAGAACGCCTTAATCGTTTGGGCCATTGGACAAAATCTTCCATTTGTTATTTTTCTGTGTAAGCACAAACAGACTAAATATTTAAAGTAAGTAGGTTTACTATGACTTTTTCTGGATCTATCAGTAAATGTTTCAGACATTACGCTGACTTCAAAGGGAAGGCAGGACGAGCCGAGTTCTGGTTTTTTTTCCTGTTTACCGGAGTGTTAGATGGGAGCGGATCGATCGTCGACTATCAAATGATGGGGAATGATTTCTGGGACGTGACTGTGTTCCATCCAGCTCGAACAATTCTCATGGTTCCTATCTTCCTTCCATTTATGGCTGTGGGATGTAGAAGATTAAGAGACGCAGGCAGATCCCCATGGTGGCAACTCCTGATTTTTACAGGGATTGGGTTCGTGCCATTACTTTACCTGTGGAGTAGGGAAGGACGCTCCAGTTAGTTCTTCCAATGTGTTCTGATGCATTGGTGATAACTACGTGAAGTTTTATGTTTGTACTGAAGAATCGCTTGCAGTTAAGTATGCTCTTTTGTAGCACAAACTGAAATCGGATGGATAATCACGTGGATGAAAGCAGGAAGGCTTTAGTCACTGGAATTACTGGACAGGATGGTTCTTACCTGGCCAAATTTCTATTGAAAAAAGGTTATGAGGTTCATGGAATTAAGAGGAGAACTTCGATTTTTAACACGGATCGCATTGATCCTATTTATAAGGACCCTCATTTAGGAGACAATCAATTCATACTCCACTATGGCGACATGACCGATGGTTCCAGCCTGCTAAAGACAATAGCTGAAGTCAGGCCTGATGAGATTTACAACTTAGCAGCTCAAAGCCACGTTTCGGTTTCATTTGAAAAGCCCGAATATACTGCGAATTCTGATGCATTGGGGCCCTTAAGAATGTTAGAAGCCATAAGATTATCGGGACTGATTGAAAAGACCAAGTTTTATCAGGCTTCTACTTCCGAACTATTTGGAAAAGTACAGGAAACTCCACAGAAGGAAACAACCCCATTTTACCCAAGGTCGCCCTATGCTGTAGCAAAGCTCTATGCTCATTGGATAACTGTGAATTATAGAGAAGCGTATGGGATGTTCGCGTGTTCTGGCATTTTGTTCAACCACGAGTCTCCTCTACGTGGGGAAACTTTTGTGACAAGAAAAATCACTAGAGGGTTAACTAAGATTGCCATGGGAATAGATGATTGTTTATTCCTCGGAAATTTAGACGCTCAGAGGGATTGGGGGCATGCAGCTGATTTTGTGGAAATGCAATGGTTAATGTTACAACAAGAAGAACCTAAAGATTATGTCATCAGTACTGGCCAGCAGTACAGCGTCAGGGAGTTCGTTGAAATGGCAGCGAACGAGATCGGGATAAACCTTCGATGGCAGGGTACAGGATTGGATGAGGTGGGAATCATCGATACGATCAATGATGAAGCAAGAGGAAGGCGTGGATCTTTGGCGGAAGGCCAGGAAATAATCAGAGTGGCCGAAGACTATTTTAGGCCATCTGAAGTCGACACTTTACTTGGGGACTCTTCTCTAGCGTGCGAGGAGTTAGGTTGGAAACCGCAGACTTCTTTTTCCGAGTTGGTTAGTGAAATGATTCGAGAAGATCTCAAGAAAGCCGAGCAGTATTTACTATTGAAAGACCATGGATATCAAGTTGACTATCGCTAGGACTTGAAGAGCCAACGATGCTAATTGAGAAAATACAATCTGGCCAAGAGGATTTGGCTATTATCGTCAGATCTCAGTTCCATAAAGATGGCGTCGATTTTATCACACCAGATGACTCGATAATTCAAATGGGTTATATGAGCTATGAAAAGGGCAAAGAAATCCAAGCACATGTTCATAAGCCTTTCAGAAGGGAAACTTACGGTACGCAAGAGGTCATATTTGTGAAAAAGGGTAAAGTGCAAGTCGATTTTTTCAGCGCAGACCTAAAACCCGTAACATCGAGAATCCTTGAAGAAAATGATTGGTTAGTTCTACTATCAGGAGGTCATGGGTTTAAGATCTTAGAAGACGCGCAGATGATGGAAGTAAAGAATGGTCCCTACGCAGGGGATCAAGATAAATCGAGGTTTTGAGGGGATTTAGGGAATGAATGAACTAGAAGTTATTGAACATAATAGGTGTAGGCTATGTGGTAATAGTGATTTGGAATTTATTTTTTCGATCGGTGATCAATACATCAACGATTTTGTACTGGAGGAGAAGATTGATCAAGGAAAGACTGCGCCACTTGATATTGTCTACTGCTCTGAGTGTGATCTGACTCAGTTAAAACACACAGCTCCTCAAGAGTTATTGTACTCAAGACAATATTGGTACCGTTCCGGCGTCACTGATACCATGAAAAGGGAATTGAAAGATGTCGTTGACAATATTTTGGCAAAGACTGATCTGGAAAAAGGGGATGTAGTTCTTGATATTGGAGCTAACGACGGAACTCTGTTAGAATATTTTCCGAAATCCACAATTAGGGTAGGCTGCGAACCGGCAAATAATCTAGTGGAAGAATTGGCGACTCGGTGTGATAGGGTTATTCATGATTTTTGGTCTGAGAAATCATTTTTACAGGCCGTGTCCGATCTGGATCATCCCAAAGCTAAAGTGGTAACTGCGTTAGGGATGTTTTATGACCTAGATGACCCAGTATCTTTTGTTTCCGATATCCAGAAAGTTCTAGATGAAGATGGAGTTTTTGTGGCTCAGCTAATGACTTTAGCGCCAATGCTTGAGAAAAACGATCTTGGCAATATATGCCATGAGCATATTGAATTCTATTCGTATAAATCTTTGGTGTATATGTATGAGAAATGTGGATTAGAGATTTTTGAGGTGTCTGAAAATAATGTGAATGGTGGCAGCTACAGAATCTTTGCGAGAAAATATCGCACAGGTTCAATAGACTATGAAGAAAAGGGTGGTAGGGAGGACCTGCTGGAATTCAAAAATAGAATTGATTCTATCAAGAACAAATGTCTAGAGTTCGTGCGGCAGGCCAAAGAAGATGGTAAAACAGTACACGTCTATGGAGCATCGACCAAGGGAAATGTGATACTCCAGTATTTTGGTTTGGATACTAACTTAATTGACTACGCTGCAGAACGTAGCCCAGAGAAATTTGGCAGGTATACCATAGGTTCTTGGATACCCATAATTTCAGAGCAGGAAAGTAGGGCCATGAAGCCCGATTACTATTTCGTGTTGCCGTGGGCATTTTTTGACGAGATGTACGAGAGGGAGTCTGAGTGGCGTGCTGGAGGAGGAAGGTTCATCGTGCCTTTTCCAGAATTCAGAGTAGTGCCCTAAGTTGGTTTCACAATTGTTCTAGGATAAACCCAATTTAAACATTACTGAGAATGGGGTAATGGAAATTAAAGCGTATTTTAAAAAGCCTTTAGTTTTTATCTGGATGCTTTCTGGAGTGGCCTGCGGATTTCTAATCTGGCTAATTTATTTTCAAGAGGGAGTTTCTGATTACAGGGGATGGATAGGGAGCTTACCTGCTATCAATGCCCTGTTGAATGCATCCTGTGCATTTTGTCTAGTCGGAGGTTGGCTGAATATAAGAAAAGGCAAAGTAGACATACACAGAAGGTTTATGCTTGCTGCTGTCTTGTTTTCAGGATTGTTTCTGGTGAGTTACATTACTTACCATTACTTCCATGGAGACACGCCTTTCTTATCTCAAGGGTTGGTGCGACCTATTTATTTCACAATTCTGGTCAGCCATATTTGTTTTTCGATAATTGCATTGCCAATGGTTTTCACTACTCTTTATCATGCCCTTGACCAGAGCTTTGAGAGTCACCGAAAAATAGCACGCTACACTTTTCCAATATGGCTATACGTTTCTACTACTGGAGTTCTAGTCTTTGCACTTTTGAAAGTTTTTGGCTAAGTCTCTGTTTATTGTCCTTGACCGTTGGACAACCCAAATACGTAGATGCTATTCCCGCCAGCAAAAACAACATATTCATTACTATCGAGCCTAAAGGACATCGGGTTTGTGCGTGCTCCTGCACCAAAATAAAATGACCATAAAGCTTCTCCACTAGTAGCGTCTAAAGCAAAAAAGTTTCCCTCGTTCGAAGCTCCGAATACTAAATTTCCTGCAGTTGACATTACTCCTGACCATGGTGGGGAGTGCAATCGAAATTCCCACATTCTTTTGCCTGAGAGTGCATCGAGAGCGTATATCCATCCTTGAGCTTGGTCTCCGTCCAGTCTCTGTTCGCCTCCGCCCATATATGGACGACCTTCTTCATATTCGACATCTGTTTTGTAGTAGATGGCGCTCATTTCCCTCACTGATACATAGAAGTTTTTGCTCAAAGGCGAGTAGGAAGGACTAAACCAGTTAGTTGCTCCTTGGAGACTGGGCCAGACTAGGGTGCCTTCATAAGAAGGTTCCATCCCAGGAATTTTGATTGGACGGCCATTATCGTCTAATCCCTCGGCCCAAGTTTGTTTGGCGTAGGGTAGGCCGTGAAGGAACTCTCCCGTTTCACGATCCAACACATAATAAAAAGCATTACGATTTGCATTAAGCAGAAGTTTTCTGGGTTTTCCTTCCCATTCGGCATCCAATAAGATTGGAATCTGATTTGAATCCCAATCATGTGTATCATGTGGAGTGGCTTGGAAGTGCCATCTCATTTTACCAGTTTCACCTTCTAGTGCCATGATGCCACTAGTGTATAGGTTGTCTCCTGGTCGCACATCTCCGTTCCAATCAGGCCCAGGGTTACCGATGCCCCAGTATAGCAGATCCAAATCAGGGTCGTAGCTTCCAGTCAGCCAAGTAGCTCCTGCTCCGTGCATCCATGAGTCACCACCCCAAGTTTCATTACCAGGTTCGCCCGGGCCAGGAATTGTCCATGTCCTCCAGGAGAGTTCTCCTGTTTCGGAATCGTAAGCATCTATGAAACCTCTTATTCCAGCTTCTCCACCACTAATACCGACTATTACTTTTCCATCGATGGCTAAAGGTGCCAATGTTAGCGAATGAGCAAGTGCATTGTCAGCTACATGGGTTTCCCATCGAACATTGCCAGAGCTTGCGTCAAGTGCGACAAGGTATCCGTCGAGCGTGGCTACGAACACCCGATCATCAAGGACAGCGACTCCTCTGTTTACCCTGGGGAAACCAATGATGATTAAATCGTCTGGCATTGGTCTGGTCCAGCGCCAAAGAGTTCTTCCTGTCTCAGCATCTAGGGCAGTCACGTTACTCGGTGGCTCTGTAACATACATTACTCCATCAACCACTAAGGGAGTTGTTTCTACAATTCCAGGAGTTTTTACCTGATAAATCCACTTCGGAACCAAATCCTTGACTGTTTCGGTGTTGATTTCAGCTAGAGAGGAGAACCGGTGCCCATTGTATGTACCCGAATAAGTAAGCCAATTGTCGTGATCGGATTGAGCGTCAAGTAATCTCTGGTAAGGAACTTGAGCTATTGTTGGAGTAGCAAAGCAGAATGACAATCCTAACACCAACCAATTAACCCTTACATTTAGCATAGGTCCACTCATCTCCTCTATCGCAAGCTTGCCATATATGCGACTAAATCTGTTATTTGTTTATTGCTCAAAGTAGATCCGTATTCGGGCATTATACTTTCACCAAACTCTCGTGTCATGCTTCGCATTTCTTCCTTCTGTAACATGTAGTACGAGCCCTCAGTGTCTCGCAAGTTAAGTATGAAGGCATCTTCATTTATTCGCATACCCCTCATCTTTCTGCCATCATTCATTTCAACTCTTACAGCAAGGAAACTGGAATGTGATCCTCTGCTTCCTTTAGAAATGGAAGTGCCTGGAGCTAATACGGACTCTCTTAGAAAGGGAAGACCCCTTCGTACACCAACGTTAGAAAGGTCAGGGCCGATACCAACTCCTCGTCCGCTTACAATGTGGCAATTGATGCATCCGCCTATACCGTTAAAAATCTCACGCCCAGAGGAGACGTCGCCTAAAGCGGGTTGGTTCTCAACCCTAGCTAGAGACCATACGTAGGATGCTATTTGACTAGCTTCTTCCCTAGTGACCCAGGTTCTGGACATTACTGTTCCTGATATTCCAGTGAGTACGAGTCTCGCAAGGTCTGATTCCTCTGTAGCTCTGACGAACTGTCTACCCTGTAGAGACGGTCCTTCTCCCCCTGTACCACCTATACCGTGGCAACGAGAACAGTAACCTACAAAAAGAGTTTCACCCTGCACGGGGTTTTGTTGTTGTGCAAACGTTTCTCCTGTCGTAGTCAACAACAGAAAACCGACTAGACAAGATGAATATCCTGCTAACAAAGTCCATTTGTAGAAAGTGATAGGCGTTTTCATCTGTATAAGCAGTGACTGGTGAGTAGCCTTTAGCTACAGAGTTGAATGTATTAATGAGCGTGCTACTGATACACTCGAGATACTACACTTAATCGAAATTCTCAAGGGTTTCTATTCTATAAGACTCTGGTCAGTATATCCTCTGAATTAGACGATCCCGAAGAGTTCTTATAGGATTGGTATAAAGGTGTCGATCGCAACCAGGACGTAAATTTCTGATGAAAGTAGTTTTGCAGAGGGTGACTGAGGCTCAGGTAGTGGTTAAGAATGAGCTCAAGGGTCAAATAGGAGTCGGATATCTGATTTTAGTGGGTTTTACCCGAGAAGACGATCAAGATGTCGTAAAATGGATGGCGGATAAAATCACTAGTCTAAGAGTATTTAATGATGAAGACGGAAAGAAGAATAGATCTTTGGATGATGTAGGGGGATCTGTTCTAGTAGTCAGCCAGTTTACGCTCTATGGAGATACAAGGAAGGGTCGTCGCCCCAGCTTTCTGAATGCGCTTGGTGGAGCCGAGGCCAGAGTCCTGTATGATCATTTTATAGAGTGTCTTTGTGACCTATTGACGGTGGAAAGGGTGGCCACTGGGGAATTCGGTGCCATGATGGATGTAAGTATAGAGAATCAGGGTCCATTTACACTGGTGTTGGAAAGGTGACTCGTCCCAAATTGGTTCTGGCTTCGGCATCTCCGCGCCGGAGTGAGTGCTTGAGACAGCTAGGGCTGAATTTTGTGGTAAGTCCAGCAGACATCTCCGAACAGCTCAACCCAGGGGAGTCGAGCTCTCAGTACGTAGAGAGATTGTCGAGGGAGAAAGCCACTAAAGTCCAGGGGGAATATCCTGGAGCAATCGTAATTGGGGGTGACACCATAGTTTGGACGGGTAAAGAGATCCTGGGAAAACCTAATAATGAAAAACATGCAACTGAGATGTTGCTGGCTCTTTCTGGGAAGAGACATACCGTTTTTAGTGGGTTAGCTGTATCACTACCTAACGGAAAAATAGTAAGCGGTTTTTCCTCTACCGAAGTGCGTTTTAGAGAATTTGAAAAAAAGTTTGCTGAGGCGTATGTAGATACTGGAGAACCGATGGATAAAGCTGGTGGCTATGGAATCCAGGAGCGGGGAACTGCTCTCGTGGAGAGTATAGTAGGGGATTTTTATACCGTGGTGGGTCTTCCAGTTCCACTGTTGTTGGAATTGTTCGATCGGTGTAACCTAGTCTATAATTTTGGTTCCCTGCACCAGAGTAAATAATTTAAAATGCCAAAAATTCCTTCAATCCTTGCCATTGATCAGGGGACCACTGGAACGACTTGCCTGGTAGTAGGTCAAACTGGTGAAGTAATCAGTCGTGCATATTCAGAATTCACTCAGTTCTTTCCTCAGCCTGGTTGGGTAGAGCATGACGCTATGGAAATATGGACAACAACGCAGAAAATGTCTCGTTTGGCGATTAAAGAAGCTGAGAATGCAGAAATACAAGGTGTCGGAATAACGAACCAGAGAGAGACCATAGTCTTATGGAACAGAGAGACTTTAGAACCGTGCTGCAACGCGATCGTCTGGCAAGATCGCCGGACTGTAGATATCTGTTCAGAACTCAAAAACAAAGGGTACGAAACTGATGTCAAAGCTAAGACGGGCCTGGTATTAGATCCATATTTTTCTGCAACAAAAATAATGTGGCTCTTTAGGGAAAGACCAGATCTAAAGGTTTTAGCGGAAAGGGGTGAAGTAGTAATCGGAACAGTGGATAGCTGGTTGGTTGCCCGACTCACGGGAGGGAGCGTGCATGCTACTGATCCCACTAATGCGTCCAGAACTCTTTTGTACAATTTGGAAGCAGGAATCTGGGATTCTGATCTCATGGACTTAATGGGGATTCCAGAACTTGCCTTGCCTCAAATACGATCTAGTAGTGGATCCTTTGGCTCGGTCTGTCCGGAAACCATAGGTGTGGATGCGCCTATTTGTGGAGTGGCTGGAGATCAACAAGCAGCATTATTTGGACAGGGTTGTTGGTCCCAAGGGCTGGTAAAGAACACCTATGGAACTGGAGCATTTTTGCTCATGAATACAGGAAACAAGCCTGTCATATCAGAAAGTGGACTTTTGACGACGGCAGCGTGTGATAGTGAGGGTAACCTTTGCTATGCTCTTGAGGGTTCTATTTTTATTGCCGGCGCTGCAGTTCAGTGGTTAAGGGATGCTCTGGGAATTATAGAGAATGCAGAAATAACAGAGGCTATGGCAGCTTCCCTGGATTCAAATGACGGCGTTTATTTTGTTCCTGCTTTTGTTGGATTAGGTGCTCCTAGGTGGTTACCAAAAGCGAAAGGGGCAATTTTAGGAATTACTCGTGGGACTGGTAAAAACCATCTTGTAAGGGCTGCTCTGGAGGCGATGGCATATGGAACGGTTGAAGTTCTGAACGCTATGGAGAAGGATTCCCAAATGAGCATTAAGGAGCTCAGAGTTGACGGAGGGGCTTCTAAAAACAATTGGCTGATGGAGTTCCAGAGTAGCCTTATAGATGTTTCTGTTCGGCGACCTCCGATCGTGGAAACGACAGCGTTTGGAGCAGCTGGCTTGGCTGGAATTTTTGCCGGAGTGTGGGCTGATTCAAGTGAATTCATTTCCTGTCAGGGGGAATCGGATACATTTTCTGTGCATCTAGAGAACAAAGAGAAAGGTAGGCTGATGGAGGATTGGTCACGTGCGGTTCAGGCGGTTGAGATGCACGCGTTAGACTGAGTTCTGTTCCAGACCAACAAAGAATTTATCATCTCTCATAAGTGACTTTGCTCGCTGGCGGACTGCCCTTATATTACTTTGTAGGTTGAGGACGATTTCACCGTTTGCTCACTGGTAGCGGGGCCGAAAAAATGAAGAGTAATTCTAGATTCTTAGCAGCGGTTGGGGGAGTTTCTCTAGTCGTGGGTTATTTGATATGGACTGGGGTTACTCAGACCATGACCTACTACCTCACACCAATAGAATTAATGGACCGGGTAGAAGTCGATCCAACTTTTCACCAGGTTGGTGTGAAAGTGAGTGGTCGCCTGGAGATGGGGTCGTGGTCAAGGGATTCTGATGAGCTATTGCATCATTTCACCGTTGCAGATTTGGAGGATGAATCTGTGAGGTTTCCAGTTGAATATAGAGATATTCTTCCAGACACCTTTAATGACAAAGAACTTCAAGATGTAGTGCTAGAGGGTCGTTACAGGGAAGATGGTGTTTTTGATGCCACAGTCGTGCTTACAAAGTGTGGGAGTCGCTATGAAGCTTCTCCAGAAGAGCTTGTGGGGGATGTCATAGAGTGACCCAGCTCGGAGAGTACGCTCTCTGGATCGCACTACCAATAAGTATTGTGGGTGCAGTGTTGGCCTTTTGGGGCGGTGCCAAAAGAAGAGGAGATCTGGTTCTCGCTTCAGAATTAAGCGTTTATACGGTGTTTTTCCTTCTGATTCTGACTTCCATCGGAATAGTAGTTGCTTTCCTGACCGATCGTTTTGATTACTGGTACGTAGCAAATTATTCCAATCGAGAATTAGATACTTATTTCAAAGTGTCTGGTCTCTGGGCAGGTCAACGGGGCTCCTTAGTTTTTTGGGTGCTATTGCTGTCATTGTTTTCCGTGGTAGCTACGTACTCCAATAGATTCAAGAACCGAGAGTTTATGCCCAATGTGGTTGGTGTTTTACTCTCTATCACAGGGTTTTTTCTTGTGGTACTTTTATTTGCTGATGTAAATCCATTCGAAAGGATGCCTTTCGCTCCAGCGGATGGAAGGGGTTTAAATCCACAGCTACAGAACTATTGGATGACCATTCATCCTCCCACACTCTATTTAGGATTTACTGCATTCACTGTACCATTTGCATTCGCTGTTTCTGCTCTACTGAACGGACGTTTGGACACCCGGTGGATTGTCATTACTCGGAGATGGATATTATTGTCATGGTTTTTCTTGGCAAATGGGATCATTTTCGGTATGAGATGGGCCTATGAAGAACTAGGTTGGGGAGGTTTTTGGTTCTGGGATCCTGTTGAAAATGCTTCGCTGTTGCCATGGCTCACTGCAACTGCATTCCTGCACTCTATTCAGATTCAAGAAAATCGTGGAATGTTGAAAATTTGGAATATGGGACTCGTTGTTGCGACTTTCCTACTTACCATATTTGCTACTTTTCTGACTCGTTCTGGGCTGATTGAATCGGTTCACACTTTTGCAGAAAATACCAAGATCGCATTTATTTTTCTGGCATTTATGGGGGTAGTCACGGTTGCTTGTATTATGCTGATTGTGTGGAGGAAACCTATGCTTCAGAGTGAGCGTCAAATTGAATCATACCTCTCTCGTGAATCTGCTTTCCTTTTCAATAATGTAATTTTCCTTGCTGCAGCTTTCGCGGTAATGTTTGGAACATTGTTCCCCCTTATTACTGAGGGTATAACAGGCCAAACCATAACTGTTGGCCCTCCTTACTTTAATAGGATCAACCTGCCCCTAGGACTGGCTTTGTTAGCACTCATGGGAATCGGTCCAGTAATTGCTTGGCGAAAGGCTTCTCGGCGCAATCTAGTGAAAAATTTTGTGACCCCAACGATAGTGGGTATTGCTGTAGCTCTTTGTTTCTATCTGCTCGGGGCCCGTCAAATCATGGCACTAGTTACTTTTGGGCTCTCTGCTTTTGTGATGACAGTCATAGTTGTAGAATTCATAAAGGGTACAAAAGCTCGGTCGCGCATTGAAGGAGAAGGGCATTTGGTAGCTTTTTTCCACTTGATTGGTCGAAATAGGAGACGTTGGGGTGGATACGTTGTCCATGTTGGAGTAGTACTTGTCTTTACTGCTTTTGCAGGGGCTGCTTTTGACCGGGAATTGATACAAACTCTAGAACCTGGCGAATCTGTGACTATCGAATCACCTTTGGGTCACAATTACACCTTGACCTATCAGGGCCTTTCCTCGGCTCGGGGAAATAATTTAGCTGCTAAGACGACTGCCTTAATGGCTGTAAGTGAGGATGACAAACCCATTGGTACACTGACAGCTGAAAAAAGGCTTTATATAACCTGGGAAGCTCCTGTAACAGAAGTGGGAATTAGGTCAAGATTTCTTGAGGATTTATATCTAATTCTTGAAAGCGTGAGTGACCTGAATGGGGCATTTATGAACGACCCCGAGGCTCAGCGTGCCACTTTTGAATTTCAAGTGAATATTCTGGTCGGATGGATATGGTACGGAGGCTTTGTCATTACTATTGGAGGCGTTATCACAATGTGGCCTTCAAGAGGCTCTCAAAAGAAATCAAATAAGGAAAAGCTCGGACAGTCTTTAGCCGGTCAAAAAGCTTAAAATGCAACAGGTGTTGGGTGCGATTTTGATTACGGTGGGTGTCATATTGTTTGTTCTCAGACCAATTCTGCAAGGGGACCAAGCACCTCTAACTTCGCCTGACGGTGGTCAGGATGAGCTTGATGCTCAGAAGAAGAAGAGTGCTTTGAAAGGACTGAGAGATGCGGAATATGATTACTACAGTGGTAAATTGGATGAAGAAGATTTCGAATTTCTCAAACAAGAGATGGCATCAGAAGTTCTTGGGGCTATGAGACGGATTGGTAATCAATCCAACCATGAGATAGAGGCAGAGATCAGGGCCGTGCGAAAAGGTTTGGATGCTGGGCTAACTTGTCTGTTCTGTGGTGAAGTGAATAGCAAGGGAAGTAATTTTTGTGGTAAATGTGGATCTCAACTAGGATGACCTCTCGTCTGGAGGCAAAGGGCTTAGTCAGAAGGTTTTCCAGACTAAGGGCTGTAGATGGAATCACGTTTGACCTACAAGCTGGTGAGCTTTTGACTATTTTTGGCCCTAATGGTGCTGGAAAGACCACCTTATTGAACATACTTGCAGGCGTGATGTGCCCAGACGAGGGGCAGGTTTTATTAGACGGGAATGTAGTTGTTGGGTCCGAGAGGCAGTGGAGGAAAGAGTTTGGTATAGTGACACATCAAACCATGCTTTATGATCGCCTCACTGCCGAGGAAAACCTCTCCTTTTATTCTAAACTGTTCAGCCTGGAGGATTCCGAGCGCAGAATTAGGGATGCGTTGGAAGATCTAGAAATTAAGGAGGTTGCTGATCAGCCAGTAGGAAGTCTTTCGAGGGGTTTTCAGCAGCGGATAGCACTGGCAAGAGCACTGTTGCACGATCCAAAGATTCTTCTATTGGATGAACCTTATGTTGGTCTGGATTTGTATGCTTCACGACTTTTAAGGGATCTTATAAGCCAACTAAAGGACGGGGAAAGGACAGTTGTTCTTGTGACCCATAACTTTGGGCAAGGCCTAGAATTAGCTGATAGGATTGCAATACAGGTGAGTGGCCAGTTTATTTTTACAGGATCTAGTGACGGGGTCGAATTGACTGAATTCGAGGAGTTTTATTGCAGGAAGATAGAGGATCTCAGGCCTTGAACTACATTTCTTTGGTTTGGACTGTGGCCCGTAAAGATCTTGTCTTGGAGCTCCGAACATTGGAGAGGTTGATAGCGATGGGTGCTTTTGCTGTTCTGGTTGGTGTACTTTTCCAGTTTTCGATAGATACAAGTCTGATTCGTGTGCAAACCATCGCTCCCAGTCTCATTTGGATGACTACTGTATTTGCAGGTATACTGGGTCTAGGAAGAACTTATATTATAGAAAGCGAAAACAAGGCTTTAGCTGGAGTGTTACAGAGCCCAGTTGCTCTCGACGTTATTTATCTCGGAAAAGTGGTTTCAAATTTTATTTTATTGCTGTTGATAACGACCCTAATTGTGATAGTGTTTTCTTTATTCTTTAATCTATCGTTTCCCATTGAAATCAAGGGCTGGTTGAGTCTAGCGGGAGTATTTTTTCTGGGCGTTTTATGTTTCGTATCAATAATGACGCTATTGAGTGCAGTGGCGATGAATAATACAATGGGGGAGAGTATTATTCCGGTGTTAGTTTTTCCTTTATTAGTTCCTGTCATGATCCATGCGGTCACTGCTACCAATCGGATTTTTGCAAACAGGCCTTTTGTAGAAATTGAAGGAAACCTGAGGATGTTGTCAGCTATGGTGTTGATATTCTTGATGCTTGGAGCAAATTTGTTTCGATTTGCTATTGAAGATTGAAGGTTTCAGGGGATTTAGATGAATAACGAAAAAGCGAAAAAGGTAAGTCTGTTTTTCGGTGTGTTAGGAGTAGCTACAGTATTATTGTTGCACTATATGGTATTTTTTTGGGTCCCTACCGAATCAAGCATGGGGATTGTTCAAAGGATCTTTTACATTCATGTGCCATCCTGGTGGGTTGCTTTCATAGCCTTTGGAGCCGTTGCGCTTTGCAGTGGTGTTTATCTCTGGCTTGGGGATGATCGGTTGGATGCAGCAGCTGTGACGGCGGCTGAGGGTGGAATGATATTTACAAGTATTGGGTTATTGACTGGGCCATTGTGGGGTAAAATTGCATGGGGCGCATGGTGGACATGGGAGCCCAGATTGACTCTAGCTCTCCTTCTATGGTTCATTTATCTAGGTTACTTCCTTGTAAGGCGAAGTACTCTGAATCCTGAAAGAGGAAAGCGCCTTGCTGCCGTTGTAGGCATAATAGGGGTGCTTGACATTCCCTTAATCCACGTGAGTGTGAGTTGGTTAAGGTCCTTGCATCCAGAAGCGGTGGTGCTGAATCCCGATGGTCCAACGTTGGATGGATCAATGTTGACTACTTTAATGGTGGGTCTTCTAGCATACACATTGATATTTATCAGTTTGTTTACAATCAGGTACACTACTGAGTTGCTAGATCGTGCAACTCGGGTACAAAGCACTTAATAAAACAGAGGTAATACAAAGATGATAAGTCTGAAGGGATTTAGTGGATTCAAAAATACTGTCATGGCGATACTGTTTTTGGCACTTTGCTTTCCTGGGATGGCTCAGCCTCAGGCGACAGCATCACCACTAGGCAGCCAGACTCTTGGCAGGCCTTATTGGCATGTATTTGCAGCTTACGTAATTGCTTGGCTATTGGTGTTGTTATGGATGGTTGCAATCAGCAGGCGGCTTGGAAGAATAGAGGATCGGGTAGGTTCAACAGTCCGGGATTAGACTGTTACAGATGCATGTACAATTGTTTATTTGCGATTCCTTCTGAAAAAAACTGACATTTTTAAAGATATAAAAATGATTGCCATCAATAGTAATAACTTACCAACTATGTCCATTGAGTATTCTCCATATGCATCTAAAGCTGTGTCGGCAAACATTGTATAGAGGATAGTCCACGGTAGCATACCAAAAGCTGTAGCAAGGAAATATGTTCTCCATCTCAACCTTGTGAATCCACATGCAAAATTCAAAGCAGTAAAGGGTACTAGGGGAAATAACCTCAAAGAAAGAAGCCTCCAAAAATCTTGAGCGCGAGTTTTGTCGCTGTAGACTCCAAGGTCGTACTTAAAGATCTTTTTTATAGTATTACGACCCAATTTTCTAGCAATGAAGAAGGAAAGATTAGCTCCGAGGTTAGCTCCTACGGTGTTTAGTATGATTCCCCAAGGTGTGCCAAAGATAGCTCCGCCAGCAATGGTGACTGGAGTTCCTGGGATCCCGATAGTAATTGCAGCCGCATAAACTCCAACAAAAATGACAGGGTTCCAGAATGAATGGGTCGTTTTGTTTAATCGCATTAACAACTCATCCATGTTAGTTGGAATCGAGTTTGGAGAAATCCATTTTAGCAGTAACAAACCAACCAGTACTAACATTCCAATGGTTAGCTTTCTTTTATGAACCACTTCAACGGGGAATTCTAGATCTTTCTTTTCTATTTGATCCATGCAATACATTTTTTGAGCATTAAACCTAACGGACCTTCCAGTCTAGATTTTTGATAGGCCATTGCAGAACGTTTTAAACCTTCTCCCATAGTGGGGTAGGCGAAGGTAGTGGTAGCTATTTGAGGAAGGGTCAAGCCATGTTTCATAGCTAGTACAACTGGTTGAATCAGTTCTCCGCCACGATAGCCGATGATACTGCACCCCAGTATATTGCCTCCTCTGGTTACTGATACCTTTATGAAACCTTCTGATTTTCCCTCAACTATGGCTCGATCTAATTCTTTAAATTCAACCAGGAATGTTTTCCCTCCCTTAGAAGCGGCCTCTAGTTCGGTTAATCCAACATGTGCGATTTCTGGGTCTGTAAAGATCACATGGGGTATGCAATTATATTCTACCGATTTAGGAAAGGGCAGCAGGGAATTACGGACGGCAGTCGCAGCTGAATATTCGGCAAAATGAGTAAATTGTGGACCACCGTTGGCATCACCTACAGCCCATACTCGCCGATTACTGGTGACCAAGGTGGATTTTGATTTGATTGTCCCATTCACCACTTCAATATTAGCAGCCTCTAAATTTAAGCCATTTATGGCCGGTTCTCTACCTGTGGCGACCAGTATACTGTCAAAGATGAAATGTTCTTGCCCCGATGTGAGAATGGTCCTTTGATTTTTATCGACTGATATGTCATGAATGTCACTTTCTAGATGTATTTCAATTCCTTCTTTTTGTAAGATATTTTTCATGCGAACACTCACATCAGTATCTTCTTGATTCAGTATTCGATCTTTCATTTCAAAGACTGCAACTTTTGATCCTAATCGATTAAAGGTCTGTGCTAACTCAACACCTACAGGTCCTGCTCCAATAATGCCTATCGATTCAGGGTATAGTTCTAGGTCGAATACGTTTTCGTAGGTCAGATACTCTATTTGATCTAGACCTTTTATATCTGGGATTTTGGGCTTAGCTCCTGTGGCGAGTAGTATCCGTTTGGACGTAAAAGTCCCAATACCATCAACTTCTAGGGTGGTGGGGTTCTTAAAGCGAGCTGATCCAAAGTGGGTATCAATCCCCATTTGCAATAGACGTCCTGGATCATCATGAAGAGCTATTTTAGAACGGAGTTTCCGCATTCGTTCAATCGCCAGACTAGAATCATGAGAGGCATCCACTTCTTGCAATCCCATATTTCCAGCGCGCTTCATGGCATGCCCAAGATGTGAAGATGCGAGTAGTGATTTGGAAGGAACGCAACCGGTCCACAGGCAGTCTCCCCCCAAGCGTTGTTGTTCTATAAGAGCAGGCTTAAGCCCTAGGTGTGAAGCGCCTACAGTGCCTATCAGCCCAGCAGGGCCACCACCCACAGAGATTAAATCGTATTCAAATCGGGTCAGTTCTATTACCTCCAGTTTTCACTTTCAGGCTATTTCGACAACAAGTCCGATTATAAAAGGAATAATTTCGTGAAGTCGGCACTATCACGCAATTGTGCATGAGTCAGGTATACAGCCTTAGAGTCTCGACGCAGGGTCGTTCACTAAGAAGTATGCAAATCAGAATGGATACTTAGTCTATAGGATAATGTTTCTAGAATTTAAGGTTAGGACTTTCGCTTTCTGTTCGGGTGTAGTAAAATATGATCCGGTACGTTAATTCATCTTTAGCGAGGGCCCCATGTCTACTCTAGAATTTCCTAGTGATGTAAGTAACAAGCAAAAAAAAGCACTGAACACTGCGCTGACCCAGATAGAGCGGGCTTACGGGAAAGGTTCGATTATGCGCATGGGTTCTGAAGACGGGATCGTGCATGCCGGATCAATCTCTACAGGTGCTATGAATCTAGACGCAGCTATTGGAATAGGTGGTGTACCCAGAGGCCGAATCTCAGAAATCTACGGTCCAGAGTCTAGTGGAAAGACAACTCTTTGCTTACATGTGATCGCCAATTGTCAAAAAAACGGAGGAATTGCTGCTTTCGTCGATGCCGAACATGCATTAGATGTGGCTTACTCAAGACGGCTAGGGGTAGACGTGGATAATTTACTAGTGTCCCAGCCTGATACAGGAGAGCAAGCTCTCGAAATAACAGAGGTCTTGATCAGGAGTAATGCTGTAGATGTGGTGGTGGTAGATTCTGTCGCCGCTCTGGTTCCTAGAGCAGAAATTGAAGGTGAAATGGGCGACTCACACGTGGGACTTCAGGCACGACTAATGAGCCAAGCTTTGAGGAAATTGACTGGTGCTGTCGCGCGTTCTCAAACGTGTGTCATATTTACAAATCAGATACGGGAAAAAATTGGGGTAATGTTCGGAAATCCAGAGACTACTAGTGGAGGACGAGCCTTGAAATTCTATTCTTCACTGCGCATGGACATCCGGAGAATAGGCGCCATAAAAGATGGAAGTGATCTCATCGGAAACCGAACTAGAGTGAAGGTGGTCAAGAATAAATGCGCTCCACCGTTCAGACAGGCTGAGTTTGATATTTTGTACAATGAAGGAATAAGCCACGAGAGCCTTTTGATCGATATCGGGGTTGAAGAGAACATCGTAGAGAAATCAGGTTCATGGTATTCATTCGGAGATCTACGTCTGGGACAAGGTAAAGAGAACGCTAGGGATTTTTTGAAAGAGAATGTAGACGTTCTTGAAGAAGTAGATGTCAGGGTTAGGAAAACATTGGGATTGGTGGAAGCTCTAGATGGCGAATCTGAAGAAGGGGAACAAGATTCAGCTGTAGCTGACTGATCGGGATTGCCCACAAAGGTAATGGGAATATTCCATCTGGTTAGTTGAAGAATATCGATTCTGGGGATACCAACTTGTTGGGCAGTGGTAATTAAAAGGTTATAATGGAACACTTCTAACGTTTAACCGCTATTACTATGACCACATCAGAAATTCGATCACGATTCCTTGATTTCTTTGATCGAAGAGATCATAAGGTTCGAACCAGTTCTAATTTAGTTCCCGAGAATGATCCGAGCCTCTTATTCACAAATGCTGGAATGGTTCAGTTCAAGGGATTGTTCCTGGGTTCTGAGACCGCAACTTTTGATCGTGCAGTTACGTCTCAGAAATGTTTGCGCGCAGGTGGAAAACATAATGATTTGGAGGAAGTGGGTAGGACAGCTAGGCATCACACTTTTTTCGAGATGCTCGGCAACTTTTCTTTTGGAGATTACTTCAAAGAAACGGCGATTCAATATGCGTGGGAGTTTTTCGTCGATGATTTAGGATTAGAATCGGATCGTCTATTTGCTTCTATCCATGACTCAGATGACGAGGCATATGGCTTTTGGAAAAAATCCGTAGGGTTGCCCGACGAACGGATCGTTCGTCTTGGGGACAAAGATAATTTCTGGCAAATGGCGGATACTGGTCCCTGTGGACCATGCTCTGAACTTCACTATGATATGCGTTCCAGGAAAGATAGGTGTGATCTGAGTACTGAAGGATTTGTTGAGCTTGGTGAATCTGGAACTATCATTGAACTGTGGAACCTTGTTTTCATGCAATTCAATAGGGATGACAAAGGTGAACTACATCCCTTGCCCAGTCCCTCTATCGACACTGGTGCAGGCCTCGAGCGCCTCGCTTCTGTTATGCAGGGCAAAGAGTCGAATTACGATACAGATGCATTCGTCCCACTCATAGAGGCTGTGTCAGAAATTCTTGAAAAACCCTATCTGGCAAAGTCTAAAGAGGCAGTCAGTTATAGAGTGCTGGCAGATCATGCTAGAGCTGTCGGATTTTTATTGGCGGATGGAGTTTTACCTTCAAATGAGGGAAGGGGATACGTTCTGCGTCGCATATTGAGGAGAGCGAGTCGCCATGCCTGGCTCCTCGGAAGGCGAGAACCTACACTGGTGGAGTTGGTCAAGGTAGTCATCGATCTCATGGGAGCGACTTACCCTGACCTAGAGGTTAAGAGAGGAGATATCCTCGAAAGAACTCGCAAAGAAGAAGAACGATTCCTTCTAACGATCGAAGGTGGAATGGAGCGTTTTGAACGAATTACCACAAAGACAATGGAATCGGGCTCTTCGAAAACTGTCAGCGGAGAAGATGCATTCAAACTTTATGACACTTTTGGATTTCCTTTGGATTTAACTGAGCTGATGGCAGAGGAACGCGGTTACGATGTGGATATTGTGTCATTCGAAGAAGCTCTGACTGAACAGAAGAATAGAAGTCGAGAAGCTAGGGTAAAATCAGATTCAGAGGAATTATCGTTGGATGTGAAGAAGGAATGGACAAGTTTGCTTGAGGGTCAGGAACAAGTCTTTGTGGGTTATAAACACTTAGAGGTGGAAAGTCAGTTGCTTGCTATGCAACTAGATGGTGACCAGGTGGGCTTGGTTTTAGCAAGGAACCCCTTTTATGCTGAGGGAGGGGGGCAAATTTCTGATATTGGCATTGTTGAAGGCGAAGGGTGGGAGGTTGAAGTTAAGGGAGTTAGTAAAATAGGGGAGGAGGTAGCGGTGTTTGGAACGATAGATGATCCTACCGCCCTGGAAGGTATTATTGCAACTGAAACGACCGTGTGTGCCAAAGTCGATTCAGTTACAAGATCCGACATACAGAGGAATCATACTGCGACCCATCTGTTACATGCTTCTCTTAGAAAAGCTCTAGGTAATCATGTTGCGCAAAGAGGTTCTTTGGTAGCTCCTGACAGACTGAGGTTTGACTTTACTCACGACCACCCTATGACAGATGAAGAGTGTGCCAAAGTAGAAGAAGCCGTCAACCAAGCAATTTGGAGCAACCAGGAGGTCAGGATCGAAGATCGAGCATATACTGATGCTCTAGAGGCTGGGGCAATGGCCCTATTTGGTGAGAAGTATGATGAGGTAGTTCGGGTTGTAGAGATCAAAGATGTTAGTATGGAGCTTTGTGGTGGCACCCATGTGCCGAAAACAGGGGAAATCGGCCTGTTCAAAATTGCGAGTGAAACAGGGGTAGCAGCGGGTGTCCGTCGAATAGAAGCATGCACTGGTCCAGGGGCTAAAAAGCATATGGAGAGTTACATAAAAAGTTTGAATGAGGTAGCCATATCTCTCGGTGTAACTCAGAAAAATGTAATTTCACGTGTCAGGAAATTAATCAAGGAAAAACAGGATCTTGAAGGTCTTTTAAACAGTTATATGGCAGGCGATCAAGCAGTAGGAGAAAAGATAGTCGAGTCCCAGTTTTATACGGTCGATAACAGGAGAATTGATTATAAGTCAGTTGCGGTCAAAGCGGCGGACAATGCCAGTGTCAGGAAATGGGGCGATACATTCTTGAATTCGGGTTCATCAGGAGTCGCTTTGGTGGGGGCTGAACTTCCTGGTTCCAAGTACTTATTATTTCTTTTTGTGACTAAAGACCTGGTAGAGAAGGGAATCAAAGCAAATGACTTGATTTCAAATATAGCGAAAAAAATGGGCGGACGTGGAGGTGGAAGACAACACATGGCTCAAGCTGGAGCGGAGGATAGAAATAGGATGATGGAAGGCCTCAGATGGGGACAGGCTACCTTGGAGGATAAAATGATAACTTTAGAGGTTCAGTTTCAAAAACTTGAGTCCGAAAGAGAAAGATAGGTTTTAGGAAAAATGTTTTTGTATAAACGCCCGGCAGAAATTCCACACCCACTCTGGGAACGTCTAACTATTTTGCTTGGTGGCAAGACGAAGGAGCCAGTGAGATCTGAGGTCCTAGTCAAAGTGGCGGCTGATCATCTAGAAATCATGTGTGGACCCAGAAGGAAAAACAGGAAAGATGCTTTTGATTTGCTAGCGATTGATGCCCTCGCTACTTACGCCTGTGAAATTGCGGCTAAAGAGGATGATATGAGGTCTATTCTTAGTGATGTTCTTGATATCTTGAAGGTGGAAAGCGATTCTAGCTAATAATGTTCCTAACGACGTTTTGTGGATTGTGCACAAACTCAAAGAATCTGGGTTTGATACTTGGGTTGTGGGAGGAGTGATACGCGACGCTATACTTGCTCAGCCAATCGAAGATTGGGACTTAGCGACCTTGGCTCGCCCCAATCAAATACGGGAGGTTTTTTCTCGAACTGTTCCTATTGGCCTTGAGCATGGGACTGTCGGAGTCCTTGGCAGGGATGGAACTTTATATGAAGTCACAACGTTTCGCAAAGATGTAAAGAATCTTGGTCGACACGCCGTGGTCGAGTTTTCTGAAAATATCGAAGAGGATCTGGCCAGGAGAGATTTTACCTTAAATTCCATGGCATGGAACCCTGATAATGGAGTTATTCTAGATCCTTTTGAGGGTCGAAGACATATTGCTCAGGGCATTCTCAAAACTGTGGGATTAGCTAACGAAAGGTTCTCAGAGGATTATCTTCGTGTGCTGAGAGCCTTAAGATTCGCAGGGCAATTTGACCTAGAAATAGAAGTAGAGACTTGGGATGCACTACTGAGTGCTGTTCCTCAGTTGCATAGACTTTCCTCAGAAAGGATACAAGAAGAGATCGTAAAGGTGTTGAGTAAGGCAAAGTCTCCTTCTAAAACACTTAATTATTATGCAGTGTCTGGTGTCATCACCAAACTTTATCCAGAGTTTCGCAACGCTAAAGGCAGTTTTGATCCTCAAAACTTCAGTTTTTCGAGATCGGTGCTGTTTTGTGATTGGATTGCTCCGAGTCGCCCGTTGTTGAGGTTAGCCCTGCTGTTGACTTCAGTCGGTCCAGATGAAAAAACCGATGCTGATACGGCCAAATGTCTTGTGGAAAATTTGATGAAAAGGTTGAGGTTTTCTAACATGGATACAAAGAGAACTGCCAGGCTAGTCTGGTCTTTTTTATTGGATCCTCCAGCAGCAAACGGACAAGATTGTAGGATCTGGTTAAGTCGGGTCGGTCCAGATCTGTTTAATGATATTTGTCGAATGTGGATTGCTGCAGCAAGGGTAAAACAAAGAGATGGAGTTAATGAAGTTCAAAATACCTTGTACCTCATTCGTTTCATACGCAAGTTGTTAAACGATAAACCTCCTTTGACACTGCGTGAGTTAGCCGTGAACGGGAACGATCTGCAGAAATTAGGTGTTCCACCTGGCCCCTCAATTGGAAGGATCCTCGAAGAACTTTTGGTAGCGGTTTTAAAGAGTCCTGAATTGAACACTCATGCAGGACTGATGGAAATTGTCAAAGAAATGGGAAATGAGAATTAAGGTCTCGAAAGGAAACCTATTTTGGCTGTGACGATTGATAGTGGAGACACAGAAAAAACCTTGTTGGTAGGAGCACCTCTTAAGGTCTTAAAGAAACGCGATGCTGAAAATCATTTACTAGAGCTTGCCGATCTAGTCGTGTCGGCAGGTGGTACCATCGTGGGGATAGAATCACAGAGGATTAGTAGGCCGAATCCACGATTTCTAATTGGTAAGGGAAAGCTTCAAGAACTAGTTGAAATTGTAAAATCTACTGGAGCAAATCTAGTAATTTTTGATGATGAACTAACGCCTCTTCAAGGGAAGTCTATAGAGGATTATCTCGGGATAAGGGTTATGGATCGGTCCGAGTTGATTTTGGATATTTTTGCAAAAAGGGCTCGGAGTAGAGAGGCCAAGATGCAGGTAGAACTCGCTCAGTTGCAGTATCTAATGCCAAGGTTGCGGAGAATGTGGACACACCTATCTCGTATCAGGGGTGGCATTGGACTGCGTGGTCCAGGGGAAACTCAACTAGAGTCAGACAGAAGGCTGCTTGGAAGACGGATCGCCACTCTAAGAAAAAGATTGGAATCTTTGAGTGTTGCTAGGGTGAATCGCAGAAATTCAAGAAAGGGTGGATTTCAAGCTGCTTTGGTAGGGTATACTAATGTGGGCAAGTCGTCTTTGCTCAAAGCCCTTTCAAAAAAAGATGTGTTGGTCGAAGATCGTCTATTTTCAACCCTCGATTCTAGAATTAGGCTAGCTGATCTGGGTGATGGTTTTGAAGCTATGATTACTGACACCGTCGGCTTCATCAGGAAACTTCCACACCACCTGGTAGCATCATTTCGTTCTACCTTAGAGGGTATTGGGGAGGCGAATCTTCTCATGCATGTGATCGATGCTTCGCAGATCGATTGGAAAAACCAGAAAATTGTAGTAGATGAAGTATTGGGAACGTTGGATCTTGAGGCCATTCCGCAAGTTTTGGTATTCAATAAGATTGATAAGCTGAGCAGGCAGGAATTTTTGGATCTAAAATACGAAATACGAAATAATCAACAGAAGTCAGCGATATTCGTTTCAGCCTTAAATGATAAATCTTTAGAAATTTTAAAAACTGCTATGAGATCCCATTTGCATGAGTCATTCAGGCATATTTCGATGAAGCTAATGGCGGGTGACGGTGAAAATTTAGCTATATTGCATGAGTTTGGTGAGATTCTGAAACAGGAATATGACGGACAGTACACATCACTGGAAGTTCGAATTCCGCATCGAATAGCAGGGCGGTTACTGAAATCTGGTAATGTTACGTTGTTAGAGGAACATTTCGTAGCTTAAGGTAATTTGAGAGTGATAAAAATAGTTTAAAGACTGGAGGCGGAAAAATGAGATTTTATGTCAATGTAGATCACGTTGCTACGGTCCGTCAGGCGAGGGGCACCGATGAACCTGATCCAGTCAGAGCAGCCGTTTTGGTTGAACTCGCTGGTGCTGATGGAATCACAGTACATTTAAGAGAAGACAGAAGACACGTTAGTGAAAGAGATGTTCGAATACTCATGGAAACTGTTAGGACAGGAGTGAATTTGGAAATAGCTGCTGAAGAGAATGTGTTGGATATAGCTTGCGAGATTAGACCGATGCAGGTGACTTTGGTTCCAGAGAAAAGGCAGGAGCTCACCACAGAAGGCGGTCTAGCTCTTGGAGAATCAGCAGTTCGGAAAAATATTGATAAAGCAATAGAGAGGCTAGCTGATAATGGAATCAGGACTGCTCTTTTCATCGATCCTGACCCAAAAGCGATTGAGACATCTACTGACTTGGGTGCAGATGCTGTGGAGTTACACACTGGTGAATATGCAAATGCTGATGACGCTGATAAGGTCCAATCAGAACTGGCCAGACTGGAAACAGCGGCTTTAATCGCTCAGGAAAATAAACTTGGGGTCCACGCAGGTCATGGTTTAACCTATGAAAATGTAAAACCAGTAGGGGCTATAATGGCTTTGGAAGAATTAAACATAGGGCATTCAGTCATTTCGCGGTCTATCTTGGTAGGACTAGGCAGTGCAGTAGAAGAAATGAAGACATTGATAGCTGAAAGTCGTGCTGTCGATTTGTAAATATGAAAAAAACTTGGTTGAGTTTAGTAGGACTAGGCATAAGTATATTTCTGCTGTGGTGGGTGCTAAAGGGTGAGGACTATCGTGACATTATCGAAAAGATTTCTAACGCTAATCTTTGGTATTTATTTCTTAGTATTTTCGTGGGGACACTAGGATATCTGATCAGAGCATTGAGATGGAAATTACTCTTAGAGCCCATGAGAATGGAGACGAGTCTTAGAGCTAGGTTTGCTTCTGTGAGCATGGGGTTTGCGGCAAACAATCTGTTCCCCGCCCGAATTGGAGAAGTCGTTAGAGCCGTGTCATTGGGGAGGTTAGAATCCATATCAACCTCGGGTGTCGTAGGCAGTATGGTTGTGGAAAGATTTCTGGACTCAGTAGCCGTTTTTTCGATGCTCCTAATTGTAGTGATGCTACCCTCTTTTCCAACCACTGAAAACATTTGGTCAGGAGTGGGTGGCTCCCTAATGCTTTCGACTCTTGAAATACTTGCAGTGCTTTTTGTTTTTCTGATTTGCTTCGTTTTATTTCCAGGTTTCTTCTTAAATGTGGCCCGAAAACTACTATTAAGGCGGAAAAACCATTTGGGGAAACGAATATTGACAGGTCTAGAATCATTTCTTAATTCGTTGAGTCTTTTACGTGACCCGCAACTTTTAAGTAAAGCATTAGTTTGGAGCTTTGGATTTTGGATTTGGCATGCTTGGTCTTTTTGGCTGGGTTTCAGGGCTTTCGGAATAGAGGAGAATTTTGTAGCGGCTATTTTTACAATGGGCATGGTGGGATTAGCTGTGGCCATTCCAGCTGGTCCAGGGTTTTTCGGAACTTTTCAACTTGGAGCGATGATAGCACTGAACGGGGTATTTAATATTACAGAAGGAACTACCCTCGCGTTTGCTTTTGGCTACCATTTGGGAGGATTTTTCCCGATTACCTTCATAGGGATTTATTATGCGTGGAAATTTGGGCTTTCGATGAAAAAGATTGGTAGCAGAGGCTTAGATGGCGACTCTGAATTAATACAAAAGTGAAGATCTTGATAAAGGCTCCAGCCAAGATAAATTCTCTTTTGCGGGTTTTAATAAAAGAGACCAGTGGTTATCACCAAATAGAAACCGTGTTAAGTGCGGTGAATTTCTATGATGAAATACAACTAACACCGAATGACAGCAAACTCTCTTTAGAAGTTTATGGCGCAGAACTTGGGCCTACAGAGGATAATCTAGTTTACAAAGCAGCCAAGATGTTCTTTGCCAGAAGTGATGTTGATGGTGGTGTTGATATAAAACTGAGTAAAAGGATTCCTGCCCAAGCAGGATTGGGAGGTGGTTCTTCAGACGCTGGGGCTACCATGAGGGCCCTGAATCTGATGTTCGGTGTACCATTCTCATCTAAAGAATTGATCGAAATGGCGACTCAATTAGGGTCGGATGTACCTTTTTTCGCTTCTGGTCTCGGAACAGCGTTAGCTTGGGGAAGGGGTGAGAGGTTAATCCCCATGAAATTTCAAAGCCATGTAGTTTTGGCTTTGACATCCATTCCGATAGAAACTGCTAAAGCATATGAAGCTTTACGTATCCCAAGGAAAACTAATAGTGGACCAACTATGCCCAAGAAAATCAATTGTTTGGGAAAACCCAACTTATGGTCGTCTAATCATTTTGAACCAGAGATTTTCAGACAGTTCCCAGACCTAGGGCAACTACATAAGGCAATCTTAGCTACTGGAGCATTAGCGGCACGCCTTTCTGGGAGTGGAGGAACGCTTTTCGGGCTTTTCCCTAACCAAACTAGAGCCCGTAGGGCATGCGATGACCTTGCCAAATCCTGGCCCCATGTCCAGTTCCATGTTGTAAAGACTTTGAATAACCAACCTGATCCGAGTGTACTGGTTTAACCAATAGTTTAACATCGGCTTGAATGGAGTTGATTGCTTAAGTAGGATATGGGTGTAATTGGCCCGTCGTCTAATGGCAGGACAGCGGTTTTTGGTGCCGCCGGTCATGGTTCGAATCCATGCGGGCCAATATTGTTGCACGTTAGTGGTAAAGGTTTTTCTTTCACGATGGCTTTGTTACTATATAAGGTAACAGAAGCGGTTGGTGGCGAGTTTAATATTCGCTGTTGATAGTAAGGCCACCACACAATGGCCTTGATAACCAAAAACCTTTTCACAAATCTGCCTGAGACCAATGGACGATACATTTCGAAGAGGCCCACTACTTCTACTGTCTGGAAGGGCCAACCTACCTCTTTCAAAAGAAATAGCCAGTCTTCTGGGTGAAACTGATGTTGAGAGTTGTGCAACCATAAAGAATTTTGCTGATGGTGAAACATTCGTCAGGATTAATCGTAATGCTCGAGGTAGAGACGTCTTCATAATACAACCGACAGTTTCTCCAGCAGATGGTATTATGGAGTTGTTGTTGCTGATTGATGCTGCGGTAAGGGCTTCAGCCGCGAGAGTCACAGCTGTTGTTCCCTATTTTGGCTATGGAAGACAAGATAGAAAGGATCAGCCCAGAGTATCGATAGGCGCAAAACTAATGGCCAATCTCCTTGTGGCTGCTGGTGCTGATAGATTGATCGGAATGGATTTCCATCAACATCAGATACAGGCATTTTTCGATATTCCAGTTGACCATTTGTACGCAGCACCTACTCTAGTAACTTATTTCAGGTCTAAAACATTCGAAGATCTGGTTGTGGTAGCACCTGATGCGGGATCCACGAAAATGGCTCGAGGGTTCGCAAGAAGACTGGATGCCACTATAGCCATAGTCGACAAAAGGAGACCCGCTGCAAATATTAGTGAAGTGATGAATGTAATAGGAGATGTCAGAGGCAAAGATTGCCTGTTGGTGGACGATATGATTGATACTGCAGGAACTATGTCTGAAGCTATTAAGGTTCTGAAAAAAATGGGTGCAAGAAGGGTTTTGGCTGCGGCCACACACCCACTTTTATCGGGAGAAGCTGTTGATAGATTAGTTGCATCTGATATTGATGAAGTGGTAGTTACGAACACAGTTGAAATTCCTGAGGAACGGAAATTTGATGGACTAAAAGAGATGTCGGTGGCTAATATCTTTGCCGAAGCAATCAGGTGTGTGCATGAAAATGCATCTGTTAGCAAACTTTTTGAGGACCCGAGGAGTAACAAGGGTACCTGATTTCTTAAAATTCTAAAATTTATTGGAAATAAGAATATGGCTGTAAATACTGTACTTGAGGCGAAACTTAGAACTGAAACAGGGAAGGGTAGTGCAAGAAGGATTCGTTCTTCAGGTGCCATCCCAGCTGTGATTTACGGCAGGGAGCAAGATACTATTTCTCTTACAATCGATTCACGAGAATCTAAGCGCTTGTTTCAATCTGTCTCTGTTGAGAACACAATCATTAATGTTAAAATCGATAATGAGGAAGAACAATTTGAAACCCTGGTAAGGGAGATACAAGTTCATCCTCACAGGGATGATATACTTCACGTAGATTTCTATCGTATCGAAAGGGGTGTGGCGCTCGAAGTGGAAATCCCAGTAGACTTTATTGGGAATGCTCAGGGTGTCAAAGAGGGTGGAGTTCTGGAGATTCTTTTTCGTGAACTCAGGGTGAAGTGTAGGCCTTCTCAGATTCCTGAGACTATTGTTGTGGACATATCTGAATTGGAAATCGGTTCTTCGCTGAAAGTGAGTGATATCGATGTTGACGACGAAATAGAACTAATGGCGGATCCAGGACAAGCAGTTTGTATGGTAGCGTTGCCTAAAGAAGAAGTAGTAGAAGAAGAAGAAATTCTTGAGGGTGAACTGGACGAAGAAGCTGCAGCGGGTGAAGGAGAGGTGGAAGGGGAAGATGGAGAAGAGGAAGAATAAAGGTAGCTTAGATAAGTGAAAGTAATAGTTGGCCTAGGAAACCCCGGACCAAGATACGACAATACTCGGCACAATGTAGGATGGTGGGTGTTGGACAGATTGGCGTACGACTGGAATCTAGGAAGTTTCGGACAAACTGAATTAGATCACAGGGTTGGAGGTGTTCTAGATGGCGTGGAATTTCTCCTTGTAAAGCCATCAGTATATGTTAACAAGAGTGGCATGGCAGTATCCCATCTGCGACTCTCGGAAGAGTTTCTTCCAAGTGAGGATTTGCTCACCGTTGTTGATGATACTGCTTTGGAGGTTGGAAGAATAAGGTTTAGATCAGAGGGAGGTTCGGGAGGGCATAACGGTTTACGTTCAGTATCTACAAGTTTGGGTACGGAATCGTATGGAAGACTGAGAGTGGGTGTTGGTAATCCGACAAACGGAGTTGATATGTCAGACTGGGTGTTATCAGAAATGTCGCCATCTGACGAAGAAATAGTGTTGGAGCGCATTTCAGTTTTGGCGGAAGCTGTGCAGGTTTGGATGACTGAAGGAATGGATGTAACGATGAACCGATTTAATAACTGATGGTTTTGGAGTTTTTGATCTTGAATAACAAATAATCAAGTGAGGCGAAAAATTTAATGGATGGGATTATAGCAATATCTGACATGTCATGGGTCGCAGGTATTATTGGCCTAGGGTTAGCTGGACTTACCTATCGTTATGTAAAGAATCAATCCACAGGTACGGAGGCCATGGAGGGCCTGGCGGAACAGATTCATGATGGTGCTATGGCGTTTTTGCGACGTGAATACACCATGCTCACAGGCTTTGTAGTGGTCATTGCACTAATGTTAGCTTGGGCAGTGTCTCAACAGACAGCAGCAGCCTACCTTGCTGGTGCTCTTTGTTCAGTGTTAGCAGGATTTTTCGGAATGAAATCAGCTACTAGAGCAAATGTAAGGACTTCTGCTGCTGCTAATCAGGAAGGCCCTGGTAAAGCGCTGAGGATAGCGTTTTTCGGAGGTGCAGTCATGGGGCTTTCAGTGGCTTCGCTTGGGTTGTTGGGTATAGCTTTGGTTTACATGGTCGCAAATGGTGCAGGAGCCATTACAAGTGCTGAACATCAGGCGTTCGCAGAAATAATTTCTGGATTTGCGATGGGAGCTAGCACTATTGCACTGTTTGCCCGTGTAGGCGGAGGTATCTTCACGAAAGCGGCGGATGTTGGAGCGGATCTAGTGGGGAAAGTTGAGGCCGGAATTCCCGAAGATGACCCGAGAAATCCAGCGACTATCGCTGACAACGTCGGAGACAACGTCGGAGATGTTGCTGGTATGGGAGCGGATATTTTTGAATCCTATGTGGGGTCAGTGATTGCTACAATAGCTATAGCTGCGAGTTCAACTGCATTGGAAGGAAATATAGCTGGGGCTGTCGCTCTTCCGATTGTGACTGTGACCGCAGGTCTTGTAGCATCGGTTTTAGGCATCGGAATGATGAAAATCCTAGAGAGATCTGATCCTGCTTCTGCTCTCAGAAATGTGACATTCATCTCGGCAGCAATTTTCATTGCAAGCATGTATTTTGTTGTTGGGGGAATGGGGTTCGAGATGGTAGCGAACGACGGTAATATGTATCCTGCTCTGGGACCATGGTATGCCATAGTTGCTGGAACTTTGGTTGGAATTCTTATCGGACTGGTTACGGAATATTACACTTCTATGAAACCAGTGAGTAGAATTGCTGAAGCCAGTGAAACTGGAGCGGCCACTAACTTGATCACTGGACTGGCAGTTGGTATGGAAAGTACTGCCGTGCCTATGTTATTGATCTGTGGTGGTATATATACATCCTTTACATTTGCGGGCCTTTATGGGATAGGAATAGCAGCCGTAGGGATGTTAGCAACAGTGGGAATCACTATGTCTGTGGATGCATATGGCCCGATCGCTGACAACGCTGGTGGAATTAGCGAGATGAGTGGACTGGGTCCAGAAACCAGGGCTATCACTGATTCACTTGATGCGATTGGAAATACAACAGCAGCGCAGGGGAAAGGGTTCGCAATTGGATCAGCTGCATTGACTACACTCGCGTTGTTTTCTGCTTATGCTACTAAAGTAGGTCTAGCTGAATCGGGTATTGACCTGGTCAATCCACTTGTTGTAATTGGATTGTTTTTAGGCGGTACACTCCCATTTTTTTGTGCAGCTTTAACCATGACTGCTGTTGGACGGGCAGCGCAAGGTATGGTAGAAGAGGTTCGTCGGCAGTTTCGCGAAATGCCAGGAATTATGGAAGGAACGCAAAAACCCGATTCCGCTAGGTGTGTGGCCATATCGACGGACGCGGCTCTTAAAGAAATGGTTCTTCCTGGTGTAACAGCGGTGTTGGCTCCAGTTGTTGTAGGGTATTTTTTGGGAGTTGAGGCTCTAGGGGGTATGCTCGCTGGTGCGACTGTGACGGGTATTCTCATGGCTCTTTTCATGGCCAACTCGGGTGGTGCCTGGGACAATGCTAAGAAGTCTATCGAGGGAGGAGAGTATGGTGGGAAAGGGTCGGACGCTCATAAAGCAGCAGTAGTTGGAGATACGGTTGGAGATCCCTTTAAAGATACTTCAGGACCATCTCTGAATATTTTGATAAAATTAATGAGTGTGGTTTCATTGGTGTTGGCACCATGGTTTGTTAAGATCCATGATATTGACAGCAATAACCAGCTTTCAGAATTCATAACAGAAATAAGCAGATTCTTCCTATAGCCCAGTCGGGAGGGAATATGGTAAGCAATCCCCCAACACCTAGTCTCCAGGGTGCGTTGTCCTTTGCGTCAGACCTAATCAAGATCCCTTCGCTTTCTGGTAATGAACGAGATGTTGCTAAAAGGTTGTGGGAAGAAATGCAAGTTCTTGGCTTTGAACAGATGAGAGTGGACGAAGTAGGCAATGTCATGGGCGTGATTCCAGGGGAAGGACATGCTCCTCCTGTAATGTTCAATTGTCATTTGGATATAGTGGCAGAAGGTGATCATTCGGAGTGGGATCATGCACCCTTTGGAGGGGATATAACTGACGGATTTTTGCATGGAAGAGGGTCGATGGATATAAAGGGGCCGTTGGCTTTGCAGACCCACGTAGCTGCTTCGATGAGAGGAAAGTGCAAGGGCGACTTGATTGTGGCTCACACTGTTTTCGAAGAATGTGGTGGGTGGGGTATGCAGCACCTTATGGAATCCAAAGTTCTCGAACCTGCCTTGGTCATAATCGGGGAAGCTACAGATGGAGACATCTGTATTGGGCACAGGGGCCGTGCCGAACTAGAGGTAATAGTAACAGGGTTAGCTGGGCACGCTTCAGTTCCCGAGAGGGCAAAAAATCCTCTAGACATCCTTCCTAAGGTTTTAGCTGGAATAGAGCAGGTTAAAAACAATCAAGAGGAAGATGCTTTGCTAGGAGAGTCTACTTTGGTGGTGACCGACGTTAGTGTGACACCAGAAAGTAAGAACGTGATACCAGACAGAATGGAAATAGTGTTGGATTGGCGGATACTCCCGCATATGGAACAGGATTTTCTAGTGAAACAAGTTAGCGATGCGATAAACAGTCATTTGGGTGATGGGGTCAAAGGTTATGGATTAGAGGTAGTTACTGCAACGGAAACACAGCGCGCTTATACTGGAGTCACCCGGAAACGGGACACCTTTACTCCTGGTTTTATGATGGACCCAAGTGATGCTCTCATTCGAAGTGCAGCGAAAGCAGTTGGAAAACAAGAAGGATCGGGATTGGCTGATGTTAGACCATGGGCCTTTGCAACTGATGGTGGTTGGACTCACGGGGTTTTTGGAATTCCCACGCTAGGTTTTGCACCAGGAAAGGAGTCGTTTGCACATACCAACACAGAACGTTTGTCAGTTGAAGATGCACGCTGGGCATTCAAGAGACATCCAGATTTGGTACTAGCAATACAGGATGGTCTGTCCTCTTGAAAAAGTTTTGAAACACTAGTAAACACTAGAGACTAATATATATTAAGGGCACCCGCTCTGCGTTGTGTAGAGCCCGTCTTACACTACGGACCGAGGGAATGTCATGAAAGATTATGAAATAGTTTATATCTTCAATCCAAATGTGGATGAAGATAATGTGAGTCAGAAAGTGGAAAGCCTCCAGTCCTTACTGCTGGCTGATGGTGGGGAGTCCTTGGCCATCGATCATTGGGGATTAAAGCAGTTTGCGTATCCAATAGGAGACTGGGAAAACGGCTACTATGTAGTGAGTCACATGAGAGTCCAATCTTCAGCATTGCCCGAGTTTGAGAGAGTGCTAGGATTGGAAGAGGACGTCCTACGGTATCTGATAGTAGTGAACCAGGGTGAGCCCACCACTCAGGAATCTGTGTTAGCAGAAGTCTTTAATCCTGCTGGTCCTCCGGTAACTGATGATGACAGTTCTGAAACAGAAGAAGAACCGACAGAGGTCGTCAAAGATTCCGTAGGTCCCAGAGGCTCTGCCAGGAGACGTCAATTAGATGGTCCTCCAGTCTCTATATTGAATTATAAGGATGTGGATCGTCTGTCACAGTTTATAACCGAGCAGGGAAAGATACTTCCCAAGAGAACTACCAAAGTGAGTGCTTCCTTCCAACGTCAGTTGAGCAAGGCTATAAAACGAGCTCGCTTCTTAGCGTTGGTCCCGTATGTGGGAAGTCACGAATCCTAAGCTTTCGTGGATACAGCACAGAAGCAACAATTGACGGGAGTAGGAGCTACAGGCCTTCTTTTCTTGGTATTGTTGCTTTCTGTTTTTGACGCTGGGGTTGTGGTGGCCACTTGTTTTTTCGGCCTAGCTTTAATATTCGGAATGACTGGTTGGTTGGGATTTGCTGTGACTCTGGTTGCTGGGATAATCGCCATGGGCATTCCAGGGGTTGATTCACTGTGGTACCTGGAGAGGAGTTGGTCTGTCCTTTTATTCGGTTGTTTTGCCACGATTACTATGTTTTTTCCGAATTGCATTTTTCTGGAAAGGGCCATTGGAACACTCTGTATGTCCTTAGCCATCGTCAGTGTGTTTTTCCTTTTAGATTATGAATCGTGGTATAGAGTCGACGAAATGATTAACCAAGGAATCATCAGTAACATCAATCGTAGTTTGGACGTTTTTAGACAGATGGATAGTATGATGATCATTCAGCGCGATCTTTCGGCGACTGCCCTGCAATTAGCCGGTTATCAGTCCAGATTATTTCCTGCACTGCTCGGACTTTCATCTTTGGCTTCGATGGCAGTGGCTTGGTGGGGCTACATAGGCCTTTCTGGAAAAAAACTGAAAAGCCTAATGGGGTTGAGTGAATTTAAATTCAATGACCATTTAGTATGGTGTCTAATAGGTGGCCTACTGTTCTTGGTCTCTGATGTTGGAGAAGGATGGAGTCGGGTCGGAGAGAATCTAGTATTCTTTATGGTGTCATTATACGTATTGAGAGGTATCGCAATATTTTTAGTCACTACTGGGATATTGTTTTTTGGTAAAGTTAGTTTGTTTCTCGGCCTGATTTTTTTAGCTCCAGTTGTACTGACGATTGCCTTTCTCATAGGGTTGAGTGATACATGGTTTGATTATCGAAATAGGGTTAGAATACTTAGTTAAAATAAACAGGATGGAGACTATTTCATGAAATTAATTTTGAAGAAGGCAGTGGAAGGCTTAGGTGAACCAGGAGACGTAGTAGACGTGAAGGCAGGTTACGCACGCAACTACCTGATTCCCCAAGGTCTATCATATACTGCCAGTTCAGCGAATTTGAAGAAATTACAAGAAGAACGGAATCGATTAAATGAAGAAGCCAGAAGAAATCATCTTGAAGCAGGACGGAGAGCGGCGCAATTGGAAGGCGTGTCTCTAACCTTTGAAGTTTTGGCAGCAGAGGATGGTAAGCTTTTCGGTTCGGTAAGCACCCTTGATCTTGTGGAACGACTCAATGAACAGACACTAGATTTCGAGATCGATCGTTCAATGATCCAACTAGATGAACCATTCAAAATGATTGGAAGTTTCAAATTGTCTGTTCGCCTGCATGAAGAAATCGTGGTGGAGATAGATGTGCAGATAGAACAGCAAAAAAACTGAAATAACAATGGGTGACATAGTGAGTAGAGTAGGAGAGTTGGTTCTTGAAAGGAAGGGGTTAGAAGTAGTGTCTCTGGACTTGAGGGGTATATCGGATGCTGCAGATTTCTTTCTATTGGCAACTGGAAACTCTGATGTCCAAGTTAGGGCTATTGCTGATCATATTGTCACTGAATTAAAACTTGAAGATTTGCGGCCGACCCACATAGAAGGTATGGAGAGGGGTAGGTGGGTTTTGATCGATTACGCAGATTTAGTGGTTCACATTTTTCATCCAGTCGAAAGAGATTTTTACCAACTGGATTCGCTTTGGAGTGACGCGCCGAAGTCTATCTTCGATTCTAACTAGTTCGAATATCATTAGCTCAACTTGGGAAAACAAAAAATGTTTTTTCGCGAGCTCGCATGTCGAATATGGGTTTGGTTGATTCTGACAAGGATAGACCTTATTCTCTAGCTTTTGAGAGGACAGAGAGGGCTAGTAAGACAGTAAACAAGTTTTTCAGAGAAAAAGGTAACGAACCTGAATGAAGCTTCAGTCGATTACGATAAAAGGGTTTAAGTCATTTGCTGATTCGACAGCTATAAAAATTCATTCCGGGATAACAGCTGTTGTGGGTCCTAATGGCTGTGGAAAATCAAACATCAGTGACGCCATTCGTTGGGTGCTTGGGGAACAGCGCCCTTCTGCCATAAGAGGTGGCAAAATGGAAGAGGTCATATTTCAAGGATCTCGTGACCGTCGACCCATCAATCGTGCCTCGGTTGTCATGACTGTGTCGAATGAAGACAAGGTGCTTCCAGTTTCGTTCGAAGAAGTAGAAATAGGAAGAACAGTTTATAGAAACGGAGGGAGTGATTATTCGATCAATCGTGCTGAATGTCGCCTACGTGATGTCGCAGATCTCTGCCGTGATACTGGTTTAGGGGCCACTACATACTCAGTAATTGAAAATCGAATGATAGATGCGATACTGTCCAACAGGCCAGAGGATAGACGTAACCTTTTTGAAGAAGCGGCTGGGATTGGTAAATATAAGGATCGTCGCAGAGGAGCTTTAAGAAGGCTGGAACAGACAGATCAGGATTTGATGCGGCTGGAAGATGTTATAGGTGAAGTGCAGACTAAGGTGAGGAGTTTGGCTCGCCAAAAAGGTAAGGCTGAACGTCACAAGAGGTTGAGGGAACGAAGACTGATTGTAGAGGTGAATGTGGTGAGAGGTGAGATGCTACAGTTACAGTCAAGACTTAAGGAAATAGACAAGGTGCTTCAGGGGGAAGGAGAGATAGCACAGGAAGCCCTCTCTAGTTTGAGTGTGGCAGAAGCTGGTTATGAAAAACTAAAGTTAGAAGAAGTCGATGCAGAGAGGGGTGTTAGGGACGCTGAAACTGATTTAGAAAAAGTAAGGATTAAGCTTGCCGAATGGGAGCGTGATCTTGCCGTGGCAGAAGAACGACGTAGCTACGGAGACAGGCGTTTGGTCCAATTGAAAGATGCAAAAATTGACCATGCAGAGAGAAAAGTGACTTTAGCCTCTGAGATAGATGCTGTCGTAGAAAATTTTGAGAACCAACAAAAAGTCGTAGTAGGGTTGAAAACGGAATTGAGTGAAGAGAGTAAGTTGGTTGGTGAACAAAAGACGGAACTAGAAGAGCTACGTAAGACGGTCAAACAAAGTGAAAAACAGGAACTCGATCTTGCTAGGAAAGCCGCCCTGATGAGTGGGGAGATAGAATCGACCAAGGGACAATTAGTGGAGTTTGAAAGGGCGAAAGTTGAAATCGAAACCGAGTTATCTGGCGCATCTGAAGCGCTGACTGAAATTCTTTCTCAGGGTGATCTTTTCGAAAACAAAATGGCACCCTTGGAGGATCAACTAAAGTCATCTAAAGATCAGCTGACACCACTAACGGAAAACCTAGAAGCTTCGAGAAGTGCTCTGGAATCCCTAAGAAGTGAATATTTGGAAGCTGTTGGATCGGTTAGTGCGATACGAGGGAAGTTGATAGCCTTGGAAGATTTAGAAGAAAGGAAAGAGGGCACCGATGATGCTGTGAGGGCGCTGCTAGCCCTGAACGATCACGGGGTACTGGGCGTTCTTATGGACTTTGTAGAAGTCCCTACAAACCTAAATTTAGCAGTTGAATCTTATTTGGGGCCTTTTTGTCAGGCAGTGGTAGTAGAGAGTCAGAGCCATGTGGAAGAAATTTCTCGATGGTTCGAGAATCAATGGGAGGGAGGAGGAGGTTTGATCCTGCTACCCTGCGATCAAGTTCCTGAAGTGGGGGAAGGATCTCTTTTGAAAGTGATATCGACAAAAGGGAAAGGAGGGGAGTGGGCCAAATCTCTTATTGGATCTGCGGATATACTAAATACTATATCGATGCCTAGTGGGCTCAAGAGGACAGCCGTATCTCCAGAAGGTACAGTGTTTGACCCAAGTGGATTTGTAAGGATTGGAAATATAGCGGGTAATCAAGGAATGTTAGAACGGAAGAGTCTTATCTCTGAGCTCCAAGAATCTCTCATTTCTGAAGAGCAGATTGTTGTTGGTCTAAGTACATCTATTTCAGAAGCAGAACAGCAGCTAGGCATATTGGAAGAAACACTTGCTGTCCAGCGACTGGCGGTGTTAGAAGCGGAGGATGAACTACGCAGAACAGATACCGAAATTCAAAATCAGATGACACGGCGTACAAATGCTGACTCCTACCGTGAAGAATTTGTCAGACGCTTGGAAGGTATAAAAGTAGCAAAAGAAAAGGCATTAAAAAGAATAACAGGACTTCAGGAATCGAGAGGGAATGTTCAGGTGGAACAAGATCGTATTGCGAGTTCCAGAGAGTCGTTCACTGTTAAATTGCAACATTTGCAAAACGAATGGGAGGCAAGTAGGGCCAGGGAAAATCAACTAGAAGTATCAGTAGCGAGAAATGAGGTAGAAATTCAAGGATTAAAAGATAAACAGCTAAATTTAAATCGGGAACGACAGGAAGAGAGTCAGAAGTTACAGAATGTTTTGTCTGAGCAAGTAGCCCTCCAGGAAGAGGTGAGAGCAGCTCGAGAACTTAAGAATGAAGGGTCCGTTGCAATGGAACATCTATTTATTGAGAGTGACCTTGCAAGGGAGGCTGTTACTGAGAAAAGAAATGTCCTAGAGGGAGTAGAGGAGGCCTTGGAGAAAATAGAAAATGAGGTCAAATCCTATAGGCAAAAGGAAAGGAGTATTGCTGATCGAAGACACACTTTTGAGCTTGAACGACAAGAGGTGACTAATAGGCAAGACATCATAAGTGATAGGCTACAAAGTGAGTGGGGAAAACCTGTTAAGACTCTACTCGAGGAAGTGGAGAGTGTGGACGGAGAGTCTGGAGATCTCAATGGCGAACTTGAGGAGATTTTGGCCAAGCTCAGCAAAATAGGGTTGGTCAATATGCTGGCTGTGGAAGAACACGAGGAGGAAAGTGACCGGCTTGTTTTTCTTTCTGAACAAAGGGAAGACTTGTTAAATGCCAAGAAGGATCTATTAGAGGCTATTCGTCAGGTTAATGAAACCGCCATTAATCTTTTTGATCAGGCTTTTGAGAAAATAAGGGACAATTTTAGCGACACATTTGAGAGGTTATTTGAGGGTGGAACTGCGGATATTTGGTTGACAGATCCGACTGATCCTTTGGAGTCAGGTATAGAGATACATGCTTCACCCAAAGGAAAAAGAACGCAGAGGATTGAATTGCTGTCTGGAGGTGAAAGAGCACTCACTGCGCTTTCTTTGCTTTTCGGGATTTACCTATTCAAACCCAGTCCATTCTGTGTGCTCGATGAAGTAGATGCTCCTTTAGACGAGAGCAACATAGGAAGGTTTATTAGGCTTTTAGATGATTTTAAAGGGCAAACACAATTCATTTTGATAACACATAATCCGCGGTCTATAGAGGCAGCTGATTGGATCTATGGTGTCACTATGGAAGAACCAGGGGTTAGCTCAATAGTAGGTGTTCGTCTCGAGGAAAGTGAAACAACCTAATCCATACAAACACAAATATTCTGTGGATTGGTGATAATTGAGCACAGACTGGTGACGTGTCTTCACACTCTTTGGTCAGGTATAACGGGTGTCTGCTTGTTTCTTGGACCTCATTTTTGCAACAATAAATAATCTCCATCTGTAGGAATTAGAATGTTTCAGTTATTATGAAATAGTTGGGAGATTCTTTATTTGTCCTCAAACTAGCTGTTTTTTGAGTGATATTAATAGGACGAAAGGAAAGGAATGCTATGTTGGTAGTAATGAAACATGGGGCTTCAGAATCAGAAGTACTCAATGTAGTGCAAGTGATCGAAAATTTGGGCTATGAAGCTAAGGCCATGCCTGGCAAACAAAGAACCACCGTCGGCTTGATGGGAAATGATGGAAGGGTCGATTCATCAAGAATTGAAGGTCTTGATGGCGTTCTTGAGATTATTTTAGTCACCAAACCCTATAAACAGGTTTCTAGAGAATGGCGTGAAGCAAACACTGTTGTGTCTGTTGGTAATGGAGTCAGTTTTGGAGCAGGGGCAGTCCCAGTAATTGCAGGTCCATGTTCGGTGGAAAGTGAATCACAAATTATGGATGTGGCACACCAATTAAGTGAGTCTGGAGCTTCCTTGTTGAGAGGGGGAGCCTTTAAACCAAGAACTTCGCCTTATTCATGGCAGGGTTTGGGCGAAAGAGGTCTAGAGATGCTTGCAAGGGCGAGAGAAGCTACTGGTTTAGGTATTGTTACCGAAGTCATGGACCGAGAAAATGTTGAATTGGTGAGTAGCTACGCGGATATGGTCCAGATTGGAACCAGAAATATGCAAAACTACCCCCTACTGCGTAAAATAGGTCAATGTGGAAAACCTGTCCTATTGAAAAGAGGGATGTCTGCTACGATAACGGAGTTGTTATTGGCAGCTGAGTATCTATTTGCAGAGGGGAATCACGATGTAGTTCTTTGCGAGAGAGGTATAAGAAGTTTCGACGACAACACGAGAAACTTACTTGATTTATCTGCAATACCAGTGGTGAAAGGACTATCCCATTTGCCCATAATTGCTGACCCTAGCCATGGAACAGGTGTTAGGGACAAAGTGACTCCAATGGCAAGAGCAGCAGTGGCTGTGGGAGCAGATGGCTTGATGGTCGAAGTTCATCCGAATCCAGCGGAAGCTTTGTCGGATGGAGCACAGTCACTCTATCCAGAGCAGTTCTCTGACCTCATGAAAGAAATCCAAGTCATAGGGAGAGCTATTGACCGAGAGGTTGGGGTTCCGATGAGAGTCACAGGATAAACTGACGTACGCAAGGTAGAAAAATAGTTTTAGCTTTGTCGGATGGACACTCCCAAGCACCGGCTTTTTAGCGTTGACGCTAATGTTTATTCGGCCTAAGTTCAGCAAGTTGTCAGGTGTGAATGGATTTTGGTATGAGAACCTGTGACAATAGCGTTTTATGTGTCTAAACCAGATAGTGTTAGATTGTTCTAGTATTCGACCTCCTCTAATTGGAATTCCTACACAGTGCCACACATAGCTTTTGCTAGAAAGTATCGTCCTCGACTGTTTGGTGATGTAACGGCTCAGGAACATGTGTCAGAGACCCTAAAGAGGGCTATCGCCGATGATAGGGTCGGCCATGCTTATCTTTTTTGCGGGCCAAGAGGTGTTGGTAAGACTACCCTGGCAAGAGTTTTGTCGATGTCCCTTAATTGTGGTGATCGAGCGAAAGATGGAGAGCCCTGTGGAGCCTGTGATAGTTGCAATAGGATTTGGAGTGGAAAGACAGCTCTCGACGTTGTGGAGATAGACGCGGCTTCGAATAGAGGGGTTGAAGACGCACGCCAGTTGAGGGAACGGGCGATGTATGCTCCCTCACAGGAGGGTAGTCACAAAGTTTATATTGTTGATGAGGCTCACATGCTGACCAGAGAGGCATGGAATGCTTTGTTAAAAATCCTAGAAGAGCCTCCTCCCAGAGTGATTTTTGTATTTGCTACGACTGAACCTCAGAAAATACAGCAAGCAGTAGCCCCCATTCTTTCAAGATGTCAACGATTTGATTTCCATCGGATTGGCGTTGAAAACATTGTCCAAAGAATGGAATTTGTAGTCGAATCTGAGGGGTTTTCATGTCCCAAGGAGGCGCTGACAATTCTCGCTCGTAAGGCGGATGGTGGCATGAGAGATGCACTTTCCGTATTAGATCAGGTTGTGGCCTTGACGGGGGGGACAATCACGCTGGACTCAGTAAATAGAATATTGGGCTTGGTAGAACATGAACGCTATCTCGAAATAACAGATATAATGATCGATCGCAACCACGCTAAGATATTCGATTTTGTGCAAGATTTATCGGATAAAGGATATGATTTTGTCGAATTTTATCACGGTCTCGTTGGAACTCTGAGGAATCTTCTCCAACTATCATTAGGGAGTGCCCCGTCTAATATAGATAAAGGTAAAGTCAGTTCTTTGGAAATTCGTGCTAACAAATTAAAGGCCTCCGATTTAGTTCGTATGCTTTCATTAGCAACAGAGTTAGAGAGCTCAGGGAGTCTGAAAAGGAATGCTAATTTGCAACTTACAGTTGAAATGCTTTTGTTGAGACTCAGCTATATGGAAAGCACTGTAGAAATAGAGGAACTATTGGGGAACTTACCTCCAGTTACCCATGGGGATGTGCATCGAGGAGATGACAAATCCCATGATCATTCAGACACTGAGATTCTTGATGAGGTGACACCTGAAAAAGGGATTGTGATAGAGAGTAGTGCTATAGACAAGGTCACAAATGAAGAGTCAACAGGGCAAGGTTCTTTTCCAGAAGAGTGGACCAGGTTAATAGCTGAAATCAAAGGGGTTCCAGAGGGTGGCAAGCCCTTTTTAAGGGCTTGCCGGGCCTACGAAGGGAAAAACGGAGAGTTCGTGATTCACGGACCTTCAGAAGATGTCATTGAAAAGATCAAGGAAGAGAGATCTCGAATAGCGATAGAGAAACAATTGAATCAGGTGTTTTCAGGGAACGTCAAGATTGTGTATGTCGCTGATAATAAAAAGGATCTTCAAGACGGAAACGATCAGGACTCGGAGGAAAGATTGACGGCTCTTATCGAAAAGGATCCCAATCTTGAACAAGTAGTTAAAGAATTAAATCTGGAGTTGTTGGATTGATTTTGGTAAACAGGAGCTTTAAGGAGTAGAGAATGGTCGGTTTTGGGAAAATAATGGAGATGGGCCAAAAACTCCAAGAACGTATTAAAGCTTTACAAGAAGAGCTGGAAAAGATGGAAATTTCTGCTTCATCTAAGGGTGGCATGGTAACAGCTACTGTTAATGGGCAAGGATCTATTCGTTCTGTTGAAATCGAAAAGCATTTAACGGAGAAAGGGGATCAGGACTTACTAGAAAATCTAGTATTGGAAGCAATCTCCAAAGCTCAAGATAAAGCGAATAAAATTAGCAAGAAAAAAATGAAAAAGATAACAGGAAGGTTGCCCATTCCTTTGCCTGGATTGGGTCTTTAGTGGATTGGCCTGGTTTGTGGTCGACTTCTGTATCTTATCCGGGGAGGTAAGGCAGTGTCATTAATTGAGGAGTTGATCTCAGAGTTCAAAAAACTTCCGGGTGTTGGAGAAAAAACTGCCCAAAGATTTGTCTATAGTATTTTGAAAAGACCTGGGCAGGATGTATTGAGACTAGCTGGGCGAATTCAGGAGGTTGTTGAAACGGTTCGTCCTTGTAATATCTGTGGCATGTTTACTGAGTCGGAAATGTGCGAAATTTGTACTAGCACCAACCGTGATAGTAGTTTGATTTGTGTAGTGGAGGAGGCGCATGAGGTTGAAGCAATAGAAAGATCAAGCGGATATAGTGGTCTTTATCATGTATTGGGGGGGAGATTGTCTCCATTAGATGGGGTAGGGCCCGACGAGCTCAATATGGTCTCTCTTCTGGAGAGAATAAACAACGCCAGTCATGCCATCCAAGAAGTAGTTGTCGCTACAAATTCAAGTGTAGAGGGAGAGGCTACAGCAGTGTATCTCGAAGCGGTGATCAGACCTCTTGGTCCAAAAGTGACAAGGTTAGCCCGGGGAATTCCAGTAGGTGGTGATTTAGAATATGTGGATCATTCCACCATTGTTGAAGCGCTGGTGGGAAGGAAGGAAATGTAGAGAATGAAAAAAGAAATGAAGAGGACTGGAATCGCTGTACTAGCTATAGGGTTAATGGGAGTTTTGGCTGCTTGGTTGATAAAGGATCAGATAGCCAGACACAGGAGAGATCTATTTAGTCCGAGATTCCTGAGACGATTGGCTGCTTTAGGTCACATGGCGAAAGTTGAGTCTTCGGTTGCTAATATCAACCTCATGAGAGATTTCATCCTCTGGGAAAAGAAGGAGACATTGAGAGAGAGGGCTAGATTGATTGTCGCACGTATGGAACAAGAAGTATAGGAATCTGATGTAAATAGGTGTTAATCTTTGACTCGGCACAGCATTATTTCGTCAAAGTAGTTTCTTTTTCATTTTTTAGGATAAATGATGGGCTTAGGTAAGAATTTACCAAATTTGGTAACGATCGCGCGAATGGCCTGTTGCCCAGCGATATTTATTCTGGCATTGGATCAGTCATTAGAGGCAAAGGTTTGGGCTGCCGCGTTATTTCTATTTGCGGGGATGTCAGACCTTTGGGATGGCTATCTTGCCCGCAAGTATGGTTGGATAACTGATACTGGTAAATTGTTAGATCCCCTGGCCGATAAGTTGTTACTCGTGGCCACATTTATCCCCTTTTATATCATATCCCACAGGGGAACAGGAGTGTCGGCTATACCTTATTGGGGAGCACTTCCTATGTGGGTTATGGTATTGATCCTAGGAAGAGAAATGTTCGTCACAATATTTAGGCAATGGGCCGCTAGAAGAGAAGTAGTTATTGCTGCGGGTATATCCGGTAAATACAAGGCTTTTTTGCAAAACTCTTTTTCGGGAGGGCTTCTCCTGTGGTATCCCTTACAGGATATAAGTATGACGAAGGATTTATCTGCATGGTACTATCGAGTATGGATTGAATTTCATTCTATGTGGATTGGGCTGACGCTGGCACTGGCGTTGTTGTTCACCGTCTACTCCATGTTTGATTATCTGTGGAGCTACAGAAATTTGATTGGAGTGAAAGAGAGTGATTGAATCCAGAGTAATGAACTCCGCAGTAGTTGCCGTGGGGAATGAATTACTTATTGGAAAGACTGTGGACACCAATGGATCCTGGCTGAGTGAGAAATTAACAGATTTAGGTGTTCCGGTTGCAGGCAGGTGGGTAACCGGGGATCATCCTGGTTCGATTCAAGACTGTATAAAAGATGCATTGGAGAAGGCCGACATTGTAATCGTGACTGGTGGATTGGGACCGACTAGTGATGACTTGACCAGGCCAGCAGTGGCAGATTTATTCCATCGCAAGTTGATTGAAGACCCAGCATTGGTCCAGGGACTGTATGATAGGTTTTCCACTATGGGATATAATTCTCTGCCTCAGCGTAATCTCGTTCAGGCAAAAGTCCCAGAGGGAGCTATTGTCATTGACAATAAGGAAGGCACAGCTCCCGGCTTAATTATTGAAGACGCTGGGAGGGTAGTGATTCTACTGCCGGGCGTACCTCGTGAAATGAAAATGATATTTGATCTGGAAGTCAAAGAGTATATCAATAGCCAGTTCAGATCACATCTAATACCCACTTTAGAACGAACCTTCAACACCAGTGGAATTCCTGAATCTCTTTTAGCAGAGGAAATGGCGGGACATACCGATAAGTTTCCACCAGATGTTTCCTTAGCTTTTCTGCCGGGATTGCAGGGTGTTTCACTTCGAATAACGACTCCTGACACTGATGGTAAGGGGTTGGTAAGGCTTGGTCTTTGTGAAGAAGTCCTCATGCCAGTGATAGCTCCTCACTTCTACAGCATGGGTGCAACAGATATCGTTGACACTTTGGCCAGTCTACTGCTAAGTGCGAAGAAAAACCTTGCTGTTGGGGAAAGTTGCACAGGTGGTCTGATTTCTAAACGGATAACTGATCGCCCTGGATCTTCACGTTACTTTAGGGGTGGTATCATAGCTTATGACATCGAGACTAAGTCTAGTGTGCTAGGGATCGATAAGCAGATTATTGCAACAAAAGGAGTAGTGTCTCAAGAAGTGGCTTCTTTGCTCGCAGAAAGGAGTACACGTTTGATGAATGCTGACTTTGGGATTGGAATTACAGGTGTGGCTGGACCTGGTGGTGGGAGCAGTGACGTCCCAGTGGGTAAGGTCTGTTATGCCGTCTTCGGCGATGGTAGAGTCCACACATTCCAAAAAGTCTTTGGAGGCAATAGGCAGGCTGTGAGGACTAGGGCCGCTCAGGCCGCTCTATTTTCCTTTTTCCAAATGCTGACGAATAAGCTGGATTAGCATAGATTTGATCGGGACAGGATTTCTCCAAACTATGTTTTGTCATAACAATATGGGTGTACAATGAATGAAGATCAGACTCACGGTACAGAGGAACTAGAAGCGACAACTGACTTCGAGCAGGAGCAGAGCCCAGAGGTCATGTCTGATGAAGAGGAGATTGGCAATATAAGTGTGAGTGAGGATGCTGAACACGAAGGAGTTACTGATACTTCAATCGAGGACCTGGAGATAAAATTAATAGCTGAAGAAGATAAATACGTAAGGTTGGTGGCAGAGTTTACTAACTACCGTCGCAGGGTGCAGCAGGAAATCTCAGCCGCGCGACAAAGAGGACAGGCCGATTTACTTCGCGGTTTCTTAGAAGTTTTGGATGATCTTGAACGCGTGAGTGAAACTGATGTCAACTCGACTAGTGTGAAGACTCTGGTCGAAGGTATAGGCTTAGTGGAAAGAAAATACCAACAAGAGTTAGAACTTGCTGGGGTAGAAAGCATTGACCCTCTTGGCGAAGTGTTTAACCCTCAATTCATGGAGGGGATGGCAACAGTTTCCACTGAAAACTCTGAGGAAGAAGGAAAGGTTTCAGAAGTATTCCAAAAGGGTTATCGGCTTGAAGACAAACTACTGCGGGTTGCAAGAGTATCGGTTTTTAAGGTGGATAGTCCATAATTAAGGGAACTTATGGGTCCTGAAAAAAATTTTTATAAAGTGTTGCAGGTCCCAGAGGACGCTACTGAATCACAGATAAAAAGTGCGTATCGGAAGTTAGCCAAAAAATACCATCCAGATCGAAATCCCAAGGATTCAGCGATTTCAGAACGTTTTAAAGCTATTGGCGAGGCTAACAGTATCTTGTCTGACCCGGAAAAGCGAAAACAGTATGACGAAATGCGCAGTTTTCCTGGTGGAGAGCTGGGTGGAAACCGTTTTGGATTTGACTCTGGTCGAAGAGGTTTTCCACGCGATGGTCGGGTGTCCCTTGAAGGTTTAAGTGACATTTTTAACACTATTTTTGATCCAATAAATTCTGGATTTGCTACCCCCAAATCAGATGTGATGCCTCAAAAGGGAAAGGATACCAAATACAAATTAGAGGTTTCTTTTGAGACCGCAGTACATGGGGGGAAGATTGCTATCACTGTGCCCGTGGATAAAAAATGCATTGAGTGTTCTGGCTCAGGTGGACATCCTAAAACAGAAATCCGACCATGTCGAGAATGTCAAGCAATGGGTAACATCACCTTTGGCAGGGGACCATTTGCAAAAGCACGACCTTGCCCAGCATGTTTTGGAAGAGGGACCATCCCAGGGAAAAAGTGTAGAGTATGTAGGGGACGCGGAAGAGGTCAGGAGGAGAAGCGTCTGCACATTCGTGTTCCAAGAGGCATTGACTCTGGATCAAAAATAAAGGTCACGGGAAAAGGAAAACCAGGACAAGGTGGTGCTCCAGGAGATTTGATAATTATTTTTAATGTTAAGGAGCATCCTTTGTTTCAGAGAAAAAATCTAGATGTCTACATGAATCGAAAAATCAATTTCAAGGAAGCTATGCGTGGAACAGAATTGATTGTGGAAACAATATTCGGAGAAACAGCACGCTTGAAAATTCCCGAAGGAACTCAGAGTGGAACGGTGTTCAAACTAAGTGGAAGAGGTTTTAAAAGTAAAAGAGCCAAGGGCGATCAGTATGTAGAAGTCCATGTTGAGACTCCTTCAGATGTGTCAAAAGAACAGGAAGAGTTCGTATGACGATTTACATATGTTGAAGGGCAGAACTGTGTGGAAGGTGGTCGAGCTAGTTTCTAGCCGACAAGTCCTTTCTTTGAAGCGCTGATTGAATACGACCTCCGCCGATGACTTGATCTCCTAAATAGAACACTGCGGACTGTCCTGGGGTAACGGCACGTTGAGGTTTTTCGAACTCTAAGACGATCGATTGTCCAATGGACAATACCTTGGCAGGTACATCATTTCCCCTGTAGCGGATTTGGATACCTAGCTCTGAGTTGACTGTGGGGGTATTGGTTAGCCAGTTGAGGTTTCCAACCTGCACTCCTGGCTGAAAACATTGCTCCTCGGTTCCTATCACTACTTCTCTGGTGGATGGTCTTATTTCTATCACATAGAAAGGGTCACCCCGACCTCCACCGAGTCCCTTCCGTTGCCCAACTGTATAGTTTGCGAAACCCTCATGATTTCCTACTATCTCGCCTTTTGAGGTGACGATGGAGCCTGGTTGTAGTGAAGGGTGTTGCGTAGGGAGTTTGCGCTCGAGTAAATCACGATAGTCACCGGTTGGAACGAAACAGATTTCTTGTGATTCTGGCTTGTTAGCAGTTATGAGATTTAAGTTCCGTGCTTTTTGTCGGACGGTATGTTTGTCCAAATTACCAAGGGGAAAATGGAGAAAGGAAAGCATTGTTTTAGGAAGATCCCAAAGGAAATAGGATTGATCTTTCTTTCGGTCCCTACCCCTGTAGAGGGTTGAGTCTTGTTCGGGACCGTGCGTTATTCTGACGTAATGTCCGGAGGCAATGGCTTCACATCCCATTTGCCTTCCTTTTGCTAACAAATCGGGAAATTTTGTATTTGAGTTACATCGTACACAAGGATTAGGGGTTCTTCCTGCAGAATATTCAGCAACGAAATCATCGATGACATTAGCGGTAAATTCTTCTTCCACATCAAATACATAATGGGGAATTCCCAGTAATTCTGAGACATTTTGTGCATCTGTTATGCCATCAAGCCCACAACAAGTTTTGGAAGGACCATTATTGTCAGAATAACAGAAGGTTTTCATCGTAGCTCCGACCACCTCAAAACCTTGTTCCACGAGTAGAGCTGCGGTCAGGGATGAATCCACACCTCCAGACATCGCTACCAATATGCGTTTCTTTTTCATTATTCAGTCTGATGCGTTTTCATATTGAGTACTATGGACTGTGTTGTTGTGATTGTTTCTTGGATTTCCTGTAAAGTGGTTGAAAGCCCTAGGCTAAATCTTATAATCGCTGTGTTTTCAAGGTCATTGTAGATGGCCTTCAGGACATGGCTTTTTGAACTAATGCCACTATTACAAGCAGATCCCGATGATACTGATATGCCATCCATATCCAAGTTAGCCAGCAGGGCGTCACTGTCCAGATCAGCAATGCCGACATTCAGAATATGTGGTGCCCTAGTCCCTTCTTCCCCATAAACTTTCAAATCACTTATGCCAATTGATAACCCCTTCTCTAAGGCATCTCTAAGTTGAGCAAGCCGGATGCATTCACTTTCCTGTTCATCCACTGATAGCTCTATGGCCTTGGATATTCCCACGGCTCCTGCGACATCTTGGGTCCCTGGTCGAATACCTTTTTCCTGTCCTCCACCAAACAACATTGGACTTAAATCTGTACCTTTGCGCACAAACAGAATACCAGTTCCCTTCGGTCCACAGATTTTGTGACCACTCAAAGACAGTAGGTCAACCTGCAGGTCATTAAGATCTATAGGGACTCTCCCACATGCCTGTACCGCATCCGTGTGCATTGGTACATCATAAGATCTGGATATTTCAGCAATTTCCTTAATTGGAAGGCGCAGTCCAGTTTCATTATTTACTGCCATTATAGAAATAATTGTAGGTTGCAGTTTTAGGACTGTCTCTAGGTCATCTAAATCAATATTTCCATCTGCTGAGACTGGTAAAGTTATCAGCTCGCCGACTTGCTTGACTGCATTGGCACAGGTGTCTAAAACAGCTTTGTGTTCAATAGAACAGGTGATGACTCTAGGAATGTCCGATTTTTGGAGATCAAGTTGCACCTTTCCGAGGATGGCGAGATTATTGGATTCAGTGCCTCCTCTTACGAAATAGATTTCACTGCGATCTGCTCCCAATGCATTTGCCACTTTCTGTCGGCATTTTTCCAGGGTCGCCTTTGCCTTTCGTCCTGAGGAGTGTTGACTGGAAGGATTGCCGAAATTCTCGAAGAGGGTTCTTGTCATGGCCTTGTGGACTTCGGGGCGTATTGGGGTCGATGCAGCGTGATCGAGGTATATGGTTTCCATATGTGTTATAAGCCTTTATAGCACTTCATTCAGAAGTCGTAGACTGCTCACTATAATAATAAAATTATACGTATGGTTCCCATAGGTATATGCCAGGAATACCTAAAAGTGTTGATATTCTTAAAATGAAGAAGAGAAATTAGGATCGGTGAAAGAAGACATAGCTGGTGTTTCTCTGGTCCAGAATGGTTCGCCGTATTTAGACCGTATACGAGAACCGTGGAAGGCGCAGTGTACCTTTACTTGCTCAATCAGGGGCCTGTTTCCACCTGAAAAGACCTCCCCCGCTCCTGTTTTTCCATGGAATTGAGACTCAAAGCATTCTATAGCTTTAAGTTTAGTGTCGATGTGCTCTGTTATATCCAATATAAACGTTGGCCTTTGAAGCTCTTCTCTGAAAAGAAGAGAATGAATTACGGTTTCAGGTCGGTGAATTTTACCTTGTGCAGAGTATTTTTTGATACCAGCAAGGAAACAAGCGTCATATACCAATTGTGTAGCGTTTCTGTGATCGGGATGTCGTGCTTCCAAAGAATGAGTGACCACAGCCTGTGGTCTTAGCTCACGAATCAGTTCCACCACGATCTGCTTTGCTTGGCTGTCGTTGATCAATGAAGCGTCCGGCAACCCTGCGTTTTGTCTAACTGAAAGGCCCAGTATTGCACTTGCGTTCGAAGCTTCCTTGGCCCTGATTTCTCTACTTCCAGAGGATCCTTTTTCACCGCGTGTTAGATCCAGGACACCTACCCTTTGTCCCTCAGAGGAAGATTTTGCTAGTGAACCACCACAAAGAAGTTCTGCATCGTCCGGATGAGCCATGATTGCCAGTACGTCCAAGGGTTCTGTCATTACTGGCTATTCGAACCTGAGAGCGGTAACGGGATCCATTCGGGAAGCTCGCAGAGCAGGGGCGAGGCCGAAGATCACCCCTGTGAGAATCGCAGAACAGAGAGCTGTGATGATAGCCCAGAAAGGGATTGATGCAGGTATAGGACTGTACATGGCTATAAGTTTGGCCAGAATTCCTCCACCGATCATTCCAGTCGCACCACCCAAGAAAGTTAAAAGTGAGGATTCCACCAGAAATTGCCATAGTATCTCTTTACGGCGTGCTCCCACCGCTTTTCTTATACCAATTTCACGGGTTCTTTCTGTTACGGAGATCATCATTATTCCGATGACTCCGATTCCACCCACTAGGAGTCCCACTGAGGACAAGGCAAGCATGACCAGGAGAAAAACCCCTATGAATCTGTCTAAGTTCTCTACTAGTTCTTCGGAGCTAATGACTTTGAAATCGTCGGTTTGATTTGGTCGTAGCCGGCGTATCAAACGCATCTCACCAGTTACTTGGTCCATGGCATCCGCTTGGGCTATTGAGTCATGAGGAACTACCCAAACCGCTGCCTGACTATTAGGGGCTTTTAGTCGCTTCAATGCTGAAGAATAAGGTAGAACTGCGAATCGGTCTACGGCCTCTGTAAATACATTGTCGGCACCCTCAAATACGCCTACTACTGTGAAAGCTTCTGTAACTCCTCTACTGGCTGGCGTAGTCAGCCTAACTCTCCTACCTATTGGATCCCTTGAACCGAAGAGTTCTTCTGCTAGAATAACCGAAATGACGATTAGAGGCTTAGATTGCCTGACCTCTTCTGGTGTAAAATTTCTTCCAGATGTAAATATGCCCTTATTGTAGCGATCCCATCCCGAAGATGCGCCTGTTGTTGGCACGCCTCTGATCAATTGAGCATCGACGGATATATTTATTGCAAAATCAAAATTGTAGAGGGCTTCGTCGATATTAGACAATCTCGTTAGACGTTCGGCCTCTTCAGGTTGAATTCGAGGATTATTCCACCAGGCCGGCCGTTGATTACCACCACCAAATTGTACACTCGTGAAGTCAAACCTCATGACCATGAAATTGTTTGGTCCTGCGTCTTCAAAAGCTTCTACTATAGAGCTCCGGATCCCTGTCACTAGTGCTGCAATTATTACTATGACTCCTACCCCTACTGAAACACCGAGAATCGTCAAGCTGGAGCGTAGTTTGTTAGCTTTGAGAGAAACCAGGCCTATTGCAATTCCCTCTTGGAGTGCATGAATAATTTTCATTTATTCGGCCCTCAAGGCGTCTACTGGAGGAAGTTTTGCAGCTTGAGAAGCAGGGTATATCCCAGACCCCACACCCACAAGAATTCCCAAGAAAATACTCAGCACAATCCATTTCCAATCAATGGCCGCAGGAAGTGCTGAATTGTTACTTATTAAGAATGTTATACAAACCCCCAGGGTTACTCCTATCAATGAACCGAAGCCAGTCAAAGTAATCGTTTCTATCAAAATTTGAGATAGAATATCTGCCTGTTTTGCTCCAATAGCTTTCCTAATACCAATTTCTCTAGTCCGTTCCATCACTGATACAAGCATGATATTCATAATTACGATTCCACCTACTACCAAAGAGGTCGCTACTAATCCAGGGAGTGCGAGAAACAGGATTTGGGAAATATTATCCCAGAAACTTAATGTTTGATCTGCGGTTTGGAGATTGAAAGTGTTTTCTTCAGATGGCCTCAGTCTTCTCTCGGTCCGGAGAATTCCCTCAACTTCACTTTGTAGGGATCTCAAATCTCCTGGGTCAATTGATTGAATAACAACCCTATCGACTATTCTGGGGGGATTTTGGAAAGACTGCATTGGGGATGTCAGAGGAGCTACTACAAGATTGTCCAATGAAATTCCGAAAAGATTCCCCTGTTCCTCTAGTACTCCAATCACCCTATAAGAGGCACCTTCTACTCGCACTCTTCTACCTACGGGACTGAGCCCTTGGAATAGCAGGTCCGCTGTCTCTGTTCCTAGGACGATTACTGGGGCCCCTCTTTCATGTTCTTGGGGTGTGAATAACCGTCCCTCCTGGACATTCCAAGATCTTATTTCTGGAACTTCTTCTGACACTGCGAAGATTTGGACGTTCTCTGCGTTCCTACCGTCTTCAGAAACAACTTCACCTCCATTCGTCGTTTGATTTTCTGCACCTACTCTTCCGGGAATTGTGATGCGCTCCTCGATTACTTCCCAGTCTTCAGTTGTTATCCTCGGCCTTCTATTTCTGGCCCGTGACCCAGATCCTGCGAAAGAAGGACCGCCTGAAGAGCGCCTCAGGGTAATGGTGTTTACACCGAAAATTGCGGATCCAAAATCTTCTCTAACATATCGATCCATTCCTTCAACAATGCTCACTACAACCAGTAGGAACATTACACCGACAATGACCCCCAATAAGCTGAAAAAGCTTTTGAGTTTCTGAGACCATATTTGTCGAAAGGCCAGATGGAATTTTTCAGAGTAGTTCATCTTAGAATATTATAAAACAGAGGGTTATCCACCGATTTGGAAGCGTATACGACCACCAAAGAATCCTTTTTCTTCATCTTCATCCGATATGGGAACTACGAGGTCATTGTCTTCTAGATCTCGGATCTGTTGATAGGGACCGACTACGATAGTGTCATCCACGTTAAGCCCAGAAACCACTTCAAAATGTTCCTGGCCAGTGATTCCGATTTGAACTGGATAAAATGTCACTCTGCCATCCGAAACAATAAATACACCCTCCTGGTCAGTGTTTCTTGAGCGGAGGAGGGGACCGGAAGTGTTTTGTTGGAAATTACTGTCGTCGGATAGTTCCTCAACCTCTTCCCCGGACTTTAAAGTCAGTGAAATGATTGGAATGGAAAGTGAGTTATCACGCGTGGCGGTGACTATGTCAGCCGTAGCCGATAAATCTGGGCGTATTCCTGACGGTGGATTGTCCATGGATACAACAACTTCGAAATCTATAGTAGAAGTTTGTCCGTTAGCCGGAGGTGCTATTGCACTGTTACCAATTTCCGTCACGAGTCCACTGAATAATTGGTTTGGAAATGCGTCTAGTTCTAGAATAGTGCTATCTCCCAGGGAGATATAGGGAACATCAGTTTCATCAACTTCTAGAACAACTTCGACAGCAGAAAGTTCACTTATAGTAAGCACTAAACTGCCGGGATTGTTCATGGTTCCTACTATGACAGTTTCACCTTCTTCTACATTTAATCTGGTCACTTTTCCTGAGATTGGTGCCCTGAAGATAGTTTTACTAAGAAGTTCGTTGGCTTCGGTAAGGGAAGCTTCCGCTTGCTGAACTCCAAACTGAAAGGCTTCCAGTTGTCGTGAAGCGAGTTCTACCTCTGTACGTAAGTTGTCCAGTTGTTGTCGCATTACCAATAGGGAGTCACGTTGATAAATGTTCTCTAGCCGATCTAAGTCTCGAATGGATCTAGCTAAGCTAGCCTCCTGCTGGCTAACCTGGGCACTAGCTTGGTTAAGGGAGGCTTCAGCCCTAGAAACACTTGCCTGAAACTGTGTAGGATCTAATCTCAGAAGTAATTGACCCACCGCTACATCGTCGCCTTCCTCTATTAGCAATTCAGAAACCCTCGCAGACACATCAGAACTCATGTCAACAACCCTGCCAGCTCGGATATTGCCATTAGCTGTGACTGTCTCTGTTAAGTCTCTGTGTGCTACGGCTTCCAAGCGGACTTCAGTGGGTTTGTCTCTACGACCTAGAAAGAGAAAAGATATTCCGATGGTGGATAAAACCACTAAAGAAGTGGCAATTAGGATTTTGGTTTTTTTTGTCATGTCCCTTTTACTCTATGCGTAAGGAAGTCCCGACCACTGCTTCTAAATTAGTCAGAAAATCATGGTAAGCGAAGATAGCCTCTACCTGGGCTCGGTCAGCTTCTACTTTTAAAGTTTCAGCTTCTAGCAACTCGAGGAAATCTGCCAAACCTTCGCTGAAGCGTTCTCGGGCTAGCCTGAGCTGTTCATCGACTACGATTTGATTACGTTCGTCAATCAGAGCAGATTGGTATGCGGTTTGAATCGTTGCCAGTGTAGTTTCTATATCTGCCCTCAAGGCCAATTCTTGTTCTTTCAAATTAAGATCAAGGTCTTCTAACTGAACGTTTGCTTCAGCTACCTGCCGATTACGGTTTAACCCTTGGAATATGGGAAGGCTAACAGTTATGCCCGCGGAAGCAGGTTGCGACGTGAAATTGAATGGGAACTGCTGGTTGTCGAGACGAATCTGCTCAGTAATGCCGTCAGTTATCGCAAAAACCGAACAATCTCTAGCTGGAAGTGGGTTGCTGAGCCTAGCGTATAAGATGTTGGTCTGCAGGCAACTCTGGGTGGCAGAAGCTGCTTGTGCCTCCGCACTCCCAATAGCGAAATCAACATTCGAAGCCTGTCTGGTGAACCCACTGAGTCCAGCCCTCATTGATACTGTTGGGAAGTAAGTACTTTTAGCCATCTTGACAGTGTAACTCGCAGAAGAACGAGTTGCTCTCAAAGATTGGAGATTAGGATTTTGTTGAATCCCTAGGTCATAGAGCTCTTCTGAATTCCAATTTGGAATTGAAAGAGAGAACTGTGTGGTTGTAATAAAGTCATTATCCAGAGCTACACCCATTTTCTGGAGTAGTCGTATTCGTGCATTTGAAAGGCTATTTTCAACCTGTAGAACACTCACCTCAGCTCTGCCTAGAGCCACTTCTGCTTGGGCCACGTCCACAGCTGTGGCGGTACCAACTTCAAATCTTGCTCGGGCGAGTTCTAAATTAAATCGGGCTCTGTCCAGTTGTTGTTCTGAGACTCGACTTTGTTCTATTTGTCTTAGGACTTCGATGTAGCTCTGAGTCACTTCCAGAACTAGTGTAGTCTCTGCTTGGGCTACTTGAGCTCTCGTGGCTTCTCTATTTGCCTTAGCCTGTCCTGGGGCCATTAGGGCTGCTCCGCTAATATTATAGTTCAATCCCACACTGTAGCTCGAGAACAAGTAGGAGGGTTGATTAGCGAAGCCGAGTTGTCCAGCAGTCAAGCTGCCGAACTGTTGCTCACCTGATCCCTGCCAGTTTGCCCCACCACTGGTAGTGGCGTTAGGGATTAAAGACCCATAAGCCGATTTCACAGCCCAATCAGCAATATTTTCGTCATTGCGAACTGAATGGATTGCAGGATTGTTGTTCTGCGCAATCTCAATAGCCTGTGCGAGACTGAGGTTGTAAGGTACCTGGGTTTGCGATTCTGATTGAACCGGAATGACACAAATGAACAAACAAAAGACTAGTGACTTTTGAAAAAATTTCATCACCAAGAGAAACCTCCAGTATAGTAAATCAGTTCTAATATGTGCTGTAAAAATAGTTATAAAGCTAGGATTATTGCACCCGGTGTCTATGGAATGATGCCCAAAGAAGTCGATGTGTTAAATACTTTAGTCAAATTTTGTCGTTTTATCTTTTGAGTTGCGATAAATTAATTTCCTGGCTTGGGGCTGCGGTAAGCCAGATAGTTTTTTTGAGGAATTTCTACACGTAAGATTCGGTTTTGTCCGTCTGTCCAAATTCTGTGTATAACGCCTGCGATGTCCAGCTGTAAATATTGAGCCTGGATAAGATCACTTCCGATAGAAATGGGTTCGACTGAGCCTAAGGATAGAATAGCCAAATCTTGCTCTCCTATCCTAGGAAACAATGCTAAGAATTCCTTTGAATCTGTGAATTGGTGTGGTAATAGTAAGAAATAGTGATGAGCGAAAAAATCATCTAAAATTATGGTAGGAGTTTCATTGGCGATTCGTCTATATTCTCGCTCTTCCAAATGCAAATCCGATGAAGTCAGTGCAAGGAAGCGATCACCTCTGCGTTGCAAATTGATCTCTATGTTGGAAGGTAAAATTCGAGTTTGATACGCTTCCACTAACATGGTCGGCCCAACTGCCCCCAGGGCAGATTGAATAGTTTCAGAAGTATTACCAGTATTGACGACAGTATTTCCTTGAGCAATTATACGCATGTCTGTACCAGACCCAGCACTTCTGATCTTGAAAGATTCTGTTCCTACCACCCGTCCGTCCAGTTCTATGACAAATGTCCCTTCGTCAAGGTCGACGGCCTGGGAAACGAGTTGAATTGGACCAAGAACAATCGGTAAGGACAGAAGTGTAGAAATCAGAATTTTCATATTAGCCTGTACACTTGGTTACACCTGTTTGTTCAACTACCTAATATGAATATAATCTATTTGTTATCCGAAGCGGATTTTCGTCTGATTTAAAGCACAGCCTATGGGAAGGTAATAATGGAATCATTTGAACAATATTCAGCTCTAGACGACATGAGTAGTGAGGATTTTCGTTCCGCTGGACACCTTTTGATTGAGTGGATGTCGACCTATATGGACGAAATGGAATCATTACCTGTTCTGCCTAGGGTAAAACCGGGGGAGACATCTGCAAGGTGCTCGAACACTCTGACCGCTGAAGGCGAATCTTATCAGGATATTTTCGAAGATTTTGAATCCAGTATTCTTCCGGGAATAACCCACTGGAACCATCCAGGATTCTTGGCTTATTTTGCAGATGGAGGTTCTGTTCCCGGGTTGCTTGGTGAAATGTTATCAGCAGCTCTCAATGTGAATGCTATGCTTTGGAAAACTTCACCAGCTGCAACCGAATTGGAAGAAAGCACTTTGGGGATTCTTCGATCGTTGGTGGGCTTGCCGGATGAGTTTTTTGGAGTGATAAATGATACCGCATCGTCAAGTTCATTGTATGCCTTGGCAGCTGCTAGAAATCAATCTTTTCCAGATGTAGGACATTCGGGGATGTTTGGAATGCCTAAGGGGAGAATCTATACCTCTGAACAATCCCATTCATCCATCGATAAAGCAGGAATCACTTTGGGATTCGGTACGGATGGTATTTCAAAGGTCAAGGTAGACTCCGAATATAGAATGGACCCAGCAGAGTTACGAAGACAGATAGAAGAAGATCTCAAATCTGGTGTTGTTCCAGTTGCAATTGTGGCTACAATTGGAACTACTTCGACTAGCAGTATAGATCCAGTGGACGAAATCTCAAAAATTGCCAAGGAGTATGACATTTGGTTGCATGTAGATGCTGCTTACGGAGGTCCAGCTGCTATATTACATGAGTTGAGGCCATATTTTTCTGGATGGGAACTGGCAGACTCTATAGTCATGAACCCTCACAAATGGCTTTTCACTCCAGTAGACTGCTCAGTACTTTATTGCCAGAACCCAGGTCAGCTTCGTCGTGCATTTAGTATAGTGCCCGAATATCTTCAAGGCGGTTTAGATGAAGTAACAAATCTCATGGACTATGGAGTTTCTCTTGGGCGCAGATTCCGATCTTTAAAGCTTTGGTTCGTGCTACGGTATTTTGGAGAACAAGGGCTTGCTAAGGGAATCAGGAGTCACTGTAAAATGGCCTCGAATTTTGCTTCTTGGATAGAAGAACATCCGGAATGGGAATTAGTAGCCCCAGCACCATTTAGCACAGTTGTCTTCCGCTATGCTGGAATAAGTCTTACAGCTGATCAGCAGGACGAAGCTAATCTTAGCATACTTGAGGAAGTCAATGAAGGAGGTGAAATATTTATTTCCCATACTCGTCTCGATGGGAAGTTTGTACTGCGACTTTCCATAGGGAATATTCAGACAAAAGAAAGACATGTCCAAAATGCCTGGAAGATTTTGCAAGAATCCTCTTCGGAATGGACTTTTGCTAGGTGAACTTCCTAGTGCAAAAAAATTTATTTGCTAGGCTTCTCTTACTTCCCTCACTAAATCATTCATAGCTTCTTTAGCATCTCCGAACAGCATCGATGTGTGGCTCATATAGAATAGAGGGTTATCAATTCCCGCAAATCCAGTTGACAGGCTCCTTTTCATTACAATGACACTTTTTGCCTTATCAACGTCCAATATAGGCATTCCGGCTATGACACTTTGTGGATTGTGTGCTTCTGGATTTACAACGTCGTTAGCTCCTACCACTAATACAACGTCAGTGCGGTCAAAGTCGTCATTGATTTCATCCAAGTCGAATAACTTATCGTAAGAAACGTCTGCCTCGGCCAAGAGGACATTCATATGACCAGGCATACGTCCAGCGACTGGATGTACTGCATACTTAACATCTATCCCTCTTTCTTCTAAATTGTCTACAACCTTTCTTAGCTCATGTTGTGCCTGAGCTACTGCCAATCCATAACCTGGCACGATGACCACTGATTGGGCGTACGCGAGGATCATCGCTGCCCCTTCTGGATCTACGGATCGGGCTATCTTGTCCGAGTCATCTCCCTGAGCAGTGCCAGTCGATTCTCCGCCAAAAGCACCAAAAGCGACATTCCCCAATGAACGGTTCATTGCTTTGCACATGATGAGTGTGAGGATCAACCCAGATGCTCCTACTAGTGCTCCGCTAATGATCAGCACATTACTTCCAATTACAAACCCAGCGGCGGAAGCTGCTAATCCCGAATAGGAATTCAGAAGGGAAATCACCACTGGCATATCTGCTCCACCGATTGGAATCACCAAAAGAATCCCCAAGGCTAGTGCAACTGCTGTGAAGATATAAAAAGTGGTTATGGTGTTTAAGGCTCCTATTTGGAAGAGGCCCATGATTCCTCCGCCCAACACTAGAAGGCCTATGAAAAGTCCTGCATTGAGTGTTTTCTGAAGAGGAAATGTGATGGGATTTCCAGAAACGATACCTTTGAGTTTTCCGAAGGCTACAAAACTACCTGAAAATGTCACCGTTCCGATTAGGCACGAGAGTACTATGCTGACGCCTTCACCCAGGGGGGATGTGATACCAAGGGATTCCAGCCTCAAAAGCTCGGCTGCTGCTACCAATGCTGAGGCGGCCCCTCCGAAACCGTTAAATATCCCAACAAGTTCTGGCATTTCAGTCATCTGTACCATTCTTGCTGCAGTTCCACCCAAGATTGTCCCGACTGTCATGCCAATGAGTATCGTTGTCCAGTCTACTATTTGATTATTCAGGAGAGTTGCAACGATGGCTATTAACATTGCTAAGGCAGCCAACTGGTTTCCTCCTCTAGCCGTAGCAGGAGATTGCAGTCGCTTCAGGCCTATAACGAAGAGGACGGAAGAGAAAAGGTAAGAAATTTCCACCGCCATGGATAAGTTCATATGTGGGTTCCTCGGAGTAGGGGGGTCTAACGTTTTTTAAACATTTCAAGCATTCTGTCAGTAACCATAAATCCACCAACCACGTTGATCATGGCCAATGCAATGGCCAATCCACCAAGCCACTGGGCTAAACCTTCATCCACTTGTGCAGATACTACTAAGGCTCCAACTATGCTAATTCCTGAGATTGCATTAGCCCCTGACATTAGTGGTGTGTGGAGTGTAGGGGGAACTTTTGTTATGACCTCACGTCCAGCCAGTGTTGCCAACACGAACACATAGATTCCTACGAGCATCTCACCCATGGTTCCTCCTCAAACAGGAATGGTTTGCCTGATATAGTTTATGTTTCATCTACCTTACTTGAGACCTAGTTTTTCTCTGGTTAACGCGTGTTTGATTTCTCCTGCATGTGAGACACAAGTGCCAGCCAAGACTTCGTCGGAAAAGTCCAAGGACAGTTCACCTTCTTGAACCAGTTCCTTCAATAAAGTCTCAACGTTCTTAGAAAACATCTGACTGGCATGCACGGGAATTTCGGAGGGAAGATTGGCTGGGCCAATTATCTTCACTCCATTTACCACCACAGTTTCTCCTTCCTGGGTCAATCTACAGTTGCCCCCAGTGGAAGCTGCCAAATCGATGATTACCGAGCCAGCTTCCATAGATTCAATCATAGCCTTGGTAATGAGTTCTGGAGCCGGTTTTCCTGGAATTTGTGCCGTCGTTATCACCAAGTCGGTGTCACTGATATGTGTTGCGATTAATTCTAACTCTTTTTGATGTTGATCTTCACTCAACTCTTTCGCATAACCACCTTCACCTTCTCCGCTAACCTCTTCTTCCATCTCTATGAATGAGGCTCCTAAGCTCTCTATCTGTTCTTTTACAGCGGGGCGGACATCAAAAGCCTCAACTTTGGCACCGAGACGCCTGGCTGTAGCTATAGCTTGCAATCCCGCTACTCCCGCTCCTAGTATGAGCACCTTTCCAGGTCTGATAGTTCCAGCAGCAGTCATAAACATGGGTAGGAATTTCCCTAGCTCACTGGCTCCAGAAAGTACCGCTTTATAGCCAGCGACCGTCGCTTGCGAGGAAAGAACGTCCATACTCTGAGCTCTGGTTATTCTTGGTATTAGTTCTAATGCAAGAGCTGTTATGGACGCATCAGCCAGGGATTTGATCAGGTCGGGTTGACTCAACGGGGATAATAGAGAGATCAATACTGCATTTTTAGGGAAAGTTGCAATTTCCTCTTCGGTGGGTGGCTGCACCTTTAGTATTATTGAGGACTCTTTCATGACCGATTGAAGGTCAGGGCAAATCTTAGCTCCAGCTTGTTCGTAGTCTTGGTCTTGGTAATGAGCCTTAGTTCCAGCTCCCGAAACTACAGAAATTTCACAACCCAGTTTTTGCAGTCGGGGTACACTTGACGGAATCAAGGCAACCCTATTTTCTCCAGCTGCTGTTTCACCCATCACGGCTATGTTCATTAGAGTCCCACCTGTTTAATGCAAGCAGTGTAATTTATCTAGTTCTTTTGGTCCGAAAACCAGTGACAAACAATAATCACGCCGAGAGCATACAGAACCTGGACCGTTAACTCAAGGCTTTAGTGAAAAATAGTAAAAATAGTGGATAAGGTATATGCCGACATATTAATCTGAGAAGTGTTAGGTATAAGGCCCGTGGATATATAAAACCGAAAGCGCAATTTAATAAAAGTAAATACTGATATTTTGACGTTAAGGGTCACGGTCTGCTGTTGCAGTGGCATGAAACCCGAATCCCATAACCAGCTTGTTTGCCGTTGGCTATGGGTATAGGTTCGGTCCTCGGTTTGTGTTGTCGTTTTAAGACTATCTGAACCCATGCGTTAAAATCGACATCTGTTTAGTAAAAATTCATGTTCCACAAAATTAATTGAGCCCATGCGACTATTCATTGCACTGAATTTTACCAAAAAAGAAAAAATGAAGCTCCATCGGACTACAGAAGTATTTCGAGAGTGTCAATTCCCAGTCAAATGGGTGGAACCGCAGAATTACCACGTGACTCTGAAGTTTTTGGGCAAGGTATCTGAAGAGCGGCTGGAGATGGTGGAAGAAGCGCTAGATCATGTTGGAAATGCGACAAAATCTTTGGAAATAGTGATAGAGAGTTTCGGAGCGTTTCCAACAATACGTCGGCCAGAGATAATTTGGGCGGGATTGGAACCGAGTTCCGCATTACGATGCCTAAAACAGGATTTGGAATGGGCACTAAAAGATTGCGGCTTCAAGGCAGAAACTCGGAATTTCCATCCACACATTACTCTAGGTAGAGCTGACAGCAGCAAGGGGGCTGGAGCTTTTCGCGGGTTAGATGAAAAAGCGGCAGCGACTGTTTATGGAAGTAGGGTACAAATTCGAAAGGTTGATTTGATGAGGACCAGACAGCTGAAATCGAATTTGATCTATACAGTAGAATACAGTGCTGCTTTGTCAGGTTAGCCAGTGGGTTGCTTGGGAGGATGTCTAGCCAGAGTTTTCCTGATGGGTGCAATATTTATTGCCTTGGTAGCAGGATGGTTCCTAGGACCAACAGTGCTAAAGAGAATAGAGGGTTTTTTTGCCGATCGTACATCAATGATTCAAGGATCCCCTCAACTGGCTTTGGATGCTATGGCAAGATTGAGTGGATTTCGAGAGGGTAAGTCAGGTGTGGTTTTGAGCTTCAATGCCGATGAGGTTGCCTCTTTGCTGATCCATTCAGACAGTGCTAGGCTACTGGAAGGAACTGCAGGCTTGAGCATAAAAATGGAAGAAGGAAAAATAAAAGCTAGTAGCCGGATCAGCACTTCCGATTTTCCAGAGTTGCTACATCAGGAAGGAATTCCTGATTTTCTCCCAGATACCGTTTCAATCTCTGTAGAGGGAGCAATAGTTCCCCTGACAAGTGAGGAGGTCGGTCTGGCAGTTTATGGTGCCCAGGTATCGTTTATCCCATTGCCATCGGCAATGATACCTGCATTACTTGATGTATTCAGTGTAGGGATGGAAAATGGATATCCTGGAGCTGTCATAAAATTACCTCTTCCCAGTGACATATCAGGAGCGTTTATCCTGCATGATAGATTGTTTCTTTTGCGTTAACCTGTCTATTTCAGTCCCAGTGCGATTATATTTATCTCTCATTTAGGCCAATTGGTGAGAATCATTGTTTCGATAAATCCTGCTATAAGTTCTCCTATTGATTGGTTAGTACGAACGGAATAAGATGATTTTTCAGTCAACAGAAAAGTATGTGGGCCAAGGCAGACACCCCAATTTTATATTGGTTGTCAGAGCCATCCTGAGACTGTTGCGTCCCCTGGTACTGGCTCTGATATTATTCTTGGTTGTCAGGGCTCTGTTTTTGGAAGCTTTTAAAATTCCCACATCCTCGATGGAATCTACGTTGCTTCCTGGCGATTTTGTCCTGGTGAATAAGGCTGTATACGGAAAGAGAATTCCACCGGGTTTCACAGTTCCTGGTTGGAGTGATCCCCAAAGGGGAGACATAGTTGTCTTTCAGCCACCACACGATCCTGGAAGGAACTATGTTAAGAGGGTGATTGGACAACCAGGGGATACGGTTGCGATGGTAGATAGAGCCATCTTTGTTAACGGGGATATTCTTAAAGAAGATTACTTGCGGGATTCAGTGGACCAAGGTGGAAGCGTAGATGTACGTCACTCGGATATGCGATGGCAAAAAGAGTACTGGATCGACAAGAACAATCCTGCAACGGACGCTCCAAAGGCCAAGTATGATCCATCTAGAGATAATTGGGGGCCATTAAGTATACCTGCAGGAAATTTTTTTGTTCTAGGCGATAATAGGGAGGATAGTGAGGACTCACGCTATTGGGGTTTTGTGAGTAGGACCTCGATCGATGGAAAAGCTTGGGTGATATACTATTCGACAGAACCAGGATATCGCAGTTACAGGGAGTGGTTGGATGCCTTGAGATGGGATCGGATCGGAAGAAGGATTGATTGATCCAAGAAAATTAACTGTGACCACATTCCAGGAATGATGTTTGACCTTAGAATAGGCCGTTTTACATGTTGAGTACTATTTGTGTAAAACACCATTTCGGAAGTTGACACTATAGGGGTGCTTAACTATGCTTATCAGCTTATTTTTGCTCGAATTAACTGGGGCCTGCTTTGCTTAAAACTTATACTCCTAAAGAACACGAGATTGAAAGACGCTGGTGGCTGTTAGACGCGGAAGGTAAGACTCTGGGTCGCATTGCGACTCAGGTTGCGACCCTACTGCGTGGGAAGCACAAACCATCCTACACTCCTCATTTGGATACAGGTGATTATGTGGTGGTTATAAACGCGAGTAAGGTTTCAATGTCTGGTAGGAAGTCAGAACAAAAAGCCTATTTCACCCATTCGGGCTATATGGGGGGAGAAAAACATATACCGTTTAAAAGAATGATCGAAAGACATCCTGATAGGGTGATCGACTTAGCTGTAAAAGGTATGTTGCCTAAGAATACTTTGGGAAGAAAAATGAGAGAAAAGCTGAAAGTGTACGGTGGGCCGGAGCATCCACACCAAGGACAAGCCCCACAGAGTGTGGAGGGGTAGTCATGGCTCAAGAAACACTCCATGGAGTAGGAAGGCGCAAAACCGCAGTGGCTCGTGTCTCCATAAAGCCAGGTAAGGGTCTGTGGTCGGTCAACGGAAAGTCATTAGAAAATTTTTTCCCTAGGGCTAGTTATCAAATGAGAGTAGAGCAACCACTCGTCGCAGGGGAATTGGCTGGACAGTTCGATGTCACAGTTAGGGTCAATGGTGGCGGAACCACTGGCCAGGCGGACGCTGTTCGTATGGGCCTCGCTCGTGCACTGGTAGCCCATGATGAAGAATTAAGAGGAGTCATGAGGGCTGGTGGCTTCCTAACAAGAGATTCCAGAAAAGTTGAGCGAAAAAAACCGGGCAGACCCAAAGCCCGTAAACGCTTCCAATTTTCTAAACGTTAAAAGGAAGGTAAGGTCTAAATTTTGGAAAACAATACAGAAAATGATCTAGGGTTAGAGCTACAGGACCTGATTGACGCTGGTGTTCAGTTCGGTCATCAGACTCGTCGTTGGAATCCAAAGATGAAGCCATTCATCTTCTCCAAGCGTAACGGTATCCACATAATTGATCTGCGCAAAACATTGGACAGATTGGCAGTCGCAAGGGAAGCTGTAAGACGCACCGTGATGTCAGGGGAAAAGATCCTTTTTGTTTGTACAAAAAAATCTTTGAAATCTGTAGTTGAACAGGAAGCCCGAGCATGCGGCTCTTTTTTCATTACCGAAAGGTGGTTGGGTGGAATGCTGACTAACTTTCAGACTATTAGAAAGCAAATCCGAAGACTAAAAGAATTAGAAAGAGGTCAGGAAGAAAGTGCTTTCGAATTTTATACTAAGAAAGAACGGCTGCTCTTAGACAGGGAAAGGACCAAGCTCGACAAATACCTTTCTGGAGTGAAAGATATGTCTCGTCTCCCAGGAGCTTTGTTTGTAGTGGACGCCAGAAGGGAGATTACTGCTATCAGAGAGGCAAATACTTTAGGGATTCCTGTGATAGGTGTGATAGATACGAACGCTGATCCAGAGTTGATTAAGTACCCGATACCAGGTAATGATGATGCTATTCGTTCCGTGGGCTTAATCGCTCATTCTATTGCCGACGTAATACAGAAGACCAACGTGTTGGTACCAGAAGCGCAGAAGCGTCAAGTTCAGGAATCTCAAGCAACTACTTATTCCACCGAAACAGGTGAGGTTAAGGAAGAACAGAGTCGACCCACTTCAAAAGCTGCGAGTCCTGCAAGGCGAAAGGTTATTCAACGTCCCCCTAAAATTGCCAAGGAAGTTGATGAAGAAACTTCCAGTGATCAGGAAAATACTAATTCGGAGGTTGTTGAGGCTTTAGATTCGAAAGAAGAGACTCAAATCTCTTCAGAGGATTGAAGGATCAAATAATAGCCGGAAAAGGTCAGAAGATTTCTCAGTGAAGAATTTT